>JABUBP010000572.1_pt1 | contig 10571 bp, 10 predicted proteins | sample 7240331 | NCBI WGS metagenome assembly JABUBP01 (sample SAMN07256347, study PRJNA390944) | subsurface metagenome | isolation source: Methane hydrate marine sediment | place: Pacific Ocean: Eastern North Pacific, ODP site 1244 | collected 2002 | reverse complement strand
AAATAGTGACTGAATAAACTCGTAAAATACCATAAACACTGAATTCTTTTATTGAGAATGCGGAAGTTGGGTTAGAACTTTTTCCGAAGAAAATATAGAGATCCCAATCTACGGCATTCCACTTCAGCACCAGGTGAGAGCACACTAACCCAAATCTCAGCAGTTGTCAATGTTGTTTTGGAAAGCTGCAGATGCGTAGTGCCTTCAACTATCGACCATCTGCTCTCGAGGCTATTGTTTCGTTGGCTCTAACTTAACAAATGGAACAATTAATGGGGGCGGGTCACTCAAAATTGGTATAATCTCCCGTGAACAGTTATCGGAGCAAGGCCGGAGAGGAGTCTGTAGTGAAAGTCTGTTTGTAGGGAAGCTGTTCAAAAAAATTAAAAGAGAGAACTTCTATATCTATGTGTTTTTGAGAAAACGAGCGCCGTCTGCTAGAGCAACGGATTCTTTTTGCCTTTTGCAGTCCCCACACAGAAGAACTAGCCCACCTAGCCGGCCGAGTTTTCCGCTTACTAAACTTAGTTGCTCCTCCGAGGCCAGGTGTTTACCGCACGAAACACATTTCCTTAAGTCTACAACCGTGTTGAAAGGCTTAATCTCAACTTTATCTTCAGTATACTTGAGCTGAATCGATCCGGTGGGGCATATTGCTGCACAGGCTCCACAGCCTATACAGACTTCTGACGGAAGATGGAACGGCGTATCTATCCTCGCATCAACACCGCGGCTAACAAGGCTGATCGCACGTGCCCCTACGATCTCCGCACATACCCTGACGCACAGACCGCAAAGAATGCAAGTTTCGTTCTCCAGTTCAAATCTTGGCCTCTCAACGCCATAAGATTTGGCGAGGTCCTTTATTGCTTTGACCCCCGGGCACCTTGCCAAAAGTAACTCGAGTATCATCTTGCGAACTTCCGTCACTTCATGTGACGTGGTTTTAACATCCATACCGTCCATTATGACATAGTTGCAGGCAGTTACGAATCTGGTTCTCTTTCCAACTGTCACTTCCACTGTGCACAAACGGCATGCACCACTTGGTTCAAGAGCATCATGGTGGCAGAGAGTTGGGATATAGATATTCTCTCGCCTTGCAACTTGCAGTATTGTTAGCCCTTCTGTAGCCTCGATATTCCTGTCATCAATAGTTAGATTTATCACGCCACAACTCCCTTGAGTGTACCTTTTTTCACGGCCCCGAATTTACATACTTCAAAACACGCTTCGCACTTTATGCACTGATTCACGTCTATAGTATGAGGCTTTTTCTTCCCACCGGAGATAGCGCCGGTGGGACATTCTTTCTTACATCTACCACAGCTTGTGCATATTGTCTCATCAATGAAACACTCGAATAAATCCCTGCACACGCCCGCGGGACAAGCCTTGTCCCTTATATGTGTTTCATATTCATCACGGAAGTATCTTATAGTAGTCAGGACTGGATTGGAGGCGGTTGTGCCAAGCGCACAAAGTGAAGCTTTCATAATGGACTGAGACAGTTCTTCCAGGAATTCTATGTCCCCGAATTCCCCCTCACCACGGCATATACGATTGAGTATCTCGAGCATTCTTTTTATGCCTTCTCGACAAGGCACGCACTTCCCACATGACTCTTCTTTCAAGAAACTCAAAAAGTACCGCGCAACATCAACCATACAGGTATCTTCATCCATAACAATCATGCCGCCTGAACCCATCATTGAGCCCGCTTTGGTCAGCTCGTCGAAGTCAACCGGCAGGTCGAGTAACCTCTCAGGAATGCAACCGCCTGACGGACCGCCCGTTTGAACAGCTTTGAACTTCTTCCCATTTGGTATTCCTCCCCCTATTTCAAAAATAATCTCTCGCAGGCTTGTGCCCATAGGCACTTCTACTAGTCCAGTATTGTTAATCTTACCAACCAATGAGAATATCTTCGTTCCCTTACTGGCTTCTGTTCCAATTCTGGAGTACCATTCAGCACCTTTGTTAATAATAAGAGGGATATTTGCCCATGTCTCCACATTGTTCAGGTTGGTGGGCCTATTATGAAGCCCCTGTGCCACGGTATGAATATATTTGGCGCGGGGTCTGCCGACTTTCCCCTCAAGGGATGCCATCAAAGCCGTGGACTCACCGCATACAAAAGCACCACCGCCCCTTGAGACTCTTATGTCAAAGTCAAAGTGTGAGTCCAATATATTGTCCCCTAAAAGTCCATACTCTCTGGCCTGATCTATAGCAATCCCCACATTCTTCACGGCCAATGGGTATTCGTTTCTGACATAGATATAGCCTTTATGGCTGCCAATGGCGTAACCGCCAATTGCCATTCCTTCCAGGACACAGTGAGGGTTGCCTTCTAAGAGTGATCTATCCATGTAGGCACCAGGATCACCTTCGTCGGCGTTACAGATCACATATCTGATACCATCCTCAGAATCGGCACTCCTACAAGAATCCCATTTCCAGCCAGTTGGAAAGCCGCCTCCTCCCCTGCCTCTAAGTTTCGATTCTATGACTTGCGTGATTATTTCTTCGGGGTCCATGTGAAATAGCGCCTTGCTTAATGCACTATAACCCCCGATGGCGATGTAGTCGTCAATGCTCTCAGGGCTAACCAGACCATTACTTCCAAGTATCAGCCTTTTCTGTCGTGCATAAAATGGTACATCCTTCTCATAGGTGATTTTGTTGCCTGTAGCGGGATCAGTATAAAGGAGTCGGTCTATAATTCTGTTATTGATGATTGTCTCTGAAACAATTTCTTCCACATCTTCCGTTCCTACCCTCTGATAGAATACGCCATTTGGGTAAATAACCGTGATGGGACCCCTTTCGCAAAAACCATGGCAGCCCGTTGTCTTGATATCGACCTGGCTGTCAATATTCTTGTTCTGGAGTTCCGTTATAAATGCTTGGGTAAGTGCCGTGCATCCACAGGCTTGACAACCTGTTCCGGAACAGATCGTTACGCAAGCTTTGTTGGGGTTTCTTCTGCCGATTATTGACTTTCTCAGACTTTCCAATTCTTTAGGATTTCTCAGGATCATGTTTTCCTCCGGCAGCTTCAGTGTACCTATCAAGTAGTCTGTCAACTTTCGCCTGCGTCATCTGACCATGATATTCACCGTCTACCATAACTACAGGACCCAGTGCGCAGGCACCCAGGCAGTTTACTATCTTCAGTGTGAACATAAGATCCCTTGAAGTCTGCCCTGCCTCTATACTTAGTCTTCTTTCGATTTTGCTCAGGACTTGAGAAGCACCTCTTACATGGCACGCTGTGCCGAGACATACACGTATCAGATGCCTTCCTCTCGGTTCCAAGCTGAAAGCTTTATAGAATGTTGCGGCAGCAAAAACATCACTAAGTGGAATATCGAGCTTTTCAGTAACTCGCCTCAAGCAAGGTTCTGGAAGGTAGCCGTATTCAGAACTTATATCCTGCAACACCTGTATCAGAGATTCCTTCTCACTATCGTACCTGTTGGCAATCTCATCCACTCTTTGCAACGATATCTCTCTGGTTTCCTGCACCAACTTCTCCTTCATGCTCTAACGGTGGCCGTGCAAAAGATTCCCACGTCCTAGTCACTCACAGGATGACCCGGAGCTCTTGCCTTATTTTTCTTGTTTGACCCTAGATGCCTCTACCAGCAGGGAAGCACCCATTTTCCGTGCCTTGCCAGCAACTTCATCAACGGTCGTCAGTTGAGTCGCCCCGGTCGGACAACTTGCTACACATACAGGCAACTCTCCCTTTTCGAGTCTTTCGATACACATATCGCACTTCTGCGCGGCTTTGCCTTCGGCATCCAAAGAGATCGCTCCAATAGGGCAGGCAAGCACGCAGCTCTTGCACCCGATACAGAGGTTCTTGTCAATCAACACTGGCTCATCTGGAGATTTTCTATACAGGGCTCCTGTTGGGCACACTGTCACACAAGGGGCATCCTCACATTGCATACAGCGTAGAGGAACTGCCAAATCACCAACCTCCTCAACAGATACCCGAGCGGCGGAGAGTATTCTACCAGTCATCGGTGTATTATCTGACAAACCCAGTCTTGCATAAGCACATTCCACCACGCAGGTTAGACAATTGTAGCACTTCTTGAGGTCCACTGTAATAATCTGTTTGGGTTTGCGCGTGACTTCGGGAAGAGGAGCTTCTCGGGTTTTCTCTTCGGGCTTTAACCGCTCTACTTTCAAGGCTCTTTCGACTACGAGGGTTATGTCCTCTGGCTTGAATGGCTTAGTAATATAGTCAAAGGCACCGAATTTCATGGACTCAACAGCGCTCTCCACCGTTCCATAACCGGTGATTATGATAACTGATATTGCACGATTAATATCTTTTGCTCTCTTCAGTACACCTACCCCGTCCATACCAGGCATTTTGAGGTCTGCAACAACGACTTGGAAGGAGCTCTGTTTCATCTTTTCTACTGCTCTTAAGCCATCCTCTGCAGTATCCACACCGTAACCCCTTCGAGAGAGTATCTTTTCCAAACCATTCCGCATATCAGCCTCATCTTCAACCACCAAAATCCTGTTTTTCCTTGAGCTTGCCATCATTTTTCACTCCTCGTTCGGACCTAGAACCATCCTCCTTACATTAGAGATAGAAGCAATTTCTGTACCAAGCTTGTGAATAAGGAAGATAAATTTACAGGAACCTTCTGTAAGCGTTTTGTTCACAAGAGGATGGAATTTCAGCGGAAGCGTATTTTGAGATTGGTGAGATCATCTAAATAGGTCAAGAATGACCTATGTGAATTGGGGATATATCTGTAAATGCTTATGATCTCGAAGATCCCTCGCGGGTCATTTCTGACAGGGGGGAGTCTCCTTGACCCTCATGCAATTGAACACCGCACTTCCTCATAAGTCTCCGGAAGTTTGCCCTGTCCATCTTTGAGTGTTTTGCTGCCTCGGTAACATTACCTTTGGCTACTCGCAAAAGCCTCTCTACAAATTCCTTACTGAATGAATTCAGTACTTGCTGTTTTGCCTCTTTGTAAGAGAGGCCAGAGAAGACAGGTCCGGTATCAACATCCGCTTCCAAAAGTTTTTCCGGCAGATCGGAAACTCTTATAGTGTCCTCTGTTGCCAAAACTACCGCTCTTTCGATCACATTCTCAAGTTCACGAACATTTCCGGGCCAGCCATATCCGATAAGGACATTCAGGACGTCCTGGGATATTTCGCATATATTTCTTCCCAGCTTTCTGTTGAATCTCTTTAAGAAGAACTCAGTCAGAGACGTAACATCCTCTCTGCGTTCTCGTAGGGGCGGAAGAAGAACAGAAACTACATTCAGCCGATAGTACAAGTCTGCTCTCAATGTTCCTTCTTTGATGCATTGCTCCGGGTTCTTATTGGTTGCGGCAATCAGTCTTATATCTGTAACAATATTATCGGTGCCGCCGACTCGCATAAACTCGCGTTCCTGCAATACTCTCAGCAGTTTTGCCTGTATCGGCAGACTGACGTCGCCGATCTCGTCAAAGAAGAAGGTTCCGCCTGATGCAATCTCCATAAGCCCTCGCTTCGTACAAATGGCGCCAGTAAATGAGCCTTTTTCATGGCCAAACAGTTCGCTTTCTAATAAAAATTCCCTCAACGCCCCACAGTTCACCGCGATAAATATTTTGTCTTTTCTTGGACTATTGTAATGGATGTAGCGGGCAATGAGTTCCTTGCCTGTGCCACTTTCACCAAGAATCAAGACTGTTGTGTCAGTACTGGCGACCCTGTCAACTATCTTAAAAACCTCCTGCATCTTTTTGCTATCGCCCACTATGTTCTGAGTATCACTGGCTTCCCTCATCTTCTGCTTGAGATATCTATTCTCATTTATCAGGGCGATTTGCTTCAAAGCCTTACGAACAACGGTCCTTATGCGTTCAGGATCAAAAGGCTTGGTGATATAGTCATAAGCGCCAAGTTTCATTGCCTCCACAGCACTTTCCACCGTCCCATATCCTGTAATCATAACAACGATTATGTCCGAATAAACCTCTTTCGCCTTACGTAAAAGTTCCATTCCGTCCATGCCCGGCATCTTCAGGTCAGTAATGACTATGTCAAAATAGGATTGTTCCAGCTTTTGTGCGCCAAGGGAACCAGTTTCAGCTATTTGAACATGGTGTCCCTGTTTTGACAGAATCTTCCGTAGTCCCAAAAGCATATCTTGTTCGTCTTCAACAACTAGAATATGCGCGTTGCCTTTCATTTTCTCTTTTTTCCTTCCGCTGGTAGCCTGACAATGAACGTACTTCCCTGGCCAACCTTGCTTCTCACATCAATCGAGCCATTGTGCTTCTGCACAATTCCAAGACTCACTGATAAGCCCAGTCCTGTGCCTTTCCCGATTTTCTTCGTGCTAAAAAAAGGATCAAAGAGCTTACCCAAGTGTTCTTCCGGGATGCCGCAACCCGTATCAGAAATCTCTATCTCTATAAACTCATTGTCCTCAGTAAGTCTAGTAGAAACGGTTAATTCTCCCCCTTTGGCCATAGCTTGAAGAGCGTTCACTATGATGTTAACAAATACCTGTTGAAGCTTGTCACTGTCTCCGTTTATACTAGGTAATCCTTGAGTCAGCTGAGTGATCACCCTAACGTCCTTTAATTGTGCGGGATGGGTTGTCATTCTAATGGCCTTTCCCAGCACATCGTTGACGTTCATCGTTCTCATTTCTGGTTGGAACTGGCGAGCGAATTCTAAAAGGTCCTTTACAATTTTGCCTGCCCTCTTTGTCTGTTTCATCACCACTTTCAGATCCTCTTTGCAACTGTCATTATCTTTGCCCAGTTCGTCGAGGGCCATCTGCGCATAAATAGAGATTGTTCCCAAGGGATTATTGATTTCGTGAGCTACTCCACCCGCAAGCTGCCCTAGGGTTGCCAGCCGCTCCAATTTCATAATCTGCCGTTCAGTGTGTTCTTTTAGCCGTTCGTCCCTATCCTTCAGTGAGGAGGCCATAAGATTGAACGTTTCCCCCAGTTCGCCCATCTCGTCTCTCGATTTGAGCTTAACCCGGCATTCTAGATTGCCTTTTGCCAACTGTCGGGACGCAAGCACTAGATGCTCCAGAGGCTTCAATATCCCGCTGGCGAGGAGGCTGGAGACAGTCAGAGCAACGATCGTTCCGACGAGTGTTATTCCCAAAAATATTAGGATCGCTCTCCGTCTCATATCCACAAATTTCTGCTCCAAGACTCCAACACACAGAATACCGACTATTTTCCCTTCCACGTCCTTTATGGGCTCATAGGCCGCTATATACCAGCTATTAACCACAAAAGCTTTGTGCATCCAGGGGAGACCCTTTACCAAAACCTGATCGTAAACCTTCTCAGAGACCCGAGTGCCGATCGCCCGGCTTCCATCTTCTCTTTTAACATTTGTTGAGATGCGCAAGTCTCCTTGGAAGATAGTTGCCGTTCCAATCTCCTTTCCCTTGTATTTGACGCCCTGATAGACTATGGCTTTCACATCGTCAACGATCTCATAGTCTCGATTAAGTAATCTTCCCCCGTAGAGTACGCCCACCAGACTGCCATCACCGTTTAGAACCGGCGCAGCTGCCTTTATCATCATCGCTGAACTCTCTTCAGCCTCACTGCTCTGCTTTGCCTTCGGCGTCGGGATAACCTTCATGTAAACTTGCTGAGCAAGATCTTCTCCTTCTTTTGTGAGTTCTTCCTTCGGGACAATCACTGTTCCGGCTACTACTTCCTTCCTCGACAGTACCCGACTCACCAGCTCATCGTCTGCCTGGCTGTCACCGTGAACGGCAGGATTCCGTGATCTCACGGTTACCCGGCCATTCTCGTCAGTGAGGGTTAGGATATCCAGAGATTCATCCTCCCTGATCTGGTCCAGTTGTCTCTGCAAGGTTTCTCTGTTGTTTTCCAGCAGCGCATTCTTTATGAAGAATCTCGCACCAGTCAGCCGCACGAGGTTTTCGGTTTCCTTAATCTCATCATGGTATATGCGTCTGGCAGAGTTGAGGTCAGTTCTAGCCCTGTCCTGGGTCTGACTGATCAGCCCATCAGCAATTAAACGTATGCCCACCAAGGTAACAGCTACGCCGAAGATGATAATCACCGCCAGAGAGCTTCCGATCAGCTTTGTTCTCAGTGAAATTTTCATATCTTTGTTTAGTGAGGTTCCCAATCCATCCGGTGTGCAGATCCTATCACTGGAATGACACTTGCCGCCGCAACCATATTGCTCCCTTCGCACACCCTCCTCACTGATTATCCTTCAGATCTAATCACTAATCTGGTGGTCCGCCAAGTATCTCTTGAACTTGCGATATTCTGACGAACACACGGGGCGTATTCAATGAGAGGATGGGGCTGGTCGGATCGAGCGGCTCTCCCAGTCCATAATTGCTACTAAATAGAGCTATTCCAGTTCCATTTTGAGTTGGCCGATCTGTCGGTAGGGTTCCTTCGATGAAAAGGTCTTTCTCTTCTTCTCCTTCTTGTCTTCTGTCTTTAAAGAGTTCAATCATCTCCTCTGTAGCAGTCTTTTTCCATCTCTTTATCTGAGTAGGATGAACGCCATATCTGCTGGCCAGTTCAGCTATGGTCTTCTCTTCTTTTATTCCTCCCAGGGCTACCTTTGCCTTAAAACTGGGTGAATATTGTTTGCGTATTTTCCCTATATTTGGACCTCCTTTTTCTATTTTACAGTATCTCAGTTTATTGTCCAATTTTTGGGGTCCACTTCAGAAGGATAGGGCCTCAGTTTATGGTTAATATCCTTAATGTGAGAGCACCTTACTACGATTGAGGAAAAGAGGGTAGAAATCTTATCCATTATGCTGTAGCTTACCTCTTTCATGGGAAGAGAGAAGTGTTTCAAGAAGGGATCGAAAAAGTCTACGCTTTTATCAAAAGAAGAGAGGATAGCCAAAAACCGCGAAGGAAGAATTTCTCTAAAGGCATCAAGTCCTACATTAATTTCGATGCTGCCGTGAGAATTAACTCCCTCAAAAGAGAGAGTCTTTTCTTTGGAGAGAGTTTCTTTAAGACCGACTTCGGGTAAAGACCTCTTTTCCTTTTCTATACAAAACTCGAGCCTTCCAGCCAAGATGACTCGGAAAAGAGGCTTATCACTAGAGAAGGAATCTAAGTTCAAGGAGAGCCCTACCTTCTGCAGACTAATTATCTCTTCTTTGAAGGAAAGGGTATCCTTAAGCGGGCCACTGGTTAAAAGCGCCTCTTTCAGGTGAATCTCAATTCTCTCAACTCTTTCTACTTCTTCATTTTCGATTTTTTTTAACCAGAGCCTCAAAGCTATAATAAATTCCATAGGAAAGGCCAGAGAAAATTCCATAGTTAAAAAGGATATGAAGAAAATAAAAAAAATGCTAAAATTCTTCCTTGAAAGAGTAATCAAGGGGGGATTATTAGATGATAGGAGTAGCGATGTATATAACAATAAAAACATTATGGGAAAGGTGCAAGAATAAGAGTAAAATAGCCAGACTAACTGGTCATGACTGGAAGACAGTAGTAAAGATGATAAAAGCAATAGAAGAAGGTAAAGAATATCCGAGCAAGAAACCACATCCAAGAGTCTTAGATTCTTACAAGGAACAGATAATAAAATGCATGGAAGAGTCTACAAAGGAATTCATAGGTCAATAGTCACACGAGAGCTATTCAATCGGGTCCAGGAAACCTTCGTAAATCATAATAGACCAATGCAACGAAAGCATGAATTCTCCTTCACTGGACTTCTAACCTGCAAGAGGTGTGGCTGTACGATTACTGCTGAGATTAAAAAGAATAAGTATATTTACTATCACTGTACTGGCTACAAAGGAAACTGTGGTAACACCCGTACAACAGAAGAAGGTCTGGATAAGAGATTCGCAGAACTGGTGAGGAGAGTTGAGGTTCCTTCAGAGATCGCTGAATGGATCAAAGAGGTACTCCTGGAAAGCCACAAGGACGAAAAAATATATCATGATACACAAATCAAGAACCTTGAAACACAATACAAGAAACTTCAGGGTAGAATTGACGCCATGTATATAGATAAACTGGATGGAAAAATCGGTGAGGACTATTTCTTAGAAAAGTCAGAAGAGTGGAGAAAAGAGCAGGAAAAACTAAGGGAAGCGATTGAAAGACATGAGAAAGCAAATGTCAACTACCTAACTCATAGGATAACTATTTTAGAACTCGCCAGTAAAGCCTATAGACTTTACTTAGAGCAGAAACCTACCGAAAAGAGAAAACTTCTCAAAATCTTACTATCGAACTGCACCTTCGATAGCGGAAGGCTTTACCCAACCTACAATAGACCGTTCGACTCACTGGTAAAAAGCAAGGAAAATGATGACTGGCTCCCCGGGCAGGACTCGAACCTACAACCTAGTGGTTAACAGCCACCCGCTCTACCATTGAGCTACCGGGGAAGCTAACTTATTTTAGGCAGATTAAGGAAAAAAGTCAAGATCACGCATTAAGTCATCTAAAATCTAACCATAAGGGTATTGGTTGTGCCATTAAAAACCTAACCGAAATCTAGTATCATACTCCTTGACT
>JABUBP010000571.1_pt1 | contig 10577 bp, 7 predicted proteins | sample 7240331 | NCBI WGS metagenome assembly JABUBP01 (sample SAMN07256347, study PRJNA390944) | subsurface metagenome | isolation source: Methane hydrate marine sediment | place: Pacific Ocean: Eastern North Pacific, ODP site 1244 | collected 2002 | reverse complement strand
CGCGCCAGCTTCGCATCGGTTTGGTGCTAGACCCGGTCCAACGTCCGCTGTCGATCATCAATGAACGCGCGGTCGCGGCCCAAGCCGCTCCTCATTGCAGCGCCATCCCCGAGGTCTTCACCACCGTGGTGAGCTTTTCATAGTCCGACTTCATCAGCGCGGCAAGATCGCGAAGCGACATCGGCTTGCCCGGAATATCCGTGATCGACAGCTGCTTCTGCACATCAGGGTTTTCCAGCGCCTTGTTGATGGCGGCGTTGATCTTCTCCGCCAGTGCATCGGGCGTGCCCGCCGACACGTAGATGCCGTACCACGGCACATAGGCGGCTTCCGGGTATCCGGCTTCGGCAATGGTCGGCACGTCGGGGAGGTCGGCGACGCGGCTGTGGGTGAGCACGGCCAGCGGCTTGATGCTGCCCTGCTTGATGTGCGGCAGCGCGAGCGCCATCGACACGATCTCGAAATGCATCAGGTTGGTCATGAGATCGACCAGTGCCTGCGGCTGGCCCTTGTAGCCGACATTGGTCAGCTTGATATCCGCCGCCTGAAACAGTTTTTGCGCGGAGAGGTCGATTGACGATCCCGTGCCGGGATTGCCGAAGTTGAACTGGCCGGGCTTGCTGCGCGCCAGCTCCACGAACTCGCCGATGGTTTTGGCCGGCATCGTCGGATTGACGACCGCGACGCTCTGCGTCCACACCGCAAGCCCGACGCATTTCAGATCCTTCATCGCGTCCCAGCCGGCGTCCTTGTAGAGGCCGGGATTGACCAGCGCCGCCGGGCCGGTGACGAGGAAGGTGTAGCCATCAGGATCGCTGCGCGCGACCGCGGCCGTGCCGATATTGCTGTTGCCGCCGGGCCGCGCCTCGACGACGACGGTGGCCTTGAGGTCGCGGCCGACCTGCTCCATCACGCCGCGCGCGACCATGTCGACAATGCCGCCGGCGGGGTAGGGGACGATGACGCGGATCGGCCGGTTCGGCCAGTTGTCCTGCGCGGTTGCTGCGGCGCTTCCGCCAAGCAACATAGAGACGCTAACGGCAAGGCCCAGCAGGGCTCTGGTCCGGCTCATTTCTTCCCTCCCACGATCGTCGCGCCGTTGAGGCGGCGCTTGTTGGTGACTTCAGGCGTTATTGACGAGAGACGTGATGCTACGCGCGAGCCCGAGGATGCGCGGCCCGCATTCGCGTTCAATCTGCTCGGCGGAGAATCGAAATGACGGAATGCCGCAATTGACCGACAGGCAATCGCCCGACGGCGTGCGGTACAGCGGCGCAGCCACGCCAAAGATCTCGCGGCGCCATTCGCCGAGCGACACCGCAAAGCCGCGCTCGCGGCAAAGCTCGATGTCGGGGAGCGTGCGCTTGACGACATAGTCGGCGTCCTGCGGCTGCTCGGCCTTGACCCTGGCGACGTAACCGTCGAGCTCTTCCTTGCTGTAGAGCGAGAGCAGGGCGCGGCCGACCGCCGTCGTCGACAGCGCGCCGGTGAAGCCGACATCGGGCAGATGCGGCACGGCATCGGTGGTGCGCAGCGTCTCGACATAGATGAAGTCGAGCCCGAACGGCATCGCGATCGAGACGGTGCCGCCGGCATAGGCCGCAAAATCGCGCATCAGCGGGCGCGCGAGCTGCCGCACTTTCAGCGCCGACAACACCGGGTAGGCGGCGGCGAGCACGCCAAGCCCGAGCACAAAACCCTTGGTGTCGCGCTTCAGGTAACCGAGCTGCGCCAGCGTGTAGGTTAGCCGCGATACCGTCGGCCGCGACAGGCCGGAATGGGCAGCCAATTCGGCGTTCGACAGCGGACCGGGGTGGTTGCGGAAGGCAGCCAGCAAATCGAGCCCGTGCGCCAGCGTGGTCGCGAACGACGGGTCTGCCTGGGGTTCTGCGGTCGACAGGACGGCGGCCATGTCGGGATAGTGGTCCTGTCTACCAATTCTGTCAATATATCGAAACGAATTTGCATTTCGTGTCGATATAGGCTTATGTCCCGGCTGACAGTGGGAGGAAGCATTGGATTTCAATCCGTCCGGGCGATCGGAGCTGTGGCGCGCGAAACTGCAGTCCTTTTTCGATGCCGAAGTGCTGCCGCGCCACCGCACCTGGCTCGCGCATGCCGCGGCCAATCAGGATTCCCCGCCTTTCATGGCCCAGCTGCAGCAGAAGGCGCGCGCCGCGGGTCTATGGAATCTCGGCCTGCCGGAGCTCGCCGCGGATGAGCCCGGCACAAAACTCAGCAATCTCGAATATGCGCCGCTCGCGGAGATCATGGGCCGGCTGTTCTGGGCGCCGGAGGCGTTCAACTGCCAGGCGCCCGACGTGCCCAACATGATCGCGCTGCAGAACTGCGCGACCCCTGAGCAAAAAAAGCGCTGGCTGCAGCCACTACTGGAAGCCAAGACGCGCTCGGCCTTCGGCATGACCGAGCCGGATGTCGCCTCATCCGATGCGACCAACATCGCCACGAAAATGGTCCGCGACGGCAACGACTACGTCATCAACGGCCGCAAATGGTTCATCACGGGCGCGGCGCATCCGCGCTGCAGCTTTCTGATCGTGATGGGCGTGACCAATTCGGATGCCGACCGCACAAGCCGCCATTCCTGCATCGTGGTGCCGATGGATGCGCCCGGCGTTCGCCTGGTGCGGCGGCTGCGCTGGATGGGCTGCGAGGATCATGTCGCGCCGATCGGTGAGCTGACCTTCGACAACGTCCGCGTGCCCGCCGAGAATTTGCTCGGCGCGGAAGGCGACGGCTTCAAGGTGGCGCAGGTCCGGCTCGGGCCGGCGCGCATCCACCATTGCATGCGCTCGATCGGGCTGTGCGAGCTGCTGATCGAACTGATGATGGCGCGCGCAGTCGAGCGGTCCACCTTCGGCCGCACCATTATCCAGTACGATACCGTGCAACGCTGGATCGCCGAAGCCCGCATCGAGCTGGAGCAGGCGCGCCTGCTCGCCTATCGCTGCGCGTGGGCGCTGGACCAGAGCGGCCACCACGGCGCCTGGCGCGACGTCTCGCTGATTAAGGTGGCGGTGCCCGCGATGCTGCAGAAGATCGCCGATCGCGCCATGCAGGTGTTCGGCGCGATGGGCGGCTCGGAGGACACGCCGATCCACCAGGCGCTGGCCTGGGGCCGGCTGCTGCGGATCGGCGATGGGCCCGACGAGGTGCATTTGCGGCAGATTTTCCGGATGGAGCCGATGCCATCGTGGTCGATTACCGATTCTCCCTATCTGGCGGCGCGCCCAGCCTGAAGCGATAATGAGCGGGCACTGACCAGTTCAAGAGGCACGTTTTGATGACCATGACGGACCAACCGCCGAAGACCGCTTCGATCGACAAGGAGGCGCTGCGCAAGAAGTACGCGGAGGAGCGCAACAAGCGCCTGCGCGCCGACGGCAACGAGCAATATCTGGAGATCAAGGGCAAGTTCGCCCATTACCTCGACGATCCCTATACGCCCGTCACCCCGCGCGCGCCCAAGACCGATCACGTCACCTTTGCCTTCATCGGCGGCGGTTTCGCGGGTCTGGTCACCGCGGCGCGGCTGGTGGAAGCCGGCATCAACGATGTCCGCATCATCGAAAAGGGCGGCGACTTCGGCGGCACCTGGTACTGGAACCGTTATCCCGGCGCGCAATGCGACACGGCGTCGATGGTCTACATGCCGCTATTGGAAGAAACCGGCCATATGCCGTCGGAGAAATACGCGCATGCGCCGGAGATCCTGGCGCATTGCCAGCGCATCGGACGCAAGTTCGGTCTCTATGAGCACGCGCTGTTTCACACCCAGGCCGTCAGCCTCGAATGGGACGAGGCGACATCGCGCTGGCTGATCCGCACCACCCGCGGCGATGCCTTCACCGCGCAGTTCATCGGCATGGGCACCGGGCCGCTGCACGTGCCGAAACTGCCTGGTATTGTCGGCATCGAGTCCTTCAAGGGGCACTCGTTCCATACCAGCCGCTGGGACTATGACTATACCGGCGGCGATCCGCAGGGCGCGCCGATGGCGAAGCTCAGGGATAAGCGCGTCGGCATCATCGGCACCGGCGCAACATCCGTGCAATGCGTGCCGCATCTGGCGCGCACTGCCAAGGAGCTCTACGTCTTCCAGCGCACGCCGTCCTCGGTGGACGTGCGCGACAATGCGCCGATCGACCCGAAATGGTTTGCGGAGATTGCGACATCAGGCTGGCAGGAGCGCTGGCTGGAGAACTTCACGGCCAACCAGGCCGGCGGCAATGCGGAGGTCGATCTCGTCCAGGACGGTTGGACCGACCTCAACCGGCGCATCCGTGCCAGGATCGTGCAATTGCCGCGCGAGCAGCGCACGCCGGCGAACATGCTCGCGGCGTTCGAGGATTCCGACTACGAGAAGATGGAGGAGATCCGCGCGCGGGTCGACGGCATCGTCCGCGACCGGGAGACCGCCGCAAAACTGAAGGCCTGGTATCGCCAGCTCTGCAAGCGGCCATGCTTCCATGATTCCTATCTTCAGGCCTTCAACACGCCGGGAACGCATCTCATCGACACCGACGGCAAGGGCGTCGAGAAGATCACCGAGCGCGGTGTGATCGTCGCGGGCAAGGAGTATGAGCTCGATTGCATCATCTATGCCTCGGGCTTCGAGGTCGGCACCGAATACAGGCGGCGCGCCGGTTTCGACCTGACCGGGCGCGGCGGCAAGAAGCTGTCGGAGCACTGGGGCGCGGGCATGCGCAGCAAGCACGGCATCCACGTCCACGGCTTCCCGAATGCCTTCTTCGTGCAGCCGGCGCAGGGCGCCAACCTCATCTCCAACGTGCCGCACAACCTCACGGACTCCGCGCGGACCATCGCGACGCTGGTGAGCCACGCGCGGATGGTCGGCGCCAAGGAAGGCGAGGTGACCAGGGAAGCCGAGGACAGATGGGTCGATCTGCTGCTGACCGGATTCGGTCGGATGATTGGCTCGCAGGAATGTACGCCCGGCTATTACAACAATGAGGGACGCGAGCCCGGTCCGGCGGCAAAGCTCAATGTCGGCTATCCCGCCGGTCCCTCAGCCTATTTCAAATACATCGATGCGTGGCGCAGCAACGGCCAGTTCGAAGGAATCGAGTTTCGTTAGATCAACACCGTAGGGTGGGTAGAGCGCAGCGAAACCCACCGCCTCTTGCGCAAGCGATGATGGGTTTCGCTGCGCTCTACCCATCCTACGAAGCCGCAGCCGCATCGAGACGCCGACAGATGTCTCAATAGTCAATATTCAAGGGGAGTGACGCGTATGACCCAGACCGCCGTGGAAATGCCCAAGGAGATGCCGAAGGACGCATCCGCGTCCGTCATTGCGCAGCACGAGGCGACGCTGAAGGCGCTGCCGTTCTCGGACACGCGCGACTTTGACGAGGCCGCGCGCGGCTTCCTCGGCACTATCGAGAACGCAAAAATCGCCTCCCCGCAGGGCCGGGTGGTCTGGAGTCTCGAACCTTACGCGTTCCTGAAGGAAGAGAAGGCGCCGCCGACAGTCGATCCCAGCCTGTGGCGGCAGTCGCGCCTCAACATGAATCACGGCCTGTTCGAAGTGCTGCCCGGCGTCTACCAGGTCCGCGGGCTCGACATCGCCAACATGACGCTGATCGAAGGCGACAAGGGCGTCGTCGTGGTGGATACGCTCACCTCGATCGAAGGCGCGCGCGCGGCGATGGACCTGTATTTCCAGCACCGTGGAAAGAAACCGGTCAGCGCGGTCATCTTCACCCACACCCACACCGACCACTGGGGAGGCGCCCGCGGCGTGCTTGACGATGCGACGCTCGCCAGCGGCAGCGTGCCGATCATCGCGCCAAACCTCTTCATGGAGCACGCCGTCTCCGAGAACATCATCGCGGGGCCGGCGATGCTGCGCCGTGCGCAATACCAGTTCGGGCCGTTCCTCGCCAAGGGCGTGCGCGGCCATGTCGATTGCGGGCTCGGCAAGTCGATGGCAGCGGGCGCGGTGGCGCTGTTGCGCCCGACCGACCTGATCATCGCGACCGGCGACAAGCGCGTGATCGACGGGCTGGAATTCGAATTCCAGATGGCGCCGAACAGCGAAGCACCGGCGGAGATGCATTTCTTCGTCCCGCGCTACAGGCTGCTCAACCTCGCGGAGAACTGCACGCATAATTTCCACAATCTGTTGCCGTTCCGCGGTGCCGACGTCCGCGATGCGCTCGCCTGGTCGAAATATCTCGGTGAAGCGCTGCAGATGTGGGGCGGCAAGGCCGACGCCATGTGTGGCCAGCATCATTGGCCGGTGTGGGGGAAAGAGCGGATCGACAGCATGATCCGCGAGCAGCGCGACCTCTACAAGTTCGCGCACGACCAGACCATCCGCCTGATGAATCACGGCCTCACCGCCACCGAGATCGCTGAAACCATTCGCTTGCCGAAAAGTCTCGACGGCGCCTGGCACGGCCGCGGCTACTACGGCCACATCCGCCATAACGTTAAGGCGATCTACCAGAAATATCTCGGCTGGTATGACGCCAACCCCGTCCATCTCGATCCCTTGCCGCCGGTCGAGTCCGGCAAGAAATATGTCGAGTACATGGGCGGCGCACAGGCGCTGCTCGATCGTGCGCGCAAGGATTTTGCCAAGGGCGAGTTCCGCTTTGTCGCGCAGGCAGTCGGCCATCTGGTGTTTGCCGACCCGGATAACCAGGCGGCGCGCGCGCTGCTTGCCGACACCTTTGAGCAACTCGGCTACGCCGCCGAGAGCTCGACCTGGCGTAACGCCTATCTGTTCGGCGCGCAGGAATTGCGAAACGGCATGCCGAAAGCGCCGCCGCGCCCGGCGATGCCGCGCGAAACGCTCGCGGCGCTGCGCACCGAGCAGCTCTGGGACGTGCTGGGCGTCCGCCTCAACGGGCCGAAGGCGGAAGGCAAGCGCATCGTGCTGAACTGGAGTTTCACCGACACAGGCGAGCAATTCATCCTCAATCTGGAGAACTCCGCACTGACCTATGTCGCCGGCGCGCAGGCTGCCGATGCCGACGCCGGCTTTGTGCTTGAGCGCGGCGTGCTCGACGAGGTGATTGCCAAGCTGACCACGTTCCCCGACGCGGTTGGCGCAGGGAAAATCAAGGTATCCGGAAATCCGATGCGGCTCGCCGAATTGATGATGCTGATGGACGAGTTTCCGCGGATGTTCGAGATCGTCGAGCCGAAGCGCACGCCGGTCAGCTGACGCGCGCTCCGGCGCAGGATGGACGGCGTCACATCAGGTGGCTGTTGCGCCGATCGTCTTGCGATAGAGACCATTATAGCGGGCGGCGGAGAGGCTCCAGCTATAGGATTGCGCCATCGCGCTGCGCCGCATCGTGTCGAGCCGGTCCTTCGCGCTGAAGGTGGAAAACGCGCGCCGCACGCTGCCGAGGAAGGATTCCATCGACGGTTTGTCGAACAGGAATCCGGTCTCGCCGTCCCTGATGGTTTCGGCCAATCCTCCGGTCTGGTGGCCGATCGGCAGCGAGCCGAAGCGCTGCGCATACATCTGGCTCAGCCCGCAGGGCTCGAAGCGCGACGGCATCAGCGTAAAGTCGCTGCCCGCAAATATCCTGCGCGCCTGGCCGTCGTTGAATCCGATCGTGACGCCGATCGCGTCGGGCCGCCGCCGGTGCGCCTGCACCAGGGCATCTTCGATCGCCGGCTCGCCGCTGCCGGTGACGACGATCTGCCCGCCGGCCTCGATGATCTCGTCCGCCGCCGAAAGCACGAGATCGATGCCCTTCTGGTGCACGAGACGAGCGACGAGGCCGAAGATCGGCCCGCGCGAGACCGCCAGCCCGAACTGCTTGCGGACATAGTCGGCATTGGCCTGCTTGCCTTCCCAGTCGCCGGCCCCGAAGGGTTGCGCCAACTGGGCGCAGTAGCGGGGATCCCAGCTTTCATCGATGCCGTTCAGGATTCCCGTGAGCTGATGGGCGTTGGAGCGAAGTTGCAGCACGCCTTCCAGCCCGCAGCCGAGCTCGGACGTGGTGATCTCCTTCGCATAATTCGTGCTGACGGTGGTCAAATGCGAGGCGTAGATCAGGCCGCCCTTGAGGAAAGAAAGTTGGTCGTAGAATTCGAGACCGTCGATGTGGAAGGAATCCTCCGGTGCGCCGATCCGCCGCAGCGAGTCCCTCGGGAAGATGCCCTGGTAGGCGAGGTTATGGATGGTCAGGATCGAGGGGATCTTCGCGCCTTTCCAGGCGAGATAGGCCGGCGTCAGAGCGGCCTGCCAGTCATTGGCGTGGACGAGGTCGGCTGCCCAATTCCTGTCCAGATTGCCCATCGCCAGTTCCGCGGCGGCGGATGCCAGCCGGCCGAACCGGATGTCGTTGTCGGGCCAGTCGCGGCCGCTCTCGTCGCCGTACGGGTTGCCCGGCCGGTCGTAGAGTTGCGGACACAGCAGCACATAGACCGGCAGCCCGTCCCGCGTCGACGTGCGTCCCAGCGCGCACGCCGGCAACTCGGCGTGGGCAGCACATTGTCCAACGATTTCAATATGGGTGAACTGTTCGACGACGTCCCGGTAGCCCGGCAGGATGATCCTTACGTCGCTCAGGGAACGCAAGGCGCGGGGCAGGGCGGCGGAAACGGCGGCGAGCCCGCCGACGCGGACGAAATCGTCCATCTCCGTGGTGACAAAGAGAACCTTCAAAGCACCCTCGTAACCAGACCTCATATGCTGTTATGCAAGATCGGTTCCAATTCTTCACCCTTGAGATGCGCACAACGAAGGGACGGCTCCGGGCAGGAGGCTTTCCTGCCGCGGCCGTGCAAACTAGGGTCGCGCCGCCTCCGCAAAGCCAGCGGGTGGCGCAAAGGGAGCTGGAACGACAATGACCATAGCCGGGCAGGGTGAGGGTAATTTGACAGGGAGTTTTGCGGGCCTGCGCGTGCTCGATTTTTCGACCACCATTGCAGGTCCCCACTGCACGCGCATGCTGGCCGACACCGGCGCCGAGGTCATCAAGGTCGAGACATCGGAAGGCGAGACGATGCGCACCCGCCCGCCGCTGCGCAATCACTGCAGCACCGCCTTCGGCCAGCTCAACATCGGCAAGAACAGTGTCGTGCTCGACCTGAAATCGCCCGATGGCGTCGAGGCCGTGCGCCGGCTCGTCGCCACCTGCGACGTGCTGGTGGAGAATTTCCGGCCCGGCGTGATGAAGCGGCTGAAGCTCGACTATGATTCGCTGCGCGCGCTCAATCCGAAGCTGATCTATTGCTCGATCTCCGGCTACGGCCAGACCGGTCCGTCGGCGGAGCTGCCGGCCTATGCGCCCGTGATCCACGCCGCTTCCGGCTACGAGATGGCGCATCTGGCCTACCAGCCCGGCCGCACGCGCCCGGATTATTGCGGCATCTATCACGCCGACGTCCTGACCGGCGTCTACGCTTTCGGCGCCATTGGTGCGGCGTTGCATCAGCGCCACGCGACGGGGAAGGGCCAGCACATCGACGTGTCGATGCTGGAATCCATGCTGAGTCTTACGCTGAACGAAATGCAGTGGTCGCAATTCGAGGTAAAGCCGACGCAGCGGCCGATGTTCGGGCCGATCGAGACGAGCGACGGCTATGTGATGGTTGCCATCGCCAGCGAGAAGACGTTCCAGAGCCTGATGCAGGTGATCGGCCATCCCGAATGGGTCAGCGATCCCCGCTTCGCCAAATATGCCGATCGCCGCGAGAACTGGGCGACGCTGATGGAAGGCGTCGAAGCGTGGTCGCGCTCCGTTGACACCGCGCAATGCCTCGCCGCGCTCAATAAAGAGGGCGTGCCGTCGTCGGCCTATCGCACGGTGAAGGAGGCGCTGGCCGATCCGCAGATCGCCCATCGCGGCGCGCTGGCGGAAGTCGAGGATGGCGGCGGAACCTTCAAGGTGCTCAACCTGCCGTTCCGCATGTCCGGCGCGAAAGTGTCGGCGGCGAAAAAGATGGCAACACTCGGCGAGCACACCCGCGCCTATCTGAAGGAGACCGGGCTTACGGACTCCGAGATAGCAGCGTTCGCTGGCAAGCCGGCGGCAGCTGCGCGACGTTGACTTTGCCCCTGCGTCTTTTCATCCCGCCCAAGGAGTTGCGGGCTTGCGGTTGCGCGCGATCTCCGTCAATCTGACAACACGTCGTTTACGATCCGGAATACCGGACAGACGCTGTTTGGAGGGAGGAAATCATGATTGCGGCAGCCCGTTCGCGCGCATTTGCGCCGATTTTCCTTGTGACGGCATTTGCACTGTCGGGCAGTCCGGCCAGCGCGCAGAAGGCCGGTGGCACCATCACCGTCGGCCTCGAACTCGACATCCCCGGTTTCGATCCGCTCAAGGTCGGCGTATACGACACCGCAGCGCTGACCGCATCATCCGCAATCTTCGACACGCTTACTTATCTCGACGCCAACGGGAAGGCCCAGCCGAGGCTCGCGCTGTCGTGGGAGCCTTCGGAGGATTTCAAGACCTGGACCTTCAAGCTGCGTCCCGGCGTCAAGTTCTCCGACGGCACGCCGTTCAATGCGGCAGCCTACAAGGAGAATTTCGACCGGCAGAAGGACCCCGCCG
>JABUBP010000570.1_pt1 | contig 10589 bp, 10 predicted proteins | sample 7240331 | NCBI WGS metagenome assembly JABUBP01 (sample SAMN07256347, study PRJNA390944) | subsurface metagenome | isolation source: Methane hydrate marine sediment | place: Pacific Ocean: Eastern North Pacific, ODP site 1244 | collected 2002 | reverse complement strand
ACACTAGTGGTATATCCCGGGCCATAGCTTCTCTCACCAGGATTAGTGCACGCAGTACTTGTCCCCTTCCTAAACCAGCCTCCCTCGATATGGCCGTGCTACTTAGTCCTAGTAAAAACCAACGAAGTAACCGTTTCCACTCAGCATGAGATAAATGTAATGGTAATCTATCGGCACGCCACTCATATCGACAGGCTGAGCATTTTCTTTTCCCGCGCCTTACCTTCCAACTTCTTGCATTCCTGCATCGTGGGCATTTCCCTATATTTGCCATGCCACCATTCTCTCATATCCAGGTGGCTATTTTAAGACTTTACCCATTATTAATTTAGCACATTAACACGAGTTTGTCATGTATTCTAACACTAATATATTAAGATTGGTATTGACAAATTACGCTATTTACCTTATAATAATGATTGAAGGAAGAGCGAAATATGGCAGGTAAGGACTACTATAACATTCTAGGGCTGAACCGGAATGCCACCGATAAGGAGATAAAGCAGGCTTATCGGAGGCTGGCGCGTAAGCATCATCCCGATGTCAATCCTGGCGATAAGTCGACTGAGTCGAGGTTCAAGGATATAACCACCGCCTATGAGGTCCTCTCCGACCCCGAGAAGAGAAAGAAATATGACCGTTTTGGTGAAAACTGGCAGTATGCCGAACAGTTCGCCGGCCAGCAGGGGGCGCCTTATGGCTTCCCCGGAAAGGGCACTCACTTCGAATTTGTCGACCTCTCTGACTTTGGCGACATGGGCAACCTGAGCGATCTTTTCGGCGGCTTCACCAGGGGCTTTGGCACCAGCACCAGAACCCGCAGACCGAGGCGCGGCCAGGACATCGAATATGCCACCGAAGTAACCCTTGAGGAGGCCTATCATGGCAGCACCAGGGTCGTCACCGACATGACAGGCAACCGCCTCGAGGTTAAGATACCTCCGGGTGTCAACGACGGTTCGCGGATAAAGGTGGCAGGAAAAGGTGGGCCGGGCCCAGGCGGCGGCCCTAACGGAGACCTCTATCTGGTAGTCGCTGTGAAGCCCCACCATATCTTTCAGCGCAAGGATAGCGACCTCCATGTCGAGGTCTCTGTCCCGCTTACCGATGCCGTGCTCGGCGGCGAGGTGTCTGTATCGTCGCTGAAGGGGAAGCTCGCCCTTAAAATCCCCCCTGAGACCCAGAATGGGAAGGTATTTCGCCTCGCGGGGCAGGGTATGCCCAGGATGGGCGCTACCACGAAGGGCAACCTCTTCGCCAAGGTGAAGGTGGTCATGCCCCAAAAGCTAACGGAGAGGGAAAGGGAGCTCTTCCGGCAGTTAAAAGAGATTCAAGCTCAGCCGCAAAGAGGTGAAAAGTGAACTTTGATGATTCCACACCCTGTTATGTAATCAGCGTAGCGGCAAGGATGCTCGGCATTCATGCCCAGACCCTGCGTTACTATGAAAAGGCGAGGATTATTCAGCCATCGCGCTCCAGCGGGCGGGTGCGTCTCTACTCTAACCGGGACATCGGGAGGCTACGCCAGATCAGGACGCTGATGGACGACCTTGGGGTCAACATCGCCGGGGTGGAGGTTATCCTCCGCCTCAGCGAACGCATCACTGAGATGGAAAGAATAATAAAGGAGAAGGATCTGGAGATTAAGCGGCTCAGGGAAGCAGGGCTGTAGCCGTAGAGGAGGATGCAAGAGGCGTCGGAACGCAGTGCCCGAGTTTTATACTTCCCTCAGGCTTAATGCGCTCAGCGCGAAACCAAAGCAGGCCTAACTGGCTTCCCTAAGTGAGATGGCGCTGAACTCAACAGATTTAGACGTCGCCTGCCTTGGAAATAGAGTAAAGGATTTTTCTCAACCTTTATTAACAGGAGTTAAAAAATGCAACAGGAACGATTTACCGAACAGGCTCAGGAAGCATTGGCTCTCTCCCAGCAACTGGTGCGTAACTACCAGCACAGCCAGTGGGACGCGGAGCATATCCTGCTCGCCCTGCTCCAGCAGGAGCATGGTCTAACCGGCGATATATTGAGCAAGCTGGGGGTTAATGCTGATGAGGTGCGACGCCGCGTTGAGGAGGCGCTGGAGAAAACACCAAAAATATCCCGTGAAGGGGCGATGCTCTATGCCACCCCGCGCACGGTGCGACTCCTTCAAAATGCCGCCTCCGAGGCCGACAGGCTGAAGGACGAATTCATCGGCACCGAGCATCTACTTATTGCCATGGCTGCCGAGAGCGAGGGCGATGCCACCACCATCCTTGGCGATTTTGGCATCGACCAGGAAAAGCTCTACTCAGCCCTTCAGGACATCCGCGGAGGACAGCGGGTTACCGACCCCAGGGCAGAGAGTAAATACCGCGCTCTGGAGAAGTACAGTCGCGACCTCACCATGCTCGCCCGCGAGGGTAAACTGGACCCGGTGATCGGGCGCGAGGATGAGATAAAACGGGTTATGCAGGGCCTCACCAGACGCACCAAGAATAACCCGGTGATCATCGGGGAGGCCGGTGTAGGGAAGACTGCCATCGTGGAGGGCCTCGCCCAGAAGATTATGGCCGATGATGTGCCCGATTCGCTTAAAGGTAAGCGGGTTATCGCCCTCGATATGGGAGCGCTGGTGGCCGGCTCGAAGTTCCGCGGCGAGTTCGAGGAGCGCCTCAAGGCAGTGATGGATGAGATCCGCCAGGCTCGTGGTGAGATCGTCCTCTTTATCGATGAGATGCACACCGTCGTCGGCGCCGGGGCTGCTGAGGGTGCCATTGATGCCAGCAATATGCTCAAACCAGCCCTGGCCCGGGGCGAGCTCCAGTGCGTCGGCGCAACCACGCTGGACGAGTACCGGGAGCACATCGAGAAGGACGCAGCGCTGGAGCGGCGGCTACAACCAGTCTATATCGGAGAGCCCAGCGTGGAGGCCACCATCGAGATGCTCCACGGGCTGCGCCCTCGCTATGAGGCGCACCACAAGATCCAGATCACCGACTCCGCTATTGAGGCTGCGGTCCATCTAGGCCAGCGGTATATCTCGGACCGCTATCTGCCCGATAAAGCGGTGGACCTCATCGACGAGGCTGCTTCCAAGCTCAGGATCGATACCGAGAGTGCTCCCGCTGAGGTGAAGGAGCTAGAAAAGAGGGTGAAGCAGCTAGTCCACGAGGAGGAAGCGGCATCACAACGGAGGGAATACGAGCGCGCCGCCCAGCTTAAGGTGGAGCGGCTCCGCCTCGATGAGGAATACAATCAGGCAAAGAGTAAGTGGCTCCAGGAGACACGGATCGACAGCGTAGTGGATGAGGAGGCTATCGCCAAGCTCGTCTCCAACTGGACGGGCATTCCCGTGTCCCGTATGCTAGAAGGGGAGGCGGAGAAGCTCCTTCAGATGGAGGAGCGCATCCACGAAAGGATCATCGGCCAGGAGGATGCCGTTAGGGTAGTCTCCGAGGCTATAAGGCGGGCGAGAGCAGGGCTCAAAGACCCCAGGAGACCGATTGGCAGCTTCATCTTCCTGGGACCAACCGGCGTCGGCAAGACGGAGCTGGCACGTGCCTTGGCCGAGTTCATGTTTGATGACGAGGAGTCCATGGTGCGACTCGATATGTCCGAGTACATGGAGAAACATACCGTTTCTCGCCTTATCGGTGCCCCCCCTGGCTATATCGGCTACGAGGAGGGGGGACAGCTCACTGAGGCAGTGCGCCGCCGACCTTACAAGGTGATCCTCCTTGACGAGCTGGAAAAGGCTCACCCCAATGTATTGAATATCCTGCTCCAAATCCTGGAGGATGGCAGACTCACCGATGGTCACGGCAGAACGGTTGATTTTAAAAATACTGTGGTGATCATGACCTCGAACCTTGGCACCGAGGAGTTCCAGCGCCAGTCGTTAGGCTTCGCCAGGGAGACAAAAAGCGAGCATGAACGCCGTAAGGGCGCCATCGAGACCGCCATGAAACAGACCTTTCGCCCCGAGTTCCTCAACCGTCTCGACGAGATCGTTATCTTCCAGAGTCTCACCGAGGAACAGATCAAGCAGATCGTCGACTTGATGATGAAGGATGTTAAAAAGCGCCTTGCCGACCGGAAGATCACCGTGGAACTTACCGAGGAGGCCAAGGCTAAGCTCGCCAAGGAGGGCTTCGACCCGGCATTTGGGGCCCGCCCCCTGCGCCGCACCCTGCAGCGTCAGGTGGAGAACCCACTGTCCACAAAGATCCTCCAGGGCGAGTTTAAGGAAGGCGACCGCGTCCTGGTCGATGCTGGACCCAAGGGCTTCACATTCACCACTTGACTTCCCGAATCCTTCCCTATACCCTTTCAATGAAAAGCGTATGAGCGAGAACGACGAGGGCATGGACCTGACCGGTGAGGAAGTTACCGCGCAGGTAAAGAAGGGTCGCTGGATAAGGCGCCACTGGGTCAGTCTTTTTGCTATAATCTCCATCCTGGTCTTCAGTGCCGGTATTTATTTCATGGGGGGACTGTCAGGCGATCTCTGGGGCTATGGCTATCTTGGGGTTTTCCTGATCTCTATTTTGGGTAGTGTAGTCATCCTTGTACCCATACCCAGCCTGCCTGTGGTTTTTCTTATGGGCATGATACTGAATCCGTGGCTTGTGGGGCTAATGGTGGGGCTAGGAGAACCCATTGGTGAGATCCCCCCCTATATAGCAGGCTATAGTGGTCGAGCGTCCATGGAGAAAAGGAGATTTTATGTTAAGTTAAAGGATTGGATGAGGCGGAGGGGTTCTCTAGTCCTCTTCTTCTTCGCCTGGACACCAAACCCTGCCTTCGACCTTGCCGGCGCTGCTGCCGGGGCGCTCCACTACCCGTTTTGGAAATACCTCCTCATGCTGTTTCTAGGCAAGACTGTCAAGGGCTGGATTATCGCCTTTGCCGGGTATGGGACGTTGCGCCTGCTACTCCATTTCCTCATCGGATAAGCTCCCCTTGATCTCGTTCAAATAGATGGGTGACAGCCTAGCGTCATTGTGAGTCGCTCTTTTGCTTGTCATTGCGAGCGGAGCGAAGCAATCTATCTCACCGCCCCACGCCTGCTCATCCACCTTTGAGATTACTTCCCCCGATAACTAGGCCGACAGGTCGGCCTACACTTCGGCCTAAATCGTCCGATAAGTCGGACTCTCGCAAAGCAGAGGGGCGGCAATGACAGGGTCAATGAGCTAGGAGGTAGTGTTACCCTGATATGCTGGACGAGTAAACCCCTTTGACATCCCCCCCCCCCTTGTGTTAATCTATATTAATAAGTCACCTCCCGGCAAACAGGGCGAGGCTATTCTTAAGTTATAATCTTTTTTATATTAAAGGAAGTTTTCGCTAAGTCTAAGTTGGTCCGCTTTTCTGTTGGCTGGGGAGGGTGGAGGAGGTACCTATATGAGATCCCCTTATCAGGGGAGTCATCATCGGCTCCCGCAGACTCCAACCATTGTCTTCGTCGCCGCTATCGTAGGTTTGGTGATTGCCCTGCTCCTCTCCGTGCTGCTGGCATTTCCCCTTTCCATGCTTCCCGGACTCTGGGGAAATATCGCCCCGATTGCTGTCAGCCTTTTCCTCTGCCTGGTTATAATACCTATTACGTTAGCACGGAGAAGGGAGCTATTCCGGATGTTTGGCATCACTTTACCTGAAGGAACGAAAGACATGGGTAGTCTGGTGCCACGCAATGGACAGCTCATCGTGGACACCAGCACCCTCATTGATGGGCGCATCGCTGATATAGGTCAGGCCGGCTTTATCCCGGGGTCACTAATCATCCCCAGATTTGTCCTCGACGAATTGCACCACATCGCCGATTCCTACGATGCGATGCGCCGCAATCGCGGGCGCCGAGGCCTAGAGATACTTACTAAACTGCAGCAGGAGTCCGATATCCTGGTGGAGATCTCTGACATAGATGCCAAGGATGTCACGGATGTTGACAGTAAGCTGGTGAAGCTGGCAAAGGCCCTGGGTTGTGCCATTATTACCAACGATTTCAACCTGAATCAGGTGGCCAAGATCCAAGGAATCCAGGTACTCAACGTCAATGAGCTGGCCAATGCGGTAAGGCCCGTGGTGCTGCCCGGTGAGGAGATGGAGGTTCGGATCATCCAAGAGGGCAAGGAGTTCGGGCAAGGCCTCGGCTTCCTTGACGATGGAACGATGATAGTGGTAGAGGACGGGCTGCGCTATCTCAATGACAGCATTGAAGTGGTGGTTACCAGGGTGCTCCAAACAGCTGCAGGACGCATGATCTTCGCCCACCATAAAGCGGAGTGAAGTATGGAAAAGGTCGGCGCCATTGTGGTTGCCGCTGGCACAGGCAGTCGAATGGGTGGAGCAGACAAGATCTTCGCCAACTTAGCAGGCAAGCCCCTTCTAGCCCATACTGTCGATGTATTCCAAATGTGTCCCGCCATTGACCAGGTGGTCATTGTATTAAGCAAAGAGCGGCTGGATGACGGGTGGCAGCTGGTTAAGGAGTATCGCTGGTCTAAGGTGAGTGAGGTATGCCCCGGTGGGCCACGGCGGCAGGATTCGGTAAAGGAGGGCCTGCAAAGGCTCTCCGGCTGCCATTGGGTGGTGATTCACGATGGGGCTCGTCCTTGCCTTAGCCAAGGGCTGATTGAGGAAGGGCTTAATGAGGCTCGCCAATATGGCGCCGCCGTCCCCGCCATCCCCGTTACCGATACTATCAAAGTCGTTTCCTCAGACTCTTTCGTTGCGGAAACGCCGCTTCGCCAGCGCCTCTGGTCCGTGCAGACACCCCAGGCATTTCGATGCGATATAATAAATGAGGCCTATCGCAAGGCTGAGAGCGATGTCACCGACGATGCCACCCTGGTGGAGAACCTGGGGTATAAGGTTAAGGTCTATCCAGGCTCTGATACTAATATCAAGGTGACCACTCCTGAGGACCTGTACCTGGCTGAGGCCTTTTTAAAGCATAAGAAACGAGGTCAATGAATAACCTCGATGTTTAAAGACAATACAGCTAAAAAGGGCAAAAGAGGCGAAAAGGGCGGAAAAGTAACAAGGTTAGGCAATAACCTCTTATATTTACCGACAGGAAGTGCGAGAGATGCGTGTTGGAATCGGTTATGATGTTCATCCCCTGGTCGCGGGGCGTCCCCTGGTGCTTGGCGGTGTGACGGTGGCTTTTAAGCGCGGACTCCGCGGTCACAGCGATGCCGATGTGCTGGTGCATGCCATTATGGATGCCCTCCTCGGTGCCGCCACCTTGAAGGACATCGGCACCCATTTCCCCGATACCGAACCCCAGTATAAAGATATATCCAGTATCACGCTTCTCAAGCGTGTCGGCGATATGCTTGGTAATGGGGGCTTCAGGATCGAAAACATTGATGCCACCATCCTCTGCGAGCAGCCCCGGCTGGCAGATTACATCGATGAAATGTGCCGCAACATTAGCGCGGCCCTGGGCATCGCTAAAGAACAGGTCTCTGTGAAGGCTACTACCTCGGCAGGCCTGGGTTTTCTCGGAGAAGGCAGGGGCATCGCCACTCACGCAGTGGCTCTGGTTAAGAGACAATGAGAATCTATGAAACTCCATTCAGTTCAAAAAAATGAGAGGCCATCGCCGCCTATGCTATAGCCCCGGTCGAAAAATCTCGAAAAAATGAAAATCTATAACACCTTCTCAGGTCGAAAAGAGGAGTTCACCCCCGTGGGTGACACAGTAAAGATGTATGTCTGCGGGGTCACCCCTTATAGCGAGTGCCACATCGGGCACGCCATGAGCTATATCCTCTTCGATGTCATCAGGCGGTATCTTGAGTTTTGTGGCTACCGGGTGAAGTACGTGCAGAACTTCACCGATGTCGATGACAAGATTATCGCCCGCGCCAGTCAATCAGGGCTTTCCACCGCGGAGCTTGCCGAGGGGTTCATCACGCAATATTTCCTCGATATGGATGCCCTAAACGTGAAAAGAGCCGACGTTTACCCCAGGGCGACGGAGGAAATCCCCAAAATCATCGAGGTCATTGCAGGCCTGGTCGAGAAGGGGCACGCCTATCAGGCGGGGGGCGATGTCTATTTCCGTGTATCCAGCTTTCCCAAATACGGTAAGCTCAGCCACCGAGACCTCAGCGACATGACGGCCGAAGCATGCAGGGTGGATAAAGGCGGGAACGAAAAGGAGCATGCGATGGACTTCGCCCTTTGGAAGGCGGCCAAGCCCGGCGAGCCCCAGTGGGAAAGCCCCTGGGGTCCAGGGAGGCCCGGCTGGCACATCGAGTGCAGTGCCATGTCCCTAAAATACCTGGGCGAGACTGTCGATATTCACGGCGGCGGGCAGGACCTCATCTTCCCCCACCATGAGAACGAGATCGCCCAGTCGGAGGCCTTCACTGGCGTTAGCCCCTTTGCCAGGTACTGGCTGCACAACGGGCTGATGCAGCTCGGCGAGGAGAAGATGAGCAAATCGCTGGGCAATCTGATCACAGTTAAGCAGGCACTGGAGCGCTATAGCGCCGATGCCATCAGGCTCTTTGTCCTTAGCTCCCACTACCGAAGCCCGCTCACCTACAGCGAGGATGGGCTGGAGGCTGCTCATAGAGGGACAGTGAGGCTCCGCCTTGCAGCGCATCGCGAGAGCGGCGATGGTCCACCAACGCCGCAGGCTGCGATTTACCGCCAGCGCTTCACCCAGGCCATGGACGATGATTTCAATACTGCCCAGGCCATCGCCATCCTCTTTGACCTTGCCTCAGAGATCAACCGGGCCGCAGACGAAGGCCATGCTATCAAAGAAGCACAGAGGGAGCTGATTGAGCTGGCTGGAATAATGGGTCTGACATTCAAGGAATACCGATTTAGAGTTGATATCAATGCGGTAGTAAAATTGGCAAGTAGGCTTGGCATTACCTTGGAAAAGGATGTAAAGGATATAAACGAGCAAGAGCGAATCATCCAGCAGATAGTTGATAAACGACAGGAGCTACGGTCGCGAAGAGAGTGGGCAGAGACCGATAAGATTCGCTCCGAACTAGAAGAGCAAGGGATAGTCCAAGAGGACACGCCCCGAGGGACGACCTGGAGATATAAGAGGTCAAGGGGATCGTAAGCAGAATGATATTGACTGCTTGCCGGCTTAGATGTATATTCCTCCTGGAATATAGGCTTCAGAGACTTTAAGGAGGTAATACCGTGAGGACGCTGGAATATGTCGCCCTGGTGCTGATCGGCGTCGGTATACTGGGCATCATCGGCTGGGCTGCTAGCGCTTTCTTCACCGACCCTGTTATCCACCTGGGATTCAGGGTTCTGGCCGGAATAGCCGCGGTGGGCTTTGTTTTGCTCCTGGGATATGTGAGCGTGGATAGGATTCAGAAGGTACACAAGGAGCCCAGGGAGATTAAGGAGGTGAAGCATTGATTATCGTAACCTCAGCTCATATAGAGGGTAAGAAGACCGTCAAGACACTGGGAATGGTCAAGGGCAGCACCATCAGGGCCCGGCATATGGGGAGAGACATAGTTGCCGGGCTTCGCAGCATCGTTGGCGGGGAGATCTCCGAATACACCAAGCTCATGGCTGAGGCCAGGGAGCAGGCCATCCAGAGAATGGTTGCGCAGGCGGAGGAAATGGGCGCCAACGCCATCGTGGACACCAGATTTGTCACCTCGATGGTGATGAGTGGGGCCTCCGAGCTCCTGGTCTATGGAACAGCGGTTATAGTTGAATAATGGCTCAATGCCAAGCCTGTCGGATTACAGGGGGCTACCCGATAATGGGTAGCTCCTACTTTATATAGCTCACAGTTACATTGCTTGACAGGCAAAGATTTGCGGAGTATGCTCACCACCACAATACAGGGAGGTGAAACAAAATGGGCAGTATTGAGGGCATGGTAGGTCCTATGAAAAACCTGGACCACTATAAAGAGAGTCTCCGTGATGGAAGAGCGGTTTTCTACCGCGGCAAGAAGGTCGACGACGTCACTAAGCATCCAATCTTGAGTTTGGCAGTCAATCATTTGGGTTATTCGATTGGTGAGGGCATAGAAGATGATGAATTGAGAAAGAGGTTGTTCTACTATGACCCTGAATTAAAGGCTACTATTAATGCGTTCTACAAAGAGCCTCGCAGCCCTTCAGACCTCTACGATCGTTTTCAGTTAACCTACGACTTGGCAAAAGCTATAGGGATTATTTTTGCACATATTTCCTCAGACGCGGTTCACGCTTCGAAGATTGTTGCAAGTGAGCTTGGCGGGGAATATAGAGAAAGAATACTTAATTATGCGGAGAATGCGTCTAGGAACAATTTGTTTATCGCTGGCGCTCAAGTAGATGTGAAAGGGCATCGTACATTGAGACCAACAGAGCAAAAAGACGCCGATTTGTATGTACATGCTGTTGAGGAGAAATCTGACGGGATCGTTGTCCGGGGAGCCAAACTACACACGTCCAACGCGATAATATGTAATGAGCTTTTTATTCTTCCCGGGAGAGGCTTCAGGGAAGGTGAGGAGGACTACGCAATAGCTTTTGCTGTACCGGCTAACGCCAAAGGGGTAAAGCTGATTTGTAGACCTGCAGTAGGTGCAGAAGCGGCTCTCAATGATTTGG
>JABUBP010000569.1_pt1 | contig 10589 bp, 10 predicted proteins | sample 7240331 | NCBI WGS metagenome assembly JABUBP01 (sample SAMN07256347, study PRJNA390944) | subsurface metagenome | isolation source: Methane hydrate marine sediment | place: Pacific Ocean: Eastern North Pacific, ODP site 1244 | collected 2002 | reverse complement strand
CGCCGATGCCCGCGCGATCGGGTTGGTCATATAGAAGTCCTCAATGGCGGCCTTGAACGCCGCCTTGTCGACATTGCCGCCCTTGCCGGCCAGCGCCTTCACGTCGTCGGCCTTGCCGGGCTCGATCTGGTCGAGCCGCATCAGATGCGGCACCGCCTTGAAGATCGCCTGCCGCAGCTGCGCCAGCGAGTCGAAGGGCAGCTTGCGGCCGAGCACATCCGAAAGTGCGCGGATGATCGCCCCTCCCTCGCGCGCCTCGCCCGGCGGAAAGGCGGCACGATTAGCCATCTGCGCCCTGCCCTCGGTGTTGACGTAGATGCCGCTCTTTTCGGTATAGGCCGCACCCGGCAGGATCACGTCGGCGCGATGCGCGCCGCGGTCGCCATGGGTGCCGATGTAAACGACGAAGGTGCCGTCGGCGACCTTGGTTTCGTCAGCGCCGAGCAGGAACAGCACGTCGAGCGCACCGAAGGTCGTCATCTGGGCGATGGAAAGACCACCGCCGGAGAAGCCGATATCGAGCGCACCAACCCGCGACGCGGTCTCCTGCAGCACGCCAAATCCGTTCCAGCCGTCCTTGATTGCGCCGATGTCGAGCGCGAGCTTCGCAGCAAGCGCCAGCACCGCAGCGCCATCAGGGCGCGCGAGACCCGCCGCGCCGACCAGCACGATCGGGTGCCTGGCGTTCTTCAGGATTTCGGCGAAGGAATGCTTGCCGGCGGCGAGATCATTCAGCGAGTCCGTGCCCGCGCCGATGTGGTCGTAGTCATAGGCAAGGTCGGCCTTCGGGCCGATCACGCCGATCTTGAGCTGCCCGCTGCGCCAGCGCTTGCGGATGCGCGCGTTGAGCAGCGTGCCCTCGCGGCGCGGGTTGGAGCCGATGATCAGCAATGCGTCGGCCTGATCAATACCGGAAATGGTCGGGTTGAACATGTAGGAGCCGCGGCCGGCTTTGGCGTCGAAGGCTTCGCCGCCCTGCACCGCCATATTGGACGAGCCAAACTTGGCGAGCAGCTCCTTCATGGCGAACATGTCTTCGACCGCCGCGAGGTCACCGGCAATGGCGCCGATGCGCTTGCCGTCGAGACGGCCGGCTTTCGCTGCGATCGCTGCAAAGGCTTCCTGCCAGGAGGCCGGACGAAGCTTGCCGTTCTCTCTGATATAGGGCCGGTCGAGCCGCTGCGTGCGCAGGCCGTCAACGACGTGGCGCGTCTTGTCGGAAATCCACTCCTCGTTCACGGCCTCGTTGATGCGCGGCAGGATGCGCATCACCTCGCGGCCGCGGGTGTCGACCCGGATCGCGGAGCCTATGCCGTCCATCACATCCACCGACTGCGTCTTGCCGAGTTCCCACGGACGGGCGGCAAACGCATAGGGTTTCGAGGTCAGCGCGCCCACCGGGCAGATGTCGACGAGATTGCCCTGCATTTCCGAGGTCAGCGCCTGCTCGAGATAGGTCGTGATCTCCATGTCCTCGCCGCGGCCGGTCGCGCCCATTTCCGGGGTGCCGCAGACTTCCGCGGAGAAGCGGACGCAGCGCGTGCACTGGATGCAGCGGTTCATCGAGGTCTTGACCAGCGCGCCCAGATACTTGTCCTCGACGGCGCGCTTGTTCTCGGCGAAGCGGCTGGTGTCGACGCCATAGCCCATCGCCTGGTCCTGCAGATCGCACTCGCCGCCCTGGTCGCAGATCGGGCAATCCAGCGGATGGTTGATCAGCAAAAACTCCATCACGCCTTCGCGCGCCTTCTTCACCATCGGCGAACGCGTGGAGATTTCCGGCGGCTCGCCCTTGGGACCCGGGCGGCAGTCGCGCACGCCCCAGGCGCAGCTCGCGACCGGCTTCGGGCCGCCCTTCACTTCGACGAGGCACATCCGGCAATTGCCGGCGATCGACAGCCGCTCATGGTAGCAGAAGCGCGGGATTTCGGCGCCCGCGGCCTCGCACGCCTGGAGCAGCGTGTACTCCGGCGGCACGTCGATCTCTTTGCCATCGATGATGAGTTTGGTCATCGGGTCAGGTCTTTCGCAGCTTGCATTCGGGCGGCGCGACGGCCGCACTGTTCATCGATGTTTTCACGCGGTGAGGATCGGCCACTGCTCTACTCCGCCGCAACCATGTTGACGGGATCGCGCACGCCGATGTCGTCGATATCGGCCTTGTGCGAGTACTCCGCGATGCGCTCCTCGATCTCGTGACGGAAATGCGCGATCAGTCCCTGGATCGGCCAGGCCGCGGCATCGCCGAGGGCGCAGATCGTGTGGCCCTCGACCTGCTTGGTGACTTCCAGCAGCATGTCGATCTCGCGCTTGTGGGCGCGGCCCTCGGCCATTCGGCTCAGCACGCGCCACATCCAGCCCGTGCCCTCGCGGCACGGCGTGCACTGGCCGCAGCTCTCATGCTTGTAGAAATACGAGATGCGCGCGATCGCCCGGATCAGATCGGTGGACTTGTCCATCACGATCACGGCGGCGGTGCCGAGACCGGAGCGCAGCTTGCCCAAGCTGTCGAAATCCATCGGCGTGTCGATGATCTGCTCGGCCGGCACCATTCGCACCGACGAGCCGCCGGGGATGACGGCCTTGAGATTGTTCCAGCCGCCGCGGATGCCGCCGCAGTGACGCTCGATCAGCTCGCGGAACGGCAACCCCATCGCCTCTTCGACGTTGCAGGGCCGCTCGACATGGCCGGAGATGCAGAACAGCTTCGTACCGACATTGTTGGGCCGGCCGATCGCAGCGAACCACGCTGCGCCCCGCCTCAGGATGTCGGGCGCGACAGCAATCGATTCGACATTGTTGACCGTGGTAGGACAGCCATAGAGGCCGACATTGGCGGGGAATGGCGGCTTCAGCCGCGGCTGGCCCTTCTTGCCTTCCAGGCTCTCGAGCAGCGCTGTCTCCTCGCCGCAGATATAGGCGCCGGCGCCGTGCGCGACATAGATGTCGAACGGCCAGCCGTTGATGTTGTCCTTGCCGACCAGCTTGGCCTCATAGGCCTGATCGATCGCGGCCTGCAGGTGCTCGCGTTCCCGGATGAACTCGCCGCGGACATAGATGTAGCAGGCGTGCGCCCCCATCGCGAAGCTCGCGATCAGGCAGCCCTCGACGAGCAGATGCGGATCGTGCCGCATGATCTCGCGATCCTTGCAGGTGCCCGGCTCGGACTCGTCGGCGTTGACGACGAGATAGCTCGGCCGCCCGTCGGTCGATTCCTTCGGCATGAACGACCATTTCAGGCCGGTCGGAAATCCCGCCCCGCCGCGGCCGCGCAGACCTGAGGCCTTCATCTCGTTGATGATCCAGTCGCGGCCCTTGTCGATGATCCCCTTGGTGCCATCCCAGGCGCCGCGGCGCCGCGCGCCCTCGAGCCCCCAGTCATGGAGGCCGTAGAGGTTCTTGAAGATGCGGTCCTTGTCAGCGAGCATGCCTAGAGCTTTCGGTTGACCTGGGAGTAAGCGAGGCCTGCGGCGCAGCCGCCGAACGTCAGCGCCCACAACAGGCTCGATTCCAGCGTGGCGTTGAGGCCGTAACGCTGCAGCGTGAAGATGAATCCTGCCGCGACCAGCGCATGCAGGATGATGTAGCGCCAGCCCTTCATCGCATCCGCCTCCCCCGTTATCGCCATTGCGCGCGCCAGCCTCATGTCACTTCCTTCAGCGTGGTCGGTCCGCCTACCGGCGCCGAGAGCTGCCGGTCGATCTGCGGCCCGGGCTTCGGCGGATTGCCCGAGGCAAAACCGTCCAGCACCTTGCCAAAGCTTTCCTTGGTGAGATCCTCGTAGGTGTCCTTCCAGATCAGCACCATCGGCGCGTTCACGCAGGCGCCGAGGCACTCCACCTCTTCCCAGCTGAAATTGCCGTCCTTGGAGACGTGGAAGGGATCGTGATGGATGCGGTGCTGGCAGACCTCGATGATATCGGCCGCGCCGCGCAACCGGCACGGTGTGGTGCCGCAGACCTGCACATGCGCTTTCTTGCCGACGGGAGCGAGCTGGAACATCGTGTAGAAGGTCGCCACCTCAAGCACGCGAATGTAGGGCATCTCGAGCATGTCGGCGACCGCGCGGATCGCGGCTTCCGGCACCCAGCCCTCATGCTGCTCCTGCACGCGCCAGAGGATCGCAATCACGGCGGACGCCTGCCGGCCCGCCGGATACTTCGTCATCTCCTTCTTGGCCCACGCCAGATTCTCTTCCGTGAACGCAAAGCTCGCGGGCTGCACTTCCTTCGGGGCCAGACGGCGGACGGACATCGTTCACTCTCTCATTGCAGGCGCGCATTCAGCGCGCTGATGCGGTCCTGCCAGAACGCGCTTGCGGTGCCGAATACATTGTAACCGACGTTGGCGGAAACCTTGATGCGGTCGAGGATCGACAGCTCGTTCACGGTTTCCATCCGATTGCTGCGGGGATCATAGACGATCAGCTTCATCGGAGTTTGCTCCAGAATAAAGCGTGACACGGTATGATGGGGGTCGTTGCCGTGCTCTTCGCAAAGGATGACGCTGTCCTCCCTCAGAAGCCGCGCGCCGCCCTTGATCGCCTCGATCTCGACGCCTTCGACGTCGAGCTTGATCAGGAACTTGCCGCCGGGCTTGACCTTGCCGTCATCCAGGAGATTGTCGAGCGCGATGACCGGCACTTCCTCGCCGCTGTCGCCGCCGGCGATGCTGAACGCCTCGTGCTTGGTGCCGGACAGGCGCGCGGTACCTCTGGAGGCACCGATCGCACACTTCATCACTTCGAAGCGGTTGCCATTGATCTTCGCATTGTTGGCGAGCTTCGGGAAATTCGCGCCCGAGGGCTCGATCGCGATCGCCTTATGCGAACCGTAGGGCTTGCTGGAGACGAGAACCGACCAGTAGCCGTAATTGGCGCCGCAATCGAGCAGCGTGTAGTCGACGTCGGCGGAGGCGCGGAACAACAGATCGAGTTCGTCTTCATAGGCAAAGCTGCGGTTGAGCAGCTTGCTCCAGTAGCCGTCGCCATAGGGAAAGGCGAAGGTCGCATCGTCGCTCAGCTTGATCTGGATGTCGCGTTCGGGAAGCGCCTTGCGCAGCAGATTGGCGCAACCATTGTAGCCGCGATGCGAGAAGTTCGACGAAATTTTGGAACCCAGCGTCAGCGCCAAGGCAGCCGTCCGCTCCCACAGGTTGGCCCCTTCCAGGGCCCCCGAGGCGCGGTCAAACTGGATCGGCGCCTGCTGCCCCATCACCGATCGACCTCTCCGAACACGATGTCGAGCGAGCCGAGGATGGCGGAGACGTCGGCGAGCAGATGGCCCTTGCAGATGTGGTCCATCGCCTGCAGATGCGCAAAGCCGGGCGCGCGGATCTTGCACTTGTACGGCTTATTGGTGCCGTCGGAGACCAGATAAACACCGAACTCGCCCTTCGGCGCTTCCACCGCGGCATAGACCTCGCCGGCGGGGACGTGAACGCCTTCGGTGTAGAGCTTGAAGTGATGGATCAGCGCTTCCATCGAGCGCTTCATCTCGCCGCGGCGCGGCGGCGCGATCTTGTTGTCCTCGACCACGACGGGCCCCTGCCCTTCGGGCTCGCGGAGCTTCTGGATGCACTGCTTCATGATGCGCACCGACTGGCGCATCTCTTCCATGCGGATCAGATAGCGGTCGTAGCAGTCGCCGTTCTTTCCGATCGGGATGTCGAAATCCATCTCGTCGTAGCATTCATAGGGCTGCGACTTGCGCAGGTCCCATGCCGCGCCGGAGCCGCGCACCATCACGCCCGAAAAACCCCACTCCCAGGCTTCCTTCAGACTGACCACGCCGATGTCGACGTTGCGCTGCTTGAAAATGCGGTTTCCCGTCAGCAGCGTTTCGAGATCGGCGACCACCTGCAGGAACGGATCGCACCAGGCATCGATGTCGTCGATCAGCTTCGGCGGCAGGTCCTGATGCACGCCACCGACGCGGAAGAACGCCGCGTGCATGCGCGAGCCGGAGGCGCGCTCATAGAACACCATCAGCTTTTCGCGCTCTTCAAAGCCCCACAGCGGCGGGGTCAGCGCGCCAACGTCCATCGCCTGTGTGGTGACGTTGAGCAGGTGAGACAGGATGCGGCCGATCTCGCAATAGAGCACGCGGATCAACTGGCCGCGGCGCGGGACCTTGATGCCGAGCAGCTTTTCGGCAGCGAGGCAGAAGGCATGCTCCTGGTTCATCGGCGCGACGTAGTCGAGCCGATCGAAATAAGGGATCGCCTGTAGATAGGTCTTCTGCTCGATCAGCTTTTCGGTGCCGCGATGAAGCAGGCCGATATGCGGGTCGACGCGGGCGACGACTTCACCGTCGAGCTCCAGCACCAGACGCAGCACGCCGTGCGCCGCCGGATGCTGCGGTCCGAAATTGATGGTGAAGTTACGGAGATTTTCCGGTTGCTCGTTCATGGTCAGGCCTTCGGCTCCGCCTTCTCGTCACCGGGCAGCGGATAGTCGGCGCCTTCCCAGGGCGAGAGGAAATCGAACTTGCGGAATTCCTGGTTGAGCCGCACCGGCTCGTACAGCACCCGCTTCTCCTGGTCGTCGTAACGCACCTCGACAAAGCCGGTGAGCGGAAAATCCTTGCGCAGCGGATGACCGTCGAAGCCGTAATCGGTGAGGATACGGCGCATGTCGGGATGGCCGGTGAAGATCACGCCGTAGAGATCGTAGGTCTCGCGCTCGAACCAGTCGGCGCCCGGGAAGACGTCGATGAGCGACGGCACCTGCGTGTTCTCGTCGGCCTCGGCGCGAACGCGGATGCGGGTGTTCAGGATCGGCGACAGCAAGTGATAGACGACGTCGAAACGCTTCTCGCGGGTGGGATAATCCACCGCGGTGACATCGGTGAAGTTGACGAAGCGGCAGGCCGGGTCGTCGCGCAGATATTTCGCAACTTCGACGATCTTCTCAGCCTTCACGTCGATGGTGAGCTGATTGAACGCCACCGAATGGCCGGTGGCGGCGCCACCTAGCCCGCTAACAATCGTCTGCCCAAGGGCGTCGAGCTTGCCGTCGTCCATTACCCAAACCTTAGCGTTCGATGGTGCCGATGCGCCGGATCTTCTTCTGCAGCAGCAGCACGCCGTACAGCAGCGCCTCTGCGGTCGGCGGACAGCCGGGCACGTAGACGTCGATGGGCACGATGCGGTCGCAGCCGCGCACCACCGAGTAGGAATAGTGATAGTAACCGCCGCCGTTGGCGCAGGAGCCCATCGAGATAACGTAACGCGGCTCCGGCATCTGGTCGTAGACCTTGCGAAGCGCCGGCGCCATCTTGTTGGTCAGCGTGCCCGCGACGATCATCACGTCGGACTGACGTGGCGAAGCGCGCGGCGCGAAGCCGAAGCGCTCGACGTCGTAGCGCGGCATCGACACCTGCATCATCTCGACCGCGCAGCACGCAAGGCCGAAGGTCATCCACATCAGCGAGCCCGTGCGCGCCCAGGTGATCAGGTCATCGGCAGCAGCGACGAAGAAGCCCTTGTCGGACAGTTCGTGATTGACCTCGAGGAAGAACGGATCGCTCGCGCCGACCGGCCTGCCGGTGGCGGGGTCGAGAATGCCCTTCGGCGCCGGCGCGATCGCCGGAGAGGACGTGACGGTCGGGCTCAATCCCATTCGAGCGCGCCTTTCTTCCATTCATAGGCAAAACCGACCGTGAGGACGGCGAGGAACACGAACATCGACCAGAAGCCGGTCGCGCCCAGCTTCCCGAACGCCACCGCCCACGGGAACAGGAAGGCCACTTCGAGGTCGAAAATGATGAAGAGGATCGCCACGAGATAGAAGCGGACGTCGAATTTCATGCGGGCGTCATCAAAAGCGTTGAATCCGCATTCATAGGCCGACAGCTTCTCGGGATCCGGCTGCTGGTAGGCAACCAGGAACGGGGCGATCAGAAGCACCAGCCCGATCAGGCCCGCCACGCCTATAAAGACCACAAGTGGAAGATAATTCTGGAGGATGCCGGTCATCGGCCACGCCTTTTCCCGCGGCCCCGCGCCCGGCCGCAGATTCGTTGATTGGAATTATTCTTGAGGCTTAGCGCAGCGCAACAGGCCGCGCAAGGCAAGCTATTTTGACGTTTTTCCCGCCCTGCAGCGGCTAGTGCTGACCGGTTCTTCAGCACTTTGCCGGGCCTTCATCCGCCCAACGCACCGGCATCCACCGGGTGCCCGATTTCCGTGGCGCGGATCAGTTCAAATCTTTCTCATCCGCCAGCATCTCGGCGGCCTTGTCGGTCAGCCGGTCGATATGGCCGAGCAGCATTGCGACTTCGGTTTCGCTGAGATCGGACAGCAGGCGCCGGTTGCGTTCCTGCCCGCCTGCCACAATCGCATCATGGGCGGCAAGCCCGGCCCTGGTCAGCGATACCAGCACTTCCCGATTGTCCCGGACATTGACCGCCTTGGCGACCAGCTTGCGCGATACGAGGTCAGCCAGGGCCCGGCTGATCTGGCCCTTGTCGAGGCCCACCGCCTGAGCGAGCCGGGCGACGCTCATCGGCGGCTGTCGGCCCAGATTGGCGACGAGCCCATATTCCACCGAGGAAAGTCCGGCCGTGCGCTTGTAGCGCAGCATCGCGCCGCGCTTGAGCAGGTTCGCGAGCACCATCAGCCGCGACGACATCATCGCGGTGATCGGCGCAAGTTCCGCTTCCTGCTCCGGCATTTCCACCCGCAGCTCGTTCTGTTTCGGCTTCCGGCCCATAGGAACACCTCTGCCAACAAAGCCAGGCTGTGCCAAGCCTTGCTGCGCGAAGTCTCACAGAGGTCGTTGACTTTGTCATCGATCTAAAGTCTGATCAGGAAAACAAGTTAACGATCGCGGCGCGATGACCGCGGCGGGGAGGAAAGCATGAGCATCACCCAGCGTGATCGCGACCTCGGCACGGGTTATGCCCTGCGCGAGGCCTCAACCCGGACCGAGCTGACCTCGGTCGGCCGCGGCACGGCGATGGGCGAGCTGATGCGCCGCTATTGGCACCCAGTCGGGCTTGTCACCGACGCCACCGATATCCCCAGAAAAGTGCGAGTGCTGGGCGAGGACCTGATCCTTTTCCGGGATCGCCGCGGCAATCCGGGCCTGCTGCATGCGCGCTGCTGCCACCGCGGCACCACGCTCTATTACGGCAAGGTCGAGGATGACGGTATCCGCTGCTGCTACCATGGCTGGAAATTCGACACCGAGGGCAACTGCCTTGAGCAGCCCTGCGAGCCCGATGGTGGCCTGTACAAGGACAAGGTCCGCCAGCCCTGGTACCCCGTCGAGGAGCGCTACGGGCTGATCTTCGCCTATATGGGCCCGGCGGACAAAAAGCCGGTGCTGCCCCGCTACGACTGTCTGGAGACGATGGACGAGGATGAATTCGTCGAAGCCGACGACAGCTCGATCGGCGGCGGGGGGCCTGCGGTCATTCCCTGCAACTGGCTGCAGCATTTCGAGAACGTGGTCGATCCCTACCACGTGCCGGTGCTGCACGGCTCGTTCAGCGGGCCGCAATTCACCAACATGATGGCCTCGATGCCCGAGGTGAAGTTCGAGATGTCGCCGCGTGGTGTCACCGTGCGCTCGATCCGCAAGCAGGACGACGGCAAGATCTTCTACCGCGTCACCGAAGCCGCCCTTCCCACGCTCCGCGTCGTGCCCAATCCGCGGGTGGCGCAATTCGCGCGGGTGGAATCGATCGGCTGGACGCTGCCGATCGACGACACGTCGTTCCGAATCTATGTCGCAGGTCGCGTCCGCAACGCCGGCGACATCGGACGGATGCGATCGAAGTTCAACGGCAAGTTCTGGTGGGACCTGACCGAGGCCGAGCACCAGCAATTCCCCGGTGATTACGAAGCGCAGGTCGGCCAGGGCGAAGTGACCATCCACTCCGAAGAGCATTTCGGGCAGAGCGACCGCGGCATCGTGATGGTGCGCCGGATGCTGAAAGACCAACTGGAAGCGATGGATGCGGGCCGCGACCCGATCGGTGTGTCGTTCGATCCAAAAGCGCCGCCTGTGGAATTCGAAGCGGGGAATTTCATTCGCGAGGCGTAATAGCGCCCGCAAAATAAAAACAGCGTTTCTGGGGGAGAAACCATGGTCGATGTCGCGCCGCAGGCTGTCACCCAAACCGAGGCTGCCGCAAGCCCCTCACACGCGCGCTATTACGTGCTGACGCTTCTCACCATCGTCTATGCGCTGAACTTTCTCGACCGCACCATCTTCAACGTCCTGATCGAGCCGATCAAAAAGGAATTCGCGCTCAGCGACACCATTATGGGCCTGCTCGCGGGCTTCGGATTTGTGCTGTTCTACGCGATCTGCGGCATCCCGATCGCGCGCATTGCCGACCGCCTCAACCGCCGCAACATCGTCGCAGTCGCCTTTGCCTTCTGGAGCGCGATGACCTGCCTCTGCGGCATGGCGCAGAACGTCACCATGATGACGCTGGCGCGCATCGGTGTCGGCATCGGCGAGTCCGCGGGCACGCCGGCCTCGCAGTCGATGATCGCCGATCTCTTCAACAAGAACGAACGCCCGCGTGCGCTCGGTATCTACGCCATCGGCACGTATCTGGGCGTCTTTCTCGGCA
>JABUBP010000567.1_pt1 | contig 10593 bp, 11 predicted proteins | sample 7240331 | NCBI WGS metagenome assembly JABUBP01 (sample SAMN07256347, study PRJNA390944) | subsurface metagenome | isolation source: Methane hydrate marine sediment | place: Pacific Ocean: Eastern North Pacific, ODP site 1244 | collected 2002 | reverse complement strand
GTAGTATCCTGACATTGTTGTTCAATGCTCTCAGGGGGTCATGATACTAGTCATCTGTCTCTGACGCCAATTCGAATTGCATACCGGTATGCAAAGGCGAAAACCTTTCTCCGAAGGCAAGATAAAGTTCGGCTTGAGCTTTGAACCCTGTACAGTGCCCAGCGCTTATCCATGCCACGCTCAGCTTAGAGAGTTCCTCAACCGTTCTCCTTATTACAGTATCGGATGCCTCCACAAGATGCAGGCCACCAATAATACCCTCTATCTTGTTGCAGCCAGTTACTTCTATAGTCTGGTTGGCAATATTAATGATGCCGGCATGGCTGCAACCTGTTACAATTACTAAGCCTTTATCTTTGACATTGGCTATAACAGAAATATCATCAAGCATTAAATCGTCAACAACCCTTCCATTTTCTATGGTCTTCAGCCCTATCCTAACCTCTTCAAACTCAGTTCTCCTTTTCACTTCACCGGTCGTCATAACCCCCGGCATAACTACCAGGGGCTCTTTGGTCAGGGACAATTTGCCACCAGCTTTTTCTATCTCCTCCTTGGAATCACCTGGCATAATACCTACTTGTCTAGGATAAGGCTCAGTGACGAAATGCGGTCGGAAGATACTCGGATGGGCAATGACCTGAACATCCTTTCTACCGATTTCCTTGAGCATACGCGCTATTCCCTGAGTATGGTCATAGTGACAATGTGTCAGCACAATTGTATCAATAATTGATGGGGAAATACCCATGGTTCGCATATTGCTGAGAAGGGTCGCTGGATTTTGACCAACATCAACAAGGATTATCTTCTTATTTCCCCCACTCACACCTTCAACTAAGAAAGAAACCCCGTGCTGCCCCAGATATGGACTTTCGTAAAGGACAGAGTCCTCCGCCAGAACTGCGATTCTTAAATTATCCAATGCGGCGAGTTTATCCATACCTGTATCCTTTCGCAGCACCCGTGTAATAAGCAGAGTGCTACCATAGCCTGGCTGTGGTAGCACTCTGCTTTACAGCTAGCAATCAAGAAATAATCGCTGTTACTGACTCCAGATAACTATCTCTATTGTAGCATTCCTGTAGCCGGTTGCAGTGGTAGCATCCTTTACCACGTCCCAGACCTCAAAGGCACCGGCAGTGCGGTCGCCTATCTCATTGAAAGCGAGGGGACCACTGGCACCGTCAAATTCCAGCTCGACCAAGGCAGCCCTTATTGCTTCGCCGTCATAGACACCGGCTGCCTCTATCGCCTTGGCTGCTGCCCATACCGCATCATAGGTGGTATCGCAGTAGGTTTCAGGAGCATAGCCAAACTTCTCGGTATATTCAGAAACAAAGTCCTCATAAGCCGCCCCTAAGCCAACAGTCCTAGTCCCAGCAACAATGGCCTTCTCCATGAACTCAGCGCTACTCGCCTCGGCAAATAGACCTGAGCCGTAATTGCCATCGCAGCCAAGCCAGGCAATGTCATCCAGGCCCATCTCTAGAGCCTGTTTAAAGACCATAATGCCATCAGTAGCGTAGGTAACAGCCAGAACTACATCTGGGTTGCTATCCTTAATTTGCCCTAGCTCAGTGCGATAGTCCTTCGTACCGATATCGTACTCTATCGCTACCTCATGTTCGAACTGGTAGCCTGCTGCTTCAAGTCCCTGAACAGCGTCAGCTGCTAAACCTATGCCATAGGTATTATCCATTACTATAGTAGCCAATTTGGTATAGCCTTTATCCATGATGATGTCGGCTAACGCCAGCCCTTGAGCATCATCACGCAGGCAGGTGCGGAAGTACCACTCTGTCCCCTCTAACTCAGAAAGGGGAACCCCGGTAGCTGACATCGTTATCAGGGGGATTTTGTGCTCCTTGGCATATGGCATTGAAAGCTCGGATGTTGGGGTGATCATCGGACCAACAATTACCTGTACCCCGTCTATTTCAACCAGCTTCTTAACCCTGTCAAAGCCTTGGTCCGGGTTTGTAGCGCCATCCTCTTCCACTAATTCCACCGGTTTCCCCAATACCCCACCAGCGGCATTGATTTCCTCAACCGCCATCCTGGCACCATCCAGCATCTTCTCTCCCATAGGAGCCAATTCCCCGGTGAGCTCCAGTACAATGCCTACCTTAATTGTCTCCTCTTCTGCAGCACAGGCGGTAACTGGTATGAGCAAAGATAGGGCAACTAACACTAATAATATCTTTTTAATCATGTATCTCCTCTTTTCTTAGGTTTAATGTTAAAAACTAATTTACTCGGAAAATAAACCTATCTCCATCACCTCCTTTCTCAACATGCTAGATTTAACACTAAATTTAACATCGGAAATACGTATGTGTCAATCTTTTTTAGCTTCTAGTCCCAAATAGCGCTGTTTAGAGGAGTCTTCGGCAAATAGAGAGGCAGCATCTCCTTCCATAGCACAGGTGCCATTAACCAAAACATAGCCCCGATTTGAGACACTCAACGCCTTTTTGACATTTTGCTCTACTATTGCTATAGCGATGCCGTTTTCTCTTATGCTCTCCATCTTAGACAAGATGGCTGAAGCTGGCTTAGGAGATAGGGAAGCTAATGGCTCATCGAGGAACAGAACCCTAGGCTGTGCCATCATAGCCCTAGCTATGGCTAGCATTTGCCTTTCACCGCCACTTAAATTTCCTGCCAAGCCACTTTTCCTTGCCTCAAGCTCAGGGAACATCTCATATATCTCGGTCATCCCAGCCTTAATAGAGTCTTTACCTTTCCTGTGATAGGCTCCCATATCCAGATTTTCAGCTATAGTAAGATTGGGGAAGATATTGTTTATCTGAGGAACATAGCCTATTCCCAGGCCCACTGCCCGATGGGAGGCTATGCCGGTGATGTCCTTCCCTTGATAAAAGACCTTACCTTGAAATAATCTAGCAAAGCCAAGGAAGCTCTTAATCAAGGTTGACTTGCCACTGCCATTAGGTCCCACGATAGCCACAATCTCGCCCTCAGCCACCTGAATAGAGACACCTTGAACAATAATGGCATCACCATAGCCAGCATCAATGTTTTCAGCCACAAAGATAGGAGCCATTTATTCTTCCCCTAAATATATCGCGTAGAAAGCTGGGTCGTCAATTAGGGCTTGCGGCTGCCCGGCAATCACTATCTTGCCTTTATCCATAACATAAACCCAGGAGGCAAACTGAAATAATATCTCTAACCGGTGCTCCACAATAAAAAAGGCTATGCCGTTATGAGAGAAATCTTTTAATTTCTGAAATATTCTCTTTCCCAATTCGGGATTTATCCCCGCTGCTGGTTCATCCAAGAGCAAAAGCCTCGGTTTAGCCATAAGCCCCCGGGCAACTTCTAAGAGCTTTCTCTGCCCACCAGAAAGCTCACCAGCCGGGGAAAAAGCCAAATGGTCCAGCTCCACAAGCTCCAGGATATCTAGAGCCTCCTCAATCAGCCCTTTTTCCTGCTCCTGCCATCTCCCCCTCAGGAAAAGGCTATTAAATAGCTTATCGCCTTGCTGCCCTCGTGCTGCCACCAGCATATTATCTAGTACGCTGAGACTATGAAAGAGTCGGGGTATTTGAAAGGCATTTACCACGCCTAACTCATAAATTTGGTGAGGAGCTAGGTTATTGATACATTTGCCTTTAAAATAGATTGCTCCTTGGTCAGGCCTATGGAGGCCAAGGATGGTATTAAACAAGGTTGTCTTGCCACTGCCATTAGGCCCCACCAAGCCGCAAATCCCACCATGATTGATATCTAGGCTTACTTCATTGACAGCGTAGACGCCACCAAAGTGCTTGCTAACTTCCTTTATTCTTAACAGCGCTTCTTCCATTGCGAACTAACCTCAGTGCCTTTGTCTTAATCTTACTCTCCTTTAGCAAACCCTGGGGTCTGTAAAGCAAAACAAGAATGATTAAAGCACCAAATAGAATATATTGCAAGTTGCTAGGGTCAATAGGCAAAGTGAGATAATCCTTGGCTATATTTGTGCCCCTATCGAAAATCTCCACCAGTCCAGCACCTAACAATACTCCCCAGTTATTAGCAGGTCCACCCAAAAGGACCATCATCCACACGGTAAATGTTATCATAGGCATAAACATACTGGGGAGGGCGTACTGAAGATACTGAGCGTAAAGCCCCCCAGCTAATCCAGCCATAGCTGAACCTAGCATAAGTGCTTGCGCCTTAAATTTAGACCTATCCTTACCCAGCGCCTCAGCAGCTACTTCGTCTTCCCTTATGGCTCGCATTGCCCTACCGTAAGGAGAGTTAGCCAGTAGCTGAACCACCAGGAAACAGATAACCAAACAGAAACCGACTAAACCTATATTCTCCAAGCGGTAAATAAGATGAGAGCCCGCCCAAGGGAAAATAGGAGAAACTGCTATTCCCCAATTACCCCCAGCAAGCCACTTCTCAGATTTCATAATCAACCTCAAGATTTCACCAAAGGCTAAGATGGCTATAGCTAAGTAATCAGCCCTCAGCCTCAGAGCCGGCAGAGAAATAAGCAAACCAAAAATAGCTGAGATTAAGGCGCTAGCGATAAGGCAAAGGTAAAAGGGAACACCAATTTGAGAGAGAAGGGCATAGGTATAAGCACCGATGAGGAAGAAAGCCACCTTACCAAAATTGGCTAGTCCGGCAAAGCCAAACTCTAAGTTCAGGCTTAGAGAGACTATACCAAAAATGCCAATATAGACGATGAGGTCACAGACATAAAGTAAGGGACCCAAATTAAGCCCTCCTAAACAACATAGCTAATCCTTCGGGTTTCACAATCAACGTTATTATCAGAATCAAAAACACTATACCTATACGATATTGTGTAGAAAGCCCCAAGGCTATCAAACCTACTACCCCTATATTTTCAACTAATCCAATGATAAAGGCAGCGGCTATCGCACCATAAAAGTTGCCGATGCCACCCAGTATAACAACGGCAAAGATGGGTAATATAATGTCCCAGCCTGTCATGGGCCAAATCTGAGTATCGGCACCGCGAAAGATGCCAGCAATAGCAGCCAGTCCGGCACCAATAAACCAGGTTATCCAAATCACTCGATCAACGTTGATTCCCGAGGCTAAGGCAAGCTCTGGATTACTGGCACTTGCCCTGATGGCTTTACCTGTCTTAGTATTCATCAGAAGGAGGTGCATAGCAAGTGACAAAGCCAAAGCGGCAAAGATAAGCCACAGCCAAAGGCCAGTAACTCTCAGCGGGCCGAAATCAAAGGCAGACCAGGTAGCGGTAAAATACAAAGGTTTCCAAGTCCAAATAGCACCAATGGAATGCCTGAGGATAAAGCCCAGGGCTATAGAAGCCACCATAAGATGGATGATGCTGGCTCCCCTCTTAGCTAGAGGCTGAAAAATGCCGCGATAACACAAAAAACCTACTAGCCCGTTAAATAAGAAAGCAACAAGCAGAGCTAGCGGCCACCCCAATCCTAATTGCTCAGCCACTAAATAGCCGGTAAAAGCACCCAAAGTGATGAATTCGGCATGAGCAAAGTTTGGGAATTTGGACAAACCATAAGTTAGGGTAAGACCTACCGCCCCAACAAGGTACAGACTACCCGTAATAGCTGAATTAAAAAGTACTTGTGCCCAGTTAATTGCCATACCTAATCACACTAAGCTTCACTTCAGAGTATTATTTATTGGGTAATTATGTTCAGTATATCTGATATTGAGGGCGGAATCAACCAATCCTATCTAGAACAGTCATACCTCAATTGCACCTGCTAGCTTCAGAATTAATATACAAGCGCTTTGTGTAAACGGTAGCGAACTAGGATGATGTCCCTCTCCTCTAGCAACTACCATATTACAACCACCATAACCAAAATCTACACGTCTACATAATCCCTTTAATGGGTACACACACCATATCTAATTATCCAATAAGAGATGTCTCACTATGTTTCACCTTACTAACTCTTTTATTTTCTCTATCACTCAATCTTGGTTATTTACTCATTTTAGTATCCTCTAAATATAATTACGTTTTCCGATTGGCATTATTTGCAAATTAATTCATTCACTTTTCTTTATCACCCTATTAAGAATAACGGGATGATGAGCTACCCTTCGTCCTTTACTGGTGTCCAATCGGAAATCAATATAACCCCTCCACGTTTTTAATACCTGTATCTCAATCCAAAATACCATCTTAGAATTAGGGTTCATTTTAATTGCGAGAGCATAATGTAACCACTTTCCACAAGCTCCATCATCAATAACTCCCTGAGTAATCTGAGCAGGATGCGTTACATCTTTAGCAGCCACAATACGAATTGGGGGATTATCTCTTTCATATAAATCAATATCCCTGGTTTTACTGTTATAGTCTTTTAACCAACTTTTTAACCATACTATTTTAGCTTGTGGACGTATGCCTATTCTTTCAATATCATCTACTAACTTCTTACTTCCAACAAAAAAATGATACCCATAAACAACACCCGATTTATGAAATCTAAGAATAAGTGGTCTGCCAAAACTTTCTTTTTTAAAATTCCTATTCGGGTCAAATTGTGTTTTAAATAATTTTCGGGGATAACGGCTGAGGATACTCTGCAAAAAATAGATTACTACAAATACGATAACTGCGCTTATTATCGTGCTAATAATCCCAATTATAAAACTCCCGGTGTCTATTGTCTCAAACATTTCTATAATCACTAATGTTTCCAAAGACGTCACCAACAAAAATAACCACACCAACCACAACTACTATTCCCAAAATAGTTCCTCGCACCACACCTTCTACAAATCCATATCTTTGCCTATCATTCTAGAAATACAGATATTATGGAAAAGATAGCTATCACTGGTGGTGCTGTGTTTACCAGCAGTAATTCATTTTGAAGCCTTATCTTCATACCAAGCTAATACCCTTGACCACGTTCAGCGTAATGACAATACAACAGACCATAGCTACAATCAAACAATTTACTGACGGTAGACCTTTGGCTTGCTAACTGACGAAATACTTGACAACTGTCCACAAAGGGTTTTATATTATACGAGGTGAAGCGTTGTGTAACACGGTATAATAGGAGTATAATGGAACAACTCAGGGAAAGGGTAAAGGAGCTGCGCCGGAGAAAAGGCTGGACACAGGAAGATTCAGCCCGGGAGATAGGTGTCAGCCTGTCCACAGTGCAGCGTTGGGAAAGGCAAGGCGGCAAGCCTACCCGCCTGGCTCGCCGAGCGCTTAAGAGGCTCTTCCAAGAGGCAGGGATTGAAAGCGACGACTTTTGAGCCAAGAGGCACTAAGGGTGTAGTCTAAGTTCATATACGGAAACTTCTAACGGAGGGCAGGGATGATTCCTATATCAAAGCCGTCTTTGGGAACTGAGGAAAGTGAAGCGGTAGCCAGGGTCTTGGAAAAGGGCCAGTTAGCCCAGGGGGAGGAGGTGGAAAGATTTGAGCAAGAGTGGGCTAGCTACATAGGAACAAAGTTTGCCATAGCCACAAATAGCGGCACTTCTGCCTTGCATATTGCCCTTGCCTGTTTAGGAATCAAGAAGGGGGATAAGGTTGTAACCACTCCTTTTTCTTTTATTGCTACTGCCTCTTCTATCGTGATGCAAGGTGCCACCCCCGTTTTCTGTGACATTAAACCCATGACATATAATCTCGACCCCCAGCAGTTAGGGGGCAATATTGACGAGAACACCAAGGCGATAATGGTGGTTCATCTTTATGGTCAGCCCTGTGACATAGCTCCTATCTTAGAGATAGCCCGGAAATACAATCTCCATGTGATTGAAGATGCCTGCCAGGCTCATGGAGCTGAATACAGAGGGAAGAAGGCAGGTTCGATAGGGCATATTGGGGTATTTAGCTTCTATCCGACTAAGAACATCACCACTGGTGAAGGAGGAATGCTCACTACCAATGACACGGAGATTGCCGAGAAAGCACGGATGCTTCGTGACCATGGGCAGGGGCAAAGGTATAGACATGAAATACTAGGCTATAACTACCGGATGACCAATATCGCTGCCGCCATTGGCTCGGTTCAGCTAAAGAGGCTGGAGCAGCTTAATGAGAAAAGAATAGACAACGCTGGCTACTACAATCAGAACCTGAATACTAAAATACAAAAGCCAGGGGTAATAGACGGGGTGAAGCATGTTTTCCATCAGTATACTATCAGGGTGAAGGATAGAAGGCAGTTTACAAATTACCTGGAGCAAAAGGGGGTAGGCTATGGTATCTATTATCCTATTCCAATACATAGGCAGCCTTTATTTAGGGAACATAACTGCCTAAACCTCCCCCTGGCTCAGGAAGCAAGTGAGCAGGTAGTCTCGCTCCCGGTGCACCCATCCTTAACCAGGGAGGAACTGGAGTATATTGCCAAGGTGGTGAATAGCTTTGAAAGTTGGTAAGGATGTAATTTTTTATGGCCGGGTAAACCTTGGTAAGGGTAGTATTATCCAAGACAATGTCGTAATAGGAAACAACAATGAAGGGGAGGTAAATATTGGGAGAAAAGCCCTGATTCGAAGTGGCAGCGTCATTTATTCCGGGGTGAAAATCGGGGATAATTTCCAAAGCGGTCACAATGTCTTGATTCGAGAGAGTACCGAGATTGGAGATGATGTCCTTATTGGCACGAACTCAGTAGTTGATGGCAACTGCATAATTGGCAATAGAGTGAAGGCACAGACTAATGTCTATATCACTGCTTATACCACTATTGAAGACGATGCCTTCTTGGGACCTTGTTGCGTGACCACTAATGATAAATATATGAACTATGGGTCAGCCCAGCTTAAGGGTCCAGTGATAAAAAGAGGAGCCAGAATCGGGGCAAATAGTACTATTCTACCTGGTATTGTCATCGGCGAGGAGGCAGTGGTAGGAGCTGGAGCAGTAGTAACCGGTGATGTGGCGGGCAAGGAGATCGTTGTTGGTGTACCAGCAAAGAAGAAGGTGAGATGATATATTCCCTATCGCAAAAAGAGATAGAGAGGAGAATTGCCAGCAGGGGGATAAAGATAGCCGTGATTGGCTTGGGGAGGGTAGGCTTGCCTCTAGCCGCTACTCTGGCGGGGGAGGGTTTCCCGGTAACAGGGGTGGATGCAAATAGAAGGGTAGTGGATAAGGTCAATCAAGGGGTATCCGTTTTCCCCGAGGAGGTTGGACTAGGAGGGCTTTTAAGGCGGATAGGTAAAGGCGGAAAATTGACAGCGACTACCAATATAGCTGAGGTCAGCAATTGTGATTTAGTCATCATCAGTGTCCCCACGCTGATAAGGGATAAGGAACCAGATATAGATGCGGTCAAAGTCGTCGCTGGGGAGCTAGCTAGGAACTTTCCGCCAGGGAAAGTAGCTGTTCTGGAAAGCACTGTTCCCCCTTTTACCACGCAGAATGTCTTGGGAAAAACGATAGAAAGGGAGACCGGGCTGAAAGCGGGAACAGACTTTGGCTTAGCCTACTCTCCGGAGAGAACCCAAGCCCCACAGGTACTGCGGGATTTGAAGACCTACCCCAAAATAGTGGGGGGGATAGATGAGAAGAGTACTTTTATTGCCTCAATGGTCTATTCCACCTTTGCTCCCGGCATAATAAAGATGACTAGCCTAGTGGCAGCCGAGATAGAAAAGGTAATCGAGAATGCCTATCGTGATGTCAATATAGCCTTTGCCAACGAACTAGCCCAGGTTTGTGAAATTTACGGCACCGATGTCTATGAAATAATCAGGGCGGCAAATTCCCAACCCTATAGTCATATCCTAAGCCCCGGCTTAGTCGGTGGACACTGCATCCCTATGGACCCCTATTATATTATCAGTGATGCCCGGAGAAGGGGGATTACCCCGGAGCTCATGAAGACGGCACGGAATGTGAACGAAGCAGTATTCCAGCATGTAGCAGAGATGATAGATGAAGACTCCAGGAAGGTAACTATATTGGGATTGAGCTTCAAGAAGGATGTGAAATCATTTGAAACCTCGCATACTCTGAAGCTGGCTCGGTTACTGGTAGAAAAGGGATACGAGGTTACCGTTCACGACCCATTTCTGGATGATACTCAGTTTCAGTTCAAGACTGACCCCAACCTTTACCATGCTATAGCCGGTTCTGACTGTATTATACTATCTACAGCTCACTCCAAGTATAATCAGATAGACTTTGATAAAGTGAAGGAAATTATGAAAGGCAGCCTCATCATAGATATTAGAGGCATATTTAGCCCGGAGAAAGTAGCGGAGAGTGGCTTGAGATACAAAGGTCTGGGGAGGATTTCGCCATGACTAGAGCAGGGATAGTCGGTTTGGGCATGATGGGACAGCACCACGCCCGAGTCTATTCTCAATTGGGATGTGAACTGGTTGGAGTAGTTGACACTGATATAGGAAGGGCAAGGGAGATAGGTGAAAGGTATGGCACCAGATACTACGCCGACTATACTGAGCTGATACCTCAGGTTGACGCTGTCAGCATTGCTGTGCCCACCACTCTACACCGGCAGATTGCCACAGACTTTATTAAGCACGGGATTCACTGCCTGGTGGAGAAGCCAATCGCCTCCAATCTGGCAGATGGTGAGGAGATGATACG
>JABUBP010000566.1_pt1 | contig 10601 bp, 12 predicted proteins | sample 7240331 | NCBI WGS metagenome assembly JABUBP01 (sample SAMN07256347, study PRJNA390944) | subsurface metagenome | isolation source: Methane hydrate marine sediment | place: Pacific Ocean: Eastern North Pacific, ODP site 1244 | collected 2002 | reverse complement strand
TGAGGAACAGGGAAGGTACGGCCGAGGGCCGTTGAACCGGCGATGGTGCCGCTCCGACCAAGGCTGCGGAGAAGCACCATGCTGGAAATTCTCATCATCGTTGCGATCGTGATCGGGGCCGGAGTCCTGCTCCTGCTTTGGCTTGATATGGCCGATATCGCGGTCGACCTGATTGCATCGCTGGCGCAACTCGTTGTCGCCGTCGTCGCACTGACCGTCTCCTTGCTCGTGCTCGTGTTCAATGCGCTGCGGCGACTAGTCAAGAAGCAGCACAACGCAATCCTGCCCTGAACTGCGTACCTTGAATCAAAAAAGGCGGAAGGCTTGCGCCTTCCGCCTCGTCGCGCGCGCTGCGCGAGCAAATGCTACGGGCAGTAATCCCAGAAGCCGGCGCGGCGATACGGATCGGTGTAGTACCAGCACATGCCCGGCGCCGGTGCCGGTGCGGTGGCGTAGGCAGCCGCGCCCGCCGCGGCAACGAAGCCGAGGGCTGCGCCTGCGGCGATTGCGCCGCCCGGTCCCCAGCGATACCAGCCGGGACGCGCCCAGCCCACGCCCGGGCGCACCACAGTGGCGCCGCGATAGCGATAGACGCCGCCGCGCGGCCCGACCGCCACACCGCGGCGGACGACGACCGCAACTTCGCTGACGTCGGACGCGCCGTTCACCTGCGCCTTGAGCGCATCGGTCGGCGCCAGCGGCGCAGCCTGCGCGGGCGCGCCGGCCGCAAACAGGCCCAACGCCGCGGATGCCGCGACGAGAAGGGAAGCGTGACGTCGTACTGGACTGGCCATCAAATTCCTCCGGCTTATGTGGTCGCCCTTGTCGGGCGAAACTTAAGTGCAGGTTGGGGAACCACCCCTGGCGCCCGCGCGAAAACTAGGCGGATGGAACCGCATTGGCAAGCTTTCGAGACGGACAACCCATTGACCAAAGCGCGAGAATTGCAGTGTGCCGTCAAGTTTCGGCCGCAGTCTCCGGAAAGCCCTGACCTGGGATGAACAGCCGGATTGGCCGCACTTCATAGACCGCGCTGGGATTGGCGCGGCGCAAATGACGCACGGCTTCCGCAGCCGCATCCTCGTCGGGAAAATCCACGACATAGAATCCGAGCAACTGCTCCTTGGTTTCGGCAAACGGCCCGTCGATCATCATGCCGTCGCCGGCGCCGCGCAGCGTGCGCGCCTTGTTGGTGTCGCCCAGCCGGGCAGCGGGGCCGAGCTTGCCGATCTGGTTGAGCCGGTCGTGCGCCTTGATCAGGTTGGCCATCAGGGCAGCATCTTCTTCCGCCGACCAGGAATTGACCTCGGCCTCCACGTGATAGGCGAGAATGGCGTAGAGCATGAAAACCCCTTTCGCTGTGTTGATTCGGTCGTCCTGAAGACGCCGCAGCGGTGCCGAATCCGACAATCCGCGGCCCACGAAACCGAATTTGATGGCCAGAACGCAAGAACAATGCGCAAGGCGGAGAGGGTCATGAAGAAATCAGGCACCATCATCAGCGATACCGCCCGCGGATTTGCCGCCGCCGATGCCGGCGGCGACTGGCACGACGTTCCCCGTCATCACCGCTACTACGGCAGCACCGCCTTCAATGGCGGCGAGCGCCTCACCGAATCCCGCCGCGGCGCGCTTCCGCGCCCGCTCAATCGGGCCGGCATCTGAAGTCCCGATGACCCCCGCAACCTGCCTGTTTCTCAGCCTGCAATTCCTGCTTTCGCTCGCCGCAGGCGGCGCCAATCCAAAGGTGCTGGGCTTTGTGAGCTCCGGCTTTGCCACCGCGCTCAGCGTCGAACCCGGCGGGGCCATATTGCCTTGGGCGACCGGCATGACGGTTGTCGGCGCCGCGCTGTATGAGCGGTTCGTGCGCCAGCCGGCCTGAGCCTGTCACTTCCCGAAACACCAATAAAAAGGCGCGGCGGAAATACTCCCGCCGCGCCCCATCTGTTGTTATCTCTCGCTGGTCCAGGGCTGAGATCACCCCGATGCCAGGCTGTCAGGCCTTAGCGGGCGATCCCAGCGAGGTGACAGCGTCTGAGATTAGACACTCGATCACCTCCTTTCGTTGTTAGTGGGACTCTCAATATAGGCGGCGAATCGGCCGCCGTTAAGGCCTCTCGGGGGCGCCTTGGAGGCGTCATTCGGTGGCCGCCGCAGCGGAATCATGCGCTGGAACAGGCCGGTGTGGCCCGGGCTGGGCGGTTGAGACCCACGGCAGGCCGTGTTAGGTCACGCCTCACGCGGGTGTAGCTCAATGGTAGAGCAGCAGCCTTCCAAGCTGAATACGAGGGTTCGATTCCCTTCACCCGCTCCAGCCTTCGCGTTCGCAGCGGGTGAAGGCTGCCGCGCGCTACGGCTCGGCAAGCCGGAACACGAGCCAAACCTTTCTGAAGCAACCAGCGGCCGCACGTGTAATGCGCATCATCTACTTCTGTCTCGGCTGGGTCATGGTGGCCCTCGGTGTGATCGGCGCGGTGACGCCGCTGTTGCCGACGACGATTTTCCTGATCATTGCCGCTGCGTGCTTTGCGCGTTCCTCGCCGCGGCTGGAGACGTGGCTGCTCGAACATCCGACCTTCGGCAAGACCCTGCGCGACTGGCGCGCCACCGGAGCGATCTCGCGGCCGGCCAAGCTGATGGCCTGCGCCGGCATGACGCTAGGCTATGTGGTGTTCTGGTGGGGCGCGAAACCGTCGCTGCCGCTCGGTGCAGGGGTTGCGGTGCTGATGCTCGCCTGCGCGGCCTATGTCGTGTCGCGCCCGAGGGCGGCGGCCAATCAGGACAGCGCGATCTAGCGGCGAGCGAGAGGCGCCGCCCTGCGTTGGTCGTTGCTCCCACGAGTCAAGTCGAAATATCCAATGCCGGCAGCCACTTGCTACTTTGCATGGGGTTGTTTTCGATGTTTGCCTTGGCTCATTATCGTGGCCTTCGTAGAAGCGCATCGCAATGGATGCCGGAAGCTCCGCAAGTCTCATCGAGGATCTGTCATGCCCGTCGACACCAAAGCCGCCACCGATCGTCTCATGCGCTTCCTCGCCATCGAGGGGGTGACCGGCAAGGAGGCGGCGATCGGGCGAGAACTGAAGGCGGCGCTGCAGGAGGTTGGCGTGCCCGCGGATGCGATCCGGCTCGACGATGCCAACACCCGCATTCCCGTGCCGACCGAGACCGGCAATCTGATTGTCGATCTGCCCGGCCGCGGTGCGATGCATAACCAGGAACGGATCCTGTTCATGACCCACATGGACACGGTGCCGCTGTGCGCCGGCGCCAAGCCGAAGCAGACCGGGCGCAAGATCGTCAATGAGGCGAAGACCGCGCTTGGCGGCGACAACCGCTGCGGCTGCGGCGTGCTGGTGACGCTGGCGGCGGAGCTTGCAAAGCAGAATCTCGATCATCCGCCGATCACGCTGTTGTTCTGCGTGCGCGAGGAGAGCGGGCTTTATGGCGCGCGCCACGTCAAGACCGCCGAGCTCGGCTCGCCCGTGATGGCCTTCAACTTCGACGGCGGTTCCGCCTCCAACGTCACCATCGGCGCGGTCGGCGCCGATCGCTGGCAGGTCGAGATTTTCGGCCGCGCCTCGCACGCCGGTGTCGCCCCCGAGCGCGGCATCTCGTCGACCATGATCCTTGGCCTCGCGCTCGCTGATCTCAAGGCCGGCGGCTGGTTCGGCAAGGTGGTGAAGGGCAAGCGGCGAGCGATGAAACAAGGCACCAGCAATGTCGGCCCCGTCACCGGCGGCGAGGGGCGGCCCGCGGGAGATGCCACCAATGTCGTCACCGACTATGTGTATGTCCGCGGCGAAAGCCGCAGCCATGACAGCAAGTTCTTCAAGGAGATCACCAAGGCCTACAAGACCGCGTTCGAGAAAGCCGCCAAGCGCGTCAAGAACAGCGACGGCAAGGCCGGCAAGGTCAAGTTCAAGGCCGAAACCGACTATTATCCGTTCCGCCAGAAAGAGAGTCTGCCGGTCGTCAAGCGTGCGGTCGCGGCCGTGTCCGAAGTCGGCGGCAAGCCCGCTATCCGCGCCGCCAATGGCGGGCTGGATGCGAACTGGATGGTGCGCCACGGCGTGCCTACGGTGACGTTCGGGGCAGGGCAGAACGAGCCGCACACGATCGACGAGTGGATCAACCTCGACGAATACGACCGCGCCTGCGCGCTCGCCGTGCAGCTTGCGACGATGCGGTGAGGATTACGCGCGGCTGCCCAGTCTCCAGCGAGATCGTCGCAACAGGGCAGGGAGCGCGACCGCCAAACTCAGCACGGCAAGCGCGCTCGCCAGCGCAATCGCGCCGTTGACCGCGAGATAGCGCGGCAGCGAGAAGGTGGCCTGCATCACGCCGCCGTCGCGCAGCGCGTCCTGGTCGCGGTGGCACTCCATGGCATCGTCGATGTCTTTCGCGTCGACTTTCAGGCCCAGGACATCCCGCGCTTCCACTTGCGTTTCGAAGTAACGGCAGTTCTTCGAGCTCTCCAGTTTTGCAGCGATCTCCGTCCGCTGCTCAGCCGTGAGTGCGATCCAGTTTTGCGAATTGGCGCGGGGCTGCGACGTGCCTGCGACAAAGGGCGCGCCGAGCGCGGCGGCAATGGCCAGAGTTACCGCCGCCATTGAAGCTCTCATGCCGTCTCCCGGACCATCGTGCCGCCGAGACTACCACGGCGTGGCGGTACCCGTATGGCTTCATGCCGCCGGTGCAGTACTCGCCCCGCAAAAATAGTATATTGGCTGGCTCCAGAAAGAGAGCGGGGGTTCCCGCCATCAAGGACAAAACTCTGGAGGAACGTCATGTCGGCCCTGCCGCTTACGGGCATCAAGATTATCGACCTCACGCGCGTGCTTGCCGGCCCCCTATCGGCGCAGATGCTCGGCGATCTCGGCGCTGATGTGATCAAGATCGAACGGCCCGGCACCGGCGACGATGCCCGCGCCTTCGGCCCGCCTTACCTGAACGATCCCGAGGGCAAGGCGAACAACAACAACGCGTTCTATCTCTGCGCCAACCGCAACAAGCGTTCGGTCACCGTCAATGTCGCGAGTGCCGAGGGACAGGAGATCATCCGCGAGCTTGCCAAGGACGCCGACGTCTTTATGGAAAACTACAAGGTAGGCGATCTCAAGCGCTACGGCCTCGACTATGAGTCGATCAAGAAGATCAATCCCGGCATCATCTATTGCTCGGTGACCGGCTTCGGTCAGACCGGGCCTTATGCGCCGCGCGCCGGCTACGATGCGATCCTGCAGGCGATGGGCGGCCTGATGAGCGTGACCGGCCATATCGACGGCGAGCCCGGCGAGGGCCCGATGAAGGTCGGCCCTTCCATCGTCGATTACATGACGGGAATGAACACCTCGATCGGCATTCTCTCCGCGCTTTATAATCGCGATGCCAACGGCGGCGAGGGGCAGCATCTCGACGTCTGCCTGATGGACACCGTGATCGCGTCGTGCTCGCATTGGCTCCAACCCTATCTCGTCAACGGCAAGGTCCCGCCGCGCCGCGGCACCTGGGGCAATGGCGGCATGCCGGCCGGCGTGTTCCGCGCCACCGACGGCGAACTGATGGTGGTGGTCGGCAATGACGGCCAGTTTGCGCGCACCTGCCAGGTGCTTGGCGCGCCGGAGCTTGCGACCGATCCGAAATTCCTCAAGAACAACGACCGCGTGAAGCACGGCAAGGAGATCATGGCGATCTATGCCGGGCTGTTTCTGAAGAAGCCGGTCGCGTACTGGCTGGACGAGCTCGAGAAGGTCGGCGTGCCGTCGGGCCCGATCAACGACTTCGCGCAGGTGTTCTCCGACCCGCACGTCAAGTCGCGCGGCATGGAGGTCAAGGTCAACCACCCATTCGAGCCGAACCTCTCGCTGATCCGCAACGCCATCACCTATTCCGGTACGCCCGTGAAGGAGTATCGCGCGCCGCCGCGGCTGGGCGAGCACACCGAGGAGGTACTGGCGAGCATCGGCTATGACGCGGCGAAGTTGGCCGGGTTGAAGGAGCGGAAGGTGATCTGATCGCCTTCCGGCGGCACGTTCCTCGCAATCGAACCGCGCGCCTTTGGCGGGTGGCCGAGCCAGCTAGATTTCGCCCCGGAGTTTGCGCACACTCTGCGCAAGCAATTGCCTGAACAGGGGATCAGCATGAATGAACCAACGCAACGGCCGGCGATCTGGGCTCGGTGGATGTTGGCCGCTTCGCTCTCGCTGTGGGCGCTCGCTGCGGCGGCGCAGGACGCACAGCCCGAGCATCCGCTCGACGCGCTGACCGACACCGAGCTTGCGAAGGTCAAGGCAATCCTGACCGCGGAAGGCAAGGTCGGACCGAAAACCAGCTTTCACAGCGTCGATCTCGACGAGCCCGAGAAGGCCGCCGTGCTGGCGTGGCGGCGGGGGACAGCCTTGCCGCGGCGTGCCATTGCCGTCGTGGGCGAAGCGGGGGCGGTGAACGAAGCCGCAATTGATTTGTCGGCCGGCCGCCTGACGGCGTGGCGGGCGGTGACGGGCGAGCCGGCCTTGCTGTACGGCGAGATGGTCGGCGCCGGCGACATGGCGAAGGCCGATCCGCGCATGGTGGAGGGACTTGCCAAGCGCGGCCTGCGGCCCGACCAGGCGTATTGCCTGCCCCTGACCGCCGGCAATTTCGGCAGCAAGGAAGAACAAGGGCGGCGCCTGCTGAAGGTTCCGTGCTTTGCCAAGCCGCAGGGCTCCAACGTCTGGGCCCGTCCGATCGAAGGCCTGTTTGCGACCATCGATCTGAAGACCGGCAAGGCGATCGACGTGGTCGACAGCGGCGTCGTGCCGCTGCCGCCCGAAGGCTGGGGGTATGACGAAGCGGAGATCGCCGCGCGCGGCGCGCTGCGTCCGGAATCGAAAGCGGCCGGCCTTTCGCAAGCCGGCGGCGACAACATTACCATCGAGGACGGCCGTTATGTCTGGGACATCTGGCGCTTCCATCTGCGCGCCGACATGCGGCCGGGGGCCGTGGTCTCGATGGTCGATGTGCGTGACGGCGCGCGCTGGCGGTCGGTCGCCTATCAGATGCATCTGTCCGAAGTCTTCGTGCCCTATATGGACCCGGACCAGGCCTGGTACTTCCGGACCTATATGGACAGCGGCGAATACGGCTTTGGAAATCTGATGAGCCCGCTGCGTGCAGGCGTCGATTGTCCGGCCTACGCGCGTTTCGTTGCCGTCACGATGCCGCAGGACGACGGCGAGCCGATTCAGCTTGCCAACGCGATTTGCCTGTTCGAGAGATCGATCGGCGACCCCGCCTGGCGGCACTACGAAACCGTCGGCAACACGCCGCAGAACCCGAAGTCGACCGTCGGCCGTCCGGCGAGCGAACTCGTGGTCCGCTCGGCATCCGCGATCGGCAATTACGACTACCTCGTCGACTATGTCTTTCGCCAGGACGGCACCATCCGCATTGCCATCGGAGCGACCGGCATCGACGCCACCAAGGGCGTGGCCAGCCAGTCCATGAAGGATGCGACGGCTGCGGCCGACACGCGCTGGGGCACGCTGATCGCGCCGGGCCTCGTCGCGCCCTACCACAGCCATTATTTCAACTTCCGCCTCGATCTCGACATCGACGGACCCGCAAACGATTTCATGCGCGAGCGGCTGGTGCAGCAGCAACTGGCCGAAGGCTCGCGCCGGCGTTCGATCTTTACGGTGACGCACGAGATGCCGGCGAACGAGCAGGCGGCGCGCAGCCGCATCGACCCGTCTTCGCCCGCGCTCTATCATTTCGGCAATCACAATGTGGAAAGCACGCTCGGCCATCATCCCGGGTACATGCTGATGCCCGAGGGAAGCTATGTGCATCCGCTGCTGGCGGCCGACGATCCGCCGGTCCGGCGCAATTCGTATTTGCACCATCAGCTGTCGGTGACGCCTCTTCAGAGCGCGGAGCGCTATGCCGGCGGACGCTTTGCGATGATGAGCGATGGCTCCGATACGCTCGGCGCCTGGACCGCGCGCGACCGGCCGATCGGCAATCGCGACATCGTGGCCTGGTACACGGTCGGCTTCCACCATGTCACGCGCATGGAAGATTGGCCGGTGATGCCGACGCACTGGTTCGGTTTCACGCTGATGCCGCACAATTTCTTCGCCAGCAATCCGGCGATGACGATCCGGGAGACGAAGTAGCCGATAGCGTGCTTCAGAGATCCTGCCGGGTTAGCCGTCCCTGCGGGATCACCGCGCGCGGGGCCGGCTTGCTGGCCGGCGCGCCGCCCATCAACGCCATCGACGCCACACCTACGACGCGGTCGACGATGCCCTGGACGTCGTTGAGGTCGCACTTGCCTTCCGATAGTTTCGCCAGCCGCTCCTTTTCGCGGATGGTGTGGTGCGCCATCGACAGCGCGAAGTGCAGGCCCCAGTAGAGTTCGGCCTCGTCGCGGCCGGGCAGGGCGCGGCGCATCGCGGCGGCGAATTTGCGTAAGTGGTCGATCTCGCGGTTCTTGATGCGCCGGATCGGCGGCACCGATTCAATGGACGCGCGGATCATGAAACGCGCGGCGGTGGAGCCTTCGCGGTCGGGGCCGAGGCAACCGCGCAAGGTCGGGCCGACTAGCGCACGGAAAATCTCCTCGATCGAGGCGCGGCCGCCGCCTTTTTCTTCCACCGCCTTCAACTCATTGAGACGCTCGCGGTTGGTCTGGATCGAACGGGTGACGAACAGTTCGGCGATCAGCTCGTCCTTGGAGCCGAAATGATAATTCACGGCGGCGAGGTTGACGTTAGCCTCGGCGACGATGTCGCGCAGCGTTACATCGCCGAAGCCGCGGTCGGCATAGAGCCGTTCGGCGGCGGCCAGAATGGCAGAGCGGGTCTGATCTGACGCCATGGGTCGCCCCTGCATGGGGAGTTGCAATTCAAACACTTGTATGAAACTATCGTTTGAAGGGCGGCGATTGTCAATGCCGCTGCGAACGTCTCGCAGGTTTGTCGCTTGCGGGATTTGGGCAGCGGACGGACAGTGCGCCCAACGATTTCAAAACCGTCAAACGAGGAGCGTCCCATGGATTTTGAATTGTCCAGCAAGCAGAAGGAATGGCTCGACCGCGTCAAGTCCTTCATGACCAAGCATGTCCGCCCGGCGGTGCCGATCTACAAGAAGCAGGACGAGGAAGGCGGGCGCTGGAAGGTGATTCCAATCCTCGAAGAGCTGAAGGCCAAGGCAAAGGCCGAAGGCCTCTGGAACATGTTCATGCCGCCGAATCCGCATGAGGATGACGAATTCCGCGGCGCGGGATTGACCAACCTCGAATACGCGCTGCTCGCAGAGGAGATGGGACACATCTCCTTCGCGTCGGAAGTATTCAACTGTTCCGCGCCCGATACCGGCAACATGGAAGTGTTCATGCGGTACGGCACCAAGGAACAGAAGCGCAAATGGCTGCGCCCTCTGATGGACGGCGAGATCCGCTCCGCCTTCCTGATGACGGAGCCGGCCGTTGCTTCGTCCGATGCCACCAACATCGAAACCCGCATCGAGAAGCAGGGCGATCACTACGTCATCAACGGCCGCAAATGGTGGTCGTCGGGCGTCGGCGATCCCCGCTGCAAGATCGCGATCCTGATGGGCAAGACCGATTTCAACGCCGCCAAGCATCAGCAGCAGTCGCAGATCCTGGTGCCGCTCGATACCCCCGGCATCAAGGTCGAAAAAATGCTTCCCGTGTTCGGCTTCGACGATGCGCCGCACGGCCATGCGCAGGTGCTGCTCGAGAACGTCAAGGTGCCGAAGGAAAACATTCTGCTCGGCGAGGGCCGGGGTTTTGAGATCGCGCAGGGCCGCCTCGGTCCCGGCCGCATCCATCACTGCATGCGCACCATCGGCGTCGCCGAAGAGGCTCTGGAGAAGATGGTCAAGCGCCTGTCGTCGCGCACCGCCTTCGGCAAGAAGATCATCGAGCACTCGGTATGGGAGCAGCGCATCGGCGAGGCCCGCGCCGACATCGAGATGAACCGGCTGTTGTGCCTGAAGGCCGCCGACATGATGGACAAGGTCGGCAACAAGACGGCGCAGGCCGAGATCGCGATGATCAAGGTCACGGCGCCCAACATGGCGCTGCGGATCATCGACAATGCCATCCAGGCCTACGGCGGAGGCGGCGTCTCCGACGATGCGGGGCTGGCCAAGGCCTATGCCGGCATCCGCACGCTCCGCCTCGCGGATGGCCCCGACGAGGTGCATAACCGCGCCATTGCCAGACTTGAACTTCGGAAGTATCAAAACGATCCGAGGCACTAAGGGGAACGCTCGGGAACGCGGCGCTCCCTGAAAATCCAGAAGAAACTCCAGGGAGCGTCAGCGTGGCCGACGGCGTCAGGAAAGATGAGGAATTCTCGGGCACCCGGGAAGTCGAGGAACGCCATCGCGTCAACGAGGCGAACCTTGCGAAATGGATGTCGGAGAATGTCGAGGGCTTTGCCGGCCCTTTGACCGTCCTGCAGTTCAAGGGCGGACAGTCCAATCCCACCTATCGGCTCGACACGCCCGGCCGCTCCTATGTGATGCGGCGGCGCCCGTTCGGTAAATTGTTGCCGTCGGCGCACGCGGTCGATCGCGAGTTCCGCTGG
>JABUBP010000565.1_pt1 | contig 10605 bp, 7 predicted proteins | sample 7240331 | NCBI WGS metagenome assembly JABUBP01 (sample SAMN07256347, study PRJNA390944) | subsurface metagenome | isolation source: Methane hydrate marine sediment | place: Pacific Ocean: Eastern North Pacific, ODP site 1244 | collected 2002 | reverse complement strand
GCACGGAACACATGATGGTTTATCTTGGTGACAAAAATGCCCATTATAATAACAGCAAGCCCGGTTATCTGTATCATCCGGATAGTTTCATTCCACTTGTTATTGTAATACTATCTTTTTTCAGCGGTGTTGAGAAACCGAACAGGTGGTTAATCTCCGGAATCATCGTGGGGTTCTGCGGAGTCGTTGTGATGAATCTCCAGTACGGCGGATTAACCATGAACAATGGTATTCTTCTTGTTTTTCTATCATGTTTCTGCTGGGGTATTTATGCTGTTTACGGTGAAAAATATATGCGCCTTTACCCACCGATGGTTACAACCGCTGAAAAAAGATAGTATTACAATAACAAGTGGAATGACAGCTATAATGATACCGGTATTTGAGGCTGTTGTCATTGAAAGCCCGGTATGAAACAGTACCATGAATAAAAACATACCGAAAAACGAAACAATGGCAAATCCCGGAATATGTTTTATTCGGATTGCAACTTGCGAGCCTGAAATTTTCAATGATGTGAAAAGCAGCAACGTTGCAATAGGAAATCTGAGCCCGTTGAATATATTTACCCTGAAACTATCCGGGGTAGTGCCTAAAGCATTTTTGGAGACAACTGTGCCGATAGCCCAGAGAAAACATGCGGTAATCATAAATATATCGGCCTGTCCAATCAGACGTTTTCCGGTCATTGTTTCTTTTCCTCGATTATTCTTTAGCACGGAACACATGATGGTTTATCTTGGTGACAAAAATGCCCATTATAATAACAGCAAGCCCGGTTATCTGTATCATCCGGATAGTTTCATTCCGTATGGTTGTGGCGAATATGAGTGTGAAAACAGGTGTAAGATTCGTGTAAATCCCGGCTTTGACAGGTCCTATTTTTGAGACTGAATAATAAAACAACGTATAGCCGGTGTAAAGTGATAATATCGCTGAAATTATGACAAAAAGAATGCTCTGTCCCGAAAGCTCAGCCCACACTTGATTCGGCAACTGATACAGTGCCAATGGGAGTTGATAGAGCGATCCAAAAAGAAGTATCCATGCTGTTGTTGTTACCGGAGGATATATGTCAAGAATCGGTTTACTGAAAACAGCATAACATGCCCAGCATATAATACCGAGAAAAAAGAGAGAAGAACCATAATCAACTGTGAGACTGCCGCCCTCGAAGAGTATCATCATTAACCCTGAAAATCCTAATAGTACTCCGGCAAATGTAAAGAAAGTGGGTTTTTCAATCCTTGAAACAACTGATATTATCAGTATAAGAAGCGGAGAAAAACTGTATATAATTCCAATATTGGCAGAATCAGTCATGGTTTGACCGACCATGTAAAGAATCTGATACATAAAGATACCGACAAATGAAAGTAAAGCGATTTCCCCGAGGTATTTACCGCGGATGTTGAGGTTTTCGCCTTTAAGCCGGGCAGTAAGAAAAAGAAGCATTGATGCCGCAGGAAAACGTATGATGTTGAATACGAAAATCCGGAATTGATCGGGCGAGTGACCTGTCGCGGATTTTGTTATTACAAAGTTGAGACCCCAGCAGACGGTTGTAATAATCATAGCGATATCGGAAAAGCCGAACATTCTTGACTTTGTTGAAGAATTCACCAGTCATCCTTATTATGCGATTTTGAATTCAACTTTCGGTGATTTAAAAGCACAAATATACTTATCTTGTTGTATAGCCTGCAAGTAATATCAAAGAATATCATATCTGGTGGTAGCAATTAATTCAAAGTTTTAAATTTTTTATATTGACTTAGATAGCGTTACAATCATTATTTTAATGTTGATACCAATATGCAATTAAAAAAGTAATTTTAACTATAGATGAAAAAAAATTAAAGTATCCCCAATCAAGTTGGGGAAGTACGATTTACGAAGTACGAACTCGCCTTCCATAGTACAGGTACGCCTGTCCGCCGTACAACTTTGGCAGGCGGGGCGGACAGGTAAGTATATGCTCAAGAAAATCGTACATCTAAAATCTAAAATCGTACATCCAACAATTATTACCTGTATGAAAGCAACTTAGTATAATATGCTTGTCCTAAAAAATAATAATAACATGTCAATCGAGATTATCGCTCATCGGGGTGCATCATATATCGCACCCGAAAATACTCTGGCATCTATTAATCTTGCATGGGAAATGAAAGCCGATGGAGTTGAAATTGATGTTCACCAGACAAAGGACAAAAGAATTATCCTGCTCCATGACGACACTGCAGAAAGGACTGCGGGTAAAGTCCTTACTGTAAGTAAAACCTCCTCAGCGAAACTCAGAAAACTCGATGCGGGTATTTTAAAATCAAAAGAATTTGCCGGTCAGAAAATACCTTTTCTTGAGGAAGTTATTCAGACAATCCCTGACAGCAGAAAGTTTTTTATTGAAATCAAGTGCGGTGAGGAGATATTTCCTGCACTTCAGAAAATTATTGTCGAAAGCGGAAAAATGTCTCAGATAGTAATAATCGGATTTGAATTTGCAACAATCTCAAAAGCAAAAAAACTCATGCCTGAAATTCCTGTATACTGGCTATATAATACAGTCAGGAATAAGCTCACCAGAAAACCTCTTCCACACAATCCTGAACTGATAAATAGGGTAATAAAAAACAATCTTGATGGATTGAACATGCATTACGAAGGTATTACAAAAGATTTCGCTGAGAAGGTACTATCTTCAGGATTAAAACTGTATGCGTGGACAGTCAATGATATTGAAGAAGCAAAAAGGCTTTTAAATCTGCGGATTCATGGCATAATAACCGACCGTCCGGGCTGGATTTTGAATAATCTTGGTCAGAGTGAGGTGACATAACCTGCTGTAGAAATAAAAAAAGAAACCGGAAGGAGTATTCGATTATGAAAATTTTTTGTTGTGTGACACTTTTTCCACTGCTGCTACTTGCAGGCAGTGTGAATGCAGAAATAAAAAAAGCCGATCCCGTTTCTATTCCCGGCATGACTGTAGTAAAAGCCACTATTCATGAAACGCCGCCCGGATGGGCTGTTATGCAGCGGCAGCTCATAACAACCATGGAAAAAGCTGCCCCTGTCTTTTTAAAGCGATTTACACGGCGTGGAGGAACCCTCTATAATTATGGAGAATGGGATGATGTATATGAAATGTTTTACAACTGGCCTCTTTTTTATGCGATTGGTGCCGATGAAAAAATACTCGACCGTGCGCTTCGGCAGTATAATGTGATAACCCGACAGGGTACAGTACTGGATTCACGCCGATCATCATTATCGAGTTGGAGAGTTGCAGAACCGTCGCTGTATAAAGAGTTCACGAAAAGCAAGGACTGGTTCCATATCAGTGAAGGCATAATGGCATTTTATGATTTTGGCGTGGCGGATCCAACAATTCCTGAAAATATTGATCGTGCAAAACGTTTTGCCGGCTTTTATATGAATGAAGACCCTGAAGCACCTAACTTTGACCCTGAATACAAAATCATCCGTGGAGTTGCCACCGGAAGCAATGGTCCTGCTGACAGACATTACGATGCGGGATACAATCTGAGATACGGGCATGCGAGCCTGTATCCGATTGTGAAGGATCAGGAATCTGAATGGAATAAAGGTTCGGAAAGCCATGAGAAATTAATAAAAATATACAATGAAATTGTAACACCGTGCGATGTTCCGGTAAATCTCGCAGCAACAGGACTCATGACCAATGCATATCTTTATACCGGAGATGAAAAATATAAGAACTGGGTTCTGGAGTATGTGAATGCCTGGATGAACCGTATTGAGGAAAATAATGGAGTTCTTCCGGATAATATTGGTCAAACCGGTAAAATAGGTGAATATAGAAACGGTCAGTGGTGGGGTGGTTTGTACGGCTGGACAGGACGTTATTCGAATCACATGATATTTGCAGCACTGACTGTTGCTTCCGAATGTGCCTTTTTACTTTCCGGCGATCCGGGTTATCTCGACCTGCTTCGGTCGCAAATTGATATGCTTCTCGAAAATTCAATGAAAACAAAAGAAGGATTGTTGCTTGTTCCTCATAAATATGGCCTGGATGGCTGGAGCGATTTCCGTTTAATGAATATTCGGGATCCGGCACATCTCTGGCATGCTTCAATGGACAGTGAAGACTGGCAGAGAATTATGCGGATCAAAGAAGGAAGTCAGTATTATCCTGATGAAAATCAAAAACCTGCAAGACCATTCGATTGGAACGAAGCTCCCAGTACCGGAGACCGATGTGCAGGCCGCACCGAATACTCCCGTCTCATGTATTATGCAGGAGAAAATCCTGATTGGCCGCTCGAGATTCTCAGGGCTGATTATCAGGAAGTAATAAGAAGAGTTGAATTTATGCGGACTGATACTCGCGATGTTTATACACTGTATTCGGATGACCTCCATGTGAACAATCCGGTTATAACAAAGGGACTCCTGCAGGTAACGATGGGTGCTCCGCAAACGATATATAACGGCGGTCTTCTTCGTGCCATGGTACGTTACTTTGATATTGACCGCGGACGTCCCGGTTTACCGGAAGATGTCGCTGCGCTTGTTGAAAAGATTGAAGTGAATCGCATAGTGGTGAATCTCGTTAATATCAGCGCAATAAATACTCATAAACTTATTGTGCAGGCAGGTGCTTTCGGAGAACACGAGTTTACTGAAGTTACATTCCGGGAACAATCTGAAGACAATAACAGGGAAAAAGTTTTGAAGGAGAGGATAATACCAATCAATAAGAAATATTTTGCTGTGGAACTTCCGCCAGCAACGTCAATACAATTAGAGATCGGGATACGCCGCTATGTAAATAAACCCGGCTATGCTTTCCCATGGCATGGCGAGAGTGTTCCTGTGAGGTAGTTTTCCAATGAAAAATATTGCAACAAGAGTCAGAAAATATAATATTATAAAGTATAATATTCTTGATAAGAGTATTAGCGGTTGTAGGGCTTGCCCTGCTGGTAGAGTTCGAGTCTTTCCTGAATCCCATCGATGAGTTCCTCACGGTCTTTTGTGCGGGCAAACCAGTGTGCAAGCTTGGCTATGCGAACAGCTTCGGTAAAATTGCCCTCTTCAGCATGTGCCCTTGCCAGAAGATCCAGTATCAGTGGGTCTCTATAAAAAGTCAATTCGCAGGCTCTCATGGCTCGTGTCATAGCATCATCACCATCTCGCATTTTGGGATCTTTAGCCATCCAACGTAGTAATGAAAGCTTCTCCTTTGCCTGACCGTTTTCCGGTTTAATTTTAATAGCCTGCTGAAAGTGTTCTATTGCAAGATCGAATTTACCGAGTGCGCCTAAAACCGTACCCAGATTGTTATGGAGTTCCATACGGACTTCCACATCGTCAGGATTTTCCTGCAACGCCTTTTGCCACTCCATAACCGCTTCATCATATAGACCTTTCTCAAAAAGGTCAAAAGCGTGAGTCATGTAGCGGCGGTATTCAACCTCAGGCACGGTTATACTAACAAGTCCATCGTACGGAATATTGATAAATTCGGGTATATTGACCGCACGGTTTGCCGGTGTAGAATTCGGGATAAGAATTGCCGGGCTGTCATTGCCGTTTTCGTCAATGTGTGTCAAGAACATCTGTGTGTAAGGAGTATTCGCCTTGGAAGAGAATACCATCCAGCGGCTGTTGGGAGAAAAACTGTGCCATGAATTCATACGAGATGTGTTACAATGCATCAGACGGGCTTTACCACCTGAAACCGGAATAATCCATAGTTTGCTGTCCGGTCGCATGAGCTGACCGTTCTTGCATTTGACAAATACGATGAATGTGCCATCAGGCGAGATTTTAGGAAAGTTATTGCTCATACTATTGTTTGATGCTCCTGAAATAGCTGCGGGTTCACCACCTTTTCCATTATTAAACGGAATCCGGTACAGATCATACTGAATCTGTGTCTCATTCGGGTCATTGGGATACATTGCAGGTTTTTTATCTTTGATATAGGAATCTTTAGCCTTTGCCCTGGCAAAGACGATGAATGTGCCATCCGGACTCCAGACGGGATTACAGTGTACATAGTCCGGGTTATCAGCACCCGGCAGGGCAGTAAACTCTCCGGTTGCCCTGGAATAATACGCAAGAATGCCACGGGTCACATAAAAAACCTGAAGAAACCTGTAATCCAGGAAATTTTGCACATAAATATCTTCATTGACAGTAGACAGTGAATACTGCCCATCAGGAGATATCTGCGACATGAAACCGATGGTCTTTTTGCCTTCGAGTTTATCCTTGAAGGAATAATTCCAGCTTATAACATCATTGCGCCGTATTACCATCTGTTGAGAAATTGGGGCAATGGCATAAGCACCTTTATCTCCCGAGGGACCGTCTATGTCCATTCCCAGTGTCTTGCCGTCCATGGAAAAAGAATGACAGTTGGCACATGTGGGCATATTATTCAGGACAACGCGGCTTTGTGGTCTGGAGATGTCCCTGAGCCTCCATGCAATAAGTGGCAGTGAAAAATTGCTGATCGGCATGATAACGCCTTCTTTCGTTTCCGCCGGCATTAAAGGTACATCACGGTAGAAGATTGGCGCACCGACCGGATCCTTCGAGGTCTTCATCGTCATCCGGCCACAGGAAAGAACCTGAATGGGATCAGTACTGTTAAATCCGTAGATTGTCACTGTTGCTTCGCTTTCCGCAGAGTTTTCCTTGATTGCCGACCAGACATAGGGATCAGGAGTCCAGTTCTTTGCAGAAGCCTGATATGGCGTCGGCGAAGGCAATTCGTTTGTAGTTGAGATGCACTCCGGATCAATTTCAGGAGCGGGAAGCGGTGTGCTCGTTGCAATAACATAGATGTGAGCGGAGCCTTCTTTCTCGAAGGCAACATCGATAAGCCATGTATTTGTCTTTTCATGTGAATCGTGCCAGAAAAAAACCGGTGCAACAATCTCAGGCGGGAAAATTGACTCATCCAGCGGATAATCTATCGTAAGCGGGGTAAGTTTCTCGGCAGCCTGTCCGGACTGAAGGAGAGCGCGGATCATCTGTTGCTGTTTAGGCGATGCAGTGGAGCGAAGCTCAACATCCTCAACCATGATGATATCACCATCCCCGGGTAATTCCTGGCTTACAGAGACAGTTGAAAATTTCCATATTTCTGCCCCGATAAGTGCAAGAATAACAAGAATACTGATACACAGTTTTCCAGCGAGAATTCGCCTCATTGACATTGCCCTATGAAGTGCTGATATGCATTTTTATTTTTCGCTTTTGGCTTTGTATTTGCGCTCTTTTTGAATCCCGGTCTCAGCCCGGATTCACAGCTCATAACTATAGTACACAATGTATTCAAAGGTAACAAAACTGTCAATGAGTTTCTCTTTTGGAAGCGGTCAGCAATCAGCATTCAGCTTTCAGCTTAAAGATAAATTATTTGCCACAGAGGTCACAGAGTTGAAATCATAATTAAAGACCCCCCTTTGTCCCCCCTGATAGGGGGGAAAGCGAAGCCAGGGGGGTAGAGCTTTAGGCAGAAGGCAGAAGGGTGAATTATGAATTGTGAATTGTGAAAAAGAAAAAGATGTATAAAAACCATGCGGTTTTCCGGAAAGGAGAACCGTTTTTTTTTGCTCTTGACAATATAGAGTATTTGGATATATTGAAAAGAGGAAAGTGTGTTCAGAATCGGATAGACAGTTTTTAAACTAACAGGACGTGTGCGTATTATACAGCAACGAAGAGCGGTATAAACCACAAAGCCAGGAAAGAATAATAAAGAAGTAATAAACTATGAAAAAACAAGTTATAGAAATATATCATTCTGAATATTATTAATGTTATACAGCAACTGATAGCTGTGCTAAATATTTATACAGAAACTGTATAATCAGAGGTTAGACAACCTGTTTTGTATAATAATTTAATAAAGAGAGGTTCATAATGATTGCAATAATTCGCGATCTGATTACTAAGATGAGTCGTGTTCAATACGCCATTAAACTTGTTATTTTTGTTACAATATTGATTTTCCATCCTTCAAATTCACTTTCAAAAGAAAACAAGTTTTCTGTTGAATCTAGTTTAAACAAATCACCGTCGTTTCAAGTAATCTACAGGAACCCGCGGGTGTACAACGTTGACTATTCCTTTGAGCTGGTTCCCGATCCGGCGAAGGTTGAACGAACTAAAGACCTCAAATTGTGGGTGCCGATACCGCGGGAGTGGGATTCCCAGAAGGCAGTGAAGATTATTTCCGTTCAGCCACCGCCGCATGCTGAATACGAAGATCCTGAGCATGGGAATCGTATGTTGTTCTGGGACTTCGGCAAGGAGCCTGAAAAGCCTTCCTACAGGGTGGACATCAAATTCCGCCTGGAAAGTTACGAGGCCCATGTGGAGGTTGATCCTGAACATATAGGACCTTACGACAAAACGAGTAAAGAGTATGCTCTTTATACTCGAAGCGAGCACAGGATCTGCATCACTCCGAAGATAAAACAAATGGCACAAGAGGCTGTTGGAGATGAAAAGAATCCATACCTTCAAGTAAATCGAATTATTGGGTATGTTGGAAAGAAGATGCGCTACGTAATCCATCGCGTGGAGAGAGGTACAGGCACTATGGCTCTGCTAAATCATCCTGTCAAAAGCGAAGAAACAGGCGAAGTACATTATGAGGGTTCATGTGGCCAACAAAGTATTTCCTTTATTAGTCTGTGCCGGGCGATAGGAATTCCAGCAAGAATGGTTTCGGAATTACCTGGCTGGGGGCCCTGGATTAAGGAGGAAGACTTGAAGCTCTACAAACCGCTTGAGCTTGAGATATCACCAGATGGATTAGCTGCTGCTCAGCACTACATGGCAATGGGAGTTCATCATACTGCTGAGTTTTTCATTCCGAACTATGGCTGGATCCCTGTAGACGTATCGTATGGTGTAAGATTTTTAGGTAATGAAAGAAACACGCATATAATTATGAGCAAAGGATCCGACGTTCAAATAGGTCCACAAGCCCCCGAGAAGCAAAGCGAAGGTTATGGTTTTCAGTGGGTTCTTATCAACAACGGCAGAGTGGATATGCCACTGACGGGTGTGTGGAACATTGCCAAGATCCGCATAGCAAAGATTAAAATTCCCCACCATTCTGACCCATTTCCAGCCGACGGACTCGCCGGCTATAGTGAAAACACTTTCCCAAAAGAGGATGAAGAAAAAAATCTTAGACATTGGCGTAAAAGAGTTTTAGGTTTGCATTCTAGTTTGGCAAAAAGTTCAGTTCCGAACAATTTGAATTTGGAGCAATTCTATAATGATTATCCAAGTTCCAAGGAGACAAGGGAAGCTTTCGTCTGCCATATGTTGCGTAAACAATTGGGTGATGAAAGGTTCTTTAAGCTTGTCGATACATATGTAGATCTGCGACAGGAATATAATCAACCAGTATCAACAACTCGTTTTCAAGAACTTGCTGAGAATCTTTATGGAGAACCATTGGACTGGTTTTTCGACCAATGGGTAAATAGTACGGAACTACCCCGACTTAAACTGGAAAATGTTGCTGTTAATAAAGACAAAAAGGGCTGGCAGGTCCATGGGCGTCTTCTACAATCAGGCGAGACTACCTTCCGTCTGCCGGTTGAACTCGCTATCGATACGAAAAACGGCAGAAAAAATAGAGAAACTTTGTGTTGACAGCAGGGCTTTAGATTTCGAACTCCGTACGCAAAATGAACCACAAAAACTTATTGTTGATCCTGACTATAAGATTCTCAAGATTCAAAGGATGCCTCCACGCCTTCTGTGGTTTTGGGATGTTTATCCTGACTTGATTGTAATTTATGGGACTTTAGCTGAGTCTAAAGCAAATAAGACTGCTGCCGAGCGTTTTAACAATGAATATCTTGTGTTAGACCATGAGATAATCAAAGCGGATACCGATGTGAGTCAAGACGATCTGAAAAGTAAATGTATTATTCTCTTCGGTCGACCAGAAACCAATAAAATTAGTCAACAGTTTAAGGACATTTTCCATATAAAGTTCGATGAGGACAAGTTCACCTGGCAAGGAGTAACTTATGATAAGCCAACCCAGGGAGTTGCCCAAATTGTTGAAAACCCCCTTGATCCCGAAAGTGTGATTGTACTATATACCGGCCTCAGCGGCGATGCAACACAGAAGTTTTGTGATTTATATTTGTATGATGTAGATGCTTCTTATGTCATTTTTGACCATGATAAGCAGTTGGTTTCCGGCGATTGGGAAGTGGACGAAGTGGACGAAGTGGACAGTGACTTGGTGTGGAACTTCGAATGACATGCAGTAGGTCAGAAGCCCTGAACCTTCCTACAAATCCACTGCCACCCTTTTATTGCTCGGCTCGGGGGCATTGTGAGAGGGGAAAGTACTATAAAGAGAAGCTGCAAATCTTTAGAAAGAAAACACTATTAGGGGAAATGGTTGATAATATTTGAGAACCTAAATAATGTCGTCTAACAAGCGGTTCAACTCGGACAAAAACGCTCGATAAACTTACAAATTGGCAAAAATCTGGACGCGTTTTTGTTCCGAGTTGAACCGCTTGTTAGACGACATTATTTAGGTTCTCAAATATTATC
>JABUBP010000564.1_pt1 | contig 10619 bp, 13 predicted proteins | sample 7240331 | NCBI WGS metagenome assembly JABUBP01 (sample SAMN07256347, study PRJNA390944) | subsurface metagenome | isolation source: Methane hydrate marine sediment | place: Pacific Ocean: Eastern North Pacific, ODP site 1244 | collected 2002 | reverse complement strand
CCGAGCAGTATTGAAGAGGATGAAAAAAAGAAATCGAAATAGTCTTTTTTAAGTAGTAATTTAAATTTGAAAAAAGTAAAGAGGTTAATTTAACAATGGATAAAAATTTAAAGCATAAAAGCAATCGAGTAAATAGCGGTATCCATTTTATGCTAGGTAATTATGCAGTTGTTGAGGGAGCTCTAGCTGCTGGATGTAATTATTTCGCCGGCTACCCCATTACTCCTGCAAATGAAATATCAGAGTTGATGTCAAAACGTTTACCCGAAGTAGGAGGTATTTTTGTTCAGGGTGAAGATGAATTATTTTCAATTTATTCAATAATAGGTGCCTCGTTAGCTGGGGCTAAAGTAATGACTGCCACCGCAAGTGCAGGTTTTAATTATATGCAGGAGAGTATTGGATATGCCTCAGCAGTTGAAGCCCCATGTGTGATTGTTGATGTTCAAAGATGCAGAGGTGAAAATTTGGCCACCCAGGCTGATGTAATGCAGATGCGCTGGGGAGCGAGCGGAGATTATGAAAGCATTGTATTAGCCCCTTCTTCTGCTCAGGAATTATTTGATTTTACCATATTGGCTTTTAATTTAGCTGAGGAATTTAGAAATCCTGTAATAGTTATGTCTGAAACAACTATTGCCTTAATGAGAGAAAGAGTAGAAATACCTGAAAAAGAGAGTATAGAAATATATAAAAGAATGTATACATCATTAACCCCAGAAGAATACCTACCGTTTAAAGCAAAGAATAATAGCCCTCCGGAGTTTGCCCCAATGGGAAAAGGCTATCATACTTTATATACATTAAATTATCACAATGAAGATGGAACTATTGATTGGGATGCACAGGGATATAAAAAATTATATCAAAGAATTACCGGTAAAATCAGTGAAAATAAAGATAAAATCTGTAAAACTGAATCATATTTTTTGGATGATGCGGATGCAGTAATTATTGCCTATGGAAGTGAAGTTCGACCGGCACTCGATGCAATTGAGATGGCCAGAAATGATGGCATAAAAATCGGAATGTTAAAGTTAATTACTGTTTGGCCTATTTATGAAAATTTAATAAAAGAGATAGCCAAAAATGTAAAAAGGGTATTTGCAGTAGAAATGAATATCGGCAAGTATGCAAAAGAAATTGAAAGATTATGTTTACCCTTTTGCCCTGTTAGTCATATTACCAAAAATGAAGGAATCATTCATACAAAAGAAGAGATATACGCCGCTATTAAGGAGGCTTTATAATGGCCCGACAAAAAACGAATCCACTTAGAAAGTATATCAGGAATGGAAAGCTACCCCATTTTTTCTGTCCTGGTTGTGGATGCGGACAGATTTTAAGTTATTTTTTAAGAGCAGTGGATGATTTACAGCTAGATTTTAAAAAGATAGTCACAATCGGCGGGGTGGGTTGTACGGCAAGAATCCCCATTTATTTAAATACCGATTCGCTCCATGGCGTCCATGGCAGAACATTAGCCTGGGCAACCGGTATAAAATTATATAGACCGGATCTAAAAGTAGTAATATTTGCCGGTGATGGAGATTTAGTGTCCATTGGTGGTAACCATTTTTTACATGCTTCCCGGCGCAACCTTGATGTCACCGTCATTATGGTTAATAATTTTAATTTTGCCATGACCGGAGGGCAAGTAGCTCCAACAACTCTTTTAAATTCAGTAACCATGACCACACCTTATGGGAGTAAAGAAAATCCCTTAGATATTTGCGAACTTGCTGTATGTGCTGGGGCTACCTATGTAAGTCGATGGATTACAGCCAAGCCAATTCAAACGATTAAAGCAATAAAAAAGGCCTTACAACACAAAGGATTTTCTTTGGTTGAAATTCTATCTCAATGTCCTACAAATTTTGGTCGCTATGCTCTCAAAACTGGAAATCCAGAAAAAGTATTAGAGTGGATTGAACATAAATCTATTTTAAAAACAAAAGCTGGAAAGTTAAGTGAACAGGAATTGAAAAACAAATTTATTTTAGGGGAATTTATTAATAAAAAACAGCCAACATTTCAAGGTACTACTTTACTTAAGGAGGAATATAATTGAGACCATTAAGTATTAGGATTAGTGGTTTTGGGGGTCAAGGAATTATTTTAACTGCAACAATTCTAGGTACTACTGCAGTTAAGAAGGGAAATGTATATGCAGTGCAAACCCAATCATATGGTTCAGAAGCAAGGGGAGGAGAATGCCAATCAGAACTCATTATTTCGGATAAACCGATTAATTCACCCACAACCAGATATAAAGATATTTTGGTTTGTTTATTTCAAAGTGCTTTGGATAAATATTTATTGACCCTTAAAAAATCGGGAATTCTAATCGTTGATCCTAAGCTTGTCACGGAAATTCCTTCCATTGAAGCGAATATATATCAGGTTCCAGCGACCGAAACCGCTATAAAATTTGGAAATAGAATAGCTGCAAATATGGTCGTTTTAGGATTTTTGCAAAAGTTTATCAAGATGATTAACAAAGAGGACTTAAGAGGGGTGATTGCCTCAATGGTTCCTAAAAAATTTGTCAATATAAATTTAAAAGCATTTGATGCTGGCGTGCATTTTGCGGAAGATTTGGAAATAACACTGGAGGATATTGGATGAAATTATATGAATTCCAGGGTAAGGAGATATTTAAAAAATATGGAATTCCAGTTCAGTCAGGATTTCTAATTCATGCAAATGATAAAATTAATACCCTGACGCCGCCTTTAGTTTTAAAAGTCCAAGTTTTAGTTGGTGGAAGAGGAAGAGCTGGAGGAATAAAAATTTGTGATGGAAATACTGATGTATCCAAGACAATAAATGATTTATTCACCCTAAGCATTAAAGGAGAGAAAGTCAAAGCTATGCTGGCTTTGGAAAAAGTTGACATCTTAAAAGAAATATATATTTCAATAACTTTCAATAGGGCTAAATTAACTCCTGTATTAATAATAGGAACTTCTGGTGGTATTGATATTGAGAAAAGTGCTAAATTAAATAAAGAGAAGATATATTTTATTGAGTTTGATCCCTTTTTAGGAATATCAGAATATCAAATACGCTTTATTGCGAAAAAAATTAATATAGAGAATTATTCAGAATTTAAAAAAATAATTGAAGCAATGTATAAAATATTTAAAGAATATGATGCAACTTTAGTTGAAATAAATCCCCTTGCAATTACTCCCGGTGGATTAGTAGCCATTGATTCCAAAGTTAATCTTGATGACCAAGCCCATTTCCGCCATAAAGAGTTATTTAACAAGCTTAGAGAAGAAAAGCAATTCATTCAGGGTGAAAAAGATGTACATGTTTTAAAGCACAAAGAGGATACAATTACCTATGTTCCTCTTTCTGGAGATATTGGGGTAATATCTGATGGCGCCGGAACAGGCCTTTTTACTCTTGATTTGATTAATGAATATGGCGGTAAAGTAGCGAATTTTTGTGAAATGGGAGGAATTACTAACCCAGAAGTAATGCTCAAATCTTTGAAGATGGTCGCCAGTGATCAATCGGTTAAAAGTATTTTGATAGTTTTAATCGGGGGTTTTAACCGAATGGATGATATGGCAGAAGGAATCCTGAAATTTAAAAAGGAATTGAACAAAGATATTCCCATTTTTATCAGAATGTGTGGGACAAAAGAAGAAATTGGAAAAGAATTAATGAAAAAGGCGAATATACCGGTTTATGACAGCTTAAATGTTGCAGTGGAAAAAGCTGTAAAAAAAGCAATGGAGAATTAAATGTCTATTTTAATTAATAAAAATACAAAAGTATTGGTGTTGGGAATAACGGGAAAATCCGGAAGATTACAAACCGAAATAATGAAAAAATATGGCACCGATATTGTAGCCGGTGTTACGCCAGGAAAGGGAGGAAAAGAAGTTGAAGGAGTTCCGGTATATGATTTTGTTAAGGAAGCGGTAAATAATCACGACATTAATGCAGCCATTAGCTTTGTTCCCCCTCCTTATGCCAAAGATTCTTGTATCGAGGTTATTGAAAATAGTATTAAGTTTTTGATTTTAACCACAGAACAAATTCCGGAACACGATGTGGTTGAAATCATAAAATATGCCGAAAATAAAGGTGCAAAAATTTTAGGTCCGGGTTCGGCCGGATTGATTTCACCGGGGAAGTGCAAGTTAGGTGCTCATCCTCCTCGAATGTATAAGGAAGGACATGTAGGAATTGTGTCAAAAAGTGGTGCTCTTTCTTATGAAGTATGCAAAACTTTATCAGAAAATGGCATTGGGCAATCTACGGTTGTCGCAATTGGGGGAGGTCCCTTTTGGGGCTTAGCGCAATCAGATATCATAAAATTATTTCAAGAGGATGAAAAAACTAAAATTATCATCCTGCTTGGAGAAATTGGAGGGACGATGGAAGAAGAAGCGGCAAAGTTTATTAAAAAAAATGTAAGTAAACCGATAATTTCATTTATTGTAGGAAGTTCAGCACCTAAAGGAAAATCTTTAGGTCATGCTGGGGCAATAATAGAAGGTAATTTAGGAACGGCAGAATCTAAAGTTAATGCTTTAAAAGAAGCAGGAGCATATATAGCAAATAATCCTGAAAATATAGTTGAATTGGTTAATAAGATAGGTGTTAAATAGTATGGCTATTTATATAGATGAAAAAATATGTAAAGGTTGTAAGCTTTGTATATATTTTTGTCCAAATAATGTATTTCAAATGGGAGATAAAGTGAATGATAAAGGATTTGTTATTCCTGAGGTAGTAAATGAAAATAAATGTACAAAATGTAAATTTTGTGAATTAACCTGTCCTGATCTTGCAATTTTTGTGGAATAGAAATAATTTAATTGGATATTAAAATTTATATTTTAAAATAAGGAGTGTCATTATGAGTAAAACACTTATAAAAATGTTATTGTATATAATGGAACTGAAACCAGCCCTTTTTACTTAGATGTTTTAATTATATTTATTTAAACAATTAAACCGCTATGCATCAATTTTTCTGATTCTTATAATAAAATATTAAATATCAATCAAGTATTTTATTTAACATATCTTATAATTCAAAGCTGAATATATTGTTTTGCTTTATCTATTTCTTTTCGAAGTAATTTTTCTGCAACAAACTTAAAGTCATGTTTATACCCACTTACAAAAAATTTATGAATAGACTCTTTCTTCCCCTCCACATTTAAACATCCCCTTTGTCTTAATATTTCTTTTACTTCCAAAACTGTTTCTCGAGATGTATTTAGTAATTTTACTTTAAATCCTACAACTTCCCTTAAAAATCTTTCAGAAAAGGATAATGGGTGTAGCCAAAAATTAAGGTATCTATTTAATTTTCTTTTATAGGTTTTAGATAACCATAAGCCACTTCTTGAATTTTCCTGGGATTTATCAGACCTTGCTCTACAAAATCAGCAAAATCAAGGTATGGTTGTCCAAAAACTTTAACAGTGGAAGAGCGCCAAGAAGTTTTATATTTCTTACAGGGTGAAAGTCCCTGTTGGGTAAGGTCTAGCCAACCACCCATACCGAAACACTACAAGAACATCCTGATCATAGATTTTTTTCTTCTTCCTTTCGATTTTCCTCTTATCCGCTTCATATTTTATTCTTTTACCGGCTATATTTAGATATCCTAACACTCTTTCTTTTTTCTTTAGAATTTGACAGGCATAACATCGATTGTATCCGGTAAGTCTGATAAATTCATTTAACATCATAGTCTTTTCTTTTTTAGATGCTCTTTGGTATCTGTCTCTTAATTCTTTGGTTATAGCTTTTTTCTGCCTCATGGTTAACATTCCTTTTACCTCCTCATATATTAAAAAAGAGATAATTTCTTCTCTTTAAATATAGAGGAGATTAGGTTATAATTAAAATAATTTCATTTAGATTTTTATATGAGGCATCGATACTTTTTCGTTTAGGTTTTTGATAAGGCAATTCGTATACTTGAGATTTCCAGAAAGATATAATAAGATATTAAAAGATAATTCATTGACTCAAAAGTGTAAATAAATAAACAAACTGTAAAAATTTATTTTAACACAAAAAGTTTGCTCTAGTAAATTAAAATTTGGATTAAAGGAGACTGATTAAATGAGTAAATTTATTTCCCTTAAAACTAACTTACCAGGACCCAAATCCCAGGAAATTGCTAATAAAAGAGAAAAGTATGTAGCCAAGCCTATGGGTAGTTCCCTTTCGCCCTGTTATATTGCTCATGGTGAGGGAGCCTTAGTTACAGATGTAGACGGTAATCAGTTTATCGACCTTACCGGCGGTTGGGGATGTCTGGCCGTAGGGTATACCCATAAGAAAGTGGTAGCTGCAGTTAAGGACCAAATTGATAAATATTTACATACCGATTTCACCGCCATACCCTATGAATCTCTGGTAGAACTAGCCGAAAGACTGGTAAAGTTAGCTCCCGGGAATACTCCTAAGGTAGCCGCCTTTTTTAACTCCGGAGCAGAAGCGATAGAGAATGCAGTAAAGATTGCCCGGGCCCACACCAGAAGACCGGCTATCATTGTCTTTGAAAATGCCTTTCACGGCCGCACTCTACTAACTATGACTATGAGCCATAAGGCTATGCCCTACAAATACCACTTTGGTCCCTTTGCTTCGGAGATATATCGGCTACCATTTCCTACTCCCTACCATCCCACCGTTAAAATTGAAGATTTTGAAAAAATACTTATCCATACTGTAATCCCCGAATCTGTTGCTGCTATGGTAGTTGAGCCCATTCAAGGAGAGGGCGGATTTAATGTTCCAGCTGAAGGATTTCTAGAATACCTGAGGGAATTAACTAATAAATATGGTATATTACTCATAACCGATGAAATTCAGAGTGGTATAGGCCGAACCGGAAAGTTTTTTGCCATAGAAAATTGGGATATTGAACCAGATATAGTCTGTTTGGCTAAATCTTTAGCTGCCGGCCTGCCTCTTTCGGCAGTAATTGCCAAAAAAGAGTTTACCGATTCACTCCCCGGAGGATGTATCGGCGGAACTTATGTAGGTAACCCTGTAGCCTGTCGAGCAGCACTTGAAGTGATAAAGATTATCGAAGAAGAACATTTATTGAATAGAGCAGTGAAAATAGGGGAAAAGTTGAAAGAGCGTTTCCTTGAAATGAAAGATAAATATTCTTTAGTAGGAGATGTCCATGGAATAGGAACGATGATGGCTATAGAATTAGTAAAAGATAGAGAGACTAAGAAACCAGCAGCAGAAGAAACTGCTCGAATTGTCCAGGAGTGTGTAAAAAATGGAGTACTTATCCCTACTGGTGGAATTAATAATAATCTTTTAAGGATGCTGGTTTCTTTAGAAATCACTGATGAACAGTTAGATGAAGCCCTGGATGTGTTAGAGAAAGCAGTGGTTAAGTTTAGCGGATATTCTAATAAATAACAAGAATTTGTAGAAATATAATAAAACTTGTGATTTTTTTATATAATGATTATCTGCCAAAAACTGCGGTTTTAATATAACATATTTTACCTAAGCAGCAAATTTAAGCGTATATGCTCTTTGAAAACTAAATATTTTCAATAAATGGTTATATAAAAGATTAGAAAGCTTAGTATTAGGTCCCTTTATCATGCCTTTTATCAATCTTTTACAATTTATTGCTGATATCTTAAAACCCCAACTAGACTTTTGAACGTACTAATCTCCTTACCGGTAGATAATCTATATTGTACCTCCTCCTTAGTACCGAAGGGACACCCTCTATTCCAGCTCTCTTACTGGCTAACTGCTGATACTTAGATGTTCCCATCTTAATGATAAGCTGAGAACGATGTAACTTTTTCTCTGATACAACAAAGAGGTCTCTCTTTTTCTGTTTCACTACCGGATAGTTTTCTCGTAAGGGACAATTATTACAGTGTTTCTTATTAAAGCGTGCTCTATTAGATCCTTTCTTAAAGGTAATGTATACAGGCTTATGACCAGAAGGGCATCTTTTTATCATATTTCTTTTTTCATCTATCTCAAATTTCTCATAACCGCACTTTTGGCTTCTACCTACCAGACTGGTAGGAACCATCTTTATGTTTTTACTTTCTGACTGTTTTGATATGTTTTCGGAGTAATATGCACCATCAACTAATAGGGTTGTTTCATCCTTTTCTAATCTTTCGATGGTATCCCGGGTGAATATCTGGTCACCATAGGTATTTTTCTGTAGGTCATAATGGGTTATTATTCTGTTCTTATCATCAAAGTTCTCTACTAGATTGGCAGTATAGCCGAGATGTTTCTTATTCCCTTTTTTACGGTAGGTGGCATTAGGGTCAGTAGGGTTTTGCAGGCTATCAGGAGCTATATCTTTAGAAGGCTTTATGCTACTTTCTACTTGTGTTTGCTCTTTTAATATCCGGCAAAGAAACTTAAATTCTTCGGTCTCTTTTATTACTTCATTACCTCTATAAAGAGAATAAAGTTCTAAATCATCTGCAAGTATTATCTTAAGCTTGCTATTTAGATCCTTGTCCTTTGAGCGGTATATGGTATCATCATAGTGGCCTTCTTCTAAATATGCTTTGAGATTTTCAGGTAATCTGATATTTGTTTTGGCTAGGGCCTTTATAAGCCGCTCAACTGTGGAGTATATAATTTCAAGCAGGGATAATTTTCGGCAAGAGGAGCTTATCATAAGGGAGTCCATTCGGATGGTCTTACCGTCTATATTAAGCAGTTTAGAGAATTGCTTGCTATGGCTTTCTATCTCTTTTTTAATAAGGTCAACGCCGTGTTCTTCATGATATCTGTATAACTCTACCCTAAAATTGGTAAGGCTGTTTTTAGATACCGGCTGTTCTTTGAAGCTGGTAGTACGTAGGGCATATTGATATCTAATATCAAACATTAATGAATTAAGGACTTCTTCGTCTGATTGGTTAAATATTTCCTTTAATAATAGAAGTTCGAAATAGACATTTACCGGATTATTAGGTCTGGAAGCTTTATTATCACTATATAATGCTCTAAATCTCTCTTCATCTATAAAGGGAAATATCTTCTTACTAAATATTTCTGTTTAGGAGACTTTAAGATGTTTTGTCTCTTTTTCGGTAAGGTTAGATATTGAGTCATATAGAGCCATTTGTTGATTAGTATTTAGGTGAAATGACATTTATAATCTCCTTATATATTTGGTATTTTTATGACTAATTATACCATAAAACACTAATGAAATAAAAGGTTTTAGCCATTTTTGCTGCTTATGTTTTCAAGGTTCATAGAGTAAATAATTAGATATGTTGTTTGATGTTATCTGTAAAGTTTGGTTATTTTTTGGGTAGTAATCATATAGTAAATTTAGTAAGTTTTTTTAAGTTTTTAGTAAAAAGTAGAAACCCACGGGCATGCCCATGATATTCTTCCCTTAGGGTTAATGAAAGTGAAAGCGCAATAGAACAAGTTATGGATTTAATTAGAAATAGGGAATTGAAATCAGGAGATAAACTTCCCCCCGAAAGAGAGCTTGCCGAGAAGTTTTTTATTAGTAGAGGATCTTTAAGGGAAGCTTTTCTAGTTTTAGAATCAAGGGGCTTAATTAAGAGTAAGCCCGGCGGAGGAAGATACATTCGAGAGATAGGAAACGTTGGCTACAATAATACAGAAAATATTATCTTAAGTTTAGAAAAATCTTCCATTTTAGAACTTTTAGAAGCAAGAGAGATTTTTGAGGTAAAAATTGCTAAGATTGCTGCCCAGAGAGCCACTGTTGAAGACACAGAATTAATTGAACAAGTTCTAAATAAAATGAACGAGGAAGAAAAACTGAAAGTTGAGAAAAAAACAGAATCGGATACTGAATTCCATTTAGCCATTGCCAGCGCGTCTCATAATTTTGTCTTTGTTAATATAATAAAATTACACTTAGATCTGTTAAAAGATACTCGAGAGAAGACCTGGCAAATGCCAGGGAGACGAGAAAAGCAATATCAAGAACACCAGGCAATATTGCAGGCCATTAAAGAACATGATACTAAAAAAACCGGAGAAGCTATGCTGAAACATTTAAGAAACGTAAGAGAGGTTTTGGTGAAGATATAAAATTAGATAGAAAATTATATTAAGAATTAGAAAAAGTAGAACAAAGATTAGAATATTAAAAGAATATTATTTAGTAAAAGTGAGGAGATTATACTATGAAAGAGATAAGAGTTCTATCACCAGTAGGGATGTTGGGATATGGCTTCCCAGCAGAATCTTTTCAAAAAGGTTTAGAAAAAAAACCTCACGTTATAGCAGCCGATGCCGGTTCCACTGATGCCGGTCCCCATAAATTAGGAGCAGGAGTGGGTATTGTAAGCGAAGAAGCAACCAAAAAAGACCTTACTTTAATGTTAGCAGCGGGTTACGAACATAAAATTCCGGTTATTATCGGTTCTGCCGGAGGTTCCGGTGCCAAAGTCCATCTTAATTGGACCTCAGAAATAGTAAAAGAAATTGCCAAAGAGAAAAGCCTACACTTTAAGATGGCCTTGATTCACGCGGAAGTTGAAAAAGATTATCTTGAAAAGAAATTAGCCGAGGGGAAGATAAAACCTTTAGGTCCTGTTCCCGAATTAACTTCTAAAGATATAGAA
>JABUBP010000563.1_pt1 | contig 10622 bp, 7 predicted proteins | sample 7240331 | NCBI WGS metagenome assembly JABUBP01 (sample SAMN07256347, study PRJNA390944) | subsurface metagenome | isolation source: Methane hydrate marine sediment | place: Pacific Ocean: Eastern North Pacific, ODP site 1244 | collected 2002 | reverse complement strand
TTCCCTTATAGCGATATAAGTGGTAGGCCAACTGAGGGAAAAATAAAATATAATGTCCCCGATGGTTCAAGAATTACGTTGAGAATTTTTGACGTTAGAGGAAGGTTGATTAGGGTGCTGATCGACCAAGAGGTGGATTCTGACGGGGAAGGCTCTGTGACATGGGATGGCACGGATGATTCTGGAGACACAATCGTACCAATTGGAATTTATATCTGTCACATTGAGGCACTGAACGAAAATACAGGAAAGGTAACTAAAAAAACAGACACAATAGTGGTAGGAAGAAAACTTAAATAGAAACATGATAAGGAAAACTTTTCTCGTAATTTCTGCTTTTTTGCTTTTCTACTTCTCCACCATTTTACTCAGTTATGGGGCTTTTGAGGAGAAGGGAGCGGGAGCTCGTCCAATGGGGATGGCTGGAGCGTTTACAGGTGTGGCTGATGACGTTAACGCTATCTACTGTAACCCTGCTGGATTGGAACTAGTCAAAGAAGTAGAGGCTATGGGGATGACCACGCGACTTTTTGGGCTGAAAGATTTGACATATTATCTGTTTGGGGGAGTGGTTCCTACTAAAAAAATAGGAACTTTTGGATTATCTTATTCACAGTTCGGGCGTTCAGAATATAGAGAGAGTCAGACTATTATTTCTTCCGGGCAGAGTTTGGGGAGTGGTATATATTTCGGCTTCAATATGAAAATTATGAGTCTAAAGATCAAAGGAGCCAGCGCAAACTCAGAATATGGCAGGGCTTCGGCTTTTGGTCTGGATGTGGGAGCCCTTGCCGATATTAGTTCTAAGTTCAGGCTGGGAATTATGGCAATGAACCTGAACAGTCCCCGGCTCGGTAGCTCTCCGGAGAATTTAGCCCAGAAGATTAGAGTGGGGGCATCTTTCCAGCCTCTCGCTGGTTACATTACCTCTCTCGATTTGCATCTACCAATGAGTTCAATAATGGTTGACCCTGAGATAAGAGCTGGTTTTGAAGTCAGCCTGAATAGAAATTTTACTTTGCGGGCCGGAGTTGAAAACGATCCAGCGAGATTTACTGGAGGTTTTGGTTTTTGCTGGAACATATTCAAATTCGATTATGCATTTTTGAGCCATCCTTTCCTGAACGGTCAGCACTTGTTCTCTTTCTCTCTACATTTGGGCAACCAGACTATGCAAAATTAATTGGCACTCTAAAGAGTGCCCAACCAGTAATTATGGTAAGAATTGTTGCTATTATCTTTGGTTCGTTTATAATTTCGATGACCAATCTAGGTCCACCAGTGGTGGGTCAAGTTGCATTTGAAGAGGATGAGGCAGAGACAATATCTCCGGGGGCAGTGGATAAGGAAGAACTTGCTGAGTTGAAAGACCATCCGCTCGATTTAAATACTGTCTCTTTCGCCCAATTGTTAAAGCTTCCTGTAATTGATTCGCGCCTGGCAAGGGCAGTCATTCTCTATCGCGAACAGAGAGGATTTACAGAAGTAGAAGAACTTAAGAATGTGCCAGGGATGAGCGATGAGATATTTGAAGGAATAGCTTCCTATATTAAGGTTGAACCAATAAGAGTGCCTGTAGCCCTGCAAGGTGATTTCCGATGGAGAATGAAGCTCGCTAAGCCGGATAGTGAAGCTTATCTTAATGCTGACCCTAAATTTCAGAATCCCCCATATGTTTATAATCGCACAAGGTTGAAATATGGAAATCACTATGAAGCGGGGTGGGTCCTTCGTCACGGGGGTGCTCAGTCAAACAGTGGTTCGGAACCTGCGATTAGTTTTCATAATCTCTGGAAATACTATTTGACCAAATACTGGCTGGTAATGCGAGATGTTTATTCCTTTGATAAGATAGTCATTGGCAATTATAAGCTTCAGTATAATCAGGGATTAATTTTCTATTATCCTTTAGCAACAGAATTGGTCAGACCGATAAAGATTAAAGCTAAAGGTGTTGCTGAGGACAGAGGGACAGCACCAAATGTTTGTTTCAGAGGATTGGCGGTAAATAAGAGAATAAAACAATTCGACTTGGATTTCTTCTATTCGAATAAGAAGCTTGATGCGTCCTTGAATCCAGATGGTACTGTAAAGCAGAGCTTGATTGCTATTAGAGCAAATATGGGTTATATCACCAGTGATAATGAACTGGAGAGAAACGACAGTTTGACAGAGGAACTGATCGGCGGTAGGATAGCTTATAATTTCTTAAGAGATTCACAGATTGGTTTTATGGGTTACCGGAGTAAATATAGCCCGAGGATTAATCCGCTGGAAGAGAAAGGATACTATCTATTTCGAGGAGAGAGAAACAGGGTTTTCGGGTTCGATTTTAATACCTGGTATAAAAAATTGAATCTTTACGCTGAATATGCCAGGTGCATAGGTTATGGTGAAGCGTGGCTGATTCAGCCCATGCTCAAATTAAGCGCCTTTACTTTATGGATGACTATCTATAAATATGATCCAGATTACTATAACGAACATAGTAGCGCCACCACTATAGTGGGACGTAGAGATGAAGATTGGAATGAAAATGGAGTATTCCTTGGAGGAAAGTATGAGGATAGAGAGAGGGAAATACAAGTCTATTTTAGACCTGTTCGCCATCCTTGGAGAGAGGATAATTTAATGCCCACAAGGGATAAGGAGTTCTGGTTCAATATTAAACAAAGAGTATCAAGGAAGCTGGAACTATATTTCAGACAGTGGGACCACTGGTATGATAAAAAGATAGAAAATAGAGATTTATACCAGAGCTGGAAGAAAACGAGAGTGCAGGTTACCTGGAATCCGGATGGTACGGTGAGGTTTAAGGTGAGGTGGGATGGGAGAAAGAATAGTATTTATGAGCTTAAGCAAGTGGATAGAGGACACTTAATTTTTGGCGACCTCAAATACAATGCAACTCGTAAGTTAAAACTTGAAGGGAGGCTCATCTTCTTCGAAGCTGAGCCAGGAGTTGCTATGAGCGAAATTGAATTCTTATGGCCTATGGGTTTGACTCCCTTCCATTGGTGGACTTATGGTAAAGGTGTAAGGTACTACTTAATGGTAACACAAGAAATTACAAAAAATACCAGGCTATGGATTAAATATGAAAATACACGCTATTACAATGATTATGGCATAAGCAGGCCGGAAAATAAACAAGAGTTAGATAAGATAGTCAGAAGCAGAAGGCATGTGTTCAGGTTACAGTGGGATGTGAAGTGGTGAGACCATCAGAAACTTCAAAAGTAGGTGGGTTACAAAGGAAAGATGAAAAAAGAGAGAATTGTTTTTGTGTTGGTTAGTATTTTTTGTTTTTTGGTTTCGAGAGTTGACGCGCTTACTTATCTGGGAGTTTCTCACTTAGGAGATCCCATTTCTGGAATTGGGGCTCGATCTATGGGAATGGGAGGAACATCGATTGCCAGTGCAACTGATTCTTCTTCTATCTTTGTAAATCCCTCCTGTCTCGGGGTTTTGGAGAAGAAGGAATTTTCAGTAGCCCTGGGAATAGCGCCGGTTGTAGAAAAAGTGGTTACAGAGGATGAATTGACCTATTTTAATTCTCAATGCTATTTTCAACTCAACAGTGCCGTAGTTACTTTTCCGGTCAGAAGAAAATTCAGCCTGGCTTTAGGGCTTGCTCCCTTATACGACAACCATTACCAGCATGAGAAGTCCATCTTTGATGCAGGCTCGCCAGGCGAGAAAATCGGCTCTGCTAGTATCAATGGGAAAGGAACCCTCTATGCCTATAGTTTAGGAGGAGCATGGAAGCCCACGTCATATTTATATATAGGTGGAGCCATTAACTTCTTGAATGGAGAGAGTAGTCTTAAGAGTAGTTCGACTATTTATGCTTCTCCTCCAACTGCCATTACCGAGCTCAAATCAAAGATTTCTGGTTTCAACTTCACGCTGGGAGGGATGCTTTGTTTCACTGATGAGTTTAGAGCTGGATTTATTGTTAAAACAAAAGGAAAAGTCAACGATGAATGGAAAATGGACTATCCCACATGGACAGAGGAAGGCAAGAGAGAGCTGGAATTTCCCCTATCTTATGGCTTTGGTGTAGCCTATAATTTCGTTGATGAAGTCTCTTCCACGATAGCGGCTGAGATTATTTTTAGCGAATGGTCGGGATTTAAGTCAGGAATCAATTACCGGGATATCTTTGAATTTCGTATTGGTGCAGAGCACTATCTAACAGATGTTCTTTGTTTAAGATATGGTTTCTATTTTCAACCCTTTTATGGCAGTAAAGAATTTCAGATGGTCTTCTTTACCGGAGGTATGGGATACAAATTTAACGATATATTATCTTTCGATTTTGCCGGGGAGTTCGGCAAAAGGAATTATTATGGAGATGCTGCCTTCTTTGAGGAGCGTCAGAGAATAGATGAGACGGTAATGAGGATACTGGTAGCCATAAAAGTTCAACATTAGGAAGCTATGTGCTTTAGCCCATAGAGGAATCAGATTATGTCCCAAACTTCTATTTTAGTTTAAGCAAAAACCCAAAAAGTTCTTGATGCGGCATCCTTGGCTTTTCAGTTGCATAAATGGGCTTAATTTGCTATTTTTGGTGGGGGAAGAAGTTAGGCAGCGTATAATCTTCGGGTGGACTGGCGATGAAATAGCTTATAATGTCGAAAGTGGGGGAGTAAATCATGAATAAAAGAGCATTGATTACCGGTATAACAGGACAAGATGGAAGTTATTTAGCGGAATTTTTGTTGCACAAAGGATATGAGGTTCATGGAATAATACGAAGAGCAAGTACATTTAATACCTCAAGAATTGATCATATTTATGTTGATCCACATTCTCCAGGCGCTCGATTGTTTTTGCATTACGGAGACCTTTCTGACTCTGAGCAAATTTCAAATACCATCCATAACATTAAACCCGATGAAATCTACCATTTAGGTGCACAGAGTCATGTAAGGATAAGCTTTGATACGCCAGAGTATACTGGAAATATAACAGGGCTTGGAACAACAAGGATTTTGGAGACTCTCAGAGAAAGCAAAATTAAGGCTAAATTTTATCAAGCTTCAAGTAGTGAGATGTTTGGAATATTTCCTCTGCCGCAAAATGAAAATGCCCCTTTTCGTCCTTGCAGTCCTTACGCTGTTGCCAAAGTTTATGCTTATTGGATGACAGTAAATTATAGAGAGGGATATAATATCTTTGCCTGTAATGGTATTTTATTCAATCATGAGTCACCAAGAAGAGGAGAAACTTTTGTTACAAGGAAGATTACAAAAGCTATTGCAAACATCTTGGCTGGCAAACAAAACAAGCTCTACTTGGGTAATCTCAGTGCGAAAAGAGACTGGGGATATGCTCCTGAGTATGTTGAGTTAATGTGGAAGATATTGCAGCAGGACCAACCAGACGATTACGTAATAGGTACAGGGCAAGCCCATTCAGTAGAGGAATTTGTCTCCTCAGCATTTAAATACGTGGGTTTAGATTACAAAAAATATATAGAAATAGATCATCGCTACCTTAGACCAATAGAACCCGAGATTTTGATTGCTGATAGTAATAAGGCAAAAAAACGCTTAAATTGGGAACCAAAGATTAAATATGAAGATTTGGTAAAGATAATGGTAGATGCAGATATGCGAACCATTGGGCTACAGCCTATAGGAGAAGGCGATAAAATCTTAAAAGAAAAATTTTCTGCAAGATGGTGGGAGATTGATTAGATGGGATTTTGGGAGACTAAACGAGTTTTGGTAACAGGTGGAGCAGGCTTTCTTGGTTCATACGTTGTACAGAAGCTAAAGGAGCGAGGATGTAAAGATATTTTTGTGCCTAGGGCTAAAGATTATGATTTGGCCAAGATAGATTCAGTAAGGAAGGTGTATCGAGATGCAAAGCCTGATATTGTAATACATCTTGCTGCCAGAGTTGGAGGTATAGGAGCAAATAGAGCCAATCCCGGCAAATTCTTTTACGAAAATTTAATGATGGGTATTCAGATGATGGAAGAAGGTAGAATATTTGGAATAGACAAATTCGTCGCATTAGGAACTGTATGTTGTTATCCAAAATTTACTCCTGTACCTTTTAGAGAAGAAGATTTATGGAATGGATATCCTGAAGAGACAAACGCACCATATGGTTTAGCCAAAAAGATGCTTCTTGTTCAGGCCCAAAGCTATAGAAAGCAATATGGTTTTAACGTCATATTTTTATTGCTAGTAAATCTCTACGGTGCTAGAGATAATTTTAATCCTCAGACTTCCCATGTAATACCTGCACTTATAAAGAAATGTTTTGATGCAATAAAGCAAGGCAAAGACCAGATAACCGTCTGGGGAACAGGCAAAGCTACCAGAGAATTTTTATATGTTGAAGATTGTGCAGAAGCAATTGTCTTAGCAACAGAGAAATACAATAAGCCAGCTCCAGTAAATATTGGGGCAGGATTTGAAATTTCTATAAGAGATTTGGTCCATTTAATTGCTGGACTGGTAGGATTTAAAGGGCGTATCTTTTGGGATACTTCCAAGCCAGATGGACAACCAAGAAGAATGTTGGATGTATCAAAGGCAAAAGGAGAATTTGGATTTGTTGCCAAAACAGATTTTCGAGAAGGACTTAAAAAAACAATTGAATGGTACAGGAATGATTATTTGTAAAAGCATTAAAAAGTGGCTGTTAAACGATATGTTTTTAGATATCTGTGGTGGCCTCCTTTACGGATGAAGGTAGGCAGGTTAGATTACCAAAAATAAAAAAATGAGAGGGAATTCAATTCGCAAAGAAAATATTCGCCAGTTTTATAATAATCTTGCCCCAAGAAGGCAGAGATTTAAAAAAATTAATTGGTACTATCACAGAGACCTAGAAAAATATTACCGATTTTTGATACCTGAAGGTCAATCCGTCCTAGAAATTGGTTGTGGCACAGGAGATCTTTTAGCTTCTCTTAATCCTTCAAGAGGAGCGGGGATAGATATCAGTGACAAAATGATTGATATTGCAAGACAGAAGTATCCCCATCTTCAATTCCTTGTAATGGATGCTGAAGATATTACGCTCGATGATAAATTTGATTATATTATTATTTCAGGAACAATTGGAGATTTAGAAGATATTCAAAAATCTCTCTCTCAGCTTAGAAAAGTTGTCCATAGAAGAACAAGAATTATTATAGACTACTATAACTATTTTTGGCAGCCGGTGTTAAGGTTGGGTGAATGGCTCAAGTTAAAAATACCCCAGCTGTACCAGAATTGGCTTCCTTCCCAAGAAATAGTAAATTTACTTTTCTTAAGTGATTTTGAGACGATTAAGGGGCACAATAGGATGTTATTTCCGATATATATTCCTTTAGTATCATCCTTTATCAATGGTTTCTTAGCAAAACTGCCGTTACTTAAGCATTTTAGCATAGATAGATTTATTATTGCACGGCCTCTTTACAAAGAGGGTATACGAGAAGAGTACTCTTGTTCAGTTATCGTTCCTGCCCGAAATGAAAAAGGAACTGTAGAGCAGATAGTTCTTCGTACACCTGAAATGGGGAACAAAATGGAAATAATCTTTGTAGAAGGGTATTCTAAAGATGGTACTAGAGAGGAAATTGAGCGGGTTATTAAGAAATACCCAGAGAAAAACCTTAAACTTATAAAGCAGGATAAAGGAGTTGGTAAAGCAGACGCTGTCCATCTTGGGTTTGAAGCAGCATCTGGTGATGTGCTGATGATTTTAGATGCTGACTTCTCAGTTTCGCCGGAAGACTTACCAAAATTTTATAGTAATTTAGTTAGTGGCCAGGGAGAATTTATAACAGGAACGCGATTAGTGTATGCTATAGAGAAACAAGCGATGCGATTTTTGAATTTAGCGGCTAATTATCTTTTTGGAAGGATGTTTACCTGGCTCTTGGAACACCATGTGACCGATACCCTCTGTGGGACAAAAGTTTTATGGCGGCAGGATTACTTAAAAATAAAAGAGAATAGAGATTATTTCGGTGATTTTGATCCGTTCGGTGATTTTGAACTACTGTTTGGAGCAGCAAAGCTCAATTTGCGACATATAGAAATTCCTGTTAGATACCACGCAAGAGTTTATGGGCAAACGAATATCAGCCGCTGGCGACACGGGGTATTGCTCTTACAAATGTGTTGGATTGCGTTCCGGAAATTGAAGACTGTTTGAAGAGAATAGGCTTGATGTATAAATTTTAGTTGTAAATCAAAGGCTTAAAGTGATTAGATAATTTAAGGACAAATAGATAAGAATTTTTAAAAATGCTCATTAAGATAGAATCTTAGCAAGAAATAATTTTATTTCTTTCATTAGCAAAAAGATACTTTAGATTATGGGTGAATAGTTATTAACTATTTAAACATAGCGAAAAAAGAGATAGGCTATTAAGCTGGACGACTCTTCTAGAGAAAAAATATAAAAAAGAATAATTGAAAATTATGTCCCCAAATTCGTGAGAGGGGGAATTGTCAGAGGTGTAAAAAGTTGTTCTTGAAATTAATTGAAAACAACAAAAAGGTTATTGTGTTACTTTTTTTCCTGGGTTTTCTCTTCATAGGTCTAAATATATTTAATGACTACGGTGTTCATTGGGATGAATATCACAATCAACAGTTTGGAGAACACGGGTATGGTTATATTCGTGATTTTATATCTAAAGGCTTCCTTCCTGCTCCTATCAATAACAAGTATAGACACGGTTGGACTCACGGACCTGCTTTTGAACTATTTTTAGTTTTTATTAAAAAGAAGTTACTAAATCTTACTGATTCAAGGGATATCCTTCTTATGCGGCACTTGTTTACTTTTCTGCTATTTTATTCAGGCGTATTCTTTTTTTATCTATTAAGTAAATTTCATTTCAAAAGCTGGAAAATTGGATTGTTAGGAAGTTTATTTCTAATTTTACATCCTAGAATATTTTCCCATTCTTTTTATAATTCGGTAGACATTCCATTTTTATCTTTTTATGTAATAAGTACATATACTTTAATAAGATATCTTGAGAAGAAGACTTTTCTTAGAGCTGTTTTTCATGCGTTAGCTTGTGCTATTTTGATTGGTATTCGCGTGGTAGGAGTTATCCTACCTTTATGTACCTTTGTCTTTTCTGGCACAGATTTATTAAGATTTAGAAGAGACAAAGAAGAAATAAAAAAAAATATTAAAACTATTTTTGTATTTACACTTTTATTGATTGCCTTCATTATTCTTTTTTGGCCTTTATTATGGGAAAATCCAATTGGTAATTTTTTTAAGTCACTTGCAGTCATATCAAAATTTCATCATGGAGATCTACTACCACCACCTTGGTACTATAATCTCAAATGGATAATTGTCACCACTCCTTTGCTTTATAGTTTTTGTTTCTTTGTTGGTTTTTTTATTTCTATAAAGACCTCATTTAGGTACCCCATAAATCTTTATCCTCAGAATCGCACTGTTTTAATAGTAATATTTTTGTTCTTTGTTCAAATTATACTTCCAATTATACATAAGACAACGCTATATGATGGCTGGCGACATCATTACTTTATTTATCCCATTTTCTTAATATTTTCCCTGGTAGGATTAGCAGCATTATTTAAATTTATTAAAATAAAATTTTATGGATTAGGCCATAAGATTATAAATACAGCTTTTATTTTCATCATAGTATTCAGCCTGACCCATACAGTTCAGTTTATGGTGAAATACCACCCTCATCAATGTGTTTATGGCAATATATTGGCTGGCAGAGATATGAGGCGAGCTAAATATCGGTTTGCATTAGACTACTGGGGCTTATCTTATAGGAAGGCTTTAGAATACGTTTTAAAAAATGATAAAAGCAAGATTATAAAAGTTTTTGTTGCTAATAGACCTGGAAAGAATAATACTTATATTTTACCCTATGAGGATAGAAAGAGATTAGTTTACGTAAAAAATCTGGATAAGGCAAAATACTTTTTAAGTAATTATAAGTATCACAAGGGAGAATATCCATATAAAAAAGAGTATTTTTCAATAAAGATCGGGGAAGCAAAATTTATGGTAGTGTATAAATTAAAAGAGTAAAAAGTTGAGAAAAAAGAATCCTTGAAGGTTTGCTAACCTCACGTTACCGAAGGAGCAACCAGCTATGGCCAAGATTGTACTTATAAATCCCTGTCCCGGCGTGGCCCACGGTATTAACGAGGTTACCCTTACGCCACCTTTGGGGCTTGCCTACTTGGCTGCAGTACTGGAAAAGAACGGCCATACCGTTCGCATTATTGATGCCCATATATTGGGTAGTACTGCTGACAAAATTGCTGCGTATTTTGACGGTAGGCCGGACCTCATTGGCATATCGGCTAATATCGTCACATACCGCGGAGCGATTGCCTGTGCTACCCAATGTAAGAAGGTATACCGGGATACACCGATTGTGTTTGGTGGTCCCTATCCATCATCCTTGGCATCGAAGATTCTGAAGGACAATACCGCGGTGGATGCTGTGGTTATCGGTGAGGGCGAGTACACGGTGGCCGAGATCGCTGACTCTCTTGATAAGAAAAATGTGTTTGAGGGCATACGGGGAGTTATGTACCGATTTCAAGGAGACTATATCTTGAATAAATCGCGTCCACCAAAAA
>JABUBP010000562.1_pt1 | contig 10637 bp, 9 predicted proteins | sample 7240331 | NCBI WGS metagenome assembly JABUBP01 (sample SAMN07256347, study PRJNA390944) | subsurface metagenome | isolation source: Methane hydrate marine sediment | place: Pacific Ocean: Eastern North Pacific, ODP site 1244 | collected 2002 | reverse complement strand
AGGATTTCCGTCAGCGGAATGCCGAGCTGCACCAGATGCGACGGCAGCGCCAGGATTTCGCCGAAATGGCGGTTGGAATTGATCAGCTGCAGGTCTGCGTCGAACACAGCAATACCCTGACGCACATGGTTGAGCGCGGTCTGCAGGATTTCGCGGCTGAAATGCGCCGCCGCATGGGAATCGTCGAGCAGTTTCAGCGCCGCTTTCGCGGACACGGCACGCTTGCGCAGCAGCAGCGACATCACGAGCCGCGACGACGCCGCCCCGATCGCCGAGGCGATCAGTCGCTCGGCATGCTGCAGCAGCTCGAAGTCGGCCGGCGCTTGCGGCTCGAGATTGCCGGGTTGGCGGGCGGCAAAGGCCTCGAACGCCTGGCGCGCGCGCTCCTGCCCCAGATATTGCGCGACCGTGCTCTGGATGTCCTGCACTGTGACGGTGGAACGCCAGCGCCGGAACGTCGGCGTGATTGGCGCCAGCGTCGAGGGCACGAACAGGTCGGCCTGCAGATGCTCGATCGATGACGGGCGCCGCGCCAGCGAGAGAAAGACATAAGTGAGGATGTTGAGCGAGAGGCTCCACAGCACGCCGTGCAGCAGCGGTGGCAGATCGGCGCCGAACAATGCCTGCGGGCGCAGCGCCTCGATGCCGAACGGGCCATGCTGCAGCAGTGTTATGCCGGCGGTATTGCCTTCGAGGAAGCTCGGCACGAACAGCGTGTAGGCCCACACTGCGACGCCGACGATCATGCCGCCCATGGCGCCGCGAGCGGTTGCCTGCCGCCAGAAAAGGCCGCCGAAGAAGGCCGGCGCGAGCTGTGCGACGGCGGCAAAGGACAAAAGCCCGATCGCGGCGAGCTGGGCGCTGCCCAGCGCGCGGTAGTAGCAATAGGCCATCACCATGATGGCGAAGATGGCGAAGCGACGCACGCGCAGCAGGAAGTCGGTGAAATCCTTGCTACGGCTCTCGTCGCTGCGCGGAAGCACCAGCGGCAGCACGATGTCGTTCGAGACCATGATCGACAACGCCACGCATTCCACGATCACCATCGCGGTCGCCGCCGACAGGCCGCCGACGAACACGATGATGCTGAGCAGCTGCGACTTGCCCTCCAAAGGCAGCGCCAGCACGAACATGTCGGGGTCGACGGCGCCGAACGGGAAGATGACGAGGCCCGCGATCGCGATCGGGATCACGAACAGATTGATGGCGATGAGATAGAGCGGAAACAGCCAGCGCGCGCGGCCGACCTCGGCGTCCGTCGAATTCTCCACTACGCTGACATGGAACTGGCGCGGCAGCAGCATGATCGTGCAGAACGACAGCACCGTCATGGTCAGGAAGTTGCCCCACGAGGTCTGGTAATCGATGGCGCGCACCGCCTCCGGCGTCTTCATCGCGCGCTCGACCAGTTCGTGCGGCGAGAACATCCAGAAAGTGACAAAGATGCCGACGGCGAGGAAGGCGAACAGCTTGACGATGGATTCGCTGGCGACCGCCAGCATCAGCCCGTGCTGGTGCTCGGTGGCGTCGGCCTGGCGGGTTCCGAACAGCACGGCGAACACCGCCATCGCCAGCATCACCACCAGCGCGATGTCGCCGATGATCGGGATCTGCGAGAACAGCTTGTCTTCGCTCAGGATGGTTTCGAGCGAGGAGGCCATCGCCTTGAGCTGCAGCGCGATGTAAGGCACCGAGCCTACGATCGCGATCAGCGCCACGGTGGCGGCGACCGCCTGGCTCTTGCCGTAGCGCGCGGCAATGAAGTCGGCGATCGAAGTGATGTTCTGCGACTTGGCGAGCCGGATCACGCGGCGCAGCAGCGGCGTGCAGAGGCCGACCATCAGGATCGGGCCGATATAGATCGCAAGGAAATCGATGCTGGTGCGGCTGGCGTTGCCGACCGAGCCGAAGAAGGTCCAGGAGGTGCAGTAGATCGCGAGCGACAGCGGGTAGATCAGCGCGCTGGCCCGGCTGCGCTTGAGCGGCGACAAGCGGTCGCCATGGCTGGCGACCAGGAACAACAGGCCGATGTAGCCGAAGGCGGCTGCGATTACGCCCCAGTCGTGCAACATCGATCAAAGTCTCCCTCGGCTCAGCCCGATCGGGTCGCCGCGGAGCGCAGTATAGACGGAACGGGCCGGCGGCGCACCGCGCGGCCGGCCCGTTTTCGGCATTTCGAGCGACGTTAAGGTTATTCCGCCGCCAGCGATTTGCGGTTCAGCGGCAGGTCGAGGCGCTCCCAGACCTGCAGCAGCGCCTCGGCGAGCTGATCGATCAGGGCATCGTCGTGGTAGGGCGAGGGCGTGATGCGCAGCCGCTCGGTTCCCTTGGCCACCGTCGGATAGTTGATCGGCTGGATGTAGATGCCGTGCTCCTCGAGCAGCAGGTCCGAAGCCTGCTTGCATTTCTCGGGGTCGCCGACGAACAGCGGAACGATATGGGTGTCGCTCGACATCACGGGCAGGCCGTTGGCATTCAGGATGGCCTTGACGCGGGCGGCGCGGTCCTGGTGGCGCTCGCGTTCCCAGCTCGAGGTCTTGAGGTGGCGGATCGCCGCGGTCGCGGCCGAGCAGATCGCCGGCGGCAGCGCGGTCGTGAAGATGAAGCCGGCCGCATAGGAGCGCACGGCGTCGATGACCTCGGCCTTGCCGGCGATATAGCCGCCGAGGCAACCGAAGGCCTTGGCGAGCGTGCCTTCCAGCACGTCGATGCGGTGCATGACGCCGTCGCGCTCGGCGATACCGCCGCCGCGCGGGCCGTACATGCCGACCGCATGCACTTCATCGACATAGGTCATGGCGCCGTACCGCTCGGCGAGGTCGCAGATCTTCGCCAGCGGCGCCACGTCGCCGTCCATGGAATAGAGGCTCTCGCACACGATCATCTTGGGCCGGTCGCCGGCCGCGATCAGCAATTCCTCGAGATGGGCGACATCGTTGTGGCGGAAGATCTGGCGCTCGCAGCGCGCCTCGCGCACGCCCTCGATCATCGAATTGTGGTTGAGCGCGTCCGAAAGGATCAGGACGTTCGGGATCAGCTTGGCGATGGTCGAGATGCCGGTGTGGTTCGAGACATAGCCTGAGGTGAACAGCAGCGCGGCTTCCTTGCCATGGAGATCGGCGAGTTCGGCCTCGAGCTGCACCAGCGGATGGTGCGTGCCGGCGATATTGCGGGTGCCGCCGGCGCCGGTCCCGACGCGGGTGGCGGTCTCGACCATGGCACCGACCACCTTGGGGTGCTGGCCCATGCCGAGATAGTCGTTGGAACACCAGATCACGACGTCGCGCTTGCCCTTCGTCGAGTGCCAGACCGCATGCGGGAACCGGCCCGCGATCCGCTCGAGATCGGCAAAAACCCGATAACGCCGCTCGGCATGCAGGGTATTGAGGGCGCTCTGGAAAAACTGGGTGTAATTCATCGCAAGACCTGGGATGCAAAAGGCCGGCCGGGGGCGTCCCAGCTTTTTAGAGCTTTTCCAGCTTTAATGTCGAGCCGAAATCGCCCGATTATGCGGGGGTACGGAATGCACCGGAGGCGCGGCAAAAATTGATCCCGGTCAAGGCGCTAGACCCGGGTCGGTGGCAACCGCTCACCTCGAAATCACGTGGTCCTGAACCGCAGCACGCCGTCGGCCACCTCTGACGTCAGCCGCCCCTCCACCAGCATGTAATTGACGTGGGCGATCAGCTCGCCCGCGGCAAAACCCATCTGGTGCGGGTCGAGCGTGTGCTTGTGGAACACCACCGGCACCAGCGCCTTCGAGGTCTGCGGTACATTGCGGCAGGCATCCGCGATCAGCCGGCAGCGCTCCTCGTGATGATCGGCGAGCTGCTTGATCCTGGTCTTCAGCCCGTAGAACGGCACGCCATGGCCGGGCAGCACCATCACGTCGTAGGGCAGCGTGGTGGTGAGACTCGCCAGCGAGAACAGATATTCGCCGAGCGAGTTCTGCTCGGGCTCGACAGCCCAGACGCTGACATTCGGCGAGATCTTGCTCAGCACCTGGTCGGCCGAAAGGAACAGCTTGTCGTCGGCGCAGTACAGCATCACCTGGTCGAGCGCGTGGCCGCCGCCGGTGATCACCTTGAAGCGCCGCTCGCCGATAACGACCTCGTCGCCATGCGAGATGCGGTGATAGGACGGCGGCAGGATCGAGACGCGCTTGAGATAATCCTGGCCGCGGCTGAGCAGTTGCTCGGCCAGATTCTCGTCCATGCCGTGACGAAGGAAGAACTTGCGCTGCGCGTTGCGCCGTTCCTCGGTGCCGCGATTCTGGTGATAGACCGATTGCAGATATTCCACCTGCGACATGTAGAGCGGGCAGGTGAAGCGCTCGGTGACCCAGCCGGCGAGACCGACATGATCGGGATGGGAATGCGTCACGATCAGGCGCGTGATCTTCACGCCCTTGAGCGGCCCCTCGAACAGCGTGGTCCACGCCGCGATCGATTCCTCGTTGCCGAAGCCGGCATCGACCATGGCCCAGCCGTTGCCGTCGGCGAGCAGATAGATGTTCACATGGTTGAGGCGGAACGGCAGTTTCAGCCGCGCCCAGAGCACGCCCGGCATCACCTCCACGATCTGATCGGGGCCGGGGTGGTTTTCCCAAGGGTATCGCAGGGCTTCGGCGGAGGACTGGATGCTGCTGTCGGTCTTGGTGTGCATGCTTACGGCTTAGCGGGAGCCGCGGCCCGGCGCCAGCCGAAAAAGCGGGGTCCTGTCATTCCGGGGCGCGCCCCTTGGCGCGAGCCCGGAATCCATAACCACCAATGCCTACGCCGCCCGGATATTCGACAGGAACGCGTCGATCTCCGCCCGCAGCACGTCGGCTTCGCGGCGAAGCGCGTCGGAGGCGGTCAGGACTTCGCCGGCCGCCGTTCCAGCCTCGCTGGAGGCGTTGCTGACGCCGACGATGTTGGAGGAAACCTCGCTGGTGCCGCCGGCCGCGTGTTGGATGTTGCGGGCGATCTCGCGCGTCGCCGCGCCCTGCTCCTCGACGGCGGCTGCGATCTTGGTGGTGACGTCGTTGATCTCGCCGATGATGGCGGAGATGTTGCGGATCGCCGACACTGCCGATGTCGTCACGTTCTGCATGTCGCCGATCTGTTGACGGATCTCGTCGGTGGCCTTTGCGGTCTGGCTGGCGAGGCTCTTCACCTCGGAGGCCACCACCGCAAAGCCGCGGCCGGCTTCACCGGCGCGCGCCGCTTCGATGGTGGCGTTGAGCGCGAGCAGGTTGGTCTGCGAGGCGATGGTCTGGATCAGGTCGACCACGACGCTGATGCGCGCGGCGTTGTCGGCAAGTCCCTGCATGGTGGCGTCGGTGGCGCCTGCTTCATCGACGGCCTTGCGGGCGATTTCCGAGGAAGAGACGACCTGGCGGCCGATCTCGGCGATCGAGGACGACAGTTGCTCGGTGCCGGCCGACACGGTCTGCACATTGACCGAGGTCTCCTCGGCGGCGGAAGCAGCGGCGCTCACCAGCGCGCTCGACTGGTCGGCAGTTGCCGACATGCTCTGCGCCGTGGTCTGCATCGAATTGGCGGCGCCCGACAGGCTGTCCAGCGCGCTGCGCACGGTGGTCTCGAACTCGACGATGCGCGCTTCCATGCGGGAAGCACGCTCGGCCTTGGCGACGCGGTCCTTGTCCTGGTCGGCGGTCAGCGCCCGGGCAGCGATCATGCTCTCGCGGAACACCTGCAGCGAATCCGACATCTCCGCGATCTCGTCGCTCTGGTTGGAGCGGTAGATCTCCGTTTCCAGGTCGCCGCTGGAGAGAATCTTCATCGAGTTCTGCAGGGCGCGGATGCGGCGGATGATGCTGCGGCCGACATAGAGCCAGACGAACAGCACCGAGCCGAGCAGGGTGCCGACGCCGAGCGCCAGCATCACGATGGTGGCGAGCGAAATCTCCTCGCGCGCCTGCGCGGTTGCGGTATCTGTTTCCTTGCGCACGCCGTCGACCAGCTGTTGCACGCTGATGCCCAGCCCGACATTGAGCTTGCGGGTTTCCTCCAGGATGGTCTCGCCATAGTCGGCGGCGTCGAGTTCCTTCTGGCGGATCTTGAAGATGCGCTCCTTGCCTTCGCCGAGCGCCTGCAGTTTCGCGATGGCCTCGCCCATGGTCTTGCCGCCAGCGCCCTTCGGCAGCATCTCGAGATTGGATTTGACGCGCTCGACGGTGTCCTTGAAGTCCCGCTCGATCGCTTCCAGCGTTTCGCTGCTGTTGGCCGACAGCGCGGCCGCCATGTTGGAGGCCATCAGATTGCCGCCGGCGATCACATTGCCCAGTTGCACGACGATCTGCGCCGCGTTGTTGGCGTCATCGATCGAGGGTTCGACGGCGGTGAGAACCGCATTGAGTCGGCTCTGGGCGTCGACCATCTCGGGAATCGAAGCGGCGACGAAATCCGTCTGCGCCTTGCGCAGGGTTTCGTACTTCTTGTCGTGCATGGCGGCGGCCTCGAGGCGCTCGCGCGCCGCCGAGCCGAGGCTCTTGGTCATGTCGTCGATGTTCTTCACCGTCTCGGTGAGCGCTGACGCGACCGACTTGTCGGCACCGAGCGCGATCACCTCGTTCAGCTTCTGAACGGCGGCGGCCTGCGTCTCGTTGATCTTCCTGCTGCGCTCGTTCAGCGACTCCTCGCTGCGGGCGGCGAGCAACGCCGGACCCTGGCTGGCGAGTGCGGCGCTCTGTGCCGACAATTGCAGGCTGGCGGTGAGCCGCGGAATGTCGGTGCCGCTGAGGTCGACCATGACGCGGCCGAGATGGCCGAGCACCAGGCCCGCGCCGGCGGAGATCACGATGGCCATGCCGGCGATGACGGCGAAGGCGGAGAACAGATTGCCCCTGACGCCGAATTTCGGGAGTTTGAATTTGGGAAAAGAGAGTTTGCCGATACCGAACCGAAACGCCATCGCGCTGTGCCCCACGCCGCTACCTCAAGATGAACTGTTGCGGCGGCAGTATCGCGATACCCGGTTAACAGATCGGGAACACCTGCGGCGGGTCCGCCAGGTTTTGCGGGCTGAACGGTAAAAAAGGCCGGCTTTCGCCGGCCTTTTCCGAAGAGCGAAACCAGCGATGGTTAGTACTTCGCAACCACCGGGCCGGGACCACCGAGGTTGAAGCGGTAGTTGATACCGACCTTCACGGTGTGCTCGTCGTTGCGGAAGCTGCCGAACGGCGCCAGCACCACCGGCGTCACGAAGCGGCTGTCGCCGAAGTTGTAGTACTGGTACTCGACCTTGCCCGACCAGTTCTGGGCGAACATGTACTCGAAGCCGGCACCGACCGTGTAGCCGTCCTTGTGGCCGCCGTCGAAGGTGAAGGCCACGGGAGCGCCGATCAGCGTGACGTGCTCGTTGTTGTCGGCGAAGGCATAACCGCCCTTCACGTAGAGCAGGCCCGGACCCCAGGTGTAACCGAGACGGCCGGTCACCGATCCGATGCCGCGGCGATCGTTGGTGTAGATGTAGGCGCCGGGGAACGTGGCGTTGATCGCATTGCCGCTGAGCCAGGAGTACTGGGCTTCAGCACCGAGCACCCAGTTCGGAGCGAACTGGTAGTCGAAGCCGCCCTGCACGCCGCCGAGGAAGCGCGCGTCGTTGTTGTTGCCGACAACGAGGCCGTTGAAGTTGTTGTCGTTGCCGAAGGCGGCGCCGACGTGACCGCCGATGTAGAAACCGGTCCAGTTGTAGATCGGCGCCATGACCGGCGGCGGTGCCTTGGTGTAGGGGCGCGCAGCCATGTCGGCTGCAAGTGCAGGCGCGCCGAGTGCGACGAGCGCCACAGTAGCGAGAAGAAGCTTCTTCATTTCGTATTGGTCTCCAAACAGAAGAGTAGAGAAGCGCCGTTTGCGGACGCCCATCCGAGGGCGCGCTGATTAACTGCGTTCGCTTTGAAATACTGTCACCCATCGGTCACAGTGAGGCGCGACGAATGCGGCCGGGAACAAGCCAGAAAGCTGCCGCATTTCGTCAGCTTTTCCAGCGGTGATTTGCGCATTTTTCGTGAAAAAGGGCCGGCTCGGCGCCGGCCCTTCAACAAGTCTTGATCGCTTTGTGAACACTCAGTGCGCGATCGCGAAGCGTGCCACCGGTACTCCGGTGGAGCCTCTGCAAATCAGTAGCGTGCGACGACGGGGCTCGTGAAGTTGAAGCGGTAGTTCACGCCGATCTTGAGCGAGTGCTCGTCGTTGTGGAACGTGCCGAACGGCACCAGCGGCGCCGGCGCCGTGAAGCGGCTGTCGCCGAAATCGTAATACTGATACTCGGCCTTCACCGCCCAGCTTGGCGCGAACATGTATTCGACGCCGCCGCCGATGGTCCAGCCGTGGTTGTGATTGGTATCGAGCGTGAAGCCGATCGGCACGCCGGCAAAGGTTACGGTCTCGCGGTTGTCGGCATAGGCATAGCCGCCCTTCACATAGACGAGGGCGGGACCGAAGGAATAGCCGAGGCGGGCGGTGACGGAGCCTAGCGCGCGCTGGTCGTTGCCGTAGACGAGGCCGCCGGGAAACACGACGCTGTTGTTGTTGCGGCTGAGCCAGCTGTATTGCCCTTCCGCGCCGACCACCCAGTTGCCGTAGAACTGCCAGTCCGCGCCGGCCTGCACGCCGCCCATGAAGCGGGCGTCGCTGTCGCCGAGCGCAAATCCGTTGAAATTGTTGTTGCTACCGAAGGCGCCGCCGAGATGGGCGCCGAGATAGAAGCCGGTCCAGGTGTAGATCGGCGCGGCATAGGCGGGCGCCTTGTTGTAGCCGTAGCGCGGGCCGAGATCGGCGGCCGCGGCAGGCATGGCGGACGTGAGCGCGATGGCGGCCACGGCGGCAAACAGGATCTTTTTCATGTCGAAGTTCCCCGGTCATTCCAGGCGCCCGCAAAGGCGCACATCCATGCCTGGGAGTAAGAAGGCGTTTGACTAACACGCGGTGACCGCAGGCCGCCTCGCGACGATGTGCGCGTGCGTTGACGTGGAAACCATTTCTTGTGCTTAACGAATCCCTAACGGGAGGGCTGCGCGCGTCCTTCCGTGTTAACCGCCTTGGTCGCGAACCTGGAAAAAGCCGCCGCCCCGAACGGTGTTCTTGGATGATGCGCTCTGCGCCACGCCGGTTTGAAGTTTGATATCCTCGAACTTCGGTTTGCCGATTTGGCGCTGTGCCTTCGCCGCGACATTCGCTGTTGCCAGCACGGCAAGTGCTGCCAGCGCGACGATCAATTGCCTGAGCATGGACGTTCTCCTGTGATCTGTTGGTCGCCAGGGACCGCCCTCGCGGTTCACGCCATTTCTTGTCCGGAAAGGACCGTGTTCATCGGGCCGTGACCGAGGTCACCTTTGCCGGCTGTTTGGTCTGTGGTGAAGCCCAGCGACATTCGTAAGATGCACACTTACCGCCGTCCGGTGACAGAATGCGCTAACTCCTTGCGGTGGAGCCGCAGCTTGGACCGGAAGCCACGAACCCAATCGGCGGCTTGGATGGCCGCGCGGCGAGCTGCTCGCCAGGTTATCGTGGATTCGAGGAAGTCCATCATTCGCCGCCAGTATCCATAGCCCCACGCGAAGGCCGGAATCGACAGCAGCTTCCTGTTGTTCAGTTGAAACAGCCGCTCCACCACCGTGAGCTTCAGAACCTCGGCGGTGATAAAGACGATCGCTCCGAGGAAGAAATGTCCGGTGCCGAGAAGGTAGCCGTTGAGGCGGCGCTTGTCATGGTCAGCCAAGACGGAGGCATCATGGTTCATAGCTGAACACACGATGCTGAATAGCAGCCAGCTTTGAAGGAAAACGGCTAGGTGCAGCCTTCGGCGAGCACCAGTTTGCTCGTCGTCGTGGTGTGGCGGATCCTGAACAGGTCCTGGATGTCAGGGTCGCCCAGAAAGGCCTCTGCGTTTTCGCGCGCCGGGAATTCGAGGATGACCATGCGCTCGGGGTGCCAGTCGCCCTCGATCGTTTTGGGCTGCACGCCCTGCACGATGTACCGGCCGCCGTGCCTCGCAATATGGGCCGGGATTTCGGCGATGTATTTCCGGAAACCCGCGAAATCGTTCACCGTCAGGTCGAGCACCAGATATGCCTTCATGGCCTAGTCCAGCCGTTCGAGCACTTCCACGCATAGCTTACGGCGGAATTCCGCGCGCAGCGCCGGGCGATCCTTCAGGGCGACGTCGTGGCGGTCGAACACGTTGAACTTGTCCAGGATCGGATAGCGTTCGCTCGCCATGGCCAGGATGCGCAGCCGCTCGGCCACTGGCCCAGCCGGCAGACCCTTGATCTCCCAGCGGCGGACGGTCTCGAGCCCGTCGGCGGCCGGCAGGCTGCAAAGCTTGGCCACGTCGGCCAGGGTCAGCGGCCGGCCGATGGCCTCCCCCAGATCGATGCACAACTGCCTGAATTCCGGTCCGGTCACGATTGCTTGTCCTTCAATGACTTAAAGTGTGAAGCGGATCACACGGGCCCGGGCAACTACGGGCTATACCGCCCGCGAAACGTTGCCTTTAGGAGGCACCCATGCGCCGTTTGATTGAAAGCCTGACTCCCGGCGAAAGCCCGATCTCCTGGACGTGGATCGGAGGCATGTTCGCCTTCTACGTCGCAGTAATGGCTGTGGCGGGGCCCCCCCCCCTGGATAACC
>JABUBP010000561.1_pt1 | contig 10640 bp, 7 predicted proteins | sample 7240331 | NCBI WGS metagenome assembly JABUBP01 (sample SAMN07256347, study PRJNA390944) | subsurface metagenome | isolation source: Methane hydrate marine sediment | place: Pacific Ocean: Eastern North Pacific, ODP site 1244 | collected 2002 | reverse complement strand
GATTTCCTATCTTGTGAGGATTAAATGCATAGTCTAAAGAGATAAATTTCATCTTCAATCCGATTCCCAAAGTAAAAGTTTGCAAGTGGTTAATTCCCGCCCTCAAATCGACTCTTTTCAAAGAAGAGGAGGTAGCCCTCTCCCAGGGAGAAAATTCTACTCCAACACAGAAGTATGCCTTTTCATCGATGAGCTTATTGATATCTGCAGTCAGGGTGAGGCGGTTAGATAATGTCTTCAATGCCGCACCAGCCTTCAAATTTATCTTGTACACATCGGGCTCTTCTATAAGGGTCACCTTTGGCTGCAAGACATTTTGCAGGATTAACCCGATGTTCAGTTCATCTAAGGGCTGATAAAGTAGCCCTAAATCTATTCCCTGGCTATTCCCTGAATATCTCATCACTCGCTGGTGAATCAGTTTCAAACTTGCTCCCAGGGAGACACGTCTATAAATTCTATTTGCATAAGAAATAATTATGGCATTCTTGAATATTGACTGATTCGTGCCCAGAACATTTCCCTCGTTGTCAACTTCCTCATACCCTCCCGAATAGAGAAGAACGTCAGAAATAGCCAGATTCCCCAACCTTCCCAGGGGATGAACATAAGAGAGGAAGTTATAACTGGTCTGTTCAAAGAACGGAGCATACATGGAAAGGAACTGGTATTCTTCAATCTGTGTTAAGCCTGCAGGATTCCAATAGGGAGCACTGGCCTCATCTGCCAAAGCTACATATGCTCCTCCCATGGCTAAAGACCTCGCTCCTGTCCCATACTGCAAATAGTCATTGGCCATTCCGTAGTAATTTGCTGCCGTGGCAACCTGGCAATGCAGACCAAGAATTAACACCGAAGCAAGAAAAACGCTCCGATGAATCGGAGCTACTCCGAATAGTCTAAAAAGCCTATTTTTCATCCCCCTCTGCTTTCTAAACGCTCCGATGAATCGGAGCTACTCCTTATTTGGCTACAGCAATCTTCCCTACCATATATCTATTTTCTCTCTCCACCCAGATGCGGCAGATATAGCCTCCATTTCCTACCACTTCTCCAGAGAGATTCCTTCCATCCCAGGGAACGCTATTCTCTTTACTACCACCTTTTTCTCCCGCTTCATAGCTTTTACGCCAGACTTCCTGGCCGAGGAGGTCGTAAATTGTAATTATTACATCGGAAGGTTGCTTGAGACTGTATACAATATAAGTCTCATCCTTACCTGCCTGGAAAGGATTGGGTCGATTGTGGACTTTCGCCTCTTCCTCACCGTTACCGGAGTCAGGAATTGCCACGCCGTAAGCCCCCATCTCGGCTCCGTTTTCACCAGTATCTTTGCAAGGAGAATCGGGCAGTAAGTGGAAATCACCATTTTCACCACTTACAGGATTTACAAATTTTGGGTCTTGAGAAATAGAATGTAAACCCCTTCTATCCTCGTCTTGATATTCAGAGACAGATTTCCATTCCCCTCCGTAGCGCACACACATCGAGCGATTTGCAGAATTGTACCAGTCATTGTAGTCATCGTTAGTAGAAGAATTTATTCCCATAACCACGCCTATTGAGCCATCACTTGAATAACCAATATTATTTTTTAGAGTAACGTTAGAAGTAAATTCAAGCCAGATTATCGCTCCATCACTAACAGAGAAATTAGAAAGACCGACAAATGTGTTATTTTCAATAATGTGATTGCTTCCCCCATGAATCCAAAAAACGCCACCTGTGGAAGCACCGTCATGGTAAACCAAATTTCCTCTTACAATTGCGGTCCCATCATCGTAAAGATGGATACCATCTGCTTCCCCGCTTTTGTCCCAGTCTACATCATAAATAACATTACTAATGAGCTGGGTATCTTTGGTAGAAGGAGAAAAATTAAAACCATCGTCAGAAATATTGTAACATACATTTCTGCGAAAAATATTTCCTCTATTGGTAGTCCCACTTGTGTGAAAAGCATACAAGACATCATGAATAACGGAATCTTCTACTATGTTATAATCGCTGCCACCGCTCAAGTCGACTCCAACACTTCCACCTGGATTACAATGATGAATGTGGCAATTCGATATTATGTTATAGTCATTGTTATGGTTCATCTGTACCCCTCCGCCAGAGGGATAGGTAATCTCAAAGCCGACAAATTTATTATAGCTTGCTCCGTATTGAAAATAGATCTGGCCAATTTTTGGAGTATCTCCTGGGTAGGCAAGATATGATATATAATTATATGCAGTTCCGCTTCTAGTTACATCAAATCCACTATAACTTCCCGCCATAACATAAACAGTATCTCCGGCTTCCATTGTATCCGCTGCCTTATCAACGCTTTCCCAGGGCCTTGCTTCTGTTCCAGGATTATCATCATCGCCATTTGTTGCTACGTAATAAGTTGTTGCTTGTGCCCAAGTTGAAATACATAACAAACTTGTTAAAGCCAAAGAAAGCGCTAAAAAATATTTGAAGAAATTTTTGGAAACACTCATAGTACTACCTCTTTTTTCAATTTCACCTTGCTCCAGTCCCAAAGAGCACAACAGGAATTGTTTTAAAAAAGATTTTAAAATCTAACCCCAAGGACCAATTATCAATATATTCTAAGTCGAGTTTCATCCACTGCTCAAAATCAATTTCATTTCGGCCACTAATTTGCCAAAAACAAGTTATGCCAGGTCTCATACTCAGTCTTCTTCTTTGCCATGTCTCATAGTTAGTGACTTCGCCAGGGATGGGTGGGCGAGGACCGACAAGGCTCATATCGCCTTTCAAAACATTAATTAACTGGGGCAACTCATCTAAACTAGTCTTACGTAAGAACTTGCCAATTTTTGTCATTCGCGGGTCGTTCCTAATTTTAAATACAGGGCCATCCATCTCATTTAAAGCAAGAAGCTCTTCTTGCATTTTCTCGGCACCAACCACCATACTTCTAAATTTTAGTAAGCTAAATTTTCTCCCATTCATTCCATTTCGTTCTTGCTCAAAAAATAATGGCCCACGAGAGCTTAATTTAATGGCTAATGCTGTTAATAAAAGAATTGGTGCCAAAAGAACTAATCCCACTAAAGAGACAATAATATCAAAACCTCTTTTTATAAACAACTGCCACGGCAAACCAGGAGTTGTCTCCAGTCGCATAAGGGGAATGCCACCTAAATCCGTTGCTTGTAGCTTTCCAATGTTGAAATTAAACAGGTCTACGGCAACAGATACTTTTATTCCTTCTCTCTCGCAACTTAATATACTTTCTTCAATACGGGTCAGCCATAACCGGGGAACAATGAATACAACTTCATCAACTATTTTCTCATGAAGAATATTGGGAATATCCTTTAACAGACCAATGACCTCAACGTTTGAGACCTTCTTGCCCATTTTCTCTCGTTCATCGTCTATAAGGCCAACGATTTTCATCCCCCATTCGTGATGTTGTTTAACCATTTGAACAAACTTCTCAGCTCTTTTTCCAGTTCCCACAACCAGGAGGTGTTTATAATTGTTTTCTCCTAAACGGGCATGCTTGAAGCCTTGAATTAGTATTACTTTCTCTAAACTTAAAAGTCCAACACTTATGGCTGAGAATAAAAATATGAACAGTCTACTAACATAGGTAAGCTTGAGAATAAACATAAAGGTTCCCATTATTAAAGTAGCAAAAAACCCTGTTTTTATGATAATCCAAAGTATATTTGTAAACCTTTTAGTTCTAAAAGATTCATACAAACCTTGAAAATTGAGTAGTCCATACCATACAGGAAGAATAATTAATAGTAGCCACAGATACTTATCCAAAGGATAAATTGCCCCCATGACCACCCTCGAAGGGAATAAGTCAAGTTTGTAGAAAAGATAGATATTCCCTCGAAGGAAATAGGCTAAAATAAAGGAACCAGCCACTATCAACACATCGGCGAATATCATCATTTTCTTTAGAAATGCCTCATACTCTTTTATCATAAAAACTAACCCATTTTATAAATTCGTTGATTATGCTCCATGTTTCAACATTTATTTACTAAATACTTTCTCATAAGCTTTTATTAGTTCCTTTTCCGTATGACTCCAGGCAAGCTTTTCTTCGATTCGTTTTCTTCCATATTCTCCCATTTCTTGTCTCTTTTTTTCATTTTTTAATAATTCCAAAATCTTATTGGCAAAATCTTCCGTGTCATTTGGCTTGGCGTATAGGGCAGCATCTTGAGCCGAAAAACGCGTCTCTTTTAAATCAAATGAGACAACTGGCTTAGCCATAGCCATATATTCCATAATTTTATTCATCGTTGAGTTATCGTTGAGCTCATTTTTCGGATCGGGGCCAACGCAAACATCTGCTGTAGATAGATATCTCACTAACTCTTCGTCTGGAATTCTGCCTGTAAATAGGATATGCTCTTGCACGTCCAATTCACTACTCATCCTTTTTAAGTCATTAAAGGAATCTCCTCCACCAATTAATACGAAAAGAATGTCCTTCCTTCTATGATTTCTTGTTATGAATTCTACTGAACGCAGAAGATAATCTACTCCATCTTGAGGCCCCATTACTCCCAGATAACAGACCATATATTTCCTTCCCTTTTTCAACTCTGGCTCCGCTTTCAACCGTTTAAGTCTTTGGAAATCTGGCCCGGTTCTTACGACAAAAATATCTTCTTCTTTCACTCTACCCCTTTCTGTGGCATTTTTTTTGTAAGACTCATTGGTTGCGATTACCAGGTCGGCTGTCTTGTAAGTTAATTTTTCTAAAAACAAGAGACCCTTGAGAAGTAAGCTTCTTTTTGCCGAACCGAATCTTGCCTGGTAAACTTCAGGGCACAAATCATGCTGGTCAAAGACAAATTTCTTACCCAGCAGTTTATAAAATGCTCCTAAAAGAAAAAATGTATCTGGAGGATTACATGCGTGAATAACGTCGAACCCTTCTTTAAAAAGTATCTTCACAGACAAGAAAAAAGTCATAAGCCAGCAATATGTAAACTCCCAGAGATAACTGAGAAATCCTTTTGTGGGAGGTGGCATGGGATAGCGGTAAAGACTAATTCCATTTAGCACTTCATATTTGGCGTCATCTTTTCCTCTGGGTGATATCACCGAGACCTTGTAACCCTCTCCAGTAAGAGTATTGGCTTCTAACCAAACTCTCCTGTCAAAAGGGACAGGAAGATTTTCCACTATGATGAGTATTTTACCAACATATCCCTTCATAGTTACTTTTCCTTTCATTTTTTCCATCTCCAATTCTGGCCAGATCAATTATTATTTGGTCTTCTCGTATTAACTCGGGGATTTTTTTAAATTCCTCAGAATTATTTCCAATCACTAACACTTCGGAACGGCTCAACACCTCCTCGATAGATGAGGACATCAACGATGATATATGAGGGATCTCTTTTTCAATATACTGTTTATTGGCACCGAATATTTTTGCAATGGAGACATTTTTATCATAGATACTAATCTTATAGCCTTTTCCTAACAAAGTCTCAATTAATTCCACCATAGGACTTTCCCGGAGGTCATCAGTGCCCGGTTTAAAGCTAAACCCAAAAATTCCTATTTTTTTCTTTTTAGTTTTGGTTATTAAATTTATTCCCATCTTTACCTGGTTCTCATTGCTATCCAGAATAGAATTAAGCAAGGGCAATCTTAAATCTTCTCTCTGTCCTTTATACAGTAAAGCTCGCAAGTCCTTAGGGAGACACGAGCCTCCAAAGGCAAATCCTGGTTTAAGATAATACGGGGATAAGTTAAGCTTTGTATCCGTACAAAATATTTCCATTACCTGATGGCTGTCAATCCCCAGCTTTTTACATATATTCCCTATTTCATTGGCGAAACATATCTTAAGTCCATGAAAGGAATTATTCACGTACTTTATCATCTCCGCAACTTTTATCGATGTCCTGATGACCGGAGTGTCTATATTAGCGTAGATTTGTTCAACAATGTCTCCACTTCCCTTGTCCAGCTCTCCAATAACCATCATTGGAGGATGATAGAAATCGTAAACCGAGCTTCCTTCTCGCATAAATTCGGGATTCATGCACACTCCGAAATCGGCTCCTGCTTTCTTACCCGAAGTTTTCTCTAAAATAGGAATTATTTCTCCTTCGACACTACCGGGCAACACGGTACTCCTGAGTACTACCACATGATAATTATCTTTTTCCCGCAAGCCAGCGCCAATTTCTTCGCATACTCTCTTAACATATTTCAGATCCAAACTGCCATTATCATTACTCGGTGTACCTACACAAATCATAGATATTTCAGAATTTTTTACTGCCTGTTTACTATCTCTGGTAGCGATTAATTTCTTAGCCGTTACAACTTCCTTAATGATGCTATCGATATCCTTTTCTACAACCGGACTTTTTCCACTATTTATGATATCTACTTTATTTTGGTTTATATCCACTCCTATAACCTTGTGTCCATTCTCTGCCAAACAGGCAGCAGATACACATCCCACATATCCTAATCCGAAAACGCTTATGTTCATCCCGAAAGCTCCTTATCGATTACCAGTCTCTCGCTTACCCTAACCTTGCTTTAAAATATCTTGGCGCATAGAGCTTAACAAGGTATCTTGGTATTAGGTTCTTTTTATAGACTTTTAAAGCAATATTGAATAGTCTGCTTTTTGCTGTTTTCTTTTTACATCTTGATTTTATCCTGGAAATTTTTTTCTCTGCTTCCATTTCAGCAATTTCCACAGGACTCACATTCTTTTTCCTGGAAACTTCGATTATTTCTGATATTTTGTTACCGATTTCTTGAATAATGAAATTTTCGATGAACTGGCCGTTTAGCCCTGCATTCTCCATATTACTCCCCAATATTCCCCCGCAATTTGTGACGAAGTCTGGAAGATATAATTTTCCCTTCCGCCATAGAACCCGCTCTGCTTCAGGAGTCACTGGAATGTTAGCGCCAGCACAAATAATCTTAGCTTTTATTTTCTCCACGTTTTTTAGATTGACACTGTGATGTCTGGCACAAGGTGATAGTATGTCTACGTTTAACGTGAGTAATTTACTTTTTTCAATTTTCATCGCTTGTGTATAAATATTTACTACATCTTCCCCAACCTCATTCCTTAGCTGAATCAACTTATCTACATCTAACCCATCTGGGTTATATATTGCTCCCTTGATTGTGGAGATGGCCACTACCCTCGTTCCCTTCTGTGAGAAAACTTTAGCTACGGAACTTCCTACTTTTCCCAAACCTTCTATTGCCAGGGTAGATTGAGATAAGTCTAAGTTTATATGGCGTGCGGCTCTCTCGGCGCCTGCCAGAACGGAAAGAGCAACATAGAATTCCCCCTTTTCCTTTATTCCAACCTTATTTTGTGGCACTTTTAAACCTATTGACTTTAACATATATCTGATTTCTTGGTTATTAGTCCCCATATCAGATGCAGGGACGTAAGCATGGGTTTTCAGGAGGGGACTGGCAATCTCTGCAAAAGTTCTAAGCAAAGCCAATTTTTTTTCCTGTGGCATAGATGGATTGGCAACTATTCCTGCCTTTGCTCCACCTTCGTTCATTCCTAAAAAACTAAATTTTAAAGTCATTGACCTGGCCAGGCCTTGCAGTTCAGGAATAGAAACATCGGGTAACATTCTTAGTCCCCCGCAAGATTGCCCGTTAATAGTGGAATCTATGACTATATAGCCTAATAAGCCTAACTTCTCATCTATAATGTTACATATCAGCTGGGAACCAGATTTAACTTTGTAGTTTTCCATCTAATAATTTTTACTCCTTTCAAAGATTTACGGGTATTTTAGATACTATCGGTCGCACCTTACCCGATTTTTCTCTGGGTATTTCACTCACAATGTTTACATTAATCCGAGCGTTTCTGCCCAGTATTTCTCTTAATACATGTTTCACTTCTTCTATAGTGGTCTCTTTGAAATTCTGCCCCTTAACTATTTGAACATCAAATACGTTTATGTTTTCCTGTATCAGTTTAAATTGGCTAATTTCCTCTATCTTCTCCAAGGTAATTATGAGAAGTATAGGAGGCAAGATTTTCCCCGAAGGTAAAGTTACGAAATCATTAGACCTGCCCTCTATCAATCTTATCAGGGGAAAATTCCTTCCACAATTATGTTTCTCTTTACTCAAAATAACTATATCTTCTACAGCATATCTTATGAGAGGCATCGTATAATTAATCAAATCAGTACAAACCATTTCCCCCTCTTCTCCGTACACTTGCTGATTATTTTTTATTGCCTCCACCAGCACAATGTCACTATTAATATGATACCCTTGATGTCTGTCGCATTCCCAGGCAACAATGCCGAATTCAATAATGCCGTAAAGGTCAGTTAATTTGGTACCAAAAACAGTCTCTATTTGCTTTCTATCCTCTCTGCTTAATAGCTCTGCCCTGGTGAAGATTGATTTAGGGGAAATCCCGGTGATATTATTTTCCCTTACAAATTCAGATATCAACTTCAATGTTGACGGCTGAGTCTCTATAACATCGGGTTTAATTTCCGATAGTTTTGAGACCAGTTCGCTGGGTTCCTCGAAAAGTGAAAAGTAATACCTCCTCCATAATCCCAGATGATTCAAACATTGCTTGAGTTTTTTAAAAATCGTTGCTGGTGAGCCTTTGGGAGGAAGAGGCTTGGAATCAAGTATGTTTACTTTTTTTTCCGTTAAGTTCAATCCATAAACTCTGGTCTGCATAGCAACTCTATAACTCAATTCTCTCTTGTTAAGGAATACATCCAAAGGCTCTCCTGTAGAACCACTGGTCCTGCATTTTATACATTTATTTATATCCACACTCTTTGCCACCCGCTCGCTAATGGGTAATCTCTGGAAAATTTTCTTGGTAGTTATCGGTATTTTGACTAAGTCTTCTTTTGTTTTAATATCTTCCGGTTTTAACTTGGCAGAATTGAATAACTTACGGTAATAAGGGACATTTTCGTAAGCGTGTTTAACTATGGCTCTTAATTTTCTGTTTTGTAACTTCTCCAGTTCAGATGGACTGAACCGTTGACTCTTTCTTATTTTCCACAAATAATAAAGAAGACAAGGTGCAGTTCGTAGAGGCAATTTGTATTCTCCTTTTATAGAAATTACCTTTTTTCTATTTTCTTCCCACTTTTCTCGCTCTGAATAAACACATGTTCCCAAAAGACTTAATAACAGGGATATTTGAAAATTTTTCTAAAAAATTAGTTATATTTATATTTACTGGCTCTGCAAAGAGTTTTCGACCAAAAAATGTCAATGGCCCGTACTGAATTGCCGTACAGTCTAATTCTGTAAACCCGGCAATTTTTAATGAATTTCTTAAACGGGGAATAAAATAGCTTTTTATGACAAAGTGATTTTCTTCAACTTCCGCCTTCTTTTTCCAGGACACAATTCTATTACTCACCATCCTTTGTAGTCTTCGTTTTACAAGAACTGATATGTCCAGACACTTGGCTAAAGAAAATTTATTTAGAATACTCAGAATCATCGTCCCCCCAGGTTTTAGAACTCTGGACATTTCCAGTAATGCCTTCTGTTCAGATTTTAGATATGTAATTACTCCTAAGCACAACACTATATCAAAGACTGAATCCTCAAATGGCAAGGATTCTATATCTCCCTGTAAAAAGTTTATATCCACTTTCGCATTACAGATATCCTTAGCCTTTTTAATCATATTATAAGAATAATCCATTCCCAAAATTTCATATCCTCTATTTGCAATTTCCTTAACCATCATGCCGGCACCGCAGCCAACATCTAAAATTTTGGAATTTTTGGATAAATTTGAATTATCTATCCATGATAATGCCTGGAACATTCTTCTCCGGTAACAAACTCCCAAAAAATCTTGTCGATTGTAAACGGATTCCCAATAATCTATATTGGTCCGAGTAGAAAATAATTTATGGAAGTATTCTTTTTCTTTAAGTTTTTCTGAATTTTCTCTTGAAAACATTTGTCTCTCCACAGAAATTCAATAAGCCGTCCCCGTCTTGCTGTATGAGAGTGAATATAATCTACTTACCGAAGTTTCCATTAGTTTACAGGCCCGGCCCTTGTTAAACACCCCACAAACACATTGTTTACTCATCACTTGTACTGCTTCTTCATAGGATATCTTTCTGTTCCTTACATCGCTTGCCAGTTTTTCTACCAGATCTGGTGATATCATATGATGTCCGCACATAGTAGTTATCTGGAGAATTTCTTCCTCCGGTAATAACTCTTTTTTGCCAAAGGTTCCCAGGGAGAATTGAACAGTATGGGGAGATAAGTTTAACTCCTTTAAGCACTCGTTAACTTCGTCAAACAATCCAGAGACAACCACAGACTTCCCCGTGTTTTTTTCTTTTAATTCTTTCAGATAACTGGTTAATTCTTTCTTGTTATTAAATACAAGACCTCCATGTGCCACGACTGGTTTGGTTTTCTTAATAATCCTGAGCATCTTAAGAATTCCAAAGTATAAAAATGTTCTTTTAACTATTGCATAGATAAAGGGAAATTTTCTGCGGAAGCGCATTCTATGTGTGCCCAAGGGAACATCAGTACCTATAATAAGTACAGGATAGTCCTCCTTTAACGAGTCTACGCTTCCCTGTCGATGCAAAGTGTGTGTCAAA
>JABUBP010000560.1_pt1 | contig 10643 bp, 7 predicted proteins | sample 7240331 | NCBI WGS metagenome assembly JABUBP01 (sample SAMN07256347, study PRJNA390944) | subsurface metagenome | isolation source: Methane hydrate marine sediment | place: Pacific Ocean: Eastern North Pacific, ODP site 1244 | collected 2002 | reverse complement strand
AAGAGCGCATGGAGGATTAGCTTATAAAACACCTTTTGATAAGTTAGAAAGTGTTACCGAATTATTGAGCTAGTACACCTGTCCCCTTTTTTACATGTTCCTCCGCCCATCTATGAAAAGAGCGGAGTCGCCCGCAATTAATGGGGACGTTCCCCAAAGTACCACCCTTTAATTCATTTATTTAATCAAAAAAAATATTGATAAAGGCAACCAATTTCTAATATGGAAAGGATGGTACTTTGGGGAACGTCCCCCTACTATTAAATAGCGTTTGTATGAGTAAAGGCAAAAAGCAAGACCTGACCCTTTTAAAGGGTGAATGTCAGGCGGAGGAAGGAGATTTTTTTAGGGCTTGATAGAGAAGAGGAAGGACGAGAAGAGTGACTAAAGTAGAAGTAATGAGTCCTCCAACGACGACTGTAGCCAGTGGCCTTTGAATTTCTGCGCCTGGACCTTTAGCTAAAAGCAGGGGCATGATACCAAATATAGTGGTGAAGGTCGTCATCAAGACCGGCCTTATTTTTAAACTCACTCCCTTGATGATGGCCTCTTTCATCGTGGCTCCCTGGAGAAGGTGCTGACGGAAAGAGAAGAGAAGAACAAGGCCATCTTCCAAAGCAATTCCGAAAATAGCGATGAATCCGATGGAAGCAGGGATGCTTAAATAGAGCCCGGAGATTTTCAGGGCTATTATTCCACCTGTAAGAGCTAAAGGAATATTGATAAGGATGATAAGAACTTCCTGGAAAGAATAGAAGATAGTGAAAAGGAGGAGCGCAACCAAGACTAAAGTAATGGGAGTTATGAGAGCCAATCTTTTGTTTGCCCGCTGATGCAGTTCGAACTGCCCACCCCATTTGACAATGTATTCGGGTGGAAGATCAATGTTTTTTTCGATTTCCCTCTGGGCCTCACTCACAAACCGACCGATATCCCTTCCCCTGATGTTACATTGAACCGTGATGAATCTTTTGTTATGCTCTCTGTTTATAAGCCGGGGACCCACGACATCTTCTATCGATGTCAGCAGTTTAAGAGGGATTTGGCCTCCGCTGGGAAGGCTGATTAAGAGATTTTCGATTTGCTCAATATTTTTTCTGAATTCAGGCTCAAACCTGAGAAAAATGTCGAATTTTTTCTGACCTTCATAGACTTGACCGACTGTAATCCCTCCCACAGCGGCTTCTATTGTTTCCTGAATATCGCTGATATTCACCCCGTAGCGGGCGATTTGCTCTCTCAGGATAACAATCTGGATGTGATTTTTTCCTGTAAACTGTTCGACCTGGACATCTGCTGCTCCTTTTATGGATGCGATGACATCCTTTATTTGCATGGATTTTTCCTTCAGGATATCAAAATCTTGGCCGTAGAGTTTTATGGCTAATTGAGCCTTTACTCCTGTTATGAGTTCATCCAGGTTGTGGGCAATGGGTTGCGTGATATTGAGGTTTACTCCAGGCAATTCTTCAAGACGGTGTTCAATCTCTTCGAGAAGTTCATTCTTTGCCTTAAAATATTTCCATTTTTGGATGGGTTTGATCTGGATGAGAATTTCAGCATCATTCACAAAATGCGCGTGACTTCCTACTTCTCCCCTCCCTATCCGACTTAAAACACCAGTGACCTCAGGAATATCTTTTAATTTTTTTTCTATGGAAGTCGCCATGGAAATACTCTCTTGCAGACTGATGTTTGGATCAAGCATGACTCGGAGGTGGATCGTTCCTTCTTCTAAAGCCGGGATGTATTCTCTTCCCATAAAAGGTATTAAGCTAATTCCTGTTATAAAAATAATAAAGGTGATAAAGAAGACCCTTTTTCGGTGTTTCTGGCACAGTGAAAAAAAGGGAAGGTAGGTTTTTTTTATGTTCCTTATCAGGAATGGTTCTTCTGTTGGCTTTTTCTTTCGTCTTAAAAAATAATAAGCGAGGGCAGGAGCAGAAACCAGGGCGAAAATCAAAGACCCGGCTAAGGCAAAGGATATGGAATAGCCCATGGGTCGAAACATGATACCTTCTACCCCTGTAAGAGTAAAGATAGGAAGGAAAACAAGGATAATTATTACGATGGAAAAAAAGAGAGGCCGACCTACTTCTTCTCCAGAACGAACAATAGCCTGAATCCTTTTCTCTGGGGAGATTTGGAGATTACGGTGGGTGTTTTCGACGAAAATGATGGCTGCATCAGCAATAAGGCCTATGCCTATGGCCAGCCCCCCGAAGGACATAAGATCCGCTGCCAGATTTATTCTCTGCATCATGATGAAGGCAAAAAGGATAGAGAAGGGCAAGGAAAAAACTGCAATCAGGGCCGAGGGAAAATCTCCCATGAAGAGAAAGAGCACGAGTATGACTAGAATAATTCCGAGAGCCAAGTTTAAGGATACTGTTGAAAAACATTTTTTGACTAAGAAAGCCTGGTTGTAGAAGGGAACAATTTTTATACCGGGAGGAAGGGATTTGTTTATTTCAGCGATTCTTTCCTCTATGTTTTTGATGACCTTAGCAGTGTTGGAACCAAACAGTTTCAAGACCATGCCGACAACTTTTTCTCCTTCGCCGTTGACCAATGCTGCTCCTCTTTTTATTGCCGGCAGAATTTGGACTGAAGCGACATCTTTTAAAAAGATCGGAGTCCCTTTATAGTTGGCGATAACGATATTTTCAAGGTCTTCAAGATTTTTGACAAGCCCGACGCTTCTTACGATGTATTCTTCTTTTCCTTTGGTGATGAAGCTTGCCCCGATATTTTGATTGTTTTCCCTGACTTTTTACGTGAGATCAGAGATTGTAAGGTTGTACTTGAGAAGAGAATGGGGACTGACAAGAATTTGGAACTGTTTGACATCTCCCCCTATGCTTAATACCTGGGACACTTCAGGCACAGACTTTAGCTCATATTTTATCAGCCAGTCCTGGACCGTCCTGAGTTCGAGACCTGTATAGTCCTCTCCTTCAAGATAATATAGATAAACCAGGCCTAGACCTGTCGCAATCGGTCCTAAGATAGGATTATGTGCCTGAGCGGGGATATGTTCTCTGACCTCAAGAAGGCGCTGGGAGACAAGTTGTCTGGCCCAGTAGATATCCGTCTTATCTTTAAAATATACACTGATAGTGGATAGGGCAAAGGTCGAAAATGAGCGGATATTTTCAACTCGAGGTAAACCAAACATGGAAGATTCGATAGGATAAGATATGAGTCTTTCAACCTCTTCAGGAGCCATGCCTTCGGCTTCTGTGTAGATCTGGACGAGAGGAGGGGAAGGATCAGGGAAGACATCTATGGATAGTCTTTGAAAAGAAAGAAAGCCAAAAAAGGCTATTATTGAAGTTGCTAAGACGATGAAGAGTCTTTGTTTTATAAAGAAGCTTATGATTCTGGGAATCATCGTTCCCGATCAGTCTTTAAGATTGTTATTTTCCAACTAATGGACATGGGCACTCCCGAAAGAAACCTTGGTGAGTTCTGCTTTCAGGTTAAAAGCTCCCTTTATGACTATCTTCTCTCCTTCTTCTAAGCCTTTGGCTATTATCCTTTTATTTCCTATTTTCTCACCCAATTCCACATGGCAGACAGCAAAAACACCTTCCTCTTCGAGGACAAAAACTATTTTTTCACCGTTCATATTTTGAATTGCTTCTTCTGGTATGGCTAGTGTTTTTTTCTCTGTTTGTCTATTTTCTACATCGCCCTGAATGTACATATTAGGCTTGAGCAAACCCTCGTCGTTTTTGACCTCTACTCTGATTTTTATGGTTCGAAGTTTTTCATCTATTAGATCGCTGATATAAGTGATTTTTCCTGTGAATTCTTTTTCAGGATATAGAGGGGATTTGATCGTAACTTCACTTTTTTTGCTTATATATGGCAAATCTTTCTCGTAAGCATCTAAATGAGCCCACAGAGTATTGAGGTTTGAGACAGTAAAGAGTATATTTTGGGGTTCTACATGTTCTCCGACAGTGACATCCCTAAAGATTACCGTCCCTTCTACAAGAGAGAGGATACATAGATTTGGATCTGCGAGCTCGCATAATTCTCCTTTCTCTACCAAAGAGTCACACTTCTTAATGAGCTCTTGGATTTGATCATGTTCTATTCCGTAAGAATGGAGGATAGACTCTGCAGCTCCATATTCGGTGGAAAGCTCTGCATGCTTTGCTTCCCGTCTCAAGTACTCCTTTTGTCCGATAGCCTTTTCTTGAAGGAGCATCTTTGCTCTTTCGACCTCTTGGCGGCTCAGGTTTAATTTTGCTCGTGCTTGAAGAAACGTAGCTTGGGCCTGGGCGAAATCCGGAGAATTGATCGTAACCATAACCTGCTTTTTGTTCACTCTATCTCCTAAATCTGAGGAGAGGGAGACAACCTTTCCCTTAACAAAGGAAGAGATGTGAGCAGTTTTATTTTGGTTGAGCGCGAGGACACCTGGAATAGTAATTTTTGAGGCAATATCCTGTTTGGTGGCTGTGCCGACTACTATTCCCCATTCTTTCTGCTTTTTCGCAGACAGTTGCAGTTCGATGTGTTCCTCGCCCTCGTGCAAATTAGCTTCTTGTTCGTGTTCATGCGCTCCTTGGTCGCTAACTTCAGGCGCTTGAGCTTCATGCTCGTTAGAGAGGGAAAATATATTCTTCTCCTTGCTTCCGCAAAAAACGAAGACGAGTAACGAAAGGAGAATAATATATTTTTTCATTTTATCTTTTCTCTGCTAGCTCACACTAAAGCCGCCTTATCATCAATCAAGCTTATCTATATATTCTATAGAAATTGGGGGTTAATGCAAAGAGGAATTTTCTTCCCTGCTTTTAGATCCGCCACCAGTAGGAAAATTTGATGAAGTAATAGCGCCCCGCTCTTCTAAAAATTCCGGATTCGTCTTTTTCCTGGTTGTCATCTATCCCTAAATAAAAGACTGTGCCGGGCCTTAACTCATAACTCAGAAGGATGCTGGTGTAGAGTTCCCCGTCGTAGTCGTCGTAGTCTGTGATCAGCCGTATGGATAAAGGACGGGAAATTTGATAATTGATTCGCTGGCTTATGATGTTGATTTCGTAATCTCTTTCTCCGCCCTTTTCTCTGTCGAACTTAATATTCTTATAATCATAGTATAAACGAAGATTGGTCAGAGGTTTCAAGGTGAGCGTGATACCGAGGGAGGTTTTATAACCTAAATAAGGATCGTCTTCGTATCTGATTGCATCGCCGAAAGAATAGGAGATACGGCCACTCAGCCAGGAAAATGGCTCTGAACTAAGGTTGGCTCTAAAGTTTTTTTTGCGAAAGTTTATTCCTTCATACCTCTCCAGTTCCGAGGAAACGGTAGCCCAGAGATGAGACTGCCTCCAGCCGTTTATAAAACCCGTGAGTTGGAATTCTTCATCAGTAAGAGTGTTGTTAAAGTCATAAATTCTGCGATACTCGAAAGAGGGACGGATAGATATGATTAAATCATTTTGAGGGAGGAACGCATAGCTGACACGTGTGTTCAGAGAATGAATGTCTTTGCGGCGGAAGTAGCCTGATGATGCTTCAAAATCAGGGTGGATGCTTGTCCAGCTGGCCGAGAACGATAAATGACGGGCCCTGCTGCTAAAGCTGAAGTTCAGGGCAGGGACAAAGTCAGTTTTCTTATCCTCCATTTTGCTTGAAGAGCCTAGGAATTGAAAGGAGAATCTGTAATAATTCTGGAATTTGAAATGGCCGTCCACTCCTAAAACCCTGTTGTAGTTGTCTGTGAGGGAATCCCCTGAGAGCCCCATTTCTTTATCGGTCATGATAAAGCCGATGTGAGATTCTGAGTAAAGGTCTCTTTTAATGCGGAAAACATTTATCAAGGCATTATAGGGATTATCTTCTTCTTCCTCCTCCTCATCATCCTCCTCCTCCTCTCCAATATTGATATCAGGGGGATTTTCGTCATAGGTACTTAAAAAGCCCAGGGTTGTTTTCCCTATTTTCCCTGTAAGCTTAAATCCCCATAGAGGATCGACAATTTTTCGCGTGTAGACCAGTTCGAGTGGTGTATCATAGAAATCTTTTCCTTCCAAGAAGAAAGGCCTCTTTTCCGGGTAATAAAGGGCATAACGTTGATTAACTTGGACCTGAGGCATATCAGCTTCGACTTGACTGAAATCAGGATTAAAAGCGATGTCTGCTGTCATATTAGATGTGATTCCGTATTTGAGGTTTATTCCCGCTTCAGGGTCAAATTTTTTACCGGACTGTTTCAGACCTGTTAAGACCGGCATGAATTCAAAGTTCTTTCCTTTTTCAATAGTCCCGTCTATCTCCAAAGTTCCGGATTGGATCAGAAAACCGTTTATATCACGGGATCGGGGACGCCAATAAATTTCCTCATTTTTTCTTCTTATAGTCCTCATTATCTGAAGTCCCCAAGCTTGAGGCTGGGTGCTGGGGAATCTTAAGCTCTTAAAAGGAATAGCCAGTTCAACCGTGTAGCCTGAGTCGTCTATATGTGCGGCGGAGAGAAAGAAAGTATCCCAGTTTCTATCGAACCCGAAACCCCCTCTTCCTCGACCCCTTCTCCGTGTTTCTGTATAAATCCCATCGGTTTGTATCCCGCAGGGATTAACCTGGAAGACAAAAGCTCTTTTTTTATCGTTAAATGTATCCATGTAAATAGTGACCTTGTCGTCTCCATAGGCACTGTCTCTTTTACAAAGAGAGGCTCTGATTGCATCTGGGCTGGAATCATAGCAGCGGACAGCAATGTAAAGATTGTCTTTGTCATATCCCATATAGGCCACAGTTTTTTCAGAGGGTTGAGCTCCTTCTTGCGGTTCGAATTGAGTGAAGGTGCCAAGGACAGCGCCCTTCTCCCAGAGTGGATTTTCCAGTTTGCCGTCTATTTTGGGTGGAGATGTGAATTCTGGAATTCTTACATGATAATCATCTTTGTTTTCTTGAGAAAAAGAAAATAGTGAGAGGATAAGGAGAGAGAGGAGGATACAGAAACAGAATCTTTTCATTGTTCTCATACTAAAGCTACGCATTATATAGTAACAGCTTATATCTTGAAAGCTTATTTCCCTAAAACTTTAGAGAACCTGATGTCCTTTTCCTTGAGGCTAGTTCCCATGGCTCTGTTCAAACGAGCCAAAGAGAGGTTGTAATCAATCATGGCTTTAAGCTCATTTGTCTGGGCAGTGGCCAAATCTGTTTGGTATTGAAGAACAAAAAATGGCGTGGTGATGCCAACCTTGAGTTTCTCCTCCTCAGCTTCGAGTGTTTTCGTAGCTAATTCTCTGGCAACTTTGTAGGCCTGAACTCTTTTATAATCAGTCTGCACCGCTCTCACCGCATTCTTTATTTCAAGAAAAAGTTGCTGTTCCTGGTCCTTAATCTTCAGCATTGCTTGATCGAGGTTTACTCTTGCCTGGGCGTAGTCTGCGCGGGAGAGAAAAGTATTTAAAGGTATATCAAGCGTTATTCCTACAGACCAGTTTTTGTACTTAAAATTAAAGGCATCCTTTAGGGCATCAGATGTAATGCCTGGAATCGTACCAATCACAACACCAGAGAAAGGATTATCGTTAAGATACAAAATCTGGTCTCCTGTTATGCCAGGGCTCCAGTAGGATGCATTTAGACTTAAATTCGGAAGAAGTTGATTGCTGCTATAGCTCAAATTTAACTCTTTATTCTTCAAGTCTATTCTTGTTGCGTTCAAATCCGGACGATTATACATGGCAGTTCGAAGGGCCTCATCGAGAGTCACTTCCTTCTTTTCGAATGCGGGCTTATCCAGAGGGATTATTTTTGCTAACTCGGCTCCTTCTTCTTCAGCAGCAAGGTTGATGATTGTTTTTAACCGATCCTCGTTATCTTTAAGTACAGCCTCAGCTTGCAGGATGTCCGCTTCCCTGGTAGCCACGGCAGACTGAGCACTTAAGATTTCTATGGGTGCTAAAGTCCCCACCTCGACAGCCTTCTCGTTTTTTTCCAGCAGGTCTTGGGCTAACTTCAAAGACTGTTGCCTCACCTTGAGGTTTTCGATGCTGTGGACCAAATTCCAGTAAGCCTCCTCCACGCTGTAAATCGTTTCCTGAAGCACCCTTTTGAGTTGATTTTCTGAAATATCATGGCTGTTCCTGGCGATGATGATTTCTCTGCGGTTTATTTTAAAACCGAAATTTTTGAGGAGGGGCTGGCTGAAATTGAAAGATAACGTGCTTCCATAGCGGGGATTGATACTCTGGAAACTTCTGTTCGTATCTGTCTTGTAACCTTCGAGAGAAATAGAAAAATTGGCGCCTGTAGGAATGAGTTGTGAGATCTGCGCTGAATAGTTGTCGGTTAAAGTTGAGACCTGGTCAGAGGCATCAAGAAACGAATAGGATGCAGAATTGGTGTCTCTTTTGTTAAAGCTGAAAGAAAGGCTCGGCAGAAATCTTTCCTGGGCACGGGAGATGGAAATATCAGCAAGTTCCGGGTTCAAGATCTCGATGGCGACACCGAGGTTGTTTTCCATTGCTTTCAGGATGCAGTCTTCAAGCGAAAGAGCCTTTTCCTTTTGTTGGGCTAAAGATGATGTAACTAAAAATAAAATCAGAAATGCAAAAATTCCTATATTGCGTTTAGGCATTTTAATCCTCCTAGATTTGAATTAATAAAAAGCAGGACAAGCTAAAAAAGCTAGACAAGCTGAATTTCGATTTCAATTTTTTTGCCTGTCATGTCCGCTTGGTTTTTTACCTTGATCTTTTTTTTATTTGCTCCGATTCAAATGTAATAATTCTTTAACTAATTTTTTCTCCTATGTATGATACTTTTTTTACTCGTACCTTAATGCTTCAATCGGGTCCAGTTTAGAGGCTTTGCGGGCAGGATAAAACCCGAAAAATACTCCTATTGAGCCCGCAAAGAGGAATGAAAGAGCAACTGATCCCCAGGAAACAAGAGTTTGAAGCTCGGTGAAGCGAGATATCAGGTGGGAACCGACAATCCCCAGGCAAATTCCCAAGAAGCCCCCCAATATGCTCAAGACAATGGCTTCTGTCAGGAATTGAAGAAGGATATCTTTTTCTCGGGCACCGACGGACATTCTTATGCCGATTTCTCTTATTCGCTCGGTTACAGAGACAAGCATGATGTTCATAATCCCTATTCCTCCTACAAGGAGGGAGACAGAAGCGATCGCTCCGAGAAGAATGGTCATTATCTCTCTTGATTCTGCAGCTCCCTCGGCAATTTCCGACATATCTCTTACCTGGAAGTCATCCTCTGCTCCTGGAGCAATTTTGTGTTGAACCCGGAGGATTTCCTCGATTTGCTTTGTTGCTTCAGCTGTTTTAGCCGCGCTAACAGCCGAGATATCTATTGACTGAATTCTGTCTATCCTTCCGATGAGTCTTTTTTGGGCTGTAGTATAGGGTATAGTGATCATGTCATCTCTGTTAAACCATCCGCCTGATTCTCCTCTTGATTTTAAGACCCCGATCACCCTGAAGGGGATTTTCTTAACCCTTATGATCTGGCCGATTGGGTCTGCTCCCTCAAAGAGATTTTCGTTCACTTCACTTCCCAGGACACAGACTTTTTGTCCGGACCTGACCATATACTCATCAAAGAAAATTCCCTCGTCGATCTCCCAATTTCTTATTTCCGGATATTTATCGCCAACACCATAGATAGATGTATTCCAGTTCTTATTTCCGTAAATGACCTGGGCTCTTGTTGATACTGAAGGAGATATATATTTTACAGCATCCGCTTTTTCTGCAATGGCTTTGGCATCAGCAGGAGTAATATTTTGGTATGTTCCTCCGCCGCCATGGACGCCGCGAAAGGAACGACTTCCAGGACGGACAAAAAGAAGGTTTGTTCCCATTGACTCGAAACGTTTTTCAACTTCTCTTTTAGCTCCCTGCCCGATGCTTATGGTGGCAATCACAGCCCCAACACCTATGATTATGCCCAGGGCTGTGAGAAAAGAGCGCATTTTATTCCGGTTCAAGGCCCTTAAAGAAACACGGATGGTTCTCAATATGTTCATTTTTTTATTCCTTCATCTTGATGGCTATTTTAAAACAGGAGTTTTATGCATTCTCTTCTTTTTTTATGATCTGGCCGTCCCTGAGATGCAATCTTCGGCTAGCAATCTGGGCTAGTTCCGCCTCGTGCGTGACCAAAATGATCGTTATATTTTTTTCCTGATTAAGCCTTTTGAAGATATCCATTATTTCTTTCCCTGTTTTTGTATCCAGGTTTCCTGTTGGTTCATCGGCAAGAATCAGAGAAGGATTATTCACTAGGGCTCTGGCAATGGCTACCCTCTGCTGCTCTCCACCAGAGAGTTGATTTGTCCGGTGAAACTCTCTGCCTTCCAGGCCAACTATTGAAAGAGACTTGCTAGCCAATTCTCTCATCTTTTTTTTAGACATGCTTGAATACAGGAGGGGAAGCTCAGTGTTTTCTAAAGCAGTAGTGCGGGAGAGAAGGTTAAAAGTCTGGAAGACAAAACCTATTTTTTTGTTCCGGATACGGGCCAGTGTGTTCTTATCCAGAGTAGAAACCTCTTCGCCTTCGAGGAAATACTTTCCCTCTGTCGGTTTATCCAAACATGTCTAAAAAAAAGATGAGAGAATTGGCTAGCAAGTCTCTTTCAATAGTTGGCC
>JABUBP010000559.1_pt1 | contig 10646 bp, 10 predicted proteins | sample 7240331 | NCBI WGS metagenome assembly JABUBP01 (sample SAMN07256347, study PRJNA390944) | subsurface metagenome | isolation source: Methane hydrate marine sediment | place: Pacific Ocean: Eastern North Pacific, ODP site 1244 | collected 2002 | reverse complement strand
CTGGGCAATAGAGGCTCAGTTTAGACTAGCAAGGAGTTTCTTTGAAGATAAGAATTATTCTAAAGCAACTGAAATGCTGGAAAGAATAATCAGTGAACTTCTGAAAAGCACTAGATTTGCAGATTCAAACTATTATTTAGCTGAATCCTATTACCAGCTTTCTGAATTTAATAAAGCAGAGTTAGCTTATAAACGCTTTATAGATAATTTTCCTGAAGACAAGCGTGCTATTATCGCTATTTTCCATTTGGGTTCAGCGCAATTTAAAGGAGAAAAGTTTGCTGAGGCAGCAGAAACCTTTGAAAAATTAGTGCAAAATTATCCTGATTGTGAGTATTCCACTGGGGCTATGTATAATACTATTCTGGCCTACAGAAAATTAAGGAAATGGGAGAAAGCAGCGAGTACTTTACAAATGTATCAGAAGAAATATCCTGCTGCAGCCAAATCCTCTGGAATGGATATAGAGCTTGCCACAATCTATGAAGAGCAAAATCAATATCTAAAAGCGATTGAGATTCTCCAGGCCATTCGAAATAAAATGGATAGGCGAACTGAAACCTGGGGAGAAATAACATTTCGCATAGCCGGAAATTATATGACTATAGAGGAAGAAGAAAAAGGGATAGGTGAATACCAGAAACTTGTCTCCACAAGCAGTTCTCTCCCGGGTGGCTGGATGTTTAATGCAATGATTAAAATGGGAGAATACTACGAGAAAAATGGAGAGATGCAAAAAGCACTTTCTTTGTATGAGAAAATATATAAGAAATCAGAAGGCATGGCGAAAAAGCCTTCATGGTTTAAAGCAATTAAATCTCGAATAGATGCAATTCGTGCCGAAATTAAATCCCAGTAAAAATTTTACAATTTGAGATTCCTTATAGGGAATAAAAATAGGAGGGATTTAGGAATGAAGATTAAATTTAACAAATTATTACTTTGCTGGTTTATAATTATTTGTTCTTTTACTGCTTCTGCAATTGGGAAGCAATTTTTTTCTCCCAATATGGATGGAATTAAAGATACTGCAGTTTTTAAATTGCAGATTAGCACTGCAAAAGAGAATATAAGCCGGTGGATGTTCGAAATAAAAGATTCAAGCAGAGAAGTAGTTCGCACATTTAAAGGAGACGGTCCTCCGCCTGATAAGCTAGTGTGGGATGGTAAAAGCGAGAATCAGTTTTTGGTTTCGGATGGAGTTTATACTTATACTTTCACTATTATCACAAAAGCTGGAAATGAAGTAACCCTTTCTCCTCAGGAGATAGTGGTCGACCGAACTAATCCCAGTGCATCTGTTTCTGTAGATGTTGATGCTTTTTCTCCCAATGATGATGGAGTAAGAGATAAGGTAACTTTTTTCATGGAAAGATTTGATATAAATGGAATTAATAGCCAGCTATTAGTTATCGAGGATAAAAATAATAATGTGGTAAAAAGTCTTTTGGGAATTAAGGATACCATGACCTGGGACGGTAAAGGAGATTTTGAGGAGGATGTTCCAGATGGTACCTACAATTATTGTTTAATTGTTCAGGATAATGCGGGCAACCGTTTCAGGACGCCAACTCAAAAGATACAGGTAGATCGAGAGGCCGTAGTTTCTTCCATTGAAGTAGATAAGGTAATTTTTTCTCCTAATGAAGATGGGGTTAAAGATATTCTGGAGGTCAAGATTAACGTTCCTGAGAATGCATCAATTGACAACTGGAAACTAAGTATTTTAAATTCAGTTGGTAAGGTGGTGCAAAGTTTTTACGGCGAGGGCGAGCCATATCATAAGATTACTTGGGATGGAAAAGATAAAAAGAAAAAGACTGTCAAAGATGGAACATATCACCTGGTTTTAGCAGAGACAGATAAGGCAGGAAATACTGTAGCTTCAGTACCGGTGGCTGTTGAAGTAGATAATAGACCACCGACTTGTCGGATTGGATTGGATAATAAGCTCTTTTCTCCGAACGATGATAACGTCTTAGACGATGCCACAATCTCCTTGAAGATTACAGATGCTCATTATCTAGAATGGAAACTATCTATATTAGACGACGTTGGCAAATTGGTGAAAATATTTGCTGGCAAGGGGGAAAATCCGGAAGAGAGTCTGGTATGGGATGGTAAGGATGATAATAAAAGGGATGTTATTGATGGTAATTTTACATATTTACTCGAGGCAACTGATATAGCTGGCAACAAATATCGTACCTCCCCAGGACCTATTCAAATAGACAGGACATCTCCAGTTATAAACGCAGAAGCATCTCCTATGCTTTTCTCTCCAAATAAGGATGGAATAATGGATGAGACGAGCTTCATTTTTAAAATTCGTGATGCAAGCCCTTTAGATTACTGGAAGTTAGAAATAAAAGATTCCTCTGGAGAGACTGTTAAGGTGTTTAAGGATAAGATAAATATTGAGGGAAGCATTCAATGGGACGGAAAAGGTGACAATAAGAGAACCTTACCTGATGGTACATATAGTTGGACAGTAGAGGCTCTTGATATGGTTGGGAATAGTTCCAAAATATCTCCGCAGAAGATTGTTATTGGAGCTACCAGACCCACTATCTCGGTTAAACCAGATTTGGACATATTTTCACCCAATGCAGATGGTTTTAAAGATTCTGTGAAATTTAGTCTTGAAGTTAGTGCCTTTAACAGGATAGAAGAGTGGAAATTGAAGATTATGAGAGTTAGAGATGAGGTAGAACGGACATATGCAGGGCTGGGGAATCCACCGCCAGCGGTTTCCTGGCTTGGAGAGAAAGATAATAAGAAACCCCTTCCTGATGGTAAATATAGTTATACTTTTGAAGTCACTGATGAAGTAGGTAATTATGTTGCTACACCTTTAGAATCTATTGTTATCGATACCACTAAGCCCCAGGTAAGTGTAAGCGTCCAGCCAGCTATATTTTCTCCAAATGGTGATGAATTCAAAGACGAGGTTAGTTTTGTTTTAGAGTATAGAGATGAAAGTTCTGCTGAGCAGTGGGACTTAAAAATAGAAAATTATGAAAATAAAATTTGTAGGAAATTTTCTGACAAAGGTAATCCTCCTTTTACAATTGTTTGGGAGGGTAAGGATAAAGATGGTAACATCTTAAAAGATGGCATTTATAACTATTTGTTAAGTGTTCAAGATATAGTGGGTAATTCAATAAACACCACCAGGAAAATTATTAAAATCGATAATACCCCACCACACGTGCAACTTTCTGTCGAACCGACTCTCTTTTCGCCAAATAATGATGGTGTAAAAGATACTACAACTTTTTATCTTGATTATAGAGATGCCAGTGATATAGCTGAATGGATTCTCAAAATTACAGGACCTGAGCCGGCGTTGAGAACATTTAAAGGGATAGGAAGACCATCGCAAATTATATCCTGGGATGGGAAAAACAATAGAGACAATATTCTTCCTGACGGGGTTTACAATGCAGTCTTAAGCATTAAAGATGAGGTAGGAAATGAAGGTAAAAGCCCCTCAATTCAGATAAAGATTGATACTTTCAAACCCGTGGTGTCTGTGGTAACTGAGGAAGAGCCTGTTAGTGCTTTTATTCCTATGGTTTCTATTAATAAGGAAACTGATCGCGGTATGGTAATATCTCTGGCTGCAGAGCTCCTTTTTGCTTTAGCGGAAGAAGAGTTAAAGCCCGAAGCTAAGGTGATACTAAATAAGGTTGCCCATATTATTAAAAAATATCCTGATCGCAAGATAAGAGTGGAAGGTCATACTTGTGATTTACCCATCCATACTCCCCGGTTCCCTAACAATCAGGTACTTTCTGAAGAAAGGACAAAATCTGTACTAAGATATTTTGTAGAAGAATTAAAACTTTCTCCTGACCGATTCACTACCAAAGGTTTTGGTGATACAAAGCCCATTACCTCCAATGCTACTGAGGAAGGAAGAAGAAAAAATCGGAGAGTGGAGATTATATTAGTAAAATAGGAGGATAAGTTACATGATTACTGTTGATTTAATGGAGGTTATTCGTAGAAGTTTTACTATGGTTATTCTTGTTTTTTGTTCTGTTTTAGCTCTGTCTTTTACTATAGAACGATGGTGGTTTTTCCATAGAATCAAACTGGATATAGAAAACTTTATGACTATCGTGAAAAAATATATTGAAGAAAGAAAATTCAATGAGGCATTAGATCGCTGTAAGTCAACTCAAAATCCATTGGCAAGGCTCGTAGAGGTTGGCATAATGAATCATCAAAAAACGAAATCACAATTAGTAGAATTAATGAATGCAACACGTTTGGAAGAACGGTTGAAAATGGAACGATTTACAATAATATTAGGGACACTGGGAACCATTTGTCCATTTATTGGTTTGTTTGGTACAGTGATAGGTATTATTAAGGCTTTTCACGATTTGGCAGTTTCTGGCTCTGGCGGGCCATCGGTTGTCGCAGCCGGGATTTCAGAAGCCTTACTAACCACAGCTACAGGACTGGCCATAGCTATTCCTTCTGTAGTAATATTCAACTATTTTATGAGGAAAGTCAGAAATCTTTCAATTGTGTTGGAAGCCAATCAGATGCGAGTAGTGAACTATCTGAATGTCGATTAAAAGGAGTTTCAGAATGGAAGAAGGGACCTCCATAAATAAAATAAATTTAACTTCCTTGGTAGATGTTTCTCTGACTCTTGTAATCATATTTATGGTGGCTGCTCCTTTTGTAATGCAGACTGGGATAAAGGTTACTTCATCGAAAATGGGAGCTGCTAAAGGTAAAGTTGTCCAATCTGAAAATGTAAACATTTATCTGAGTGCTGATGGAAAAATTAAAGTAAATGGACAGCCTGTCTCATGGGAACAACTAGCAGGTGCTTTAAGAGTAGCTATTCCAAAAAGTAAAGATCGTATGGTAATACTTCTTGCCTCGCCAAAGAATCATGTAAAACAAATAGTAGATATACTAGACTGTGCACGGCAGCAAGGGGCGGTGAAGTTGGCAATTTTAAAGGAGCGATGAAAGAGCCAAATACAAGGGAGATAATATATGGCTGAGTCAGATTTATCCAATGTTGAAGAAGAAAACATTACAACACTTGAGATAACTCCTCTGGTGGCTATAGCACTAGTTTTAGTGATAATATTTATGGTGACAGCCCCTCTTTTTCTACAACCTGCGATGAAGATTATCTTACCCAAGGCTATTACAGGTGAGGCAGAGGAAAGGGAGAACGTTACAATCAGCATCTCCCAATATGGCAAATGGGCAGTTAATGAAGAAGAGCTTCCCTTTGAGAATGTTCATTTGCTTCTCAGTAGAAAAATAGAGAAAACCAGGGATAAGTATGTTATAATCAGGGCCGATCAGCAGGCACTTCATAAATGGCTCCTCGAGGCTATGAGTATCAGTAAAGAATGTGGAGCAAGGATGGTTTCTATCAAGGTAGAACGGAAACAAAAGAGGTAGAAGATAAATGCTTGAGAAAAGGTACGTTCATATCTCTTTTATGATTTCAATTTTAGCTCATAGCCTGTTATTTACGTCTTATTATTCATATTTACTTAAGGCAAAAGAGGTAGCCGTGACTTTTTTAGAAAATATTGAATTGATAGAAATCGAACCAGATATTCTTGTTATTCAAGAAATGCCCGGACAAGTTCCCCCAAAAAATATCATTGAATTTTTCAAAATGTCTCTTCCTACCTTTAAAAAACCGAAATTTCAAGAGATAACTGAGCCAGAAATAGATAGGGAAAAAACATTAAAGGAAGTTTCGGAAAAGATAGATTTTGACAGAACCATAGAAGTTCGTCCTGGACCACAAATATCTCTTACTCAGGATAAATATGTAAAAAGAGAGAAACTTTCTGAAATTATTCCAGATGCAGAAGTCTATAGTGAAGAAAAATTGGACATGCTTTCTCCTCATGAGCCAGATATTAAAATTGAAGAAGTTGGCAAGGTTGCGGTAGGAAAGATATCATACAGCCAGCCCATCGACTTAGAGAAAAAAACTTCACATTCTCCATTGAAAGATATTAAAGAAGTAGAGATTAAGCAAGTAAAATATACATATAAACCACCGACACTCAAAGAAGCTACTGTGTCTATCAAAAAAAGAAGATCTACCGTCACTAGACCAACTTTAGGATATAGAAAAGGAACTTCGTTGGGATATGGCAAGAGGGTTTTGTTAGCAAAACAGAGAATAAAAACTTCTGAAGATTTAAAAAAAATAGCCAAACCCGTTGCTGAAAAGGTTGAGAAAACAGAAGTCGGCTTGATTAGAGAAGCAAAGCCAGAGAAGAAGTCAGTAGAAATTATGGGGCCCGTGGTAGGAAGAAAGATTCTTACTTCATATATACCGGTTTATCCTGATTGGGCAAGGGCTGAGCATATTGAGGCTGATGTTGTTATAAAATTTTATGTTTCTCCTGAAGGGAAGATTAGGGAGAAACTATATCTTGAGCGTACGTCGGGTTATAGTAAATTGGACCGGTTAGCAATGGAGGCAATTAAAAGATGGGTTTTCGAACCTTTAGAAACCAGTGGAGGAGACCAATGGGGAATTATAACTTTCAGATATTTACTAAAATAAATCCCTTAAAATTGTTAGCAGTTGGCATATGTATTGCCCTAGTAGGGATTACTACACTTGCTGGGTCTAGAGAGAAAGGTGAGTTGCCCGAAGTAATTATAGAAGGGGAAGAGGTCTTAGAACTCAAAAGCACAAAACCCCACCTGGAAATACCCATAGAACAGAATCGTGAAATTCTTGAGAGTCTTAAAACGGAAGAAGAGATTCTATTAAAGAAACCTTCTGGCTGGGAAAAACAACCACAGGATTCCTTGCCTGAACTAGTGAAAAGCACTCAAGTAATTATTCCATTCACTCACCACATTCGTGATGAAAAAGTGTACATTTTTTATCCTCTTAGGGATTTACAAGCAACTTTTAAAGAACCAGATTCTAAGAAGGCTAAAGAATTAGCCTCCTGGGAGCTAATAGTTGCCGATGAGTCAGGTGAGACTTTTCGGAAATATTCTGGGCGAGGTTTACCCCCGGAAACTATTCTTTTTGATGGCCGGGACAAAAACGGTAAAGTGCTTAAAGTTGGATATCCCTATTCTACTATCCTACGTTATTATGACGCCACAGGGAGTTTCCATACATTCGTCCGTAACCCTTTTACTATTTCGGGGTTTGCTCATCAGGAGCCGGAAGGATTTTTTATTAGTCTAGATTTTAAGATGCTTTATCGATCTCCGCTAATTCTTTTGGAAAAACATGAGTTCAGCGATTTTGGCAGGGAACTTTTACGGGAAACTTCTGATTGGATTAAAAAACATTTTTTTACCTTTCCCATTAATGTAATTGTCTATTGTAGAAATAAAACAATTGCGGAAATAACTGCCAAAGAGATTTCTGGAGAATTGGCTAGAATGCTTGTTCGCTCAGAGGCAGAGATATTTTGTCAGGGGGAGATTTCTGAAGAATCATTGGAAAGAGTAGAAATTATTGTTAACAATCGTTAAAAATATGAGAGAGAAACAATTCAGACAACGATATATTGTTGAGCCTGAATTACAGTTTTGGTTTGTTTTGATAATAATTTTTATTGTTTTGATAGAGGGAATTTTTATTAGCTGGGGAATATCTCGTCTTTCGACTATTGTCTCTGATTGGAAGCAAAGTAATATGGTTATGGATTTTTTTAAGACGTTAATTTTGATTTTATTGCTTTTTATAGGCGGCAATTTCCTATTGGGTATATATTTGTCCCATAAGGTAGCTGGCCCTTTATTTCGAGTCCGTAAAGCGTTGCAGGAAATAAGAAGAGGTAACTTCTGCAATATTCAATTACGTCGTGGAAGTATGCTCAAAGATTTTGTTAAAGAATTCAATGAAACGATGCTTGTATTAAATAAATTAATTCATCGCGACCAAAAAATTATTAATGGGGTTTTAGAACAGCTGAGTCAATGTCATGGGATACTTAAGAAAAAACATTCAATCAAAGAACTTGAAGAAGTTCAAAAAAAGCTTTTGTTAATTAGAAGCTCACTGGTTACAGTAAATTCCCGTTTTAGATTATCAACCCCACTTTTTGAAAAAGAGAAAGATAATGGAAAATAAAACAATTTTGATAGTAGAGGATGATGAGGAAATACAAAGGCTACTCTCAGTATTTATAAAAAAGATTGGCTATCGGGCTGAAACAAAAATAAATGTAATAAGAGCCAAAGAGTGGCTTTCCTCAAATCGACCTATCCTGATGTTAATAGATATTATGTTACCTGACGCTACAGGGATAGAATTCTGCCAATGGTTAAATTCCCAGGAAGATCTTAAAAACATTCCGGTAATTCATATGAGCGTTCTGACCGATGAAATTGCACAAGAGGATTCACTGCTTTCTGGAGCCCGAGATTTTATATTTAAACCGTTTGATTTTAAGATATTGAAGAAGAAAATCGAAAATCTTGTCAAAGAGGAAAGATAGGTTCCATCTTTTCTTATGTCTTTTAAGTACCTTCTCTGAAATATTCCCCTCTTTAAATCTTTGTAAAAATCCTTCCTGGAATTCTTTCCAAAAATGTACTTGACAGATTCAAGTAACTGTGTTACAATAATTACGGAAAGAGTAATATGTGACTATTTTCGTCTCCAAACGGAGGGAATGTAACATGGAACCAACAAAAGATAAAGAATTGAGTCCCAAAATGGTCCATTTGGTGGAAACGGCGAAAGAGTTATTTTTCCGTTATGGGATCAGGCGGGTTAGTATTGAAGAGATATGCCAGGAAGCAGGGGTAAGCAAAATGACCTTTTATAGATATTTCCCTAATAAGGCTGCCATAGCAAAGCATGTGTTAGAAAGCATATATAATGAAGGAAGAGAGCGCATAAATAGTATTCTGGCAATGGATTTGCCTTTTGAAGAAAGACTGAAGAAAGTGCTGGTGACGAAAATGGAGTACGCTGATAAGTACAGCAGGGAATTCATAAAAGACCTTATGATGGGCACTGAGCCGGAATTGAAGAAATATATTGAAGAAGAGACTAAGCACTCTCTCAATGAGCTCAGGAAAATATTTCTGGATGCGCAGAAAAAAGGAGAAATCCGTTCCGATATCAAAGTTGACTTTATTATCCATATGATGAATATTATGAGAGAAGTGTTTAAGGACGAAAATCTGCAAAAGCTGTATCCGGATTTTGGTTCACTAATGAAAGATGCATTTAATTTCTTCTATTACGGTGTTTTGAATAAATAAACTATGAAAAAAGTATTATTATCTCTCTTCATATTACTATCATACAGCGACTATTCGAGGGCTGAAGAGATTATGGTGAACGGACAGGCTTCAGCCTGGGTTGGCTATAGTGAAGACTTGCAGGGAGGTATAAGGTATATTCCTGAATTGATGGTTTCCCATCGCCTGACTGAGGGAAGCGATATTGATGGTGATATTTCATTGAATGCATATATTTTTGATGAGGATAATGACCTTAAACTCTACCGCTTGTGGCTTCGTTATTCAACTTCTCAGTTCGAGATGCGGCTGGGCTTGCAAAAGATAAATTTCGGGCCGGCGAAAGTTCTCCGCTCATTGATGTGGTTCGACCAGGTTGATGTTCGCGACCCGTTAGGGTTAACCGATGGGGTTTATGGTTTGCTTGGCCGGTACTATTTCCTGAACAATGCGAACATCTGGGTCTGGGGCTTGTATGGTAACGATGAACTTAAAGGACTGGAGACATTTAAGACAGACGAAGATAGATTGGAATTCGGAGGCCGTTTTCAACACCCTGTGCCCTGGGGAGAAATAGCATTCAGTTTTCACCGAAGGTATCTCGACTCTGAGGACTGGAAGAGGAAGATGGCTCCTAGGCCCGAGCTGGCGAAGGGTTCTGAGAACAGGTACGGTATTGATGGTAACTGGGATATAGGTGTGGGCTTATGGTTTGAAGCGGTTGCGGGGAAAATAAAGATAAATAGAAAGGAAAATCTCTGGGAGGAGTTTTTGACTGTTGGTACTGATTACACTTTTGCAATAGGACCCGGTATCCATACTTTATTTGAACATTTTATCGAGTCATCAGGGCCAGAAGTATTTGAGCAGGAGAATGTTAACAGGTTTTCAGCTTTGTCGGTAGATTTCAGTGTAACGTTACTGGATAGTGTTAACGCCATATGGTATTATGACTGGAGAGCGGAGAGAATATATACATATTTTGACTGGCAGAGGACTTATGATAATTGGCTGGTTAATTTAAGCGTTTTTTCCAGCAGGAAAGATGAAACAGGTATGTATGGCGGTACGGGTGTGCAGTGTATGGTTACTTATAACCACTGATGAACAGATATGAAAGGAGAAAGGACAATGCCATTGATAAAAGTAGAAAGTTTAGTAAAGCGTTATCCTATGGGAAAGACAGAATTTACTGCGCTAAGAGATATTAATCTTCAATTTGAAAAAGGAGAATTCTGCGGTATTATTGGTCCCAGTGGCTCGGGGAAAACAACTCTCCTAAATATTATCGGTTCGCTCGATATCCCCTCCGAGGGTAGTGCTACTGTATTGGGTAAAAAGATAGAGAAATTGTCTCATAAGGAAGCTGCCCGGCTGCGATGCAGGCATATGGGGTTTATTTTTCAGAC
>JABUBP010000558.1_pt1 | contig 10646 bp, 13 predicted proteins | sample 7240331 | NCBI WGS metagenome assembly JABUBP01 (sample SAMN07256347, study PRJNA390944) | subsurface metagenome | isolation source: Methane hydrate marine sediment | place: Pacific Ocean: Eastern North Pacific, ODP site 1244 | collected 2002 | reverse complement strand
GCCTACCTATAAAAACTCTCTTCCGGAGAAGATCGGCCTCGGTGGAGGGGTGCCGGGGTATCGGTGGAAGCGAGCGGCGGCAGCAAAATCACGGCACCCGGGGTATGGCGGGGGGCCGGGCCTCCTTTTTGTGCAGGACAGGTGGCGGATAGGCGGGGCTCAAGAACCGGCAGGGACGGCTGCGGGTGTCACGGAACTGAGCGGTCGTCCCTGCGAGGCTCCCCCCAATGTTTCTGATCGAAACATTTTGTTTCCGGAACAGAAACATTCTGTTCACGAGGCAGAAACGGTATGGGAAAACCGGTATTGACCGATCTCTTCAAAACCGAGGAAAGGATACGCATCCTCCGGTACGTTGCCAGGTGCGGCCCGGTAACAGCAACAGCAGTTGCCGGGCGACCGGAACCTCAAAACCCCTTGTCTCACGCTACCTGCGTCTGCTGGTCCAGAACGACTTCTGTACACAACGTGGCCGGGAGTACGCCTGGAATGAGAACGCCCGAAGTCTGGCAGTGAAACGCCTGCTCAACATCGACCTCCTTGTGGCAGCGGTTCCGCTCCCGGAATGGGCCCGGGGAATAGGGGTGTACGGAAGTTATGCAGAGGGGACGAACACGGCCGATAGCGACCTCGACCTCTGGGTGCTGGTCGATGAGTATACGCCGGATCCGGAGGTCCCTGCGGCGAGAGTCGGGAAAACCGCAAGTGCGGCAGTCGGAACCGAGGCTAATCTTCTCATCCTCACCCCGGGCAGGCTGTCGGACCTGAGAGAGACCGATCGGCCGTTCTACAACAACCTCATCCGGTCGAGCATAACTCTCGGAGGTGCATCAATTGACAACGATTGAAGATTGTTTCAGGGAGAAGATGCTTCGGAAGGTCGCACCTTCCGCGGAGAAGGCGAACGAATCGCTGAACCTTGCCGCCTCTTATCTTGACGAGGCGCGGCAGGCAGCCGGTCTCGTTGCGAGGCGGATAAGCCTGGCCGGGGCGTATATGGCATGGTTCCATGCCGCCCGTGAGGAACAGGGGGAGGGCAGCGATATCGACGTACTGGTCGAGTTCGGTCCCGGTACGGATCTCTTCGACTTCGTCGGGCTGTCGCAGTACCTCGAGGAAAAAGTCGGATCCGGCGTGGACGTCGTGCCGGAGGCGGCACTCCGCCCGGAGATCCGCAGGCAGGTTACCCGGGACCTCCTCTTTGCATGAGAGCACATACCCTTTACCTCTCGAATATCGCCGCTGCCCTGAAGAAGATCGAGGAGTTTACCGCAGGCATGACCTATGACGAGTTTCTTCACGACGATAAGACCCAGAGCGCCGTCATCAGGAAGTTTGAGATCATCGGTGAGGCGGCAAAGAAGATCCCGGTGCCCGTCCGGGAGAGTACCCCACAGTTCCCTGGCGTGAGATGGCAGGGATGCGGGACAAACTGATTCATACGTATTTTGGCGTCGACACGATGCTTGTCTGGCGGACGGTCGTCAACCGCGTTCCGAAGCTCCGGCAGGAGATCTACCGGGTTCTCGAGCAGGAAAGCGGAGGATAACTTCAGGATGGCACCGCCGGACATGCGGCCACGACCAGTTGGCGTCTAGGCCGATGGCGACGATGAAGTCCTGTCGGACGGATCGTGAGCGTATCCCCCACAGCCTCGATCTCTCCGGTTGCCTCCCTGGGGCCATACCCGATCTTCACACGACGCGATAACGTCGCATGTCACATTCCGAGGAAAAGATTGTCCCGGGAGAGGAACGTGGCATGCATCGTCGTGATCGGGGAATTATCGGGATGACCTCCGGACAAACAGAAACGGTAATCTGCCGATAACACTATCCTCTCATCTAAGAATGAAGGCGTTGGACTGGTTGGAGGAAAATTTTCCCGGGGATTTCTTCGATGAAAGAATTGCACTGAGGGCCCTCCGCCATCTGGGGTATCATGAAAAGCGTGCCCTCTTCTCTGCCGACTATGTGCTCCAGCGCACGTCTGAAGGGCGCTGGTATGAACTCCTTGTGTATGAGATTATGCTTGATCTCTCCTTAAAGACCGACTTAATACACTACATCGTGACAAAGGGCGCCGATACACCGACCCCCTCTATCGGGATGCGCCACGGTCAGAACGGATTTTATTACTCGAAAAAAGGGAACCTGACCGTCAGAGGAAACGGGCAGACCATCGCCGAGATGGACCTCCTGTTTGTGGATAACCACGGGAACATGGGCTTTGTCGAGGTGACCACCTCGGCAATGGACTTAAAGACATTTCACGAGGAGGTCTGCTATAAGAAAAGGCTGCTGGGCTCTCTGCTCGGGCAAAAGACCGTACCTTTTGTCCTGGTCTCGTCGGTGGACGTCTCCCAGGATGCCGGCATCCTCAAAATAGCACAGGAACCTGATTGTCTCATCCTGATCACCAACCCGGTCGAGGAGATACGGGACCTGATCTACGAGGGGTCATTGCGAAGACGGCCGGAAAAACTGGCCCCTCATCCGAAATTCATCGACCTCACCAGCATTTGTCCCGAGAATCCCTTCGACTACAAAAGGATCCATGATGGCAACAGAGATGCCGTCATCAGGATTCTGCTCTCCAGCACAGAGGGTGGAATTTCTGCGATCTCATCGGCTATCAATCCTCTTTCAAAGAAGATTATGCTGGGCACACTCAAGGAGTCCGGCATCGAAACGATGCTGCACGATAGAAGGATCAGGATAAAAGATGCTGTCCTTTACGCCGATGATGTGAACCAACGGTTCAGCAGGGTGGTGATCGCATTTGACGTCCCCGCATACACGCCTGTCATATATTTCAAGTCGAAAGGAAAGGAAGAGTACCTGAAAGTCATTCAGGATACCTCCGGGGATCTGGTGTTTCAGGATAAGCGGACGCCCGCACCCTATATGTCGGGGTTCTATGAGTGGCTCAACGACGATAAACCCACGGTCAATTCCCTGGTTGCAGAGAGATATGCGTCACTCTTTTTGAACGCAAACTGAATGGGGCTTTTCTCGCACCGGTTGTGCGAGTTTTCCGGAACCGACGTATGTAGTGCCGAATACAAGTTTTCGAACTCAGTCTCTTTCCACATCATGCCCCAAAATCCTCCTTGGTGGTCACCGCCGCTCGCCCCGCCACGTTAAACCCACTCAACCCTCATTCCCTATCCTCCAGCAATCTCGCAATCTCCTCCGGGCCGGGGAGCTGATCCCGGAGTTCCCGGGGCAGTTCTCTGACCATCCGGTAGGTGGCGACGCCGATGGGTGAGGTGGAGGACTGCAGGGCGTACTCGACGATGGTGCGGTTCTTCTCCTTGCACAGGATGATGCCGATCGGGGGATTTTCCCCCTCTTCGCGCTCCTGCCCGTCCAGAGCGGCCAGGTAGAACTGCATCTTGCCGACGAACTCGGGCTGGAACTCACCGATCTTCAGTTCGACGGCCACCAGGCAGCGAAGCCGCCGGTGAAACAGCAGCAGATCGATGAAATACTCCCTGTCCTCGACCTCCAGCCGGAACTGGCTCCCGATGAAGGCAAAGACTCCGCCCATGGCCCGCAGGAAGCCTTCGACCCTGCCAATCAGGGCACGCTCCAGTTCGCGCTCGGAGTGCGCCTCGCTGAGTTCCAGGAAATCGAAGGTGTACTCGTCCTTGACGGCAAGTCTGGCCTGCGCCTGCAGTTCCGGAGTGAGTGCCCGATCAAAATTGGTCTGGCCGAGGAGTGTTTTTTCGTAGCTCTGGTTCTCGATCTGATGGATCAGTACGTTCCGGGACCAGCCGAATTTACGGGTCATGCGAAGGTAAAACTCACGTTCCAGCGGGTCCTTGCAACGCGACATGATAACGAGATTGTGACTCCAGCTGATTTCTCCAACCAGTGGTTGGAGTTTTTCGCTGCCATGGTACTCCAGGTAAAACTGCCGCATATACCAGAGATTCTGGACTGAAAAGCCTTTGATGCCGGGAAACTCCTGTTGAAGGTCGCCCGCTAACCGCTCGACTACCGACTTCCCCCACCCTTCATTCTTCTGTCTTTGGGCAATCATCCCGCCGACATCCCAGTACAGGCCGACCAGCTCCTTGTTGACCGCCCTGAGCGCCCGGTACTGGGCGGCACGAATGCGCTCTTTGACCTCGACAAGCAGCGAGCCGTAGTCCTCCGGCAGAGTCGAGCCCGTCATACCCCGAGCTCCTCGAAGTTCTTCTTGATCGTCGCCGCCAGCCGCACCGCCTCGTCGAGGTGCTTGCCGGTCGCCGGGGGTGTGTAACCGACGACCGCCTCAAAGATGCACGCGAAGACGGCAAATGGTGTCCGGTGCTGCTGGCAGTTGATGTAAACCGGGGCGATCTGCTGCGTCGTCTCCTCGATCTCGGCAAAGAGCCGGCGGACGGTGGTGGTCTTGCCGGTGCCGGGGGGGCCGCGGAGGATCGCGCTCTTCGGGCTGCCGCCCCGGATGGCCGGGCGGGCGAGGAGGGCAAGTTCACGGATCTGGGCGTCGCGGTGGTGGAGCCCGTCGGGCATGTAGGTGAACTCGAAGACCTCGCGGTCGCGGAAGAGCGTCTGGTCGTAGCGAAGGGAGTCTTTCTGCCTCATGGGTCTGCGTTCAGGGAACGGGGTGATATGAACCCGCGGCGGGGGTGATGAAAGTGAACGGAGAGGGGTGCCAATGGCAACAGAACTGATAAACGGCTACACTTTGCCGTACCATTCATTTAATGCATATGTTCCTTCGTCGACACGAGTAAGCCAAGGCTGTTCGCCGTTCACAGATATGAGACAGATAAATTTTGATAGATCTGGATTTACTGCTTTAGGCCAATTCTTAGCCTTGATTTGATAGAGTCCCTTTGCCTGAATTTTTTAGCAATTTCTGTCCGCATCACTGGCGGCAGCTAGATCTATCGCATGCAAAAGACCTCAATGCCATTCTCTTGGCAAGTTTGTTCGTGTCTTGGATTTGTTTCTTCACATACGATAGCGACTTTTACAGTTAGATCGGGATCATCCTCCTTGAATAACCGTTGATACTCCAATATTTGATCTATTGATTTCGGATCCAACTTCCTTTTCCCTTCGATGAGCCATACCGCTTCATCGCTGGCAATACAAACATAATCAATAAATTTCAGGGAACTTGGAGCCATGAAACCGTACACTGCAGCGAGTTCTTTTTGAAGATGTGAACGAAGATCGTACACCGTAATCATGCCGGATCTGATTGATGCAGTTCTCCTTTTTTTGTCATTGAACTTCAATGATTGCTTGATATCTTGTAAGTACCTTTCATGATATTCTGCCATTCCCCGCTTTTTCCACCCGACTGCAACCTCTCGGACGTAGAACTTATCTTCATATGGTATTTCCGGTTGGGGTAGGTTGTTATTTCGAAGCCATTGATCTAGCCTGTTGTGTAGATCCGATGTCTTCCAGATATCGAGTTCATTTTCCAAGATTTCCACATTGATCTCTCCAAAATCTCCCGACTCAATGTCTTTTTTTACGTCGACACCTTGGAGAACCTTTCGTGCGTACTCGATGTTCCCAGCAGAGGCCAGTGCAATGGCGACATCATAGTTCATTAGCTGATCAGGGTTTGTGAGATGATCTGCGCGTTCATCGAGTGAGACTCCCAGCAATTCGAGGAGTTTATCTAACGGTTCATCCTTCAGGTCGTTAAATGATCCCTCATATTGAAGCGGCTCATTCAGTTCGGAAGAGTGAAGCAGATCGAAAAGCATCCGGGCATAGGCAATACTCCTAGTATCGCCGGATGCGGCTAATGCGAGAGGAACATCATACTTTCTCATTTATCCCTACCTCACGCAGGGTATTCCTATTTTGTTTAAAAGAAACTTGTGTTTTCTGTTTTTAACTCCAATCAATACATTTGATCGCCGTAGAGGCTGTCTCTCTGCCTCTGGGTGCTCATTCAGGGGATGGAAATGTCCAGATAGACAAGGAATTGAGAATTAAAACAAACGGGCCCTTTTGAGAATCAAAACCTTGCTATTCAACAGCTCTTCAACCAAATTTTGATCTGGTCGCTCGATAGCTTCGATTCAAATGGGTATCTTTATATCCCAATGTCCTAAATGCCCCTCTGATCCACATGGACACTCCAATCGGGCTCTTGCGGCAGTTCCTATCGGTCATCCTAAAGTTTATAGCAATCGCCATTGGAGTCGTGGTTATTTCTATCGCGTTCCTCCTCGTCTATGGAATTTTGTTCTCAGGTGCAACAACCGAGGCATCGTCGAATTCTGTAAGCGAATTGATTCAGCAGGGTGGGGACGAGTATAACCTTGGTTGTGATGCAGTTGCAAACGGGAATGCATATTTTGAAAAATACGAATGGGACGCGGCCTACAGTAGTTACTCTGAGGCTTCTAGACGTTATTCTGCGGCAGAGCAATATTATTCAGACGCGAAAAGGCTTGGATCGAATAATGAATATTCTGAAGATATCCAAACTTTGGAAACATACGCTCACGTACTAACATTAGCCAGTCAGTCAATGATGGAAGCCAGTCTGTTGGCATCGGACGGCAAAGACTGGGATCAGGTTCTTGAGAAGGTGCATGAAGCAGGTCAGTATATGGATTTACTTGAGGAAACCGCCTCAACGATAACGGCACAAACGTCTTCAAGCACACCTATCAGCGAAGATTATTTGCAGATCTCCGGATTACTTCTGGCAACGCCAAAACAGGATGAAATTAAGTCATATCTGTCCAACTATGGCCTGGATGCATCTAACACACATGCATATCTATTGTTCCAGACTGACGGCGTGTATCTGGTTATTACGGAGAATACAGATGTAAACGTAGATCTAACACCCGCTAACGTAGCTGGGACTGCTTACAACATCGACTTCAATTCGGCAAGAGCTCCTGAAGAACTGAGATCACTGCAACCAAAAGGTGTACTGATTGCCGATTCTGTTAGGGTAAGCGAACCCATTTCTGCAACAGTTGAGGAGATTAATCAAAATCCCTCAAAGTTTGCTTTTAAACGGGTGAAAATCCGGGGAACCTATCTTGTTACCTCCTGGAAGGTCGGCTACTCGGAGTACAACACCCAGCACAGTTTCGGCAACGGTATCCTTGCAGACAGTTTCCCTGCAAGCGACGACACAGAAATTATTGAAACACTTGACCCATACCAAACCACCTGGCAGGTGCGGTACGGAGACGTTGTTGGAACGGTATTATACCCTACCGATGAAGTAATTCAGGTTTTCCAGTATTCAACCCCACAGGCAGTAAGCGAGATCCAGAGTGAGATACCACCTGCGCTCCTCGTAGAGCAGATTCAGCAGGCTGCAATCCAGCATGTACAGATTAACGACCTCCGTTCCAATCCATCTCGGTATGATGGACAGGTCGTGAGAGTACGTGGATATGCGTTGGGCGCCGATGTCCCTGTAAAGGAAGTGGCAGCCCAAGTGTCTCAGAACTTGAAGTATGTCCCGGTCGACGTAAACATCCGTGGCGTGGCTGTTGCCGATAGTCCTTCACCAACCTCCTGGATAGCCTTAGCCGGTTTGAATAGCGAACTCGTCTCAGGAACCCAGTACATTTACGGGTTATACGAGTTCGATATTGCGGTTACCTTTGTTGATGGGGTCTACGAGCCACTGTACTTTGTGATCGCTAAAAAGGAGCTGCCTTTTGCGGTGCCCACCGAGGTTCCGCAGACAACATATACAGACGTTCCGACAGTCATACCAACCCCTTACCAAAGCATCGGCTATATCTATGTCTGGTCGACGCCTACTGGTGCAAGCGTCTATGTTGACGGAACGTATTTGGGAGTAACCTCCAGTTCTCAGTACCTTCCCATCGCAGTGTACTCGGGGTCGCACCAAGTAACGGTTTACAAGAACGGATATGAGGAATATTCGACAAGCGTCACGGCGAGTTCCAGTAATTACCCGAAGGTTGACGCATATCTGTCACCCATCTCGACTCCAACGCCGACCTGGACGTATGTGGCTCCTGCGAGTACACCTGTGACGACCGCGATACCTACTCCATCTCCGACGCCTTCATATCAATATCCCCGCTCCATGTACGCTGAAGGCGACGTAAATCCAGAAGTCAACCCAATGATGTATTATCAAGGGAATGCTGCGTGGGATTATAACGACAGAAGCATCGGAGCAGATCTGGGCTCGGCGCGGCAAATTAGCAGCTTAACTATTACCAATGCTGGAAGTTACCAATGGTCGAGGATTGACGCAACAGACGTTTCGATCTACTATAGTGATGATAACCAGTATTACTCACAGTATACGGGATCCTTTACGTACTATGCCTCGGCAAGCGGGGGTGCAACGATTTCCGGCTTAGACATTTGTGCAAGATACATCAAACTTCATCAATCCAAATATCATGACAAGGTGTGGGATTTTAATTGCGTTACGTGTCTGTCTGATGGGGCTGGTGGTTCGCCACAGATCTACTAATAGCAAGATTCATCGGCTAGGCTAAAAGTGGGGGTAGTTCTCGAGGTCACGCTATTTGCTCACCGGGAGCGCCCTTCCCCGCAAGGATCTCCCGCAAATGTTCCCGGCCGCCCGGCTCCGGGATCTCCTGTCCCTCCTCCCGGGCGGTATCGAGCCAGAGGCCGATAGCCACCTTCACTTCTGAGAGCGCCTCCTCTTCGGTCTCGCCAAACGCGGAGCAGCCGGCAAGCTCCGGGACGACGGCGATGAACCCCTCGTCCTCGTCGCTGAAGAAGATCACAATTGCGTAGTTATGCGGCACCTCAATCACCCCGACCTTGCGGAACCTCACCGGGTCGTTGAGTGTACAGTTCGACGCAATCCAACGCCCATTGAAATGCCTCCTCGAAATTCGGGACAGCCTTTCATCTGATGCCGGAGCGATGCGTTCCAGGACGCTGAGAACCGGTTACGCCTCCCCGCGAGCACGAAGTTGTCCGGCACGACCTCCTTGCATTCGCATTTCCGGTGGAGAATGCTCCTCACGGCGTCCGGGTTCACGCGGTCGGCCAGGTGCCGGATATCGTAGATATCCCGCGGACGTATCCGCTGGAAGAGAGAGCGGATCTTCTCGGCCATGATCTCCTCCAGGCAGTAACAGGTTACCCCGGCGGTGAGTTTGTCCGAGTACGGGTGGTAGATCCGCCTCTTCTCAACGGGGAGCAGAACGCTTTCGTTACTCATGGTCGTGAGGTCGATGATGATCTTGGTCGGGGTGGATGCGTTCATAGGGATGATCCTGAACAAGGCCGTCGCCCGGAATCCGGTTGTCGTCTCGATGATGTCGATATCCTCCTCGAACCTGATGCCGCTCTCCTCTCGCGCACGGGATACCGCATCCTTCACCGTCTCCCGCAGGGCCTCCTTTTCGTACGGCTCCAGCAGGGTGAAATCGAGATCGTCCGAGAAACGGTAGTTCTCAATGAAGACTTTCCGGATCCCTGTCCCCCCTTTCAGCGCCATGGGGAGGGCGCTCAGATGAGCGAGGAGCCAGTTCTGTGCATAGTCCCGCTCGATAGTCGATGGGGGAACCCCGAAGGCACGGGCGGCCTCTTTGATCTCCACAATCGGTATCACTCGGAGTTCTCCTGAAGCGTAATCTCGGTGTTGATGACCAGCCGCCACCTCGGATCGTTCTCGCCCTGGTGCGGCATCGTGGGATCGAGGAGGAGATACCTCCTGGACGTCGGGAGAGGCAGATCCAGTGGAATACCCATCTGCTCGCTCAGATACCCGAGCCTCCGGACAACAGCGTTGTTCCCGAGCTGCCGGGCGTATCGACTCAGGGTCTCGCGATCCAGCGATGCGTTCTCCAGCGCCTTTGCGACCTCGACGATCCCTCCCACGTATTCGGGTCTGTCGAGGCAGTCGATCACAGTCTTTTCCCTGTCGGTGACGGTGACCGGTGTCTCCTCGATCCATTCCTTCTTGAACCCGAAGAACTTCTCCGGCTTTACCCGCACGATCCGGTAGTCCACGCCGAATACCTCGAGCTGGTTCTTCTTCTTCCGCGCCGTCGTCTGGACAAAGACCGTTATCGGGATCTGTTCTGTCAGGCCGTGGTAGTGGAGAGCGCTCCAGTATGCAATCGCGGACGGTCGGACGAGATGCGATGCAATCACGAACTCGTGGAGCGTGTACTTGCCCTTTTCGCTCTCCAGCGGGATGATCAGATATTTCCCCCTCTCGATCCGCTCGACGAAGCCCCGATCTTCCCACCGGGAGAGCATCACTGAAAGCACGCTTTTCGGGATCTCTGTCTGCCGGTGCAGCTGCTCAAGGGTGAATACCTGTCCGTGGCGGGAGATGGACTTCAGGATCTCAATTGTCACTTGCCGCCTCTCACTTTCCTCATTTAGTACACCAACCTTATCATAATTGTTAATTTCGGTGTACTATATGGGGATCGCGCTCTCCGTCCATGTGCAGAACCGCGATCATACCGGATCTCTCCTGGATCGGGAAAGCGAGAAGCATCCGTCCTTTTGGTCTATTCGTGGGCACGTGACGGAGAAAGATCCTGTCACGCTTCACACCAGACCGCCTCGCTCTCCACATCCTGCCGGATGAGAGGGTCGAGCCCGCCGACGGTGAGCAGGTCGACTTTCCGCCCGTACAGCTCCTCCAGGAAATCG
>JABUBP010000557.1_pt1 | contig 10648 bp, 17 predicted proteins | sample 7240331 | NCBI WGS metagenome assembly JABUBP01 (sample SAMN07256347, study PRJNA390944) | subsurface metagenome | isolation source: Methane hydrate marine sediment | place: Pacific Ocean: Eastern North Pacific, ODP site 1244 | collected 2002 | reverse complement strand
TGCCCACTTCGGCAAAGTTTGGGTAGTTGCCATTGTGTAGCCCCCCTTTCGTTTTGTTTCAGAGCCTAGATAGGGGGGGCTAGTTCCCTATTTAGTGGACTTCTACCAGCTCCTTTTTGGCTTCTGGGGCTTCTGGTTGGGCTTCCTCTTTGGCTTGTCGCATAGCTTCCTCTAGCTGTAACTGGATAGCCTTGTCAAGTTCTTCCCTATCGTGGGCTATAATCGGCTTCCCTGCTGTTGTAGCCATTTCAACCTGCTTCGCATAATCCTTTTGCCTATCGGTGGCTACTTGCTCGGCATACTGCTGGAGATTAGCCACAAAGTTCTGCCGAATAAGGGTTACACTAGCGGAGATTGGTTTGGCTACTCTGGATACAGGTCTACCAGTTTTGGAGAACTTAACAGAGCCATCTCTATCAAAAGCTAAACGGATAGGACAGCCTAAAGCGTCAAGAGGAATAGCGGTGTCGCCCATAGTATTGGTTGCCGTTAGAAACGGTAGCCACACCGTTTCTAGGTCTATTGACCACACTCTACGCCCCGCAGGGCTTTTGGTGGTGGGGAGTAACAGGCTCTTGATGTAGTTAGGGGTGTCTTTCATATTATCACCTCACAAGGGATAGCCCCCCCTAACTAGGCTCTGAAACTCTATGACCACTAGCCTAAACGCTTTCGGGCTTTGCTACTCATCAGGTATCTTTGAGCCACTACCTTTGGTGTCAGGCGTTGTCAGTAGTGGTTGAGTGTTACCCTATTCACTCTCTAGGTTTGCCCCGATACATATAATAAGCGAATTTAGTATCGGGTAAGTGGTGTTTTTTAAGGTTCTGGAAGCTAATTCAGGTATTACAAATATACTATAGAATACTTTGTGTTGTCAAGTGGTTACAATATATTAGCCATTATAAAGAGTAAATAGTTATTAACTAACCTTAGCCAGAAGAATTTTATTGTGTGGTAAAATAGAACCAAAAGCCCTAACTGTGGCTGAAAAAGGAGCTTAATGGCAAGGCGCAAGAGAAAGACGGGAATGGAAGAAACTAGCTTTGCTAAAGATATGCTAGTACTCTACGACCTGGCAACGGAACTTGCTCCTAAAGAAGGGAAAAGCCACAGAGAGACTTTCGACCTTATTTGTCAGTATCTTGAACTCGAATGTGAAATAGACCAAAAGAACAAGCTACTAGAGGAAACGGAGAAACGAATCCAACAGTTGGATATAGAAATTAAAGACCGCAGGGGGATTCTAGCCATCCTCGAGGCTATCCAACAGGGGAAAGTAGGTCACGGTTAAAGAGGGGGTGGCAGTGATGTTAAGTGAGAATGAGCAGAGAGCGTTAGCCAAAGGGAAATGCCCAGATTGCGGCGCGACAGAATTGCAAAAGATGGGCCCTGACTTTCACTTTTATTTGACGTGCACTAAATGCAGAGCGGTGTATTACTGCCATTATCCTCGCCCACCTGTGCCGGCAGACTGGGTGAGGACTCCTTTACCAGCAGTGTTTTGGAGAGAGTGGCCAGGGGGAGCATAACATGGCAAGGCACAAAAGAAAGACCCAAATACAAGATGCCTTTGATGCTATTGCAGGCTTCCGTGATTTAGTGGATGAGACATTTGAGAAACTGACTGGGAAATCAATTGCCGCCTGGCTCAAAGAGTTTCAGCAACAGCCCCGGGAGTTACCTGGGGGGGAGCAAGCAGCTCCTCAGCAAGAGCCAGCTATGCTGCTTGCTGATGCCTACGCCGTGCTCGGGCTGTCGCAGACAGCCTCTTCGGAAGAGGTCAAGAGAAACTATCGGAGCCTAGCGGCAATTTTCCACCCTGATAAAGGTGGATACAGAGAGGCGATGGTCCTACTGAACCAGGCCTATGAACGGATTCAAAAACATAGAAGCGGCAGCCACTAAAAGACTACCGCCTCTATCCTCTCCTCACTAGCCAATCATGCCAAGCTGGAGTACCTAAGCCGAAACAGCGGTAAAGCTGCTTCAGGCTGGTTTAAGCGCTTTACTGATTGACTTCAGTCGGCAGATGTTGGTTGACATGGTCCCGGTCTTCGGGCACACAGCGCTGGCTGCTCGAGAGGCTTTTACCAGTAAATCCTGCCGGGCAGTTTGGCCGGGAGTGCAGGCTTCCACACCTCTCTTCCTAGAGTCCCAGGGAACTGGGCGCCTGAGGTAGACCCGTTTCTTCTCGAACTCGGTGTCGCGAAACGGGCTGAGGCACAAATTCACGGCTGCCTCAAAGACTGCTAACTTTGCCACTTTACTTCCTCCTTCTTTTTAGTTTATTTCGGGCTGCCCAGCATGGCTAACTGGGTGTCTCGACCTTATGGCTTAAGAGTGTCAGGGGGGTTGGTGATGATTCAACCTCACCCTTAAACTCCTTTACCCGCTCAGTTAATATGGTTACTCCCTGCTTGCAGTCCTCTTTTTCATCCAGCCGGCATAGGCCTTGGATGTAGTTAAAATCAAGCAGGAATCGGGTCATTCTCTTTTTATCTTCATCGGGCAAGTTGGGAATCAGTGCCTCAACCTGCTCCTGGAACTTGCCAGCGTCCTCATCACCGGCGCTAATCATACCTATGGTCTGGTCCAGGACGGCTGATATAGTATCAGGGAGGTTTACCTCTTCCTTTGCCTTCCCCTGCCACTTCTCCAGGGTCTTGTCTATCGTGCTCATTTCACTTTGCTCCTTTCAGCACGCAGACGCCACATTTTTTACAGCAGTTATCTTTATCTAGAGGGCCACCGCAGTTTGGGCATTTTGCCATGCTACACCTCAACACCTCGAGCTCTTAGCTCCTTCCCCATTTCGGTTAGCCAGGGAATAAGCCTTTCCCCTTTGGGGATTTCCTCGATTCTTTCATGGGCTGTCTCAGCAGCCTCGGCAAACTCCTCAAATCGCTGCTTGATACCGGGGCGGACTTCGTATGTTTTAGTTGGGCAATAGGTAGAGACCTGTCCTGCCTCCAACATTCCTATCACTCCAGGAGAGTAGCAGTAATCCCTCCCTTTGTAGGTGAAGCACTTACAGGGACTGGCTTTAGCCCGCTCCTCGTTAATTATTATTCCTGGGCTATCTGGGGATGTTACCCAATCAGAGAGCCTTACTCCCCGGAGCCTCCCATATACCTCATCCCGCAGCGTCTCCAGCTCGGTGCTCAGTTTGTTAATCTTTGCCTCAAGCTCTCCGTCTACCGGTGGTGCGCCTGTTTCGCTCATAGCTAATCCCCTAGCTCACCAGCCTTCACCTTTTGGCCGACTTCTACCATCACAGAATAGTACCCGAGCTGGCGGAGCTTTCTGACCCACGTGGCTGCCGTTTCCAGGTCCTCAATCTTGCCTTTGCCCAGCTCCAAACCGCTCATATCATGCCGCAGGAAGTTTCTCAAGTCCCTGGTCTGTATTGCCAGGTCATCCAGTATCTCCAAAAGGGGACCACTTGCCCTCTCTCGCATATGCTTAATGTCGCCGTCCTCATAGCCTGCGAGCTGCGCCACTGCATCCTGGATGCGGGGAGCAACTACCTCCAGGATAACCTCACCCTTCCCTCGAGAGAGCCTGAGTGCTTCCTCAATGTGTTCCTGAGCCTTGGCCAGGTGGTTATTCGGTCCGCATCCCACGCAATATTCATCATCTACTGCCCCCGGGGCGGGTGTGGCGTGCGACACACCTGCTGACGGCTCTACTGTAACACTGGCAGGATTCCCCACCTTTTGAGTGGTAATGGTCGCAATCGGTGCCGAAACCGCCTCTTTTTGGGGCTCAGGCGTTCCTACAAGGGGAGTAGTCCAATGCTGACCGACCTCAGGTGCAGATTCTAGGGTTTCCAGTGTCTTGTCAATCTGCTCTATCCTCTCCTGGGGGGAGGTCCTGTGAGGAGAAGTTAGCTTGGCTACCCCCAAATCGATGAGCTTTCCGGCTAGCCCCAGACCCATGGTTTTTAGATACTGGTTCATAATAAACACCACGACCGAGGTGACACTCCGTCCCTCGGTCTTAACTCTATTTTATCCTACAACGGCTATACTCTGTCAAGTGCCTATAGTTTAGCTATAAAGTGTAAGCAGTGTAGGTAGCTAAATCATAAGCAAACTGTAAGCAACTATAGGTAGGGAAAGCATAAGCAGGGCTGTAAGCACTAGAAAAACGATAAGAAAGTATGCTATAATGCTTATAGCCGAGGGACGGAAGCCTCTCGGCTTTCGCTTTTTAGGAGGGTATCATGGGGCTACGCTGGAACAAGGCGCAGAATGAGATATACAGTCTCATCCAGGATGGGATAAGCAATAAGGATTTGAAGGCTAAGGGCTATAAGAAGTCCCTGGTGGATAAAGTAAAAGCTGCCATAAGCAAGGGGGACACGCCGCAGAAGCCACCCAGCGAGCCAAAGACGCCAGCAGCCGGGGAGCCTCTTTTCAGCGCTACTCTCAAAACGAAAAAGGTAACCTTGGAACCCATAGTAGCGGTGCGCTACGATTCGGTAAGGCATGCCCTGGAACTGGGTAACGACTACACGCTCGAGCAGTTTATTGACGAGTCCACCGACATAATAACGGAGCTGGTGGGAGCTGTGCCCCCAGGCTTCGTCAAAGAGGAGCAACCAGAGGAGACTAAGGAGAAGGAGGTAGCAGTGGCATGACAGAGGAAAACAAAAGCGTATTAAAAACCAAGCTGGGGCTGGAGAACCTCAAGGGACTGGGAGATACCCTGAAGCAGATTAAAGAGGTCAACGAGTCACTTGTCGAGGCCCAGAAAACAGTAAGCGAGCTGGCCAAGGATAACAGTCCACTGGGGAGAGCTCTTGCCCGCTTAGTGGAAGCCCAGGGTCTGAAGACCCTCAATGAAAATAATATTAATGTCTCAGAGGAGGTGAGAAAAAACATGGCAGAAGAGCTTAAAAACAAGGATAAGACGATAGAAGAACTGGGGACGGAAAACAAGGGGCTAAAGGAGGACAAGGTAATTAGTGAGGTCACTAGCAAGCTTACGACTGAGCTTGACCAGCGCCTACCGAAACCAGGGGCGCCGGGTACCGATGGCAGCGGCCAGGGCAAGTTGTTCAAAGCAATAGAGGATGTTGTCGCCAAAAAATTGGAGCAGCTTTTAGGTGGTAGTAATACCACACTGACCAGTGAGCAGATAAGAACCGTTGTCAAGGAGGAAGTAGGAGCTGTTGCTGGTGGTAACAAGAAACCCGAGGATATGGTTGATGACTTGGTGAACGCCCTGACTATAGGAGATAAGCTGAGAGAGAAGCTGGGCGTACCTGGTATCGGGGGGCGTCTTCTGCAGGAGAATCAAGGCGGGGACTCAGGGCTCCGGACTGACCTGGTGAAAGCTCTGCTTGAAGATGAGAGGGAGAGGCTGAGGATGACACAAAACCATGAGGTAGAGGTGGAAAGAAATAAGCATATAGGCACAGTAGCCGCGACAGTGAAGGAAAACCTTGGCGATGGGATTGCTGCCATCTCAGCAGCGGTAAAAGAAACCAAGGAAAGCTCTGGGGCTGGAACACCTGCAACTCAGCAACAACAGACCTTTGAATGCGGAGACTGTCATACCAAGTTTAGTCCACCTGCTGGATGGGAGGGACAACCTCTCAAGTGTCCGAATCCTGCTTGTGGAAGGGAATATACGAAAGAGGAGTTGCTGGAATGACTAGGGCTAGTCTCCTTGACAGGACAGCTAAGCATTTTTTGGCGATAAAGGCGGCTCGCCAGCTCAAGGATGATATCGAAAAGGCAGGCCTGGATAACCTCAAAACACTGGCTGATACCGGCAAAAGCATAGTAGGTATTTACCTTGAGGGCTGTTCTCCTGAAGAGCAGAAAAGGCACAGACGGGACGGTAATACCCTTCACCAGCTGGGGGTGACCCCGGAAATGGTACTAGCGGAGCTGGCTAGACTAATGCCAGAATTACAGCCTGTAATGGAGGGTAAGGACGATTATAAGAAAAGCGAGCTCCAACATCTTGAGGCGTTTTTGAAGGAGGAGTAATATGGCTGGACCTAAAGATGGACGTGGTGGTGGGAAAGGTGTTCCCGGAGGTGGTCGCGGAAGCCAAAACACCGGGGGTTGCTCAAAGGGTGGCCCTGGTGGTGGACAGGGTGGCGGACAGGGTGGCGGAACAGAACGAAAGGGCTAACAAAAGGAGAGCTAATGGCTTATACTGATATTGCAATAACTGCCCCCGATAGCGCTGAAGAAGGGGAAGAAGTTTCGGTATCTGCCCAGGTAACGAATATCACAGCACTTGACCTTCCGTTCAGGGTGAAGCTATATGCGGTCGAGGATATCTATGCGGTCCCAGACCCCGGTGATTTACTTGACACCTTTGAGGGAACTATCGGAAGCGGGGCATCCAAACTCGTCAGTGGGTCGTTCACTATGCCTGCTTGGGATACCACCATTTTGGTCATGGTACATCGTTTTGTTGTCTATTGGGATTACGACACGCATGCTAGTAAAGTTGTCAGCTTAAAGACTAAAGTGGCTCTCCCAGCAGTACTCGGTATTGGTGCTTTAGCTGTTCTCGGTATTGGTGTTTTAGCCACTCTAGGCATCGTCCTAGTTTCTCAGAAGAAAAAATAGAGGGGGGGGATTGATGGCCAGCATATCAATAACCGCTCCCAGTAGCGCTGAGGAAGGCGAAAGGGTCTCGGTATCCGTCCGGGTAACGAGTACCTTGGCTTACCACGCTTCGTACAAAGCCACGATATATGCGGTCCCAGACCTTTACCCCGATTATGTTATCGGCTCAATAGACCAGATTATTAAAAGTGGAGAATCGGTAACTCGCTCTGCCTCCTTCACCATGCCCGATTGCAACACTACCGTTTTCGTCTGGGTGGAGCGCTGGTCAAAAGACCACTGGGTTTATGATGGTTCCAAAAGTAAAGTCGTCAGCTTAGAGATACCTGAGCCAGAGACCTTCCATCTCAGCGTCTCTGTCCCCTCCGGTGGCTCCATTTCCCCTGGCAGTGGAGATTACCTTGCTTATAGCACGGTAACTCTAAGGGCCTACCCCCACTCTGGCTATCAATTTGTCAGATGGGGAGGCGATGCCAGCGGGACGAGCACCACTTATAATCTCTATATGAATAGCAACAAGAGCGTGGTGGCTTACTTTGAGAAGGTGCCCGTGCCTGTGGAGGGAACTATAATCAGAAAGGAATTGGAGTTTTCTGGGAGCGGTGACGGTATCGTTCCAGTTGCTAATGTCCCCCTCGGTGTAAGGGCAAAACTCCATGTCTGGGGGAGAAATGATATGAGCATTTCCCAGGGCATGGGGATTTATTGGTTTGTCGCTGACCCCGATGGCATGATAGCCGAGGAATACACTGACTGGGGAGGCACCATAGGAGCATATCCCACGGACCATGAGTTTATCAGTAGTGGGCAGTTTGACCTAAACAAAGTAGGGAAATACACAACCTGGATAGAGTTACTAATGGGTTCTCAGGATAACCCGGAGATTGTTGACAGATATATCGGTGACCTGTGCACCGTGGCAGCTGCGGTGCCCGAATCTGAGTTCCGCGGATTCGCAGTTGCCGAGTACGTTAAGAGGTAATCACTAATAAAAGGAGGGTAAAATGGTTCTACATATTGACAGCATTGAGTCACTATTGCAAGGCATTGGCGTAGAGGCTCTGGCTGGGGAGAAGCTCACCGTGATGGTTGGCGATACAGTCAGGGTGCGCCTCGGTGTCGACTACCGCGGCCCAGCCCTAGACGGGTCAATCCATATTACCTGGGGCCACCAAAACTTATGGTTTAACGAGGATGGCAACAAGCAGGATGATTTTCCGGTTCACTTTAACCAGTCTTTCGACTGGGTTCCCTACAGTTTCGCTTGTGATGTGCTAATTGGCGGTGACTACGGAGCCGGCTATGACATGTATGCCAAAATAGAAGGAGTGCCTGGACCCGATATTTTTGCTCCCACTCTGTTAAACGTCCTTGACGTTCTTGGCGCTGCTGAGTTCCGGGGCTTCGAGATAGTCAGCTACGACAAACTATAAGCCACTGGGAGAGTACCGATGAATATTACCAGTATGGAAATCATCAGACCTAGTGTAGCTGCTATTGGGGTTGTCGCTGGGGAGAAGATTGAGCTCACCTATGGCGATACCCTCAAGGTAAATGTCAGCTTCGACTACCGAGGGCTGGGAGAGACGGTTACTCTCTTTGGCGCCATAGGCAGGAGCGGCATTCCTGGCGAGGAGCTGCTGGATGAGGGTAGCTTTATAAAAAGCCTTACCGGTGAGCAGAGTATTGAGCTCCCCCAGTCCCTGGAGTTTACCCCCGTGGCGGCAAGCGTTGACATCCCCATTACAACCGATATTAGCCCCGGCACCAACTATGACCTGTATGTGAAGCTCGTGGAATACCGCAAGGAGGCCGGGATGCCTGAGGTTGATGATGTCATAGATATCCCCCCAATCTACGAGCTTATTCAGCACACCATTTATCCCTACGCCTATATCTACGACGGCGATATTGAAGTAACCACTGCCACTTTTAAGACAGACCCCTTCACGCCTGCAGCCTGGATGGTGGATAAATTCGCCGACAAGCTGGAGGAGGAGGTCAGAGCAAGAGGCGGTCGCCCCATTGAGGTAAAGGTATATGTTGATACTACGCCACTTTTCTGGACGAACTTCAGGATTGAGGTCGTTGGGACACCACTCGGAGCTGAGGTAGCATCCGGAATAGCAGTCGGTATTCCCATTTGGCTGGCTATTATACTGGTATGCCTGGCAATAATCGCGGTCATAGTCGTGGCAACCTTAGCAATTAAAACCGTCGTCGGGCTTTTCAAGACCTATCCAGGGCTTAAGGATGTCAAACCAGGCTGGGGTAAAGAGACCCTGATGTTAACTATCCATGACTCTGAGGAGTATTGGGAACGCCCGTTGACACCCACAGAGACCTTAGAGGGTATGTCAGAAGCGGAGCTACGTGACCACCTTGACCAAATAGCTGAGGAGGAAGTCGCACCAGAGGTGGCGTGGTGGCCACTTGCAGTCATCGGCGGAGTGGCTGTCCTCGGAGTTGGGGCTGTAGTCGCTTTAAGCGTAGCTAAGCCCAAGGAGTAACTGATGTGCCTTCTCTTAGGAACTATGGCACTTTTACTATCTCGGCCCTCGGGCCAGAGAGTCTACTATCAAGACGGGCAAATCCTGGTTGCTGTCCGTTACCCGGGGCAGTGGAATTCTTTGCAAGATTTCGTCCAGCCCGATAACCCCGATATCCTAGCTGCCCTCTCCCAGTGTGGACCCAACTCCTGGGACCTCTATAACTTTGTTTGCCAAGAGATTTCCTACCGCTACGATGTCGGCGAGTTCTGGCAGACTCCTTCTGAAACCTTGAGGGGTTATGGTGATTGTGAAGATAGTGCTATTCTTCTAACCTCTTTGATAAGAGCCGGTGAAGTTCCTAATTGCTATGTAGCACTGGGAAGTCTGGGAGACTACGGCCACGCCTGGTGTCAACTGGATGGGGGGATTCTGGAAACTACTTATACCCGGGCCCAGCCAGTCCCTGACCCTCAAAATTATTGTCCCTACCTCTATTTTAACGACCAAGACATTATCGAGCTTTGGCCAAATGCCCTGGCTGAGCTCTTTGAGCTGCGGCGGAATGAAATTACTAAGCTTAACTTAATGGCTACAGCATTGGAGACGGTCTAACTAATGTTTTCCAGAATTAGAGATGCGGTAAAGGCCTTCAGAGAAAGGCGCTTTGTCATCATCTTCTCAGAGAACGAGGGCGAGGCCGACCTAGCCATCCCCGCCCAGGAAATAGTTGCCGAGTCGATTATCTTTGCCGCCAGGGTAGCCTCGGGACTCCTTTGCCTGGCTTTACCCAGGGCAAGGCTTCAGGAGCTAGAAATAGATAGCTTACCTTCTAAATATCGAGTAACTGACACACCTTTCTACGGCCCGGTTGATGCTAAAGAGGTAGAACGCTCAGGCATTTCACCAAAGGATAGAGCATTCACCATAAGGAAGATAATTGACCCCAACACCAAGCCGTCTGATTTGGCCCGCCCTGGTCATGTCATGTTACTTGGCGCTCATCCGGATGGGCTAATTGGACGCAATGGTCATACTGAGGCTGTGGTTGAGCTATGCCAGCTCGCTGGATTATATCCTGGTGGTATCCTCTGTGAGCTGGTAAGTGATAGTGGGGAAATGATGAACGCTAAGGAATTGAAGTCCCTAGCCAGGAAGTTTAACATCCCCTTTATTACCGTAGGTGCTTTAGCAGAATTTGCTAGGTCTCTGCTCCCTAAAAGGGCTTGACAGTTTAAATAAAATAGTTTTATGCTATAATTAAGTTAAGCCTAGTGAGCTTGCCGATTGAAAGTCGGCTCACTAGGCTTATTTACTTTCATCGGCAGCTCAAAGGCTAATAAAACCTCCGAGGGACACTCTGGGAGAGGTTTCTTCCGTCCCTCGGAGGTTTCTTTTCCAGGGTGTCTCAGAGGGGAAAAAGGAGGAGGTCTAGCTATGGCACAGGAAGCAATCGCATTTGCCGCACCAAGAACCGAGGAGATGACTAAAACCGCAGTCGGCGTGGGGGTAGGTTTTGCCACCGGGGTGGTTCAGGGAGTAGTGGCTAAGTTTGCTCCC
>JABUBP010000556.1_pt1 | contig 10652 bp, 10 predicted proteins | sample 7240331 | NCBI WGS metagenome assembly JABUBP01 (sample SAMN07256347, study PRJNA390944) | subsurface metagenome | isolation source: Methane hydrate marine sediment | place: Pacific Ocean: Eastern North Pacific, ODP site 1244 | collected 2002 | reverse complement strand
TCGGAGCAGTACCTGATGCACGTCGACCCCTCCAACCAAGTGCTCGCGGTGACCACCTTCGGCGGAGAGTACTGCCCGTGGATCGAGGGGACCATCATGCCGGTGGTCTGGAAGCGGATGTGGGGCGCAGGGAAGGTGTTCTACTCCTCTCTGGGCCACGTTGCGAAGGACTTTGAGGTCCCCGAGGTCCGAAAGATAGTCGAGCGGGGGATGCTCTGGGCCTCGAAGTGAGGGGAAGACCGAGGGCTGAGTGACTCACCCATCTCCTGATTCCCATTTTCTAGGAAGCTTGAAAGTAAATGTTTAATCCTCAGAGGTGCACCTATCGTTGATTTTCAGGATAGTATCATCATGGGAGAAGAAGAGAAGAAGTGCGAGGGTCCAAAGACCGTCGCCGAGAAGACAGAGGGTATGACCGAGTACCCCGGCTACTACAGCTTCTACTGGGACGAGAAGGAGGGCAAGGTCTGGCTTGAGGTCGACAAGTGGGACGAGGAGTTCCTTTACGTCAACGCCCTCTCCGCTGGCCTGGGCTCCAACGACGTCGGGCTGGACAGGAACCAGCTGGGGAAGACCAGGATCGTCTACTTCCACCGCGTCGGGCCCAAGGTCCTCCTTTTCCAGCCCAACTACGGGTACAGGGCGCTGAGCGGGGACCCCGACGAGGTCAAGGACGTCGACGACGCCTTCGCCTCCGCCGTGATCTGGGGATTCAAGGTCGAGGCTGAGGAGGAGGGGAGGGTGCTGGTGGACGCCACGGAGTTCCTGATGAGGGACGAGAAGGACGTCATCACGCGGCTCAAGCAGAGGGAGGAGGGCGAGTACGAGGTCGACCCGTCCAAGTCGGCCATCTGGATGCCCGAGACCAAGAACTTTCCCCTCAACACCGAGTTCGAGGCCCTGCTGACCTACAAGGGGAAGGGCCCCGGGGGGTACGTCAGCAGCGTCGCCGTGGAGCCTAAGCTCCTCACCATGAGGCAGCACCACAGCTTCATCCAGCTGCCCGATGACGGCTTCGAGATCAGGCTCTGGGACCCGAGGTCGATGTTCGGGGCGAATATCTATAATGACTACTCCGCCCCGGTAGATCAGCCTATCCAGAAGAAGTTCATCAGGCGCCACAGGCTGAAGAAGAAGGACCCGGACGAGGAGCACGGGGAGGCGGTGGAGCCCATAGTCTACTACGTGGACAGGGGCGTCCCTGAGCCCATCCGCTCTGCACTAGTTGAGGGTGCAGCGTGGTGGAACCAGGCCTTCGAGGCGGCGGGATACAAGGACGCGTTCAGGTGCGAGGTGCTCCCCGAGGGGGCCGACAACCTGGACATCAGGTACAACATCATCAACTGGGTGCACCGCTCCACGAGGGGCTGGAGCTACGGCGGAGGCATCAACGACCCCCGGACAGGGGAGATAATCAAAGGCCAGGTCGCCCTGGGCTCCCTCCGCATCCGGCATGACTTCATGATCGCCCAGGGGCTCGTCGCCGACTACGAGGACGGCACCGAGACCTCGGAGATGCTGGAGATGGCCCTCGCTAGGATAAGGCAGCTCTCCGTCCACGAGGTGGGGCACACCCTGGGGGTGGGCCACAACTACGCCTCCAACGTCAACGGCAGGTCCTCGGTGATGGACTACCCCGCCATGTGGGTGAAGATAGGGGAGAACGGCAAGCTCGACCTGTCGGACGCCTACGAGACAGGCGTCGGCGAGTGGGACAAGGTCTACATCAACTTCGGGTACAGGGATTACCCCGAGGGGGTAGACGTGGACGCGGAGTCAAAGAAGATACTGGACGAAGCCTTCGAGGGGGGGCTGCTCTTCGCGCCTGGGCAGGGCTCGGGGGCCGCGGGCGACCACCCGCTGGACAACCCCTGGGTGAACGGGACCGACCCCGTGGACGAGCTGGAGCGCATCATAAAGGTCAGAAAGATAGCGCTGGACAGCTTCTCTGAGAGGAGGATCAAGCCGAGTACGCCCATGGCGCTCCTCGAGGAGCCCCTGGTGACCACCTACCTCTACCACAGGTTCTCCACCGAGGCGGCCTGCAGCAAGATCGGCGGCCTCTACTACAGCCACACCATCAGGGGGGACACCCAGAAGGACCCGGAGATAGTCTCAGGGGATGAGCAGAGGCGCGCCCTGGAGGTCGTGCTGAGGACGGTCGACCCCGAGTTCCTCGCCATGCCCGAGAGGGTGCTGGAGGTCATCCCGCCGAGGCTCAGGGGCCTGGGGCCCATCAGGTCGACCATGAGGGGGCCATCGGTGACGAACAGGGACGTCTTCCCCGGGCGCACGGGGCATCCCTTCGACCCCCTGGGGGCGGCTGAGACGGCCGCCAACTACACAATCGAGCGGCTGCTGCACCCCGAGAGGGCGGCCAGGGTCGTGGAGTACCACGCCAGGAAGGAGGAGACACCGAGCCTGGGGGAGGTCATCGACACCCTGATCCGGGCTACCTGGAAGAAGACGTACGAGGACAGGTACCACGCGGAGCTGGGCAGGATGGTGGATGACCTGGTGCTCTACAACCTGATGAAGCTGGCGTCCAATGCGGAGGCCCCTTCAAGCGTGCGCTCGGTCGCCTACCTGAAGCTGGACGAACTCAAGGAATGGCTCGGGGAGCAAGTGAAGAAGGCCGCGGACGAGGGTTACAGGGCTCACTACCTGTTCGCCGAGGAGCTGATCGAGCTCTACCAGGAGAACCCTGACGCGGTGAAGCTCACGGAGCCCCTCGCGACGCCTCAGGGTGCACCTATCTAACCCTCTTTTTTCACTTTATTTTTCTGGATGTTATAGAAAGATAGGAGGGATTAGACCAGCTTGGCCAGTCCCTCGAGGAAGGCGTCGATGTCCTCCCTCTCCATCCCGTAGTGGACCACGAGCCTCGTCCCCGTGGGGCCTCCGCGGCTCTTCCAGCCCAGCTCCTTGCAGGCGTTGGACCAGTCCTCGCCCTTCCAGCCGATGTCCGAGTAGTCGATGAAGAGCATGTTCGTCTTCAGGGGGAGGCGGAGCTTGATGCCTAGCTTCTGGAGACCTTCAGCAAGGACCTTCGCGTTGTCATGGTCCTCAGCCAGCCGGTCCACCATCTTGGTGAGGGCGATGACGCCGGGGGCGGCGATGATGCCCGCTTGGCGCATGTTTCCGCCCAGCATGGAACGGTAGTACTTCGCCTTCGCTATGACCTCCTCGGAGCCCGCCACCACGGAGCCCACGGGGGCGGCCAACCCCTTGGAGAGGCAGGCCTGGATGGTGTCGCTGTACTTGGCGAGCTCACTCACCTTGATCCCGAGGGCGACGGCCGCGTTGAAGATGCGGGCCCCGTCGGTGTGGACACCCATGCCGTGCTCCTTGGCGACGTCGAAGTCGATCTTCATCTGCTCAGGGGTCAGCGGGGTCCCCCCGGAGGAGAGGTGGGTGTTCTCCATGCAGAGGAGACTCGTCCGTGGTCCGGCTCCCCGGCGCCTCCCAATGGCGGCCACGATGGCGTCGGGGGGCAGGAAGCCCTCCACGCCGGGGACGGGCTTGGGGATGAGTGAGCCGATGACAGACCAATGTCCCCTCTCGATGGTGTAGAGGTGGGCCCGGGCCTCGCAGATGAAGGAGTCTCCCCTGTTGGTGTGGGCGAGCATTGAGACGGCGTTTCCCTGGGTGCCGCTGGTGCAGAAGATGGCGGCCTCCTTCCCGAACATCTCGGCGGCTACCCGCTCCAGCTCGTTGACCGAGGGGTCCTCGCCGTAGCCCATGTCCCCCACCGCCGCCTTGGCGGCGGCCTCCCTCATCTCGGGGCTGGGCCAGGTCGTAGTGTCGCTCCTGAAGTCGAGGTTCTTTTCGACCATGATGAATCAATAAGTGATGTCTAAGCCGTATATAAGACGTTGATTCGAGAAATCGGTTTGGGGCCAAATGGTGTCTGAAAAATCGGGAAATAGGGAGCTAAGGACGCTTGGAGTTCTGGTTTCCCCTGCCCGCGCTCTTCGCGTGCGCCTTGACGGCCTCCCTGTACCTCTTCTGAGCCTGTTTCGCCAGCTCCTTCGCCGTCTTGAGGACATCCTGGGCGTTCTGAGGCCTACCAGCCTCCACCTTCTCTAGGATCTCCTCGACGAGGGCCTCGACATCCCCCAGGTCACCGTTTACCTCCGTGGCGTTACCGTACTTCCGGGTCAGCCTCGCCTGGGTCTGCCTGAGCACCCTGAGACGTGCCTCCAAGGCGTTTGCCCCCTTGAGGGCCTTGGACACCTCGTCTCCGTCGATGTCGTCAAGTTCGTCGTCGACCTCGTCCACCAGAGACTGAAGGTCCTCCAGGACGTCGTCCAAGTCCTCGTTTGAGAGGCGGCTCTTGAACCCGTTCATCCTCCCCGCCGCCTGGGTGAGGGCGTTCTTAACCTTCTGGGCCCCTGCGAGGGTGAGGTTCCCCTCGAGGCTCTCGATCTTCTTCCTTAGCCCCCGGAACCGGGCCTCGGCCTGCTCCATGAACTTCTCGGCCTTCGCCGCCTTGTGCCTCTTGAGGACACTGTTCACGAAGCCCTTGAGCCTGCCCATTATGTTCCTTGCTGCAGCCAGATGTCTGGCAGCAGTCCTCATGTCACCCTCCTCGAGGGCTAACGCAGCGTCGTCCAGGTGCTGCTCCGCCGCAAACAGGGCCTCCTCGGCCTTCGCGATGTAATCCAACACCGTTGTGTTGTTCTCGTACTCCTCTGCGAGTCTGCTCAGCGTCTCCCTGACCTTCTCAAGGTAGAGCCGGGCTCTCTCGAGGGCGTTCTCCAGCCCTTCGCCATCAGGTGCCCCGTCATCGTTGTCATCGGGTGCGCCTTCGTCATCGCCATCACCGTCGTCGACGGGAGCCACAGTGACTGAAAACCAGGCAGAGGCCTCCTCGTCCCCTGACACTGCCGTGACGTCGTAGAGCCCCTCGGGGGCCGTCTCGGAGAGCTGGAGGGAGGTCTCGAACTTGCTATCCTCGTCTGCCATCAAGCCCTCATCGAGCAGTGTTAAGGTGGAGTTGAAGACCACCGTCACCGTCACGTTGGCGAGAGGAGTTGCCTCTCCTGAGATCTCCACGACCTCACCTGGATAGTAGATCGACTCAGCGGACTCTACAGTTAGTGGCTCGTCTTCGCCGTCATTGGGGTCCTCTGGCTCAGGTTCCTCGACCTCAGCAACGACCGTGAACCAGGTGTCGGCCGACGTTCCGTTGGCGGAGACTGTAACGTTGTAGACGCCGGGCAGGACGCTCTGAGAAGTGCTGTATTCCAATCCGTATGTCCCGTTCTCGTCTGCGGTCAAGTTCGCCTCAAGGAGGACCGCCATCGTGTCGTTGAAGACGATGGATAGGGATACATTTGCCAACGGGTCCGTGCTTCCACTGATCTCGACCTCGTCGCCCAGCTCGTAGGAGGACTGGTCGGTCCATACGGCCAGCGTCTCCACGGCGAACGCGATGTTGACGCTGGGTATGAAGAGGAGGGCTATCGCGAAAAGGGATACAATCTTGCTCTTTTTCATCATGATCACTTCCAAAGGGTTAGGGGTTGAACGGGCGCGACGCAGGCACTGGTCCGATAGTCTAACCCCCCGGAAAGACCGCCTTGAACCTGCCGCGAGGAAAACACCTGGGAAACGATTCTGCCTTCGGCTAGGTCGGAAACCACCAAACGGAGAGGAGTGGAGGTCGTCAAGGCCATTGGTGCCCACGCATCGCTACACGTCAACCCTTTCACCGCACCTGTAAGGTACGCAATTAGATATGAGGAACCCGTAGGAATGGGTTGGAACACCTGTTCCATACGTCAAAGCCAGTTTTCCCCCATTAAAAGGGGCACAGGAAAGGGGAGAAACATAATATGCGATGCGATATCTGGTCTAGAACATCGGAGGGCCCAAATTATGGGCCATCAACCTTTAAGGGATTGGAAGGGTGGTTATAACGAGTTTTCGGCCTCAATTCAGCCCGTTTATCTCGTGCCTCTCCGGATCCTTGATGAAGGCGTAGGTCAGCAGGAAAAGGGGAACCGTGGCGAACCAGATGAAGTATAGGGAGAAGTAGTGAGAGACGTTGTCGTAGATGTATCCCCCGAGTATCGACCCCACGGACGCCAGAATCAGGATGAAAAAGTTCCTGGAGCCCGCGATCTTCCCCCTGTGCTCTATGGGCACCAGGTCGGCGTAAAGGGAGGAGATGGCCGAGCCGAAGATGATGTTCACCAGGGCGATGATGGGCATCGAGATCATGAGCCTCACGAAGTTCCCCCAGACGAGGAAGGGCGCCGCGATGGCGATGAGCACCCAGCTGACCAGCAGTGACTTCCTCTTCCCGTACTTGTCCACCATCTTCCCGCATGGGATGGCCAGGACCACGATGGAGACGGACAGGGCGCTGAATACGTACGCCAGGTTGACGGGGGCGACCCCAAGCTCATCGATGATGAAGAAGATGAAGCTCACGTTGAACATGCTGTTGGGCAGCATGAAGAGGGCCTGAATCAGCAAGATGACCAGCACGGTCCTGGGCACCTTGCGCCAGACGGTGAGGCCCTCGACGAAGACCTTCGCCCCCGACAGGGACTTCACGAGCTCCCTCCCGTTCAGGGGTTCGGCGTCCACCACAGTCTCCTTGATCCTCATACGGAGGAGCGCAGCCACTAACAGCCCTAACGCCGCGAAGGCGAAGGCTATCCTTGTTCCCGTGATGAGCCCGAAGTTCACGTAGAGGAGGCCCGCGAGGAGAGGGGAGGGCGTCGTTGACGCGCTGTTGATGAGCTGTATCACTGAGTAACCCGTCCCCCGCTTCTCGGGGGGAATGGAATCCATGACGAGGGCGTTGAAGGCGGGGTTGTATATGGAGGCCAGCCCCCTCAGGACGGCCCCCAGGAGGATGGTCTGCCAGTTGGGGGCGAAGACGTAGAACATGGTGGCGAAGGCCATGAAAATGGTCATGGTCCAGAGTATCTTCTTGCGCCCATGCCTTGTCAGCGATGTACCCGCCGGGGAAGCTGACGAATGCGGTTATCACCTGCTGGGCGGAGCTTATGAGGCCCACAGTGGCGACGGTGCCCCCCAAGGCGGTCACGAAGAGGGAGTAGTACGTGAAGGCCATCTCCCCCGTGAAGTCGGCTATGAACGAGCCGACGTATAGGAGGAGGATGTTCCCTTTGATGAAGTCGAACTCGCCCCTGAGACGGTTCATGATCCCCTTCTTGGGAGCATCAGCCTCAAGGGCGCCCTCTGGCATGCTCTTTCCCTCATCCACTTCCTGGCACCTACAGAACTATCTTACTCTGGGTCTTTACTCCAAGCCCCCTGCGGACTTGAGGGCGTCCCGTATCTCGATGAGGAGCTTCTTGATCTCCTTGAGGGTCCTGTCCGTCTGACGCATTATCTCCTCGTCGGAGAGGTACCTCCTCTGCGGCTTCCTTTCCATCTCTACTCCTCCACGGACTTTAGGACATCTCTGATCTCCACCAGGACGCTGGCTATCTCCTCCAGCTCCTCAAGGGTGGCGCTCTGCTGGGCCCTCAGGTTCCTCAGCCTCTCCCGGTCGAGGCGGTTCGATGAATCGAACGAGTTACCCATGCCACCCACGGTGATCCCCACTATGACTATTGCCCCTCCCATCACGACTCCCATAAACGCCACTACCGCGGCGAGCAGGCTGTTGAACCCGTAGTTGACTACGAAGTAGAGGGCCACAGCTGGGACTCCCAGCCCTATGGCGATGGCGGATAGACCGACCATAACGGATGATGTGCTGTTCATTTACTCTTCTTCCTCCTTCAACACTATGTCGTGGATCATCTTCGAAGATAGTACTATCTCGAAGTCGGTGGGTGCGTAGGTCTTCACGGATGGAAGGCCCTCGCGCTCCTCCTGCTTTATCTCCTCTATCAGTCCCATCTTCTTCAATCCCTTCATGTGGAGATGCGCCAGGGGGTACGAGATCCCCAGCTCCTTGGCGAGGGCGTAGGCGTGCCTCGGCTCCTTCTCGAGGAGGGCTATGATCCTCAGCCTGATGGGGTTCGCTAACGCCTTCATGGTCTTCACCAGCGTCTGCAGCCCATCGTCGGTTGGCTCCATCTCTCCACGACGCTATATAAGAAATATATTATATATAAATATTTCTTTACATATAAGGAAAACATGATATAGACAGGGGGATGAAAAGGGGGCCTAGTAGTACTTCCCCCTTGCCGTGACGGGCCAGACCGCGGCGACCCTGCCGTCCTTCACCACCACGATCTCGTCGTGCTGGTTCACCGTGGTGCAGCAGTGGCTGGGGACGAACTCAAGCTTCTGGCCCCACCTCAGCTTCTTCCGGGCCTCGCTGCCCTCCTTGAAGGAGATGGTGCCGTGCTCCTCGGAGAGCCCCACCCTCTCGAACTCCAGGGGCTCCCCGTCCACCTTCACGAGGACTGCGGGGTCCGAGCGCCTGTCCCCCCCGGACATCACCTTGAGCCCTGCGTCGGTCACCACCCTGTCGTCGAAGTTGGCCCCGATGATCTGGGTGAGCACCGTCAGCGACGGCTTGAAGTAGACGTCGTTCACGACCCTCCAGCCATAGCCCGTCCCCTCGGCCCCCACGCCGAAGACGAATGAGCCCGGTTCTATCTCCGTTATGCCCGGGTAGGTGCCCGTCACCTCATAGGTCCCGGTGGAACCGGCGCTCACTATCTCCACCTCGATGCCGGCCTCCCTGATCATGTTGGCGGTGTCCACCGTTATCTTGTCCCTCTCCAGAGCGGTCTCCCGGGGGACGGGGTTCTCGTAGCCGTAGATCCCCCTGAAGACGAGGCCCTTGGTGGAGACGATCTTCTTGGCCAGATCAACGGTTGGCTGCCCCGGCGCGACTCCGCACCTCCCGTGGGTCATCTCGATGACGACGTGCTGCTCGACTCCCCACCTCGTGGCGGCCTCGGAGATCATCTCCACCTCCGCCACATTGTCCACGGAGGTGAGCACCTTCCCCTCCCCCATCGCCACGTTGAACCCCACCAGGGTCTCTATCTTCCCGGGGTCAGAGATCTCCTGGCTGATGAGGATGTTCTTGTCGCCGTGGAGGATCCCCGAGTGGAGGAGCACCTCCGCCTCCCCCAGCTTCTGGGTCATCACCCCGATGGCCCCCGCCTCCAGGAGCTTGCTGCAGATGGCTGCGGCCTTGAAGGTCTTCGCGTGGGGCCTCACGTTGACCCCGGCCTCCCTGGCGAATCCGAACATCTTGTCAATGTTCCACTGGAACATGTCTAGGTCGAGGAGGAGGCACGGGGTCCTCAGCTCCTCGACGGGTCTCCCTATCGGATACATCAGAATCGTATTCGCGATGCCTCTCCGGTTTTAAATCACTTGCCGTGGGCGGAGTCGCTCTCCAGCGCCACTGGTCCCGGGGGGATAGGTTTTTAGGGTCCTTAGAGGGAGTCGGGTCCTCTTATAGGGAATTGGGGTTCAGAATCCCTTTATGAACCGTTTGGACCACTCAGAAGAGGAGAGGACAGGTAGTTGTCAAGTGCATTGAAGCGGCTGATGGAGGGCCTGCGAGGTCCGAGGTCGAACCCCGGGAAGCAAGTGCTACTCCGGAGGGCACCCGCGGAGAGTAGGGAGATAGGCGACGTCCACGATATGCTCCTGTTTCGCTACGGGATGCCTGAAAGAGAGTGAAAGTAGGGTATAACCTCCATTTTTAAACCGGTTTTTTCATTTCAACGACCCTAGGAGTGGCTGGAGACCAGGCGTCGCGCTTCCCCGTAGGGGCCACGAGCACCCTAAATACACCTTTCGAGGTCACCGATCAATGTCTAATGGGCGGGGGTCATAGCCATCATCTTCGCATCTCTTTCTCAAATTCTTTGTTGGAGTAAGTTCCTCCCATTGCTCACGGGGGTAAGTACTTTTTCTTCAGAATCGATTTAAGGTTCATGGAGCCCCGTACATGAAAGGAGATATGGAATAATGTCCGAGATAGTCAACAAGCTCATCTCCCAAGTAAGGAGCCTGATCTCAAGGAAAAGCGAAGAGAAAACGATGGAAGACGTCTACACCTACAAGACGGATATCAGCGACGTCTACGAACCCAACATAGACCAGGCCGCCGCAACCGAAGTGGAGAAAGAGGCCGAATCGTAACCGTCCCTCCAGCGTTTTTATATTATTTTCATTCTATCGGAAACCGGTCCCTGGATCGATGTCTCCATCAATCGCTGCTGGACTCTCCACGTTCAGGGCATTTCCTCGAACATCTTCCTGAGCTTCCTCTCGCTGAAGCCGATGATGGTGATGAGGTCATCGATGACGATAACGGGGTAGGCGAGCTGTATGCCCCTCCCGGGGAGGAACTCCCCTAACTCGACCATGGCCTCGCCCCGCTCCTCAGGGTCCACCATGTCCAGATGTATGTACTCGTACTCGACCCCCATGCTCTCCAGGAGCATCATGGTCTTCTTGCAGGGGGTGCACGAGCTCAGGGAGTACACTACCACGTCGTGCTCCTTGTTCTCCCCTGCGACCTTGACCCTTCCCACCCATATCCCTCGGAGACCAGACATGAATCAGAATCTAAAATATAAACCATTTCCCGCCGATCCTAGCGCATGGCTACTGATAGCCCAAAACGTTTTCCGGGTGACCGGGATGATGGTTATTCAGGTCCCGGAGGCGTCGAAGGGTCA
>JABUBP010000555.1_pt1 | contig 10658 bp, 12 predicted proteins | sample 7240331 | NCBI WGS metagenome assembly JABUBP01 (sample SAMN07256347, study PRJNA390944) | subsurface metagenome | isolation source: Methane hydrate marine sediment | place: Pacific Ocean: Eastern North Pacific, ODP site 1244 | collected 2002 | reverse complement strand
CGAGCCGATCCAGAGGAGGGGGAACCGGTCCCTGAGCGAGGAGTACTCTCCCTCCGTGTCGATGAGACAGAACCCCACCCGCGCCTGCAGGAGCTGCTCGCAGAGAACCGCGATGCTCCAGCTCTTCCCGGCGCCCGACTGCGCGATGATACAGGTCCTTCCCGTGACCAACTCCTGGGCATCGACGGCGATGTCGCGGTCGCCGTCCTTTCCGATCACCAGCTCCATACGTTCAAAAGATAACAGGATGGCCGGGGTTTTAACGCTTCCTCTTCGTTCCAGAGAGACTATTTTTTAAAATATGGCCTCTGTTGTCAACATTTATTCCTCCGGAGCGAGAGGAGGACGCCGAAGGCCGAGAGGACTCCGAACGCGAGGAAGATCAACTGCACGCTCATGAGAAACTCCGGGAATATCGCCGGTGTAACGGTAGTCGATCCCATGATGACCGCAAAGACCACGAGGACCGCCCCCATGCTCAGCATCATCCCGAGCGACCGCATCATCGCCACCATCGCCGATGCGCTCCCGAAGAACTGCTTCTCCACGCAGCCCATGATGGCAGTGGTGTTCGGGGACGAGAAGAGCCCGAGTCCCACACCCAGCAGGACCAGGAGGGCGAGGATCACGGCGATCGGCGTCGTCGCGGAGAGCATGGAGAAGCCCAGGAGTGCCACGGCCGAGAGCGCCATCCCCACCGAGGCGACATGCCCGGGCCGTATCCGGTCGGCTAGGCGGCCCGCCACCGGGGCGACGAAGACCTGAACGATCGGCTGGACCAGGAGCAGGGTGCCTGCGGCGACGGGTTCGTAGCCCCGGATGTACTGGAGGTAGAGGGAGAGGAGGAACGCGACCGCAAACGTGGCGCTGTAGTTGATCAGGGCGGCGACGTTCGAGGCGGCAAAGACCCGGTTCTTCTCGAGGAGCGAGACCGGGAGGAGGGGGCAGGGCTGCCGCCGCTCCACCCGGAAGAAGACCGCCCCGAGCACGAAGGCTGCCGCGAGGAGGACTGCACCGGCCGGGGTGGTCGCCGAGGCCAGGCCCAGGAAGAGGCAGAGGATCAGGGCGGAGGAGAGGGCCAGCCCGGGGACGTCGAAGTGCTCGCGCTGCCACTCGTTCAGGAACGCCGGGAACTTTCCGGCGTAGAAGAGGACCGGGACTGCGAGGAGCGCGGTCACGATGAAGATGCTGCGCCAGCCGAAGAACTGGGTCAGGGCGCCCCCGAGGAACGGCCCGAGCGAGAGCCCGGCATATACGGCAGTGGTGTTGAGCCCGATCGCGTAGCCCCGCTCGCCGGGCGGGTAGAGGTGGGTGATCAGGGCCACGCTGTTTGCGTAGATCATGGCGCCACCCATCCCCTGCAGGAAGCGGAAGATGAGGAGCAGGCCTATGGTGGGCGTGAAGATGGTGAGAACGGAGCCAGCGGTGTAGACCACGATCCCGATCACAAAGACGGTGACCTTCCCCCGGGAGTCGCCGAGTCTCCCGGCAGGGAGGAGGAAAATGACCGACGAGAGGAGGTAGGCGCTGGAGATCCAGGCAAGCGTGGCGGCGTCGGCAGAGAACTCGCCGCCGATGGCGGGCAGGGCGAGGTTGATCGCGGAGCCCGTGAACGGGTTGAGGAACGTGGCGACGGTGACCAGTAACAGAATGAATCTCCGCGAATATGGTTGGCGATCTCCCTGTTCCATGGGTATCCCTCATGCCTCCCGGAACAGCCCAATCCGGTCCCGGGTGTGCGTTACAAGGGTATTCGCGGCAAGCGCAAATAAGGGCACTGCCGCCGTCCTTGCCGGGTCCGTGCGGTACCTTAATGAGAACGGCTCCCTAAGACCCCCGGGAGTATGCCCGATCCTTCCCCGAACACCCGGCAGGAGGTCCGCGCTCTCTCGATCCGGCTCATCCTGCTGCTCGGTGCGGCAAGCCTCCTGGGGAGCCTGGTCTCGAACGGCGCCCGGAGCGTCACCGGCCCCTACATCCTCCTCCTCGGGGGGAGTGCGGCCGTCGTCGGGCTGGTCGCCGGGTCCGGCGAGTTCATAGGGTATGCGTTGCGGTTTGCCACCGGCGCCTACGTCGACCAGAGCCACCGCTACTGGAACGTGGCGGTGGCCGGCTACGGCCTGCTCGCCGCCATCCCGCTCCTTGCCGTTGCCAGCAGGTGGGAGGCTGCGGCCGTCCTCATCATCGCCGAGCGGATAGGAAAAGCCGTCCGGACACCGGCGCGGGACACGATCCTCTCCCACGCAACGACGACCGTCGGGAGGGGGTGGGGGTTCGGGGTCCATAAGGCGCTCGACCAGGTCGGTGCGGTCATCGGCCCGCTGGTCATGTTCGCCGCCCTGGCCTTCACCGGCGGCTACGCCCCGGGCTTTCTCCTGCTCGGCATCCCTCTCGCCGGTGTTGCAATAGTCCTCTTCTTCGCCCAATCAGAGGTCCCCAAGCCGGGGCGCCTGGAGGTAAACAGAGGGACCAGGGAGACGGGAGATGATCTGCCCGGGATCATGCCATATGCTACATTCATCTTCCTCGGCATGGCCGGGTTCGCCAACTTCCCGCTCATTTCCTTCCACTTAAAAGCTCAATCGATCATCCCCGATGCCTCCATCCCCCTCTTCTACGCCTCCGCGATGGTGGTCTCGGTCGTCGTGGCGCTGCTCGTCGGGCGGGTCTTCGACCGCATCGGCACCCACGTTCTCCTCACCATCCCGGTCCTCAGCACCGTGACGGTCCTGCTTGCTTTCTCGCTCAACCCGGGCGTGGCGCTCGCGGGGTCGCTCGTCTGGGGGGCCGGGATCGGGATCTTCGAGACCTCTCTCCGGGCGTCGATCGCAGAGTCGACGGCGACGGACCGGAGAGGACAGGTCTACGGCACCGTGAGCGCAGTCTTCGGGACGGCGTGGTTCATAGGGAGCGCCGTGATGGGTGTTCTCTACGACGTATCCCTCGGGCATATCGTCGCGTACGTCGTCATCGTCGAGGCTGCGGCGGTGGCCGCCTACCTCTGGATGTACCGGGCACGCATCGTGGTGCGGTTCCAGAAGGGGATCGGGAACCTCATCCCATAACCTTGCGGCGCGACACCATCCACGCCTTCAACGCCCCGCCGATCGCACCGCCGACGGCACCGAGGATGCCAAAGTAGAGGGCCAGGACGAAGAGGAGGACGGCGATCCCGAGGCCGATGAGGGTGCCGGCAGGGCCGAGGAACGCTGTCCCGCCGACGACGGCGACGACCGAGAATACCGTAGCGACGATGAGCCCGCCCAGGAGCCCGCCGAGAGCGCCCCTGACCGCCCGGGGGGGGCCCGAGGTAGCCGCCGACGATCCCCCCCGGCGATCGGGCCCACCACCGGGAAGAACGGGCTGATGAAGAGCATGAAGATGAACCCCACAAGCGTGGAGAGCCAGTATGAACCGCCGTCCTCTGCCAATACTCGCCTCCGGGTCGAGAAGAGCCGGGGAGGGCGACCCTCCCCGGGATTTGCTCCGCGTTACCGCCGGATCGCTCCGGCGATGACGCCGCCGATCAGGGAGAGAATTCCCTGGTAGACGAACGCCACGACGATGATGACGAGCGACGTCCCGAGGCCCGCGATGAACCCAAACGCCCCAAGGAGAACCGTGCCGCCGATGAGGAGCAGCACCGCGAGGACGATGGCACCGAGGATGCCGGCAAACAGCCCGGCCTTTGCGCCGTTCGTTATTCCGCGCCCGGACATCCAGCCGGCGACGAACCCGCCGACCAGCGGTCCGATGACCGGCAGCAGGAAGCCGAGAATGAGCCCCACGAGCCACCCGACGATGACACCCGTCCAGAAGTTATCCGCCATATTCTTCCATCACCGCCGGGGATTCGGGAATGGAGTATATAAGTGTTGGGGTTAGGCGCCGGTTATCGGTGGATCCGGGTCCCCGCCCGCCCGGCAAGGGCGTCTGCAGCCTGCTCGAGCGATGCGATGGTTACCCGGTCCCCCCCGGCGTCGAGGAACCCGACGGCCGCCTCGATCTTCGGCCCCATGGTCCCGGGCGGGAACTGCCCCGCCGCGAGATGCTCTCGTGCCTCCGCAATCGTCATCTCGCGTATATCCTGCCGGCCCGGCCGTCCGTAGTTCAGGGCAACGCGCTCGACGTCGGTCAGGATCAGCAGGTCGCCGGCGCCGACGAGCCGGGCGAGGAGCGCCGCGGTGTAGTCCTTGTCCACCACCGCCTCGACACCCCGGAGGGTGCCCTGCGGACCCGCGACCACCGGGACGCCCCCGCCGCCCGCGGCGATAACGACCACCCCGGCCAAAAAGAGCCGGACTATTGCCTGCCCCTCCACGAGGGCGACCGGACGCGGCGAGGGGACCACCCGCCGGTAGCCCTGCCCCGGCATCTGCACCATCCGCCAGCCCTTCTCCTCCTGCAGCCTTTTCGCCTGCATCGCCGTGTAAAACGGACCGATGGGTTTCTCCGGGCTCCCAAATGCCGGATCGTCGCCGTCCACGAGGGTCTGGGTGAGCACCGTCGCGACCGGGCAGTCGAGCCCTGCCTCCCTGAGAGCCTCCTGCATCGACTGCTGGAGCAGGTAGCCGATCATCCCCTGGCTCTCCGCCCCGCAGACATCCAGCGGCATCGGCGGGAGGGTATCCTTCGCGAGCTCGTTTTTGAGGAGGATATCCCCCACCTGGGGGCCGTTCCCGTGGGTGATGACGACGGCGTAGCCGCCGCTCGCAATCTCCGCAATGTGCCGGGAGGCCCGACGAACGTTCGCGAACTGTTCTTCAGCCGTTCCCGTCTCCCGGTGCCGCAGAATGGCGTTCCCGCCAAGCGCGACCACTACGGCCTTCCCCGGCATCCCGCTACCCCCGCTCCAGCGTGCAGGTCATGCAGTGGGGGCCGCCGTAGCCTCCCGTCAGGTTCTCGAGGTGGAGCGCCGTGACCTCGACATCGTGCCGGGAGAACTCCGCCTTGTGCGGGAAGAACCGCCCGTCGTTCTTGATCCGGCGGTAGTCCTCCTCTGCATGGCGGAGGAGCCGCCCATAACGTTGCGGATCACGTGCGGCCTTCCGCTCCAGGTTCAGGAGCACCGTCTGCATCACTCGCTCCCCCTCCACTGCAAGGATGCTCCCGTCCCGGACGCAGAGGACGTTTGCGGCGTAGGAGAGCTGCTCCAGGATCGAGAGGTCGATCACCGCAAACCCTTTCGACCGGATGTAGTCGTAGAGGCTCGCGGCCTCGCCCGACGGCTCGTAGCCCCCGCTCACTTGGTGGTAGATGTCGACCTGCGCCCTCCGGAGAAGGACCTCGGAGCCGATCACCACGCCGCTTCCCGCGACGTTGAAGTAGGTGTCGAGATGCATGTCGACCATCGGGTCGGGCCGGTCGCTCGGGATGAGCGGGTGGCCCGGCTGGTGGACCACGCCTATCTCGCCGAACCCCGGGGCGCAGCCGAGAAACTGGCATACCCCGGCATGGTTCGTCCGGTCCCCGGTACCGACGAGGGCGAACTCCCCCATCGGCATGAAGTCTCCACCCTCGAAGGTCCCCGGCTCCCGCACCGTCCCGGCGACCGGGATGCCGAGGATCTCCCAGAGGAACCGGGTAATCTCGGGCTCCCGCAGCCGCTGCCGCTTTGCCGGCCGTGCGACAACGAGGCCGCAATCGGTCACCGCCTGCTGGTCGCGCATGAAGTAGAGGTTTGCGAGCGGCTCCTGCCCCAGGATCCGGACGTCCACCCCGGCACGGGGGCGTCCCCGTCCCACCTCGATGACCGGGTTCAAGAGGAGGAGGGTGAAGAAGTGCAGCGAGTCCAGGGCATCGGCGTTCTGCTCCATGCTCCGGCGCGCCTCCGCCACCTCCTGCCTCCCGCCCCGGAGGGTGACGGTCTCGTGCGCCCAGTCGACGAGCCGCCGGCGCACCGCCGGGTCATGATCGGCGGCATCGAGGATCGTCTCCTTGAGGTGCAGCACCCGGACCCCGAACTCCTCCCGGAGGGTCCGCACGAGGCGATCGTGCTCCCGGCGTGCCTCGTAGCGGCTGAACGCCCGTTCGTAGAGCGCCGCATACGGCTCCAGCAGCCCGAAGAACATCTCGATCCCCGGCCGGTGGACGGCCACCCTCCGGAGCTGCTCCCACTCTGCCCGCACCCCCGCTGCCATCCCGCTCACCTCTCCCGCCGGAGAGCGGCGAAGAAGTACGCGATCATCACCCCGGCGGCCGTCGCTGTCGCGAGCGCCCAGTTCACCCGCCCGCTGGCGGCGAAACTGACCCCCGCGAAGACGGCGAATGCCAGCAGACCATAGAGGAGGAGTTTTGCGTATCGATGCATCTACAGGGTGGTCCTCGCCCGGAGAACGGATAAACCTGTCGCGGGCCGGACCCCCGGGGCCCGGTCAGGCTTCCGCCCCCAATCCTGGATTCGCGAGCTCAGCGCCACCGGTTACCCCTCCGGAGCGGCTGTCCCTGCCTCCCTGAGTACAAATCACAATAATTATTATTCGGGGAAACAACCAACGACACACAAGAAATATTATCTACCCGGCACGAGGAGGTGTTCACATGAGGATCAGACGGTATAAATCTCCCATCTCAACGACTACGAGGCCGTTTCGGATAGTGCGGCGACTGCAGTGCAACCCGACCTACACCCCGCTCAGGACCGGTCCGGTGGTGAACGCCACCGTGCTCGCGGCCCTCTCGGCGACATCCGCCATGTCGGGTCTGACCCTCGGGTTCTGCATGCGCCTCGTGGGGCTGTAAGGCCGGCAGCCCATCAACAACATCTTTTTTGATTCCGTCATAGCCCGATGACGTCCATCACCCAGAGCCCGAACCGGACCATCCCCGACCGCAACGTGCCGATGAGGGTGTTCCCCTCGATCGTGACCGTGCCGTTCCGCATCGCCGCCCGGAACGTGTCAAACGGCCGGTCGGATGCCATGACCTCCTCCACCGTCGCAGAATCGGTGGTCACCGTGACGATCGGGTCCGGACAGCCCTTTGCGTCGAACTGGACGATCTTGCGGTCCTCGAAGGTGATCCCGATGACCAGCACGCCGTCGGGGGACTCGATGTAGAGGTTGACCTTCTCGTCCTCGAACGGCCCGGTCACCCATCCCGGCAGCCGGTCGGCGTACTCGTTGTAGGTCAGGGTATACTCCCGCATCGCAAAGAGGAGCTTCACCTCTGCCGGGGTCAGGTCGGCGTTGTCGACCACGAGCCCGCCTGCCGCTGTGACGAACGCCAACACTACGAGGAGGAGGGCGAGGACCGCCCGGAGGGGCGGGGTCACCACCACCCTCCTCTCCGCTCTTCACCTTCCGGCGCGCCGGTGCCGGGAGTGATGCTATACGCGGATCGGGCCCTCTGATCGCCTGTACAGGTGAGCAAGTAGCAGCCGCACATGCCGTCTCTGAGGATGGATGAGGAAGTTCCGGTATTTTAGAATATCTATCCGGACCGGCTGCAGGAGGCGTGCCAGAACGGTTTTACCGCCCGGGCCCACACCCCGGGATGCGACGGGGAGAGGGAGCCGGGGATCGTGCGGGTCTCCGGGCGGCCCGCCGCATCACGGGAGGGAAAAGGAGATATGACGGCACCATGCATGAGGGGTACGAGGGCGGACGACTCCCGCGCCGGGCGGGAGCGGATGGTGATCGATGGGAGAGGATGATATCATCGGGGTGCGGGACCTCGAACATACGTTCGACGGCTTTGCTGCGGTGCGCGGCATCAGTTTCACCGTCCGGAGAGGCGAGATCTTCTCCTTCCTCGGTCCCAACGGCGCGGGAAAGAGCACCACCATCAACATCTTAACGACGCTCCTCCCCCTCCAGAAGGGTACGGTGCGGGTGGCCGGCTACGATGTCGCACGGGAGCCCGGGAGGGTCCGGGAGGCCATCGGCATTGTCTTCCAGGACGACGTGCTCGACCGCGACCTCACCGTCTGGGAGACGATGGAGTTCCACGGGCGGCTCTACGCCATCCCCCGCGACGAGCGGCGGCGGCGGATCGATGATCTGCTCCGGGTCGTTGAACTCGGCCCCAAACGGGACGAGCGGACGAAGAACCTCTCCGGCGGTATGAAGCGGCGGCTCCAGATCGCGCGGGGCCTGATGACCCGGCCGGAGGTTCTCTTTCTGGACGAACCGACGCAGGGGCTCGACCCCCAGACACGGATGCGAATGTGGGAGTATATCCGGCAGATGAACGAAGCCGGGACGACGATCTTTCTGACGACGCACTACATGGAGGAGGCCGATATGCTCTCCGACCGGATCAGCATCATCGACCACGGCAGGATCGTCGTCTCCGGCACCCCGGAGGAACTGAAGAACACCCTCGGCGAGGACGTCGTCTACCTGGAGACCGAAAACGACGCGAAGGCCCGGGAGACACTCCGGGGGATCGGGGAGATCCGGTCGGTTACGGAGTCCCCCCGCGGCCTCTCGATCACGATCTCGGCCGACGGGAGCCACTGCCTCCCGCAGATCGTCGAGCGGGTGCGTGGCGCCGGTATCGGGATTTCGAGCGTGAACCTCAAGAAACCGACGATGGACGACGTCTTTGTCTACTACACCGGCAGGGAACTGCGGGATGAGGGGGCGTGAGCGCCATGGCGTGGGAGTTTCTCACCGTCTACTGGCGGGAGATGATCCGGTTCGTCCGGTTCAGGACGCAACTCCTCTCGTCGCTCCTGCAGCCGGCGCTCTGGATGGCGTTCTTCGGCGTCGCGATGTCCTCGAACTTCAACCGGTTCGCCTCCGCCGTCCCGGTCCCGGCGGGCATCGTTCCGGTCGACTACCTCACCTTCATGGCCGCCGGGGTGATCGCGATGACAACCCTCTTTACGAGTCTCTTTGGCGGGATCAGCCTCCTCTTCGATAAGAACTGGGGGCTGATGCGGGAGATGCTCGCGAGTCCCATGCCCCGGACCCACATCGTGCTGGGGGTCAGCCTCTCGGGGATGACGAAGTCGTTCATCCAGGTGGCCATCATCATGGCGTTCGGACTCCTCCTCGGGGTGCAGTTCTTCCCCGGGTTTTCGGCCACCCGGATCGCCCTCTCGCTCCTCGGTATATTCGCGTTCGTCGGCGTCTTCTCGCTCGGGTTCCTCCTCTTCTCCTCCACCATCTCGATGCGGCTGGAGAGCCCCGAAGGGCTGCAGGGGATCATCACGCTCCTCACCCTGCCGCTCTTCTTCGTCTCGAACGCCCTCTACCCGATCCAGGCGTTCCCGCCGCTCTTACAGGCCCTCTCGACCTACAACCCGCTCACCCACCTGGTCAGCGGGGTCCGCTACTTCGCCCTCGGGAGCGACTTCTTCGCCGTCGGTGCCCGCTACTCCTACACCACGGCCGACGTCCTCGCATCGTTCGCTTACCTGGTGATCTTTGCGGCGGTGATGTTCCTCCTCGCCCGCCGGACGTTCCAGAAGGCGGTGGTGACATGACGGGCGATCTCCCGGGAGGGGTATGACCGTGCAGGGAACCGTCTATGCAGCACTGGCACTGCTGGTCCTCATTGCCGTTCTCTCCGGGTGCGTCGGGGTGCCGGATCTTGAGGCGACGGAGCAGTTCGACCGGACGGTCACGGTGGAGCCCGGGGACGAAGTGATCGTGATCAACCGGAACGGGGGCGTGAACGTGAGTGTCCGGGATGAGGAGTGCGGACATCGAACGGCCCGATCTCCGCCGGCATCCCCACCGTCCGGGGGAACGTGACGATATCGTCAAGCAACGGCGCCATCACGCTCTGGCTCGCAGAGAGTCTGGACGCCGGCATCGTCGCCACCACGTCTAACGGCAGGATAGCGGTTCACGACCTCCCGCTTCTGCTCAGGGAGTCGACGGGAACCTCGGTCTCGGGCACACTCGGCAACGGAGGGCCGACCATCACCGTCACCACCTCGAACGGGGGTATCGACCTCTCAGGGCTCTGACCGACACGGCCCGCCCCAAATGTTCCAGATCTGCAGGCACAATTCTTATCCCCTGCAGTTGCGAGATAACTGGAGAGGGAGCAGACAACGATGGCAGACGTCTATTTCGCGAATCTCAGGGCAAGGAGTCACCGGGAGAGCAAAGTCCAGAAGATCCGCCGCCTCTTTGATGCGGCCGGGTTTGGCGAGGTGATCCGACCGGGGGACCTTGCGGCCGTCAAACTGCACGCCGGGGAGCGGGGGTGCGACACCTACCTGCACCCGGTCTTTGCCCGGCAGGTGGTCGATAAGGTGAAGGAGCGCCGAGCGCACCCGTTCATCACCGATACCGGCACCCTCTACGCGGGAAGCAGGGCCGACGCCGTCGGGCATACGGTCACCGCCATCGAGCACGGCTTTGACTACGCAGTAGTCGGCGCCCCGGTGATCGTCGCCGACGGGCTGCGGGGCGGGTACTGGGGAGAGGTCGCCGTCGACAAGAAGCACTTCCAGAGCGTCCGGATCGCCGGAAACATCCTCGCCGCCGACAGCATGATCGTCCTCTCGCACGTCAAAGGCCACGACCTCGCCGGGTTCGGCGGGGCGATCAAGAACCTGGCGATGGGCTGCGCCCCGCCCTCCGGGAAGGCGGAGCAGCACGCGGGCCGACCGTTCGTGGAGATCGAGCGGTGCGTCGGGTGCGGCAGGTGCATCCAGGTCTGCCCGCAGGCGGCGGTGACGCTCGTGGACGGGCGGG
>JABUBP010000553.1_pt1 | contig 10665 bp, 13 predicted proteins | sample 7240331 | NCBI WGS metagenome assembly JABUBP01 (sample SAMN07256347, study PRJNA390944) | subsurface metagenome | isolation source: Methane hydrate marine sediment | place: Pacific Ocean: Eastern North Pacific, ODP site 1244 | collected 2002 | reverse complement strand
CCTTATTGACCGGTATTCGTTAGTGCTATAAGATTTCCTTGCTCGACCTCAGCTGAGCCTTGCTTTATCTCACGAGCTAATTCTCTGTCTTCAATCAACCGTAGTGTCTCCACCATTCGGGAGTATTCCTCATAGCTGATGACAACAGCCACCGGCTTGCCGTGCTTGGTCACCATAAACCGATACAGCTCATACTCCACCCGGTCAATAAGGGGTAGAAAGTTCTTTCTGGATTCGGTTATAGAGATTGCTTCTAACATGATGTTTCCATTAAAAAATGTACATTATAATGTACATTATATATCACATCTTTATGAGTTTGTCAACCCCCTTTATACCCTTTTGTGATAAAAAATTGACCTTGTCCCTTAAATTCGTTATTCTGATAAACCATGCAAGTCATTCCCGAAGTGCACCAAATAACAATCAGGAGTACTAATATATTTCTGATTGTCGAAGAAAAACTAACGCTTGTTGACACCGGATTTCGTGGCAGTGCCGGCAAAATAGCCGATTACATAAACCGCCTGGGCCGCTCAATTAAGGAGCTAGACCTCATCATCATCACTCACAACCATCTGGACCATGTTGGTGGGCTGCCTGAGCTAAGGAAGATGACCCCGGCCAAGGTTGCCGCGGGTAAGGCTGACTTAAGCGAGAGCGAGAGCGGGCTGCCCTACCCCAGATGCTATCTGAAATTAATGCATATCCCGCCGATAGCCATCTTTAGACCCCTTGTCTACGCCAAACCAAGCGAGGTTGACATCCAGTTGGCTGGTGGGGAGATTTTACCTCCATTAGGTGGGCTTAAGGTTATCCATACGCCGGGGCATACCCCGGGCAGTATCAGTCTCTACTCGCCAAAAAAGAAGCTACTTATAGTAGGTGATGCCCTCAATAACCGCCTCAAAGCCCTGCGGCTACCGCCGAAAGACATTAGCAGCAACCTACCCCAGGCTATAGACTCGGTAAAACGGCTGGCCCAAATAGACTTTGATATTCTATGTTGTGGGCATGGTAAACCAATAATTGGGGGTGCTTCAGCCAGAGTAAGGGACTGGATAGAAAGAAAGGGGCTATGATTAACTTTCTATATTTAGCGCCCTACTCTATAATATAGAACAGTATATATAACTAGGGAAGACAATCTAACTTGTCTTCTACCACTACGAAAATGCGAGTTATTGCTGGCCAAGCAAAGGGGTGTGTCCTCAAATCGCCCAAGGGAAGAAAAATCCGTCCCGCCACGGAGTTAGTGCGGGGAGCCATCTTCTCTATCCTAGAGACAGCTTCAAGCGACTGGGTACGGGTGCTTGACCTATATTCTGGAAGCGGAGCCTTAGGTATCGAGGCCCTGAGCCGTGGTGCCGGCTGGGTTGACTTTGTTGAAAATGAGCGACGGTGTTGTGATATAATTAAGCAGAACCTGGAAAAGACGAGGCTTTCAGAATATGCCCACGTTTACTGTTGTAGTGTGGCCAAGGCAATTTCCTTTCTTGAAAAGGAGTATAGTATTATACTAATGGACCCACCCTACTCTAGTCCAGTGATAGGCAGGACTATAGAGCAACTGGCAAATTCTAAACTGGTCGGTGACAAATCTATTGTTGTCGTTACCCATTCACCCCTCCGGCCACTAAACCCAACCTATGCCACACTGGAACTCATCAAAGAGCACCGCCACGGTGATAGCGTTATTGCCCTTTACCGAAAGGAGGCCAAGCTGTGACTATTGCCATCTATCCGGGTAGCTTTGACCCGATAACCAACGGACATATTGATATTGCCACCAGAGCGGCCAAGCTCTTTACCAAGCTAATCATCGGCATCTATGAAACCCCGGGCAAGCACCTGTTATTTAGTCTGGAGGAGAGGGTAGAGCTGGCGCGACAAGCAGTGGCCAGCCTGCCCAATATCGAGGTACAGCCATTTAGCGGCCTTACTGTAGACTTCGCCAGAAGGGTACGGGCACAAGCCATGGTAAGGGGCCTGAGAGTGAGTGCCGACTTTGAGCGGGAGTTTGACATGGCCATGATGAATAGGAGGCTACATCCTGAACTGGAGCTGGTCTGCCTGATGGCCAGCCCGGAGTACCAGTTTCTTAGCTCCAGCCTGTTAAAGGAGGTAGCCAGACTGGGGGGTAACATTAATGACCTTGTCCCGGAACACGTAGCACAAGCCTTGAGAAAGAAGGAAGGTGTATAAATGTAGAGCTACTTAAAAAGAGCCGGATTTCAGCCGGAAATAAATTCAATTCTTCAAGGAACAAGGTCAGGAGGGAATAGGCCTTATGGCATATTTGATTACAGATGAGTGTATCAGTTGCGGGGCTTGTGAACCAGAGTGTCCTAACCAGGCAATCTCTGAGGGAGAGACAATCTATGTAATTGACTTTAATAGATGCACTGAGTGCGTTGGCAGTCATGAAACCAAGCAATGTGTTGAAATCTGCCCGGTGGATTGCTGTATTCCCGACCCGGAGCATCAGGAAACGCGAGAAGAGCTCCTAAAAAAGTGGCAGGGATTACACCCAGGGGAAACGCCAAAGGTTACCTAATAGCAGACAAAAAGAGCAATCTCAACTAAATACTGTAAGGTAATGGCACCAGCATTAAGGCGGGCTTCAGCCTGCTTGCTATCTGGCTAAGCTGAGAAATCAGGTATCAGTATTGGAGGAATTACTGCTGGAAGAAGTCACGGATGGCATCAAACTCGCCGGGTAGAAGACCCAGTATAAGCGGGAAATAGTCCAGCATCACTTTGCCCAGGAATGAATCGGTAACTAAACCGCTGCCAAAAAAGTTCACCCATGTCGCTAGAATGGCACTTAATAATATGAAGCCTGATAAAAAGCCAAAAAGGGCACCGCCAACATGGTCAACCCAGCCCAGCATGACCACTCTTACGCCAAACTTGAGAAAACGAACCAGCACGGCAGTAACTGCCATAACAGCTACCAGTATCAGTATAAAGGCAAGGATATTGGCCACATCTTGATTAGGGATAAAGCCGAATATCTTGGAAATAGGTTCATAGAAATTGCCGGCCAGGACTACGCCTATTATCAGGCCGACCAGAGATAGAGCCGCCTTTATAATGCCCATTTTCAAGCCGACAAAGGCCGGGAAAATCAGGGCTAATATGATAATTATATCAAGCCAGTTCATTTCTTAACTCCTTTTCCTAGCTGGACATTATAACACAGCTTATCCCTATAAGATATAGGATAGAAGTACCCTAACCCCCTAGCTCTTTAGCTCTACTGTGGGCGGCAGCTATCGCCTGTTTGACCAGCTCGGTAAACTGACCTCGTTCAAAGACCTCAACAGCCTTGGCAGTGGTGCCGCCAGGCGAGGTAACCATTCTTCTAAGATCGCTAAGCTCTCTACCTGACTTTCGGACGAAGTTGCCTGAACCGACCACCGTCTGAATCACCAGTTCCTGGGCCATATCCGGCGGCAACCCGATACTTTTTGCGGCGTTAACTAAAGACTCTATAAATAGAAAGACATAAGCCGGGCCGCTACCGCTTATCGCGGTAGCCATATCAATATACCGCTCATCAGCAACATAAATCTCTTTGCCCATAGCGCCAAGGATAGAGCCCGCCTGAGCCTTCTGCGGCTCGGTTACCGCAGCGGTAGCTGTCCAGACAGTCATGCCCTGGCCAATCTGAGCCGGGGCGTTGGGCATCGCCCGAACGATAGCCTTATATTTTAGTCCCTGACACAGGGTCCCGATACTCTTCCCGGCGATAATGGATAGCACCAGCTGAGGGGAATTTAGCCGACCGCTAATCTCAGCCATAACCCCGGCTAAATTCTGCGGCTTGATGGCTAAAACAACTATATCACCTCTAGTAAGGGCCTCAAGGTTGCTGCCGGTAACATAAACGCCATATTCCTGCTCAAGATATTTGCGGCGAGCCTCATTTATGTCACTGATGGAGACGGTCTCAGGGGTGCTCAAACCTTTGTCCAGAATGGCGGACAGCATAGCTTGGGCCATATTGCCGCCGCCAATAAAGGTTATCTTCATAGCATATGTCCCCAGCAGATTACGAGCCTAACTATCTTCGATAGCGAAGTTCACCGTTCCCCCAGCGTAATATGTTCTAAACTTTTTACCCTCTAGGTAACGTTTTATCCGCTCACTTTCTAGTGCTTTTTGCTCAGCCTCAAGCTCAGTGATAGACGCTAAGACAATAATTCGGTCGCGCAGCTTGCCGTTTACCTGGACCACCAAGGTAATCTCTTCTTCCTCAGCCAGCGCTTCATCCCACTCAGGCCAGCTCTGATTATGGATGCTGTAATCGTGTCCTGTCCTCTGCCACAACTCTTCGGTTAGATGGGGAGCTGTTGGTGCTAAAAGCAGCACAAGGGTTTTCACAGCTTCTTCCCAGGCAGAAGGAGTAACTGAGCCTGTTTCCTTTACTCTGACCAGATAGTTGGTAAACTCCATAAGTGCCGCTATCATGGTATTGAATCGCAGCCTTTCCAAGTCGTTAGTTACCTTCCTGATAGTCTGGTGAGTAATACGAGATAGCTCTCGCTCCGTCTTTATTCTGGCAATAGAATCCACACAGCTATACCCCCCGAGTACCAGCTTCCATACCCGGTTGAGCCAGCGGCTCATACCACTAATGCCGCTGTCATTCCACTCACCGCCCTGCTCCCAGGGGGCGACAAACATAAGATAGGCACGGACAGCATCAGCACCCAGCTCGGAAACATAGGCATCCGGTGTAATGACATTGCCCCGCGATTTGCTCATCTTCTGCCTCTGGGCAACAATAATCCCTTGGTTAAACAGACGACTAAAAGGCTCATCAAAAGCAACCAGCCCCATATCGCGGAGGGCTTTAGTAAAGAAGCGGGCATAAAGCAGGTGCATAACGGCGTGTTCGGCACCGCCGGTATAGAGGTCAACCGGCAGCCAGTACTTTAGCTTACTGCCATCAAACGGGGCGGTATTAAAATGAGGACTGCTGTAGCGCAGGAAATACCACGAGGAACACATAAAGGTATCCATGGTATCAGTCTCCCGCTTGGCCAGGCCGCTACAGGTGGGGCAGGTGGTGTTAACAAACTGCTTATGGTACTTAAGGGGGGACTCACCGGTAGGCTTAAACTCGGCATCCTCAGGTAGCAATACTGGAAGGTCTTTTTCTGGAACCGGGACGATGCCGCAATGAGGGCAGTAGATGATGGGTATCGGCGCTCCCCAGTACCGCTGGCGAGAGATTAGCCAGTCACGGAGTTTATAGGTTACGGTTCGTCCACCCCACCCCTTCTCTTCCAGAAAATCAGAGACGGCGTCTATGCCCTGCTCACTGGGTAATCCATTGAACTGCCCTGAATTAGCCATAGTGCCAGCCTCAATGTAGGCCGCCTCCAGTTCCTCACCCTGCCAGTCAGGCGGTGCAATGACCACCCTGATGGGCAGATTGTATTTGTGGGCAAAGGCAAAATCGCGCTCATCATGAGCTGGCACTCCCATTACCGCCCCCGTCCCATAGCCAAGCAAGACATAATCGGCAATCCATATGGGCACCTTTTCCCCGTTAACCCGGTTTATAACATAAGCCCCGATAAATACGCCGTCCTTTTCCTTCTCGGTGGACAGCCTCTCTATCTCGGTCAGGCGCCGCGACCTGGTGATATATTCCTCTACCTCAGGCTTAGCCTCCGCTGAGGTCAGCCTGGCTACCAACGGGTGCTCCGGAGCCAGAACCATAAAGGTAACGCCGAAGATAGTATCCGGGCGGGTGGTGAACACCAGAATTTCCTTTTCAGCCACTTCTGGATAGTCAAGGGCAAAGGAAATCTCGGTACCTACGCTCTTACCCACCCAGTTCTTCTGCATTGCCTTGATACGCTCGGGCCAGTCAATACTGTTATACTCCATGAGTTCATCAGCATATTGGGTAATGCGGAGGAACCATTGCTCAAGATCACGGCGAGTTACCGCCTGGCCACACCGTTCACAGAAGCCGTCAATCACCTGCTCATTGGCCAGCACTGTCTGACAGCGGGGGCACCAGTTAACCGGTGCCTTGCCCCTATAGGCTAGACCATGTTGATACAGCTTCAGAAAAAACCATTGCGTCCACCTGTAATATTCTGGCTGGCAGGTAATAACCTCACGGCTCCAGTCATAGATGGCACCGATGCTCTTTAGCTGACGGCGCATATTATCTATGTTTTGCATCGTCCAGCTAAACGGGTGAATACCACGGCTGATGGCGGCATTCTCAGCCGGCAGGCCAAAGGCATCAAAACCCATCGGGTGGAGTACATTATAGCCCTGCATCCGTTTGAACCGGGCGTGGACATCAGACGGCGCCATGGCATACCAGTGCCCGATATGAAGGTTACCAGAGGTATAAGGGAACATGGTCAGGGCATACCACTTCGGCTTTTCGCTAGACTCGGTAACCTCGTACAGCTTATCTTCGGCCCACTTCTGCTGCCACTTCTGCTCTATTTTCTGAGGGTTGTAGCTAACTACCATGTTACATTCCTGCTATATTAGCTCTCATTGTAGCAACAAGATGAAAGCCACGCAACTGGCTGCAAATAGATATTGTTTTATTTTGACCTCACCCCCTTATTCCCCCTCTCCTTAAAAGGAGAGGGGGAAGGATTTTAGAAGAGGGGCTTCGCCCCCCTTAAACTCCCCTACTTATGGGTCACAACAAACTGAGGGGGAAGGATTTTTAGAAGAGGGGCTTCGCCCCTCTTAAACACCCAATTGGGTCAGGCTTTTCACGCCCCGCTACTGAGTGGAGATGCAAGCAGGATATAGCCCCTAGAGGCATCTAGAGGGTGGGAAGAAATAGTTGCCGAAAAACTGGGAAGATTTTATAAAGAGGGGTAAGGCTCATCTCTTACCTATATTCCCCCTTCCCTTATTAAGGGAAGGGGGTCAGGGGGATAGGTTGCTAAAGGAACTCTAAAGCCCAGCTTGCCAGACTCAGGGCTTAACTGCTATGATGCTAGAAATAGAGAGACTGATATTAGCTATTCTAAAACTATAGAAGGAGAGCGGTGAGTTATAGAGGTTACCGAGGGCTCAACCTAAGCCCGATTTTTGTCATAATCGGCATTAACCTACTGCTCTTTCTACCAACTATTGTATCCCAAGAAATAAGACAAGAACTAATCATCAATTTGGGCTTATGGTCGCCGGCTGAAGTCTTCTTCCGCCATCCCTGGGGTATAATTACCAGTATGTTTCTTCATGACGGGTTCTTTCACCTCTTTGCCAATATGATAACCCTCTACTTCTTTGGCACCTACCTTAACCGACTGATTGGTAGCAGGAAGTTCCTATTAGTTTACTTCGGAGGTGGTATCCTGGGTGGTATTTTCTTTGTCCTACTGGGGACATTAATGAGTACGACCTCTCTTTCTCTGGCTATCGGCGCTTCTGGGGCTGTCTTTGCCCTGGGAGGAGCACTGGCCGTGATGATGCCCAGATTAAGGGTCTTTATCTTCCCGATACCGGCGCCGCTTCCGCTTTGGATAGCCGTCATTGGCGGTTTTGTGATTCTCTCCTTTTTACCCTTTATAGCCTGGGAGGCACACCTTGGCGGACTGCTTTTCGGTCTTGGCGCCGGTTATCTCTTTAAGAAGCGGAGACGCTACTACTATTGAGCTCCCAAGCAAAGCTATTCGGTTTCTTTTTCCAGCGTCTCTTTCAGCCAGTCAATATCACGCCTTAGCCGTCGTTGCCTCTGGACAAGAACAAAAACATAGGCAAAGAGCCCGGCCCAGATTACGGCAAAAGCAGCAACCAGATAGCTGAGGTTCTCCATTTTTGTTTACCTCCTAAGTAATCCCTTTAATCTCTTTACTTCGTCTTCATCTTTCTTCATTGAGACCCTATGCGCCAAAAGAAGGAAATATAGAGTGGTAAAAGCGGCAATGGAAACCAAAAGTGTCCCCATCATCTCAGGCGACAGGCCACCCTCAAAGATGATGGGGCCGGGGTGTTGTGTCCGCCACAGGGTAATAGCCAGGGCGACAATGGGCACATCAATAAAGCCAATGATGCCCACTACAGCGGCAAACCGGGCACGCCGCTGGTCTTCAGCGATGTAAGCACGGACTATGAAATAGGCTAAATAGATGAGCCACAGGATAAGTGATGAGGTGAGCCGGGGTTCCCAGATCCACCAGACTCCCCACATCGGCTTGGCCCAGATAGAGCCGGTAACTAGAAACAGAGTGGTAAAGATAAGACCGATCTCAGCCGAGGAACTGGCGATAAAGTCCCATTTATTATTCCTTTTCCTAAGATACAGAATGCTAGCAATAAAGACAATGAGAAAAGCTAGGAAGGCAATCCAGGCCAGAGGTACGTGGAAGTAGAATATCCTCTGGATGACACCCGTCTCGGCATCGGTGGGGACGAAGATGAATACCATATACAGGGCGGCCAGCATCAGCAGGGCGCTCACCCCGAGCAGGGCTTTAATCTTCATAGCTCCTCCTTAATTAAGTTTACCAGCTTATTCCTCAATGACAAAGGTAAAGACCAGAAATGACGCCACCAAGAAAATAATGTCAAAGGCAACTATTATCTGAAGCCAAGAGGACAGGCTGCTCCAGGATTCACCGGAAAGCGCCAGTCCGGAAGCGTTAACAGCACAGATGATTATGGGGGCAACTATAGGTAGAAAAAGAATGGGCAGCACCAGCTCGCGTGCCTTAGTATTAACTGCCAGGGCGGAAAACAAGGTGCCAACGGCAACAAAGCCCAGAGTTGTTAAAAATGTGACCGTTATCAGCTGGGGAGAGAGAACCGCTAGATTGAAAAGCAGGGCGAAGATGGGCAGGACTATGGCTTCAATAAAGAGCATAAAGAGTAAGCTGCCCAGCATCTTGCCCACATAGATAACCTCTCGGCTTACCGGGCATGCCATCAAGCCTTCAAGGCAGTACTCCTCTTTCTCTACAATAAAGGAGCGGTTGAGGCTCAAAACACCGGCAAAGGCGAAGGTCACCCAAAGGATGCCCGGAGCCACTGAAATCATTGTCTCTTGGTTGGCGCCAAAGGCAAAATTAAAGATAACAATCACTAGGATAGCGAAGACCAGCACTGAAGAGATAGTCTCCTTGGTCCGTATTTCGGAGATAATATCCTTCCAGACAATGACAAACGCCTTGCGCCAGAACCTCATTCTGCAGCCTCTGTACTGTCCTGATAGGCCCGCCTCAAGCCAGCCAGGTCCAAGGCTTTGCTTGGTTGCTCAAAAACAATCTTCCCCTGGTCCAAAATCACCACGTGGTCACAGACATCAAGCCCTCGCTCAAGGCCATGACTGGTAAAGATGACGGTGCGTTGTTCTAGCCCCTCTTCTTTGAGCGACATCCATAGCATTGAGACGGCCTGCTGGTCTAGCCCCGTTTCTGGTTCATCCAGCAGCATAATGGCTGGTTTATGAAGCAAGGCACGGGCAATGGACAGCCTCTGCTGCATGCCTCGGGAAAGGGTACCCACCCTATCATAAAGTCGCGGGGTCATGCCTACCATGGCGACTACCTGGTGAATCCGCTCCTTAAAGTTGGGCACATCAAACATACGGCTGTAGAACTGTAGATTCTCATAGGCAGTGAGATTACTGTAGAGGAATGTCTGGTGGGTAACTATACCAATGCGGGGCCGAATCTCCTGGGCACTTTTTTTGAGGTCAAGCCCATCAACCAAGACCTCCCCTGAGGAGGGATTCATTATGGTAGACAGCACCTTGATCAGCGTGGTCTTGCCGGCTCCATTGGGGCCAAAGATAGCCAGGGTCTGACCACGCTCCACCTTGAGGTCTATACCTCTCAAGGCAAGGTGATTACCAAAAGACTTGGTAAGCCGGTTAATTTCAATCGCCCAGGCCTGGGGAGAAGAGCCAGCATCTTTCATTATGTGTTGCTACTTTCCATGTGCCGCTTCAACACAATATGACCAGCTCCCATTATGTCAGATGTTGTCCTAAATGTCACCTTCTGGCTGAGTAACTCTAAGGGGTAATCTTCGACGGGCAGTAAGTTACTTTCGCCGCTCAGGCCAGAAGGCTAGCAGTCCTCCGAGGAGGAAAACGCCGCCCCCAAGCCAGATCCAGGCAACCAGGGGATTAACCTTAGCACTGAAGGCAGCGATGTAACCTTTGCTCAAGTCTGCGCTGTCAACCGGTTCCCAACCGGCCAAGATGACATACAGGTCTTCAATAAGGGTAGAGCGGATTGCTACCTCGGTTACCGGCTGTTCAAAGTTAGGGTGGAAATATACCTCCGGGCTTAATGTGCTGATAAATCTGTTCCCCCTATAGACAGAGACCTCAGCGGTAACCACCATCTTGCTCGGGGTACCATACCAATCCAGGCTTTCATAGGTAAGGCTATAATCATTAATAGTCATTGACTCACCGGGCGCAAGCACGGCTTCCGTTTCAACATCATAAACAGAGGAGCCAACAACTCCGATGGCAATGAGCACGATGGCGATATGGACAATATAGCCACCATAGCGACTTTTATTTGACCGGACAAGGCTTATAAAAGCCTTCAGGTAGTTTTCTGCCTTCACCCGGTGGCGGGCTAATACATCCCGGAACCACTGAGATAGTACCGCCGAGATAGCAAAACCGCACAAGCAGAAGGCAACCAG
>JABUBP010000552.1_pt1 | contig 10669 bp, 8 predicted proteins | sample 7240331 | NCBI WGS metagenome assembly JABUBP01 (sample SAMN07256347, study PRJNA390944) | subsurface metagenome | isolation source: Methane hydrate marine sediment | place: Pacific Ocean: Eastern North Pacific, ODP site 1244 | collected 2002 | reverse complement strand
ATATTGCTGATAGCCGTTACTTTGATGGCTTATGTCATAGCTATGGCGGTGAGCTGTTAATTATTAATGTGGTCAGGCTGGAGGCTAATCATCCCTTTGACCACCTATCGGTGCCTGATGCTGAGCATATTATTACCGAGTTAAAGCCCAAGGTAGCCATTTTAACCCATTTTGGCAGGACTATGTGGCAAGCCAAACCATGGGAGGTAGCCCAGAGGCTGTCTCAGGGCACCGGGGTTAAGGTAATTGCCGCCAGGGATGGCATGAAGTTTGACCTATCGCAACTGGATAAGAGCTAATTAGAGCCTCGCCGCTGACCCACGATGTTGGATTACTTCCCCAGCTTAAACTATAATGAGCAGTCTGGAGAAGCAAAATGACCCTAAATAACATATTACATCAGGTTACCAAGCCCGCCCGCTATACCGGTGGTGAGTGGAACAGCATACTCAAGGACTGGGACAAAACCTTTATCCGGATTGCCATCTCTTACCCGGATTTATATGAAATAGGCATGTCCAATATGGCTTTGCCTATCCTCTATGAACTACTCAATAGCCAGCCGGATGTTCTTGCCGAAAGGGTCTATGCCCCCTGGGTAGATATGGAAGCAGTAATGCGGACAGAGGGTATTCCCCTGTTTAGCCTTGAATCTAAGCGCCCACTAAAAGACTTTGATATTATTGGTTTCTCATTAGGCTATGAACTCACCTACACCAACGTGCTCAATATGCTTAACCTGGCTCAAATTCCTGTCCTAGCTTCAGAGAGAAATGACTCTCACCCAGTGGTAATAGCTGGCGGTAGCTGCGCTCTCAACCCGGAGCCTATGGCTGACTTTATTGACTTTTTTGTAATCGGGGATGGTGAAGAGGTACTGCTTGAGCTATTGGATAGCCTCCGGGATTGGAAACGAAACGGCAAGGGAGCTCCAAAAAAGGAGCTATTTTATCAAGTGGCTACCATTCCCGGCATCTACGTGCCCAGCCTATATCAAGTGGAATACCAGGCTGATGGTTCATTTAAAAGCATCACTCCCACCGTAGCCCAGGCTAAACCCACCATCCAGCGACGCATAGTGACCAAGCTCCCTCCCCCGGTCACTAAACCGGTAGTTCCTTACATTGAGGTCATCCATGACCGGGGAGCAATAGAGATTCAGCGGGGTTGTAGCCGTGGTTGCCGCTTTTGCCAGGCAGGAACTATATACCGTCCAGTGCGCGAGCGTTCTCAATCTGAGGTAGTGCAAGCAGCCGGGGAGCTTATCACCAACTGCGGCTATAATGAGGTATCCCTGGTCTCACTAAGCACCAGTGATTACACTGGCATTGATGAGCTAGTAGCTAACCTATCCCACCGTTATCATAATCTTAGCCTGTCACTACCCAGCCTCCGCATTGATAGCTTTTCAGTAAGATTAATGGAGGCTCTTCCTTCCCGCAAGAAGACCGGGCTCACCTTCGCGCCGGAGGCTGGAAGTGAAAGACTACGACAAAGCATCAATAAGAACACTCCTGAAGATGAACTCCTGAAAACGGCGGCCACCGCCTTTGACCGAGGCTGGATAAACCTTAAGTTATACTTTATGCTTGGTTTACCCACAGAAACCATTGATGATATAGGGGACATTATCCAACTAGTAGATAAGCTCCGCTCATTGGGCAGAAAGGCTAAAGGAAAAAGACCCCGGTTAAGAATCAGCCTACCCACCTTTGTGCCCAAGCCACATACCCCCTTTCAGTGGGTCGCCCAGGCGGAGGAAGAGCAGCTAAACTCCAAATGCGCGCTTCTTAACCTGGGATTACATCGGAAAGGGGTGAGACTATCGTGGCCAGACCCCAAAGCAAGCCTGCTTGAGGCAGCATTGTCACGAGGAGATAGACAGTTAGGCAAAGTTATCCATCGTGCCTGGAAGCTGGGGGCAACCTTTGATGCCTGGAGTGAGCACTTTAATTATGAAAATTGGCTTTGTGCTTTTGAGGAAGCTGGGCTTGAACCCGGTTTCTATGCCCAGCGGGAGCGTTCCCTAGATGAACCTTTACCCTGGGCTCATATTGATGTAGGCGTAACTACAGCTTTCCTAAAGCAAGAATATCAGCGTGCCATAGAAGGTATAGAAACCCCCGACTGCCGTCATAAAGCTTGTAACGCCTGCGGCTTAGAGCGCTGGCAATCTGACTGCCAGCAAAAGCGTAAGGGGCTCAGTCAAAGCAAGTGATAGCCACCACCTTATCATCATCACTAAGCCTCATCAGCCTCACCCCTTGAGTGCTTCTCCCTTGAATGGTAATGCCCTTTTTAGGGTCTTTTTCCTTCACCGGCGTGCGGGTAACAATGCCTCCAGCCGATATAATTATCACTTCTTGAGACCGAGAAACCAGCTTGGTAGCAACTACCTCACCCGTTTTTTCAGTAAACTTGAAAGTCCTAACCCCGCTGCCAGCGCGATGCTGGCGGGGATACTCACTAACCGGGGTAAGCTTACCGAAACCCTCGGTAGTAACTACCAGAAGAAAAGTATCTGGATAGGCAATATCCATACTGACCACCCGGTCATCAGGCGTCAGGCGGATACCACACACCCCACCGCTGGTTCTGGAGCTAGCTCTCAGAGTAGACACAGCGAACCTGATTGACTGCCCTTTTTGAGTCACTAATATGACATCACTCTGGTCAGTAGCCAGACCTACTGCTACCAACTCATCCCCAGCCTCTAAATCCATAGCGATAAGCCCGCTACTCCGCACTGAAGCAAATTTATCCGCAGCCGTCTTTTTTACCTCCCCCCGATAAGTAGCCATCAATAAGTAGTCATCCGGCCTAAAATCAGTCACGGCTACCATAGCCGTAATCCTCTCATTATCAGCAACCGGAAAAAGATTAATCACTGCCATCCCTTTAGCTATTCGGGAGCTATCAGCTGGGATTTCGTGACACTTAACGCAAAAGACCTTGCCCCGGTTGGTGAAGAATAGCAGGCTATCATGGGTATCAGCCACCACTAAAAGTCTTACCGCATCCTTCTCTCTGGTTACCATACCAATGATACCCTTGCCACCGCGATGCTGTATCTTGTATTTATGGGATGGCACCCTTTTGACAAATCCCCTATTGCTGAGCGTCACCACTACCCTTTGATGAGGGATAAGGTCTGCCTCACCAAATTCCATCACCCCTTGCTCACTTATCTCAGTCCGCCGTGGGTCGCTATTTTTAGACCTAAGTTCATCCACTTCTTCCTTTATCAGGAGAAGTATTCTTTTAGGATTAGCCAGAAGGTCTTCCAAATAAGCAATGGTTCTTACCACCTCGGCATACTCATCAAGTATCTTGCGCCGCTCTAGATTAGCCAGCCGGCGTAACTGCATATCAAGAATGGCCTGCGCCTGAGCCTGAGATAAATCAAAGCCAGCCATAAGGTTCTGGCGAGCTGCCTCAGCAGTTCTAGATTTTCGGATGGTATTAATTACCCTATCTATATGGTCCAAAGCAATTTTAAGCCCTTCCAAGATATGAGCCCTTCCCTTAGCCTTTTTAAGCTCAAACCGAGAGCGCCGCGTGATAACCTCACGACGGAAATCTATATAATACTGAAGCGCTTCTTTAAGGCTAATTACCCGGGGTTGACCATCCACCAGAGCCAGCATGTTAACGGAGAAAGCTGACTGCATTGGGGTATATTTATACAGGTTGTTGAGCACCTGCTGCGGCTGAGCTTCTTTCTTTAGCTCAATGACAATACGCATACCCTGACGGTCCGACTCATCACGCAGTTCACTGATGCCACTAATTTTCTTATCCTTGACCAGTCCAGCTATCTTCTCCACCAGGGCAGCCTTATTTGTCTGATAAGGGAGCTCGGTAACCACTATCTGACGGCGTCCAATCCCCGAAGCATCCCCCACATGGGCTCTAGCTCGAACTACTATCCTCCCATGTCCGGTAGCATAGGCATTCTTAATCCCCTCTTGCCCCAGAATGATGCCAGCAGTAGGAAAATCAGGACCTTTAATAAACTGAGTAAGTTCATCAATCGCGGCTTCAGGGTTATCAATGAGATAAGAAATGGCATCGCATACCTCACCGAGATTATGCGGAGGGATATTGGTAGCCATGCCGACGGCAATTCCAGAGCTGCCATTAACCAGTAAATTGGGTAATCGCGTCGGCAAAACCACAGGCTCCTTGAGACTATTATCAAAGTTCGGCATAAAGTTGACGGTATCCTTATCAATGTCAACCAACATCTCTTCAGCAATCTTGGTCAGGCGGGCCTCGGTATAACGCATTGCAGCTGGGGGGTCATTATCGACGCTGCCAAAATTACCCTGCCCATCAACAAGCATATATCGCATCGAGAAATCCTGTGCCATGCGTACCATCGCCTCATAAACAGAGGTATCACCATGAGGATGATACTTACCCAGCACCTCACCAACAATGCGGGCGCTCTTCTTATGAGGGCTAGCATGGTTAATCCCCATATCATCCATAGCATAAAGAATACGCCGGTGTACCGGCTTCAACCCGTCCCGCACATCAGGTAAGGCACGGGAAGCGATAACACTCATAGCGTAGTCAAGATAAGAGCTCCTCATCTCATCTTCAATACTTACCGGTTTGATTTTTCCTAAAACCATAATTCCCTCTCCTCCTGAACGCTGTTTTTCTGTTCGCCTACTTTAAACATATAATCAGTAGCTGGATTAAACCTCCTATCCTTCGCTATCGGCTTTACCATCAATATCAGGGGATTCCTCAGGCAATAATTCTGCCTCGTCTCCACCTACTATAGTATAGCCAGGCTCCTCCACCACCCCCTCCTCATAGTCTAATTCACGCCTAAATATTCTATCGCCAACATAAGGCTGAATACGCTCAAACCCCTTCGAGGGGAAGGAAAGTTGCCCCACCTGACTAGGGTCTTGATATACCTCTCTAATGATGATAGTCATCATCTCTTCTGTCGCGCTAATGACAGTGGCTGTGTACTTATTACCCCCCTTCACTAATTTAATAAGCCGCTGCCCATGCTTGGGCTCCACTTGCCCTAGATACCCCTCACCACCATCTTGGACTATTAAACTAGACCCATCTACCTTCAAATATACCCTATCACCAGCCACCATTTTGGCCAGCATCTCCCGTGGCGCTAAGCGGTAAAGGTTAACCACCCCCGCCTTGCCTGTTTCCTCAATAAAATGCTGCGGCTCGACTTTATGAAAAGTACCCTCCGAACCAACCATACCTTCCCCTAATTGAGATAAACGATGAAGATTCTTCTTGGCAATGGTATTATAAGGGTCAAGCTCCATAGCTCGGCTGTAGGCTTCCCTTGCCCGAGAATACTCTCCCAGCTCCATATAGGCTCTACCCAACCGATTATAGGCGTCGACATCGTTGGGGAAGCTCTCTATCAGGCTTTTATTAGCCGCTACCGCCTCTCTCCACCGACCTTGCATAGCTAAGGCTATAGCCTGCTTACTGCCCCGCCGTCTTAGGCTTACCTGTTCTTCTTCCTGATACGACATCATCTACCCCCTAAACTGCCCTGCTTGTAATCAGCCTTAACCATCCTTCTACTCTAGCCAAAACGGCTAATTTATTCCACTATTCCATCTCAAAAACGCGGTGTAAGGCACGAACTGCGTCCTCAACCCTGGCCTCATCAATAATGCAGGTTATCCTTATCTCCGAGGTAGTAATAAGCTGGATATTTATCCCTTGCTCACTGAGTACCTCAAACATCCTGGCGGCATAACCAGGGGTATTCTGCATCCCAGTACCGATAATACTAACCTTACCCAACTTGGAATCACTCGCACACTCCCTGGCTCTGATTGATTTAGCTATAGCTTTCACCAGACGCATTGCCCTAGCCAGCTGGCTTTTAGCCACAGTAAAGGTTAAATCAGTAATATTATCAATACTGGCGTTTTGAACAATGGTATCTATACTAATACCGGCCGTAGCCAAAGGCTGGAAGATAGACGCAGCAATGCCCGGTCGGTCAGGAACACCAACCACGGTTATCTTAGCCACATCAAGGTCATAAGCTATACTCCTCACCCTATTTCGCACTTCCATAGACACCCCTCCATGAATTAATGTACCCGGACTATCAGTGAAGCTAGAGGCTACCAGGATAGGAATATTAAATAGCTCCCCCAACTCAACCGCCCGGGGATGCACCACCTTAGCTCCATAGCTTGCCAGCTCCAGCATCTCCTCGTAGCCAATATCCGCGAGCTTTTGGGCTTCCGGGATAAGGTGGGGGTCAGCGGTATAAACTCCCTCAACATCAGTATATATCTGGCACACCTCTGCCCCCAGGCTGGCAGCTAGAGCCACCGCCGTAGTATCAGAACCACCCCGCCCCAATGTGGTTATATCCATCTCTTCAGTAATACCCTGAAAGCCGGCGACAATGACAATATTCCCCTTCTCCAGTTCCTTAACTACTCGCTTGGCTTCAACTTTTAGAATTCGAGCTCGCCTATAGGTAGCATCTGTCCGTATCCCGGCCTGGGCACCGCTAAGGCTAATAGCCTTGTAACCCATAGCCCTGAGCGCCATTGCCAGCAGGGTGCTGGAAACAATCTCACCAGTGGACAACAGAACATCAAGCTCCCTCCCGCTGGGATGCTCACTAACCTGGTAAGCCAGCTTGATTAGCTTATCGGTGGCATCCCCCATAGCCGAGACCACTACCACCACCCGGTCGCCCCTATCCTTAGCCTGGGCTATGCGCCGAGCCACGCTCTTAATCCGCTCGGCATCAGCCACCGATGAACCACCATACTTTTGAACAATTAGCGCCATAGATTTTTGACCTCAAAAACTCAAATAATTAATCATATTAATCTACTCATAATTTTATACCCCTCCTCAATGAAAAAGCCAGTGCTTTTTGCCTCAGCCTCGGTGAATCTCTTCGCCCCATTGGGAATAAACCCTGGTCCCCACAGCATAAAGGGAACTGGCTCACCACTGTGGGTCTGGGTCTTAATCGGGGTGGGGTGGTCGGGCATAATTAGCGTTCTAAGATTATCCGGTTGCCAACTGCGGATTCGGCTCAAAACCTCTCTATCCACCCTCTGGATAGCCTCTATTTTATCATCAATGGAGCCGGCGTGAGCTGCCTCATCCGTCGCCTCAATATGGATGACTACCAAATCATATTCTTTAAGTGCCGTCAAGGCTCCGACTGCCTGAGCAACATAATCATTATCCAGCCCATCTTTCACCCCCGGTATATCTAGTACCCCCATACCCATCATTCGAGCCAGTCCCCGCACAACATCAACCGCAGATGTTATCGCTACATTAAGTCCATAAATCTGCTTGAAGGCGGGCATATCAGGTACCTTGCCACTACCCCAGAAGAGCCAGAGCATTGTCGCCGGAATATCGCCGCGAGACCTCCGCTCCACATTTACCGGATGTTCCCAGAGCACAGCCCGTGAGCGTTCCATCAAGTCCCTAAGTAGCTCACTCCCCGGGCCCTTAGGCAAAAACTCACTAATTACCTTATCGTGAATATCATGCGGAGGGGTGCAAGTAGCCAAAAGGGTATCCTCTCGTCCTTTGAGCTTGCATAGGTGTCGGTAGCTGACGCCAGGGTAAAAGTGGACTTTATCACTACCCAGGCTTTCGTTTAAAGCCCCAATAAGCTGTTGTGCCTCATTGGTACTAATATGCCCCGCACTGTAGTCCCACATCCTGCCATCACGAATAGCCATCAGATTGCAGCGAAAAACGGCTTCTCCCTCATCAATAGTAATACCCATGCTCCTGGCTTCAATGGCAGCCCGACCCCGATAATGTAGTTTTGGGTCGTAACCAAGTACCGACATACAGGCGCAGGCACTGGAGGGTTCCATTCTTAGCGGCACGGTGCGGATAAGCCCCAGAATGCTTTCCTTAGCCATAGCATCCAGGTTTGGCGTATGAGCCAGCTCCAAACAGGTCTTGCCGCCACGCTCAGCCAGCGGCAGTCCTGCAGCACCATCAATTATCAGAATACAGTATTTCAAGTAAGCTCTCCTATTAGTTTACAATAAAGATTAAATCCGCCTATAATATCCCTGTCGGGGCGTAGCGCAGCCCGGTTAGCGCGCAGCGTTCGGGACGCTGAGGTCGGAGGTTCAAATCCTCTCGCCCCGACCAGCATTTTCATTCCTGTACCTTCTTCTTCGCCTCTTCCCATAGAGCGTTTTGCTCATCAAAGGATAGCTCACCAAGATTTAGCCCTCGCTGGCGGCAGACTCCCTCCATATAGGAGAAGCGGCGATAAAACCGCTGGTTTGCTTCCCTCAGCGCCGCCTCTAAGTCAATCCCCAGCCGACGGGCAATGTTAGCCAGGGTAAATAGCAAATCACCAAACTCCTGTGCTTTCCGCTCCTGGCTATCAGCTCGCTTAAGCTCGCTAATTTCCTCGGTCAGCTTCTCTATAACACCGTCAATATCTTCCCAGTCAAAGCCAACCTGGGCTACCCGGCGCTGAATCTCCTGACTGTAACCCAGGGCAGGCATCTGTTTAGGCACACTGGCTAATATAGAGGTATCAGCTCCCCTCTCTTCCTGTTTGAGCTCCTCCCAGTTAAGCGCCACCTCCTCAGCATCCTTTACCTTCTTTGAGCCAAAGATATGGGGATGGCGATGGATTAGCTTGGTAGTGATGCTATTTACTACATCGCCCAGCTCAAACTCCCCGGCTTCAGCGGCAATCTGAGTGTGGAGAACAACCTGCATCAACAGGTCGCCTAACTCATCACAAAGTTTGTCAGCATTCCCTTCATCAAGAGCCTCCAATACCTCATAGCACTCCTCAAGCAGGTTTTTCCTGAGTGAGGCATGGGTCTGCTTCTTGTCCCAGGGGCAACCATCAGGAGCTCGCAGTCTGGCAATAATATCTACTAAGGCAGTAAACTGGCTCAAATCCTCGGGTAAAGACAAAGTAACCCCCCTTCACTTGTTACACGGATTATACAAGCTAGTCTGGAATCAGGCAATAAAATTTGCTGTCAGTCAGAAGACCACCGTCAAAAGGGGAATATTAGCTCCCCAAAATGAATGCGATTTTGGCGTAAGCCCTAATTTAACTCAATGGCAGTATCGCCCCGATGAATTGCCTCTGCCCCCTCAAAAATTCAGTGGCAGACATAGCCCGCTTCCCCTCCAGTTGAACCCTAAGCACTCCTAAAATCCCTTCCCCAGTAGAAATGCCGAACGCAGCCTTTGACTCCGTGGCTGAAGTCAGAGCTACTACCTGCCCTACTTCAAGGGCTCTTATCGCCGGCAGAGGCACCGCCTCAATAACCTTAAGCTGCCTTCCTCGCCATCTGGTGTAACACCCTGGCCATGGCTGGAAGGCACGCACCCGCCGCCATATGCCCACAGCTGGCAGACGCCAGTCAATCTCACCCTCCTCCTTGGAGATTGACCCGGAATAGGTAGCTTCAGCTTCATTCTGAGGTTGGGGAGTGAGCTCACCCCTTGACCAACGAGATAAAATTTCTAACAGCAACTGAGCTGCTATCAGTGCTAGCTTGGCGGTAAGTGAGCCGGTGGTATCCTGCGCCGAAATAGGAATCTGCGCCCTGGCTAATACAGGACCAGTATCTAACCCCCTGTCCATCAGCATAATGCTAACCCCGGTAAACTCATCACCAGCCAGAATAGCCGCCGCTACTGGCGAGACCCCTCGAAATCTAGGTAGCAGCGATGGATGAATGTTAATACACCGGCAGCCGGGGATGTCTAAAACCGACTGCGGCAGAATTTGACCAAAGGCAGCCACCACTATAACTTCGGGATGAAATTCAGCCAGTTGCGCCACTACCTCGGCGCTCTTTAAACTAACCGGCTGCACTACCGGCAGCTTCCAGGCTAACGCTGCCTTTTTCAAAGGAGTAGCAGATAGGGAACGCCCCCTGCCTGCCGGTTTATCAGGCTGGGTATAGACAGCCACCACCTGATATTGATTAAGAATAAGGTGCTCCAAGGGAGAAATGGCAAACTCAGGGGTACCCATAAATATAACTCGCAATTTAAGCCTCCAACCACTAAATTCTAGCATCAAAAAATATTTCTAACAAACAAGGGCATTTTATATCTATGATGTAAATATTGGGTAAATAAACAAGTCTGACAGACCTGGCAAGGCAGAAGAGGGGTTAAAACAGACCGCTAATCAGTGCCAAAGCGCTTGCTATTCAAAATGCCCACTGGTATTCTTAGGGTAAATTTTGGACACTTGTCCTCATGAGGAATTTTTTTAACAGCCAAAACCATTTTATATCTATAATGTAAATATTGGGCAAAAAAACAAGTCTGACAGACCTGGCAAGGCAGAAGAGGGGTTAAAACAGACCGCTAATCAGTGCCAAAAACCTTGCCTTTAGGGGAGTCTGCTGGTTATTATTTTAGGGATGTTATTACTAACCTCTTTCCTTAGCTAAGTCCGCTACCATTCTTCTGGCCACCCAGGGCGTAAGGGCACATTAAATTTATAACATAAACCGGTGAACTTTAAGGGTCAAATGATGAGGAAATTTAATGGAAGCTAGGTCAGCGCAGGAAATCTGGGAAACCGCCTTAGGTGAGCTACAAATCCAGGTCAACAAGGCAAACTACCGGACCTGGCTGGAAAAAACCGTAGGCTTAA
>JABUBP010000551.1_pt1 | contig 10682 bp, 8 predicted proteins | sample 7240331 | NCBI WGS metagenome assembly JABUBP01 (sample SAMN07256347, study PRJNA390944) | subsurface metagenome | isolation source: Methane hydrate marine sediment | place: Pacific Ocean: Eastern North Pacific, ODP site 1244 | collected 2002 | reverse complement strand
ATAGCCGATATTCCCGCCGGCTCCAAACTACCCATGGCTATAGCAGTTGAGGTTGCCGGCAGAGAGATGCAAGAAGATTATGAACCCATCCTGGAGCGGCAAATACACCACCTGATAAACTATGCTCAAGGGGTGATGCATATCGGCCAGAGAGATATTGCCTGGTTGCGAGTCAGCAAAGCGGCTGTGGAAAAGGGCTTCAAACTGTACCATATAGGTGCCATCCTCCACGCTAAATTACACCAGGACTTTGGCCGTATTTTTGACAAGCTGCAGGTAAAAATCTACACCGAGGCGGATAAAGTTAAGGAGATTGTGGCTAACGCCAAAGCAGTGTATTCTACCCGGGATGTCCGTATTGAGGGTATGACCGACGAAACTACTGATATATACTATTCCTGTACCCTGTGTCAGTCCTTTGCCCCAAGTCATGTCTGCATGATTAGTCCCGAGAGAACCGGCCTCTGTGGCTCCTATAACTGGATGGACTGCAAAGCGGCTTATGAGATTAACCCTACCGGTCCCAATCAACCGGTGGCCAAAGGAGAAATCATAGATACCAAGCTGGGACAGTGGAAAGGGGTCAATGAGTTTATTTTCAAGGCTTCCCGGGGCAAACTAACCCACTATAACTTCTACAGTATAATACACGACCCGATGACCACCTGCGGCTGCTGCGAATGCATTGCCGCTGTCCTGCCGCTGTGTAACGGAATAATGACGGTAAATAGGGAATATATGGGCATGACCCCCTGCGGTATGAAGTTCACCACGCTGGCCGGTACCATCGGGGGTGGCATAAGTACCCCAGGTTTTGTTGGTCACGGTAAGTATAACATTACCCAGAGAAAATTCCTCATTGCCGACGGTGGCATCAAGCGTTTGGTCTGGATGCCCAAAATGTTGAAAGAAGAGATTGCCGACCGTTTCAACGCCAGAGCCAAAGAAATCGGCATTCCCAACCTTCTGGAAATGATTGCTGATGAAACGGTAGGTGCCACCGAGGAGGAAATTTTGCCTTTCTTAAAAGAGAAGGGACACCCGGTACTTTCTATGGAACCAATAATGTAAGGGTGAGGAGTTAGACATGCCGCTTACCGGTATAGAGATATTTAAATTGCTACCCAAGACCAACTGTGGCGAATGTGGGGTGCCCACCTGTCTGGCTTTTGCCATGAGTCTGGCCGCCGGCAAAGCAGAACTGGCTGCCTGCCCTTATGTATCTGAGGAGGCAAAGGTCAAATTGGAGGAGGCGTCAGCCCCACCCATCAGGCCGGTTACCATCGGGGTTGGCGACCGGGCACTAAAGGTGGGCGGAGAGACAGTCATGTTCCGCCACGAGAAAAGGTTTGAAAATCCACCCGGCTTTGCCATCCTCATCAGCGATACTATGGCTGAAGCTGAGGTTGATAGCCGTCTTGACAGGTTTAACAAGCTCCAGTATGACCGGGTTGGACTTACCCTCCACCCCGAGCTAGTGGCAATAAAATGCGATTCAAAGGATGCCAGCAAATTTGGGGCTCTGGTGACCAAGGTTAAGCAGAATAGCGACGCTAACATTATCCTGATGAGTGATAATCCTGATATGCTGTCTGCCGGACTGGCAGTTTGTACCGACAGAAAACCCCTGCTTTATGCTGCCACCAAGGATAACCTGGAACAGGTAGCGGCAATGGCTAAGGATAACTCCTGTCCCGTAGCCGTCAAAACTGACAAGCTGGAAGAGCTTGCCGAGCTGACCACCAAGCTTGACCAGTCCGGAATTAAGGACATCATCATTGATTCCGGGGCAAGGACACTGCACCAGGCATTTGAAGACCAGGTCATAATAAGGAGAGCCGCACTGGATAAAAAATTCCGTCCCTTAGGCTATCCAACCATTATCTTAGCCAATGAGATGACTGAGGATCCGATGAAGGAAGCATTGATTGCTGCTACCTTTGTCGCCAAATATGGCGGTATAATAGTCCTTTCTGATTTTCAAGGGGAGAGCCTGTTTCCCCTGCTTGTACTCCGGATGAATATCTTTACCGACCCACAGCGGCCGCTGGCTACCACCGAGGGCATCTACGAAATTGGCGGCCCCGATGAAAACTCCCCAGTTCTAGTTACATCCAACTTTTCCCTCACCTACTTTATTGTCTCCGGCGAGATAGAAAACAGCCGGATTCCCGGCTACCTCTTGGTCAAGGACACCGAGGGTCTTTCAGTTATGACAGCCTGGGCAGCCGGGAAGTTTGGTGCCGATACCATTGCCCCCTTTGTTAAGAAGTGCGGAATCGCCGATGAGGTTAAACACCGCAAACTGATAATCCCAGGATATATAGCCATTGAAAGCGGCGAATTGGAAGAGGAACTGCCCGACTGGGAGATTCTAATTGGCCCCAGAGAAGGGGCTCACATCCCGGCTTATCTTAAAACATGGAAGCCATAGGGAGGTAACTAATGATTCTTATCGGGGAAAATATAAATATAATATCAAAGACCATCGGCCCGGCACTGAGGGAAAGAGACCCTAAGCCCATTCAGAAGCTGGCTAAGGCTGAGGCTGAGGCCGGCATTGACTATCTTGAACTGAACATCGGGCCTGCCCGCAAAGCCGGCGATGAGCTAATGGCTTGGCTGGTCAATATTGTGCAAGGGGTTACCGATATACCCTTATCCCTGGACACCACCAACCCGCTAGCTACTGAGGCTGGCTTGAAAGCCTGCCAGAAGAGGGCACTAATCAATTCTATCTCGCTGCAACCAGAGAGACTGGAAAAGGTATTGCCCATGGTCAAGGAATATAACGCCGATATGATAGGTCTCCTCTGGGGGGTAGAGGGCATGCCCCGCGATGCCAACGAAAGATGTATGCTAGCCGTTGACCTTATTTATAAGGCCAACCAACTGGGTATCCCCAATGAAAGCATCTGGATTGACCCTATCGCTACACCGGTCAGTGTGGAAATAAACCAGGTAAAAGCCTGTGTGGAGTTTATGGGCATGCTGGCCGATATTGCTCCCGGATGCAAATCCATTGTTGGCCTGTCCAATGTCTCAAACGGCACCCCAGCACACCTAAGACCCTATCTCAACCGGACTTACCTGGCAATGCTAATGAAGCATGAACTCTATTCAGCCATAGTTGATGCCTTTGATCAAGAGTTAATCAGGCTAGCCAGGGGTGAGATGCCAGAAATAGTTAGCCTGGTACACCGGGTAATGGATGGTGAAAAGCCTGACCTTGCTTCCTTAAGCCAGAAAGAACTGGAATACGTAAAAACAGTCCGCGTTCTTAGTGGTGAAACACTCTACTCGCACTCTTGGCTTGAGATATAATTAACACCGATGAAAAGAAGGTCTTTAGCTCCGCCCAATCAGAGAAACTATCAGCACGGATATGAGCTGGCTCTTAAACTGGCTAGCCAAAAGCTCGCCAGTATCAACGTAGAAGATCAATGCCAAAAAGCTGGAGCTGAATTAAAGCTATCGGCCAGTAAAAAAATAATAACCCTTGAATATCTGAACAGGTCTTACCAAATCACTTTGCCTGAAATGGATGTCTCCCCTTTCGGTAGCCAAGAGCCGATTCAGCCAAAAGAAAAGCTGTTAATGCTCCATTATCTAATCCGAGCCCAGGGCAGCCCCATTAGCGGCATAAAGATAACCTACAAAGAATTACCAGAAGGAGCTAACTATTTCCCCACATTTTACAAGAGAGCAATTAAGCCTCTCCTAAACAACTTTGGCCAGGAATCTCATCGGCTGCTTGATGCTGCCGCTAAACTTGGTGGTCATAAGGTAGATTATGGTGATATAGCCGTTGCTATTAGTGCCTTTAGCCGTGTGCCATTAACTCTAGTCTTATGGCGTGGTGATGATGAGCTTGTCCCCGAGGGCAGCATCCTATTTGATAGCACCATATCTAGCTACCTCTCTGCCGAAGATATAACCGTGCTCTGTGAGACCATCGCCTGGAGATTGGTCAAAATCTCAAGGGGAAGTGAATATCCCTCAGCTTAGGCTAGAAATAAGTAACCAATAAAACACTTCCTGCTACTCCACGGTTACGCTTTTAGCCAGATTCCGCGGGAAGTCTATGGGGCAACCCCTTTCTTTAGCCGCATAATAAGCCAGTAGCTGCAGCACGACGGTATTAATTATTGGTGAAAATCTGAAATCAACCTTAGGCACCGTGATGACAAAGTCAGCTATCTTGCCGACAGTGCCATCCTCCTCTTCAAACAGTACAATAACCGGGGCTCCTCTAGCCTTAATCTCTCTTATATTGTTTAGCATAGCCTCATAGGTATCATCTTTAGCCACAATGGCAACTACCGGGGTGTCTCTGCCCAGTAGGGCAAAGGGGCCATGCTTTAGCTCTCCGGCGGCATAACCTTCAGCATGGATATAGGCAATCTCCTTAAGCTTCAGTGCCCCCTCCAGGGCTATAGGGTAATTTAATCCCCGGCCAATGAAAAAGACATTTTCATACCCTGACAAATACTTGCCGTACCTTTTAATGCTGGACTTATTATCCAACACCTGTTGAATCTTGTTGGGCAGCTGCCTAAGTCCCATAAGCATATCATCTAATCTTTTAACATCGGCTCTGGAATACGACATAACCAGCCAGTACAAAGTGACAAGTTGAGCCATAAAGCTCTTGGTAGAGGCTACGCTTATCTCGGGACCAGCACTGGTATAAATAGTCTGGTCGGCAAGCCGACTAATGGTGCTACCCATCACGTTGGTAATGGCTAATACGCGGCAGCCTACTTCCTGCAACCTTCTGGTCGCTCTAAGTACATCAGCGGTCTCACCTGACTGGGTTATAACGATGGCCATAGTCTTGGCTAGAGTCTGGGGGTAGTAATTAAATTCAGAAGCCAGTTCAACCCTGACCGGAATTCTGAGAAGTTCCTCAAAAATATATTTGCCTACCAGACCAGCATGATAGGAGGTGCCACAAGCCAGAATGAGCATGGCCTCAATGCCAGCATCTCTCATCCACTCCAGGTCAACAATTAACTCTGCCTCCTGATAATATCCGACCAGAGTGTCACGCACTACCCGGGGTTGTTCATGAATCTCCTTAAGTATGAAGTGCTCATAGCCAGCCTTTTGTACCTCTTCAACACTCCATGGTATCTTATGCTCTTTTCTGTCAACCTCGGTTCCGTTTCTCTTAATCTTTATGCCGGCATTGGTCATAATTCCTATATCGCCCTCTTCTAAATATATCACCCTGTTGGTATAGTCCAGTATCGCCGGTACATCTGAAGCGGCAAAACTCTCCTGGTCGCCGACACCGATAATCAGGGGGCTATCTTTGCGGGCTACCACCAATTTGGTCTCCCCTGACTTAAGAGCCACGATGGCATAGGAACCCTTTATATCACCCAGGGCAGCCTCCACAGCCGCCTCCAGACTGCCATTGTAGTACTTCTCAATCAGGTGAGGCAGCACCTCGGTATCCGTTTCGGAGACAAAATTATGCCCCTCAGCAATTAACTTGAGCTTTAACTCTTGGAAATTACTTATTATTCCATTGTGCACCACGGCAATGTTGCCGCTGCAATCGCAGTGTGGGTGGGCATTAGTGGCCGATGGCTCACCACAGGTCGCCCACCGGGTATGACCGATGCCTGCCATCCCACTAAGCCGGGGCACTGTTCTGGCCATTTCATCCACCCGGAAGGTATCCTTATACAGCTTGACACCACCACCGGACACGGCTATGCCGCAGGAGTCATAACCCCTGTACTCAAGCCGGGCCAAACAATTGAACAGAATAGGTTGCGCCCGCCTATTACCGATATAACCAACAATGCCGCACATGGTCTTACTAAAACACCAGGCTTCTATCTGGCAGCTGACCGCTAATCAGCTTCAGCGCCTGAACCTGGGTATAATTACCAGCAATAACCCCGGGCAGGGCGACCACATTACTGCCCAGGCTGCAGCCCTCGCCCAGCATTGCCCCAACCTTCACCAGGTGGTGTTGCTCAATCTTAACCTCAGCTTCACCACTTGAAGCAGTAAAGTGCCCCGCTATAAGGCAACCCCTATCAATAACCGAGTCCTGTATAATAGACCCAGGCCCAATACTAACATCATTACCTATAACGCTGTTCTCTATCTCGGTAAACGGTGAAATAACCACATTGTCGCCCACGCTAGTAGCCGGCAGGATGCACACATTGGGCCCTATCTCACAGCCACGACCGATAACTACCGGGCCCGCTATGTAGGAATTTGACTTTATAACTGTATTTTCCGCTACTGAGACTAACCCCTTCGTTGACACGCTAGCCTCAATGGTGCCGCCAATTTTAGCCTGGATTCGGCTAAGAACAGCACCGTTAAGGCTTAATATATCCCACGGGTAGACTATGTCAAGCCAGGTGGTATCTGTTTCCAGAGCACTGATTTTCTTCCCCTGAGCAAGCATTCTGTTCAGGGCCGCCGGGATATTGGGCTCGCCTTCAATAAAGTTAAAAATTTCCCCGGTAAAGGCATAGATGCCGGTGTTAACAATATAGATGCCAGGCTCCCGGATTGGGCCTGAAGCTCGCCTCTCCTGGCGCATTGCCTCCCTGACCACACCCTCATCAACGGTCACCACAGCACTCCTCAAGGGGTTCTCCACCTTCTTGACCAACATCGCCTCAGGTTTGGCGGCAACAAATTGAGTAATGGTATCAGCTTCAATCAGCTTATCCCCCGGTAAAACAAGAAATTCCTCGTTAACTGCTGATTTGGCTTGCAACAGCGCATGAGCTGTGCCCAGTTGCCCAGCCTGGGTTACATAGGTTATTTCAACACCAAACTGCTCTCCGGAAGCCATATAATCAAATATCTGCTCTTTCCTGTAGCCGACTACAAGTACGATTTCACGAACGCCATTCTGTGCCAGGGATTCAACCACATACTGCAATATCGGTTTGTCAGCTATAGAAAGCATTGCCTTTGGTCTATTGACCGTAAACGGTCTCAGCCTTTTCCCCTCCCCAGCCGCCAGAATCACTGCCTGCTTCATAACTCGCTCCCTCTAAAACACCCTTGAATCCGGTGAAATGACTCCGCTGGCTACAGCACCCGGCCCAATGACGGTATTATTGCCAATTATACTACCGACATTGATACTGGCGTTAATCCCGGTCTCAACCCCGTCCCCTATTATAGCCCCAAGTTTGCGCCTTTTGGTATCCACGCCGGCGATAGTTATATCCTTTTTATCCAGCCTCAGATTGGCGACCTTGGTGCCCGAGCCAAAATTGCAGCCTTCACCAACAACGCTGTCACCTATGTAACTGTGGTGCGGGATTTTGGTACCTTTCATTATTATTGAACCCTTTACCTCAACGGCGGCACCAATATGGCAGCCATCGCCAATAGAGGTATATGGGCGTATATAACAGTTGGGGCCAATATCACAGTCCCGGCCGATTATTACCGGGCCCACCATATAGCTACCTGACTTTACTATGGTAGCTTCACCAATGGTAACCGACCCCTTGATGACCACATTATCTTCTATCTCGCCCAGGTTTTGCGCCTCAGCCCCAGCAAGCAGAGCTTCATTGGCAGCTAGCAAGTCCCAGGGATAGCTGCAGTCAAGCCAATAGCCAATCTCCTGGTAGGCAATATGGTGCCCTTCCTCCAGCATGAGCTGCAGAGAATCGGTTATCTCATACTCTCCCCGTGGTGATTTTGGCGTCTGGGCTATGGCATCAAATATAGCTGGCGTGAAGAAATAGAGACCAGTATTAGCTATATTAGAAGGCGGCTCAGCAATCTTCTCACAGATACGGGTTACCCGGCCACCACTCACCTCAACCACTCCCAGGTCTCTAGCATCCTCAACCACCTTTACACTTATGGTATTGTCGCTCTTACTGGCTAGGCTGATAATATCTTCCTTACTGGCAACAATATCACCGTTGAGCACCAGGAAGTTGCCATTAACCAAAGCTTTAACCCTTCTAATAGCATCGGCGGTACCCAGTCGTTTCCTCTGGGTTAGGTAGTCTATTTTCAACCCCCACTTTTGCCCATTGCCAAAATAATTGCGCACCTGCTCATCATGGTAGCCAACAACAAAGATAAATTCTCCAATGCCAGCCCCGGCAGCTTCAATAAGCAGGTGCTCCAGGATAGGTCTATTGGCTATGGGCAGCATCACCTTGGGCCGGGTATAGGTAAGGGGACGCATCCGACTACCTTCACCGGCAGCCAAAATAACCGCCTTCACTCTAGCTCTCCCTACCTTCGGCTACAGTCTCCTTTATTAGCCTGATAACGTTATCATATAAGCGACGCGCCTGTGACTCAGTCTTTGCCTCAGCGGTAACCCTTATCTTGGGCTCAGTACCTGAGGCTCTGATAAGTAGCCAGCCACCATCAAGGTTCAGTTTAATGCCATCAACTTTGCTTACCGATAAAGGCTTCATAGCCGCTACCAGCTTCCGTTCTAAGTCAGGCATTAATACCCCATTACTACCCAAACTGCCCCGTAGCAACGGGTAACTGGGTATGGCACAAGCTAAATGAGATAGCTTCTGCCTGCTGGCAATAGACACCACCTGAGCAGCGGCATAAACGCCATCAGGGCACAGCGAGTTTCTAGGGAAAATCCAGCTCCCTGATGGCTCACCACCAAAATCACCACCCTTCTTAAGCTCTTGGGACACATAGTTATCACCAACGCCGGTCCGAATGACGGTAAAGCTGGCTTCATCTATTGCCATTGAGGCATCTATAGTGGTCACCACCTGCCTGGCGCCCAATTCATGGGCCAGGAGCACTAGCAGCTTATCACCGCAGATGAAGCCAGCCCGGTCATCCACCACCATCATCCGGTCGGCATCCCCATCGTGAGCAATACCCAAGTCAGCGCCAGACTCATGCGTTGCCTTAATCAGATCCGCCAGATTGGCCTCAGTGGGCTCAACAGCACGGGGGGAAAAGCCGCTGGGGTAATAGTTCAGGGCTACCACCTCACAGCCCATCCTTCTTAATAACTCAGGTGTAATGAAAGAGGCGGCGCCACAGCCACAATCTAGCGCCACCTTAAGCTTGAACCTTCCTGGAAAGTCGGCCAGTATATGCTCAATATGCCTGTCAATGGCATCATGATAAATACCACCAGACTGAAACCTATCCCACGAGGCAACGGGTAGGGAGTCACTCAAAATCATTTCTTCTATCTGCTTCTGCTGGTGAGAATCAAAAGCAGAGCCATCTGGATTTAGCAGCTTGATACCATTATACTCAGGGGGGTTATGTGAAGCAGTGATCATTACTCCAGCATCAAACTCTCTAGCAGCCAAAGCCAGCGTTGGTGTTGGCAAAACCCCGGTATCAAAGCTCCTGGCACCAGCCGCCAGAAGCCCAGAAGTGACTGCTTGCTTCATGGCACCTGAGGAAGTTCTGGTATCACAGCCAACGACTACATTATCATTTAGCTGGCCTACCGCCAGGCCAACCTTTAGTGCCAGCTGGATTAGCCAACTGTCCACAATAGCCCTTATCCCCGAGGTGCCAAATAACCCCATATCAATGCAATTCTAGCATTAATTCTTATAGGGCAACAACTAAGATTGAGTAATACCTATTTTAGTAATCCCTTGACACAAAAAGGGGTAAAGCCCTAGGATAGGAATAGTAATTTAAGATTGGAAGGAGATAAGCGTAATGGCGCTAGATGTCACTGACCAGAACTTTGAAGAAGAGGTAATAAAATCTAGCAAGCCAGTGCTGGTGGATTTATGGGCACCTTGGTGCAGCCCCTGCCGCATGGTGGAGCCCGTCATTAACAGTCTGGCGGAGAAGTATAGGGGCAGGTTCAAGTTCTGCCGGCTGAACGTTGACGAGAACCCGAAAACAGCCGCCAAGTATAGAATTATGTCGATACCGACGCTAATGTTCTTTAAGGATGGAGAAGCGGTGGACACAGTTATTGGTGCCGTACCAGAGGCTGTCCTCAAGCCAAAAATGGACGAACTTCTTTAGCTCATATGTGAAAACATCCTTCAGCCGGCATCAGCCTGTCCCTGTTTACTACTGCCGGCGGTAGGCAGCACCACCGGCAGGCCACTCAGCGGATGGCTATAGATGTGGCTGCCAGAACCATATACCTGCCTGATATTATCGGCATTGATGACTTCACCGGGCTTGCCTTCAGAGTGAACCCGGCCATTATCTATCAGTACCAATCGGTCACAGTATTGTGCCGCAAGATTCAGGTCATGCAGGGCAACGACAACCGTTAGCTTATCTCTGCGGCACAGGCCCTTGATTAAGTCCAGGATTTCAACCTGGCGACCGATATCCAGATTGGCCGTAGGTTCATCCAAGAGCATGGCTTGCGTCTGCTGAGCCAGGACGCGGGCAATAACCACACTTTGTATTTCGCCACCTGAAAGCTCGCTTATCCTTCGTTGGGCAAGGTGCTGCATTGATGTTTTTCCCATAGCTTGCCAAGCGATGTCTATGTCCTTCGGGCCCTCATACTGAAAAAGGCCAAGATGGGGATTCCTGCCCATGAGCACTATCTCAAAGGTAGTAAAGGTGCTCGGTAGCAGTGGCATCTGGGGGACAACGCCAATCAAGCGAGCTAGGTCTCTTCTTGGTATCCGGGATATATCCTGCCCGTTTAGGAGTATACTGCCCGAATATGGCGAGATAACCCG
>JABUBP010000550.1_pt1 | contig 10691 bp, 10 predicted proteins | sample 7240331 | NCBI WGS metagenome assembly JABUBP01 (sample SAMN07256347, study PRJNA390944) | subsurface metagenome | isolation source: Methane hydrate marine sediment | place: Pacific Ocean: Eastern North Pacific, ODP site 1244 | collected 2002 | reverse complement strand
GCCTTTACCTCCACCTGGATAATAGGCCGTTAATAATGAACCCCACTATCACTTGCCTATCAGTACCCTGATTAAGCGTATCTAATAATTAAGTATAGCCAGCAGAGGCCAACTACCATAATCATGCCTGGTAGAGCATATTTCATGAATGTTCCCCAGCTAATCGGGTAGCCCTCCCTCTCGGCGATGGCAGTACCGACCACATTGGCTGAGGCCCCGATGGGTGTAGCATTGCCGCCAATATCGGTGCCCAAAGCTAAAGTCCAGGCTAATGTTGGTAAAGGGAACCCGGCTGTCTGCGACAACTGCCTGATTACGGGAACCATGGTCGCGGCAAAGGGAATATTATCCACTATGGCGGAGGCAAAGGCGGAGACCCACAGGATGATAGGTATCACTATGAAAAGACTCCCCCCTGATATCTCACCAATATACTCGGCTATCATTTTCAGCACGCCGGTTTCCTCCAGACCACCCACACAGACAAACAGACCGACAAAGAAAAGCAGGGTGCGCCAGTCGACATGCTCCAAGATATGTGGTACCCCTCGCCCGGCAGAGAGCAGGGTGAGGACGGCGGCGATAACCCCTATGGTAGCTACTGCCAGTCCGGTTTGGGCGTGAGTAATCAGCAGAATCACTACCACAATGAAGATACCAGTATTAATCTTAAACAGGCGGGGGTTGACAATAGCAGTTGAAGGGACTGGACACACGTTCATTAACATCGCCGGGTCTTCAGACTGGGTGAGGGTTTTGCGGAAGACCAGATAGAAGAAGCCTAAGGCAGCCAGCATCCCTATCCAGGCAATGGGGCCGGTATTAACGACAAAGTCAGTAAAGGTATAACCGAAGGCAGTTCCGATGATTATATTGGGCGGGTCACCACACATGGTAGCGGCACCGCCACAATTGGCGGCAAAAATCGCGGCGATGATTAGGGGAATCGGGTTAAACTTCAGCATGCGCGCCAGCTCAATGATTACCGAGGTCAAGAATAGTAACACGGTGATGCTATCAATGAACATTGACAGAAAACCGGAGAGTAACATGAAGGCAATCAAGATAGGGATAGCGCGGCAACCGACCAACCTGGCTGTATACAGGCATATCCAGCGGAAGAACCCCACCGCGCCCAGGCCCTCCACCATGACCATCATGCCACCAATAAAGATAATTGTCTGCCAGTTCACTCCGTGGGATTCTATATGTTGTTCACCTGGAAACCAGAAGTGTAATTCCCCCATCTGTCCCAGGTTCAGCACATTAAAGACTGCTTCTGTGCTTTGCATGGTAATAAGGAAAACGACTATTATGGTAAGAGCGGCGCCGATAACTGCTGGAATAACTCGATGTACCTTGCCAATGACAATAGCAATAAACATGGCCGTGAAGACAATAATGGCAAGGATTTGACTTATTACCATGATCTCCCTGAATCAGAAAATAACCAAAAACCATGCTATTATAACACAAGTTTTCTTTTATGCAAAGTGTGAGTCTCTTCCAATACAAGATGAGCCTGAATACTGGCTCTGGATTTAACCCAAACCTATGCCGGCAGTGAATAAAGCATAGGCACCAAAAATATAAAGTCCAATTAAAACTGGGGTATACCAACTAAACACGATAAAGGTCTTACGCTTCTGCCGAAAGCGGAGCCCGACGATAACCAGGAGGCTCATTACTACTGCTACTACAGCGGTGATGAAGTGAACTCTTGATACCATGGTCAGAATAGGTCCTCGAGTATAGAAAAGGTCAACCCAGATGATAATAGCCATGTCAAGCATGTTAGCGCCTAATATGTCAGCTACCGCCATATCTACAGCACCCAAGCGGAGTGCAGCCACGGCAACCGCTAACTCAGGCATTGAGGTAGTGATGGCTAAAAATAGACTACCCACAAAGCTAGCACTCCAGCCAGTAGTTTCAGCAATCTCGTCACCAACGAACGATAGCCATATTCCAGCAGCGATAACAGCTATCGCTGCCAAGGTGAACCTGAGATATACTGTCCCTGTAGGAATCTCATGGTATTGGGACGGGGCAGCTTGCGGTAACGCTAGCTGGTGCTTGCGCTCAAAGCGGAACATCTGCCACGTACCTATCAAATACACTGTAATAATGACAATGCTGGTGATGCCCACCCATCCTAGAGTAGGTCCAGAAAACCTCTCTCCGGCAAAAATACTCCCCGCGGCGATGGCAATAAGCAGTATGCCCATGCCGGCTGAGGCTATATGCCTTGAGCTTACTTGGCTCAAAATTGGGGTGGGACGGTGGAGAATGTCTAGTAACGCCAGGATAGTTAAATTGAAAAGACAACTGCCAAGTAGGGTACCCAGAGCTAAATCGGGGAGTCCAACCAGGGCAGCCGAGCTCACCCCAGTTACCAACTCAGGCATAGTGGTTACGGTAGCCATTAGCACCAGGCCTATCCATATTCGCCCTAAACCAGTCTTTTCCGCAATAGCATCCCCGTAACGGGCCAGTTTCGTTCCGGCAAATAGGATAATGACCACACACAGCAGAAATTTGAGCCAGACCAACGCTGAATCTCCTTGAAGATTAACCGTATGCTAAAAGCATACTATACGGGGGGCAGACTCGTAAAGCGTGTGGCATAATTACTGGACTAGGAGAGGTGTTCGAGTGGTTGATGGTGCCGCTCTCGAAAAGTGGGAGTTGGCGATGCTGCTGAGGAGATTATTAAAGCTGCTGATGAAATCAATGCTGACTTTGTTGCCATGTCGACGCATGGACGGTCAGGTCTTATTCGGTGGGCTTTTGGTAGCGTTGCTGACAGGGTACTGCGAGGAGGAAACAGGCCGGTAATCCTGGTAAGAGCGCAACGAGAGATTAAGAAAACATAGCTACCTGACAAACACGGAAAGCTTACGGGCAAATACCTTTCTAACCAAGGCACCGGCCGGCCATTAGTGATAAGGAGTGTCCGAGACTAGGAAGATTGTTCTAAGTTGGAATCTCAACGGTTACAGTTGTCCCCTTGCGCAGCTCTGATTTTAACGTTAGACTGCCCTGAATGAGTTGGGCTCGCTCTTGCATCCCAGCCAGGCCCAGCTTACCAATGCTAGCTAGGTCTCCCATCCTCTGCGGTATCTCAAAGCCCTTGCCATTGTCCTTGACGGTTAAAACAATCCTATCATCGCCAAATCCCATCGTAATCCAAGCTCTTGATGCCTCGGCATGTCTCCTGATATTGGTTAACGCCTCTTGAGCAATCCGGAATAGTAGTAGTTGCACCTCATCTGTCAAACTCGGTTCAGCACCTACCACCTTAACCTGAGCATCTACCCCACAGTCTTTTGTCAGGTTTTCCGCCATCCACTCAAGTGCAGCTACTAAGCCCAGGTCATCTAATATGCGCGGTCTAAGGTCCTGGGCACATCGCCGTAATTGTTCCAAGGCTTCAACGGCTTGGCTACGCAAGATTTCTAGTTTCTCCTTGAGCTCCTGAGGTTGCTTTAGTTGAGTACTTGAGGTGATAGTATCCAAGCGCTGGATTAGAAGGAGTAGGAACGGAGATACATCGTCATGCAACTCTCTGGAAATACGCCTCCTTTCCTCCTCCTGTGCCCTGGTGATAAGTTGAACATAAAAGTGCATATTCTCCTGTAATCGCTTTTCTTCGGTTATATCCTGCAGGGTCTCTATGGCAGCTATTATCTCTCCACCTTCATCTTTGATAGGACTTGCCGTGAAATGAATCCATTTCCCGCACTCGCCGAGGGACGGAAAGAAATCTTCGGCTTCATAGGCGCCATCAAGTAGGCGGGATTTTTTACATTTACCCTGATAGCATGCTTCAATTTCATCTGCGGATACTCCATCCACAATTAAATCAGCCATAGCCGGTCTCTTCTCAGTGTAAAATGTCCGCCATTGCCCATCTGTCCCGACCATCTCACGCCCACTTATGCCAGAAAGGGTTTCGATGGCTGCATTCCAATAGGTGACTTTATGTTGCTTATTGATCATAAATAGTGGAATAGGAAAACCATCAGTGATTTTTGAGAGCATCTTCCCCAAGCTTTTTTCTTCGGTTATATCTCTGGCGATGTGTTGAAAACCAATAGGCTCCCCATCAATGGTGACCAAGCCAGTAGCCATCCTCATTGTTCTTACCGTCCCATCCTTCATGACCATTCGCTGTTCATAGGGTTTGGCGATTTCCTTTCCATCAAGCAGTTTGCGGTGGACTTCTCTAGCCAGATTCAGGAATTCCCCAGTTAGAAACACAGTAACATTTTTGCCAAGGAATTTCTGACGAGTAAATCCGGTAAGTTTTTCACATGCCTTGTTGGCATCTACAATATTACCCTTCATATCCTGAACCCACATGGCGTCACTAGCATTCTCAAACAGGTATCGATAGTTTTGCACAGTAAGTTTGAACTCTGTTTCCACCGTTCACTCTCCCTCGTTTCGGGATGCGTCATCAAGAGTAATGTAGCCCTCTCTCAATCCCTTGATTATGGCATCGGTGCGGCAACCGCAACCCATTTTGTTAAAGATATTGGTAAAATGTGCTTTCACCGTGCGCAGGCTAAGAAAGAGCTCATGAGCAATATCCTTATTGCTTATGCCTCTGACTGCCAACCTCAAGATCTCAACCTCTCGGTGAGTAAGTTTTTCCCCTACTTCACCCTCACTACTTCTCTTGGTTAGACCTACTGCGCGTTGCAAAAGCTTATCGATTACCACCGGGTCGAGCACAGAATCGCCAGCACGCGCTGCGCGGATAGCCCCTACAATCTCGCTGCTGCGTGCACTCTTCAATAGGTAACCACAGGCTCCAGCCTCTAAAAGTCCAAGAATGTAGCGGATGTCACTATAGGCAGTCAATACAAATATAGCAGTAGTCGGGCTTGCCTGCTTAATTAACTTCGCCGCCTCTATACCACTGAGTTTGGGCATAACAATATCCAGTATGACTACATCTGGCTTCAGTTCACTCGCTAATCTAACCGCTTCTTCGCCATCACCAGCCTCACCGACTACTATGAAGTCTTTCTCCCGCTCTAACAAATTGCGCATTCCTTCCCTCAGTACGGCATGGTCATCAGCGATTAGAATTTTAATCTTGCCCAAATTGCCCCCCTCTTTGCTTCTCCCTCCTCTCTATCATACTCCTTTTTGGCTAAGGTCTCAACTTGAGAATAGGCTCTTGAGAATAGGCTCAACCTGTAAGCATAAATACTTACAGTGATAAGCGTTTTTACCTAATTTTAGGTAGTTGTGGTTAGGCATAAAGCACAAGATGAAGTCAGGCAGTTTAGGTGTTTTTACGCATTAGCAATAGGTATCACGGCGGAAGTCGGGGTTGTCAGCAGGGTGGTAAGCTGATAGTGGAGGTAAGAGAGGTAGGAAGAATAGCAGAAATTCTCTTCGGCTTAGTTCCATAATCCCACTCTTACCTCCATAAGACAAAGGAAGGATGAGAAAGGAGGTGTAAGCGATGCAGTGGGAGTTTATAGTGGCACTAGCCATAGCAATACCCCTCATCCTTTTCCCGGCGGCGTTCATCTGGTACCTCAATCTTGGTGGTATTTTCTTCCGCGCTGAGGAGGCTACACGAAAGGGGAAGGTTGCTTGTGAAAAGGAGGCCAGAGGAGTGGCGGCGGTAGCAAGGTGATAATAAAGGCTAAAGTCAGAGAAAACTCAAGGAAAGGAGGTATGAGCGATGCAGTGGGAGTTTATAGTAGCACTGGTGATAGCAATACCCCTCATCCTTTTCCCGGCGGCGTTCATCTGGTACCTGAACATTGGTGGCATCTATACTGCTATTAAGGAGGCACGAGAGAGGCGAGCTGCCCGCAAGCAAAGGGCCAGGACAGTAGCCAAGGCTGAGCAGCATATCGATGTGGCAGCAGCTAAAGAGCAACCGGTTGAAAAGGAACTCGTCGGGACTAAACGCTAGTGAGGAGACCCTGCTAGAAGAAGGCAGGAAAAAAATATTCAAAGGAGGCATAACATGGAGTGGCAGGTCATATTAGTTCTGGTGATAGTAATACCCATCATCCTTATTCCAGTGGCGCTCATCTGGTACCTGAACATCGGTGGCCTCTACGCCGCCATTAAGGAAGGAAGACTGAGAGTATTCGAACCCATTGTCCGGACAATGCGTATCGGATTAGCTGTTATTGTGCCAGTGGGTGTTTATGGTTTTCTTATCTGGTTCTTCTTGGGCAATTTCGGGTGGCAGGTGGCACTGGCTGTAGCATTAGCATTGCCCATTGTACTTTTCGTACCGGTATTGATTTGGGCAGCGGTAGCTAGTGGTCTGTACCAGGTCGCCCGTGATGCGTTGCGACGGAGGGCTACTGCTCCTCGTAGGAGGGCAGCACGAATGGCTGAGGAAGCGGTACTCCGGAAGGTTACTTAAGGGGACTATTCTTATAGTCCCCTTCCTTTCTTTGACCATGATTCGTATAAATTCAGATTGTAAGCATGTCACAATATCCGCTTAAGTAAACCAGCAATACACCCTAGCTACTAACAAGGAGGTTTGATGGAAAAGAGACCACGAGCTGATACTTTTGTAGAGGAGATTAGTGCCATTCCTGGCGGGGAAGGTATTCGCCTTTGTATCCAGTGCGGCACCTGCACTGCATCCTGCCCCAATGCTGATAGAATGGACCACACACCAGCACAGCTCATTGCTATGGTGCGGGCTGATATGCGTGAGGAGGTCTTGTCCAGTAACGCTATGTGGTACTGCCTGTCTTGCTATCTGTGCACAGTACGCTGTCCAAGGGGCATTAAACAGACTGACCTTATGCATGCCTTAGAATGTCTGTCGGTTCGCCAGGGCTTGAGCAGCGGGCGGACGCGCACGCCGGCTATGTATCGAAGCTTCAGCAACTTCGTTTATAGCCTGGGGAGCCTTCCTGAGTTTGGGTTTATGACCTGGTTCTACCTTCTGACCAATCCGCTACGCGCCTTCAGGATGATTCCAGTGGCACTGAGCCTGCTCAGGCGTGGTCGCCTGTCTATTAAAGCAAGAAGACTGACCCCGGAAGGGACTAATCAGCTCAGGGCTATCCTTGATAAAGCTGAATCTCTAGGAGGTGTAGCTTGAAATATTATACCTATTTCCCCGGCTGTTCCTGCTCCGAGGGGGGAGCCAAGGCTTATGGCCGGTCAGCCCAAGCGGTGAGTAAAGTTTTGGATACCGAACTCGCCGAGCTTGATGATTGGAACTGCTGCGGCTCCACGCCATATACCTCAGTTGATGAGCTATCCTCTTTTTGCCTCTCAGCTCGTAATCTTGCCCTGGCAGAAAAGAGGGGTCTTGACCTGGTGACACCGTGTAGCTCTTGCTATGTTATCCTGAACCGAACCAATTCCTATCTTAAGGAGTATCCGCAGGTCAAAGCCAATGTGGATGAGGCTCTGGCTGCCGGTGGCCTTGAGTACCATGGAACGGTTAGGGTTCGGCACCTCCTAGATGTTTTTGTAAATGACATTGGCTATGAGGCCATCAGGTCCAAGGTCAAAAGGAATCTTGGTGGGCTGAAGGTAGCCCCTTACTATGGCTGCCAGGTAGTCCGCCCTAGATTCGGCTTTGACCACCCGGAAGCTCCCCAATCCCTGGATAAGTTGATAGCTAGTCTGGGAGGAGAACCGGTTCCCTTTCCGCTGAAGAGTCGCTGTTGTGGCGGGGCTCTAATCATATCTGAAGAGGCGTTAGCACTGGAGTTGATTGGGAAGCTTCTTGACTCGGCCTTGAGTAATGGGGCAGAGTGCCTGGCTACGGTTTGCCCTCTGTGTCAGACGAACCTGGATGTCTATCAGAGACGGGTTAATAAGAAATTTAAAACCAACTTTAACCTTCCCATTTTATTCTTCACCCAACTGATGGGTGTGGCCTTTGGACTTAGTGGCGAGGACTTGGGCCTGAAAACCTGTATCGTCCCCGCAGAAAGGGTTTTAGCAAAGTATATCTAAGGAGCAGAGAATGGAGCGAAGAATTGGCGTTTATGTCTGTCATTGCGGAAGCAACATAGCCGGAACCGTTGATTGCGAAAAGGTGACTGAATTTGCTCGGGGTTTAGACTCAGTGGTCGTCGCCCGCGACTACAAATATATGTGCTCTGAGCCCGGGCAAAATCTTATCAAGGAAGACATTAAGGAGCACAAGCTAAACCGGGTTGTAGTAGCCTCCTGTTCACCGCGGATGCATGAGCCTACCTTTAGACGTGCCTGTCAGGATGCCGGGCTAAATCAGTATCTATTTGAAATGGCTAACATCCGTGAACACTGTTCCTGGGTGCATGAGGATGGCGGAATGGCGACGGAGAAGGCCAAAGCCCTCGTGAGTGCAGCAGTAAGGCGCGTCTATTATCATGAACCACTGGAAACAAAAGAGGTTCCGGTTAATCCAAATGTGCTGGTTGTAGGTGGGGGTATTGCCGGGATTCAGGCAGCACTGGAGGTTGCCGATTCTGGGCACCAGGTCTATCTCGTTGAAAAAGAGCCGAGCATTGGCGGGCACATGGCCCAGTTTGATAAGACCTTCCCCACCTTGGATTGTGCCGCCTGTATCCTGACACCGAAGATGACCGATGTGGGACAGCACCCTTATATAAATCTTATGAGCTATAGCGAAGTTGAGGACGTATCAGGCTACGTCGGCAATTTCAAGGTCAAGATTAGGAGGAAGGCACGCTATGTTGACGAAGCAAAATGTACCGGCTGTAACGAGTGCGCCAAGGTTTGTCCTGTTGAGTTGATTAGTGAGTTTGAAGAGGGTTTGGCTAAGCGCAAGGCTATCTACATCCCCTTCCCTCAAGCTGTCCCTAATAAAGCTGCTATCGATAAGCGAGGCTACCCACCATGCCGAGTAGCCTGTCCGGCTGGTGTCAATGCTCAGGGCTATATCGCCCTTATCTCTCAGGGTAAGTTCAGAGAAGCCCTGGAGGTGGTGCGGAGAACCATGCCTTTCGCTGGGGTCATCGGGCGGGTTTGTACCCATCCCTGCGAAATAGACTGTGAGCGAAAGACGGTTGACGAGTCCATGTCCATCCGGGCACTGAAACGATTTATTGCCGATTATGAACTAAAGGTAGGCAGGGAGAAGGCAACCCCTATTGAGCTGACAAAGGAGGACAAGGTAGCCATTGTTGGCTCTGGGCCTGCGGGGCTGGCTTGTGCTTATGACTTAGTCAGGAAGGGGTATCCAGTGACGGTGTTTGAAGCCCTGCCGATGGCTGGTGGTTTATTGCACTACGGAATCCCTGAATACCGGTTGCCAAAGAAGGTGCTGGATAACGAGATTGATTACATAAAAGAGCTTGGGGTAGAGATCAAGACAAATACCCTGGTAACAGACTTGGGCCAGGTCTTCGAACAGGGATACAAGGCTATCTTCCTCGGTACCGGAGTTGGTGTGAGCCAGAAGATGGGAATTCCTGGTGAAGACACGACAGGGGTAATCCACGCTCTTGGTTTCTTAAAGCAGGTGAATTCTGAAGACAAGGTCGATTTAGGCGACCGCGTGGCGGTTATTGGTGGCGGTAACGCTGCTGTTGATGCCGCCAGAGTAGCTTCACGCCTCGGTGCCAAGGAGGTGACTATTGTTTATCGTCGTTCCCGAGCCGAAATGCCGGCTGGAGCTAGTGAGGTTGATGAGGCAGAGCAAGAAGGGATAAAGCTTCACATCCTGGCAGCACCGGTCAGGGTTCTGAGCCAGGACGGTCGATTAACCGGCATCGAGTGCATTCGCATGGAGTTGGGTGAGCCTGACGCCAGTGGGCGGCGGCGCCCAATACCCGTCAAAGGCTCGGAATTTACTATGGATGTCGATAACGTAATTATGGCCATCGGGCAGATGGTAGATAAAGCAGGATTACCCAAAGAGCTTACCTACACCGGGTGGGGAACCGTATCTGTAGACCCGGTCACTCTGGAAACAAATATTTCCGGTGTCTTTGCTGGTGGTGATGTGGTTGCCGGTCCCGCTGATGTCATCGGAGCTATTGCTGCTGGCAAAGAAGCCGCTGAAAGTATCGACCGCTACTTAAGCGGAATGGATTTACGCCAAGGGAGACCAGAGCAAATTACGAGGGTCAAAGAAGTCTCAAAGAAAGGTGTAGGTAAAAAGGCCAGAGCTACTATGCCCCTGCTTGATCCGGGTAAAAGGAACGGCTCTTTTACTGAGGTTGAGCTTGGCTTCGATGAAAAAACAGCGATTGAGGAGGCCAAGCGTTGCTTGAACTGTGCTGCCTGTTCTGAATGCTTGGAGTGCGTAAAAGTCTGTGAGGCTGAGGCTATCAACCATGAAATGGTGGATGAGATTGTTGAGGTTGATGTTGGTTCTATTATTGTCGCCACCGGCTTCCAGCAATTTGACCCCTCGGTTATCTATGAATATGGCTATGGGCGCTATGATAACGTGATTACTGGTCTACAGTTCGAGAGGATGTCCAATGCTTCAGGACCGACCAGTGGTGAGATTCTCTTGGCTGATGGGCGAAAACCGGAGAGCATAGCTATTCTGCATTGTGTCGGCAGCCGTGATGAGAATTACCACAAATACTGCTCACGGGTTTGCTGCATGTACTCGCTGAAATACTCCCATCTGCTGAAGGAGAAAATCCCTGAAGCGCCTGTCTATCAGCTATATATTGACATACGCTGCGCCGGTTCGGGCTATGAAGAGTTCT
>JABUBP010000548.1_pt1 | contig 10692 bp, 14 predicted proteins | sample 7240331 | NCBI WGS metagenome assembly JABUBP01 (sample SAMN07256347, study PRJNA390944) | subsurface metagenome | isolation source: Methane hydrate marine sediment | place: Pacific Ocean: Eastern North Pacific, ODP site 1244 | collected 2002 | reverse complement strand
TCCTGTAATTACAACATTCTTTCCATCATAATCAGAGACAACGTACCTGATTACTTTCATTTTACACTGCAACCAATATTCCAGCCTCTCGAAACCAACACCTACCTTAAACACCATAATTTACCCTCCTTTTCCAGTCATTGCATTAATGATCTGTTCGTAACAACCCCCGCACAGCCTTAACTCCTTGACCGCTGCGAGCTCCACCGGTCCCCGACAGATATCACAGGAGCGATAGATTTTCTCTTCAAAACCCACCACCGGCTCCCGGCCACCCCCTTCGGTACCGATACCCCTTTTACGAGCCGCTTTCCGAAAATCCTGTACCCATTGCCGCGCAACTGCCTGCGTAACCCCGTGATCGACAGCCATTTCGAGCAAGTACTCGCGATGAGCCTCATCACCGCATGACCACAATTCTTCGGCCACAACGACTGTAATTTTTCGAGCGTGTAAAGCCCGCTGAAAACCCTCTGGCATGCGCAGTATTTCAATCCGTCTCTTGATTAATCCAGCCGACTTTCCCGTCTTTGCTGATACCTCTGCAATCTTCATGCCCAGATCTTTTATCAACCTGGCATATGCGATTCCTTCTTCGACTGGCGTTAGATCTTCTCTCTGAATGTTTTCTGTCGCTCGTGCGAGCGAAATTTGTTTTTTAGTATAATCGACCACCTGGGCGGTTATTTTCTCCCAGCCCAGCCGCCTGCAGGCAAGATATCTCCTGTGACCGAAAACAATCTCGTAACGTTCCCCTGACCGAGACAAGAGCACCGGAGATAATAACCCTATCTCCCGGATCGATTCGGAGAGCTCCTCGATCGTTATCGCCGAAATCTCCAGCCTGTCCACCTCGGCCGGCGGATCTATTTCGGTGATCAAAACCTCTTGGTATTTTTTAGCTTTCTGTTTTTTCAAGATCCAGCGCCTCCACTACGATTATAATACCGTTTTTTAGCCTTACTTTGCAATACTTGCCCTTTTGAAACCCCTTTAAATATTTTTTGCATTAGTTTTTTAAGCTCGTGATACTCTTTGGTTCTCCTTACCAGCTCTTCACCGATCATATTGCATTTTACATTAAGAATTATATTGTCGATCGATTGCTCTATCTCTTCTCTTGTTTTGCCGCCTGATAGAATAACTTCGATTGTTATTTCTCGCATGTTTTCAATAGATTCCATATTTCTAAATCCTCCTTTTTATGTTTTTTTCACATACAAAAGAGATTTTTTTATTTTCCCTGTCTCTACAAAAATAATAAATATCAAACTCAACTGCAACGCCCCTTTTCAATGCGGCTGAAACACTTTCTATTTTACAGGTCTTAATCGTTTTATTATGAGGAAAAAAGATCAATACTTTTTCGTCTTTTTTATATTCTGCTTTTTCTACTGCTCTTTTTCTAAAGTATTCGACTCTTTTCCCGAATAGTTGTTTTTCCATTTTAATAAATCTTTTGATTCTTTTTGTTTTTTATCTCCGGTTCTTGGACAGACCCAGGTCCAGATCTCTTTCCTGATGGTCAACCATTTTTTTTGCTTATCGTCATATTCTTTTTGATAAATAGAATATATCTCTGCAGCAACGGGATCATAACAGTCATCAATCGATTCTTCTTTTGGATAGATTAAAATTATTGCGTCTTTATATTTAGTCATACAGGACAGAAAACCTCTTTTCCTGAATAACGTCTTTTTTCTCACTTCCGCGAAACGCTCTACAACCTCATGGGCGGTTAGTTTATACCAATACCCTATGTCACCCCTGGACCCTGATAAAATCATCAATTCCTGTTCAAATTCAGACCTAAGAAATCGATTTTCAAAGTCCCTGGCAAACGATCTTAGATTGTATGAAAGTCTGTGTCCTACTTTTTGCCAGTACCTTTTCTGTTTTCTTTCATCGGGATCATATTCCAAGAATTCAACTTGTGGGTTTGCAACTTCATCACCTTCATAATAATCCTCTAGTTCCTGCTTCCACCGGTCCCTTAGCCAGACCAGGTCAATTATCCAATTATTAGTGGTCCCCTCTCTGAGCATTTTTGGAGTTAGCCACCTGAAGATGAAGGCGCCATTTTTTTTTACGACTTCCCCGGGGACAATTTCAACATGGCAATGCCAGCGATCGCGCATAACGTCGCTTGATCCTACCGAATGAACAGCCAGCCTTAAACCTACATTAGATTCTGTTTTAACTCCGAATAGCTCTTTTATTATTTTGCAGATTTTGTTTTTTAAGTCTTTTTCTTGCTCAGGATCCTGGAGAGGGTTTTTTTCAATTTGCTCAGGCAGTGTGAAGTTAATAAACATTAGTCCCGGCGCTCCAGGATTACCATGGAAAAGCGCCTTTAACTCTGAAACAGCTTTTGCGGCCTGTCTCTTTCTTTTATTATGATCACACCTCAAACAAAGTTTTTCTCCGCAGGATAATTTTTCTCGATATATTTTATCGCCCTTTAAGCTTTGATGGATCGTTCCGTTTGTGTGTGACCAATCACAGCTCTTAAAATTATATCTTGCGTATGGATTATAGTCTGTATTATGAATGCCGTACAAAACCGCTTTTTTAAATGTTGCCTTATGATCCCAAATTTCATTTGACCAGGATCCGTCCGGATCCGTCCCGGACGATTTTAGCCCGGATAATTCAGAATTTAACAGATCTCTTAACTCTGTTTTGTCAGTACTAACGCTATATGCTTGACCGATGGTGTTTTGCGGCAAGTGTGCTTTGTAAACGTCCGCATAGGGCTCTTTATCTAAAAACACCCTGTTTTTTAGATTTGATAACGGCATGTTAACTGGGTGTCGATCTCCGTTTACATTGTTCAAGCTATAATGGTATAAGAGAAAATAAAAAACCGAATAAAAGTTTCGAAAAGATAGAACCTGGAATAAAAATAAATTGCATCGAGTAAAATTAGATAAGCATAACAACGGTTTACATACTATATCTTATCAGACGTTGCAATGTGGTATTTCCTTAAATTTCAACTGGTTACAAGCTCCAACCCCCCGGATTATGTAAACTTTGACATTTATATCTATTTATCTAATTTTACTCTTTTTAATCGGATTGTGTGGCCTAATTCAAAAAGATGATATTTAATCAGTCCAATAAGGTTAGAAATTAGACATCCGGCAACATCGATCTCCATAACCTTTCGTCCTAATTTAAAACAAGAAACAGAAAATTTATAACCTTCGGGGAGAGTTCCGATCCCTTCACCGTAGGTAGTTATACAATCATCGCACAATATAGATCCAGGGCGCTGATCCGCGCCGCAATTCGCGCACTCATTTGGATTATGTTTCATGTTTTTTCACCTCCTGAATTATTTTCTTTTTTTTCCTTCGAGACCGGCATTTCGAAATTATAACTTTTCTCTTGATTTTTTCTATAATTTTAATTTATTTAGTTGTCAAATCAGATTTTCTTATGATACACATGTGTATCATAAGAAAATCTTATGGGTATTATAAGAAAATTAAATCAGATTTTCCGATAGTAAAAAAAAGGATGGGAAATTATGGCGGAAATTAAAAGCTTGAGCTCAATAAGAGATAAATGGACCCGGGTTACACCCGGCCGGACCGAGGACTATAAACTTGGCATACAAAATCCGAAAAGAGACTGGGAAACCGAGACCCTCGAAGCCAAAGATAATTGGAAAGCCGGCATCGATGCTGCACACGCTAAAGGTCTTTTTGAAAAGGGCGTTTCTAAAGCCGGATCTAAAAAATGGCTGGACAAGGCGCTTAAAAAAGGTCCCGGGCGCTTTGCTGAAGGTGTCTATCTTGCCGGACCCGATTATGAAAAAGGGTTTGCTCCTTATCGTGAAGCTATCGCAAGAACAGATCTCGGCCCGAGATTTCCCAAGCGGGATCCCCGCAACCTGGATCGTGTCAGACGAATAGTCGAAGCTCTTATCGAGGAAAAGATCGGAGCTTAATAAATATTAAGCTTATTTTTAATTTAAGGAATAGATTTAAATAATTCCGTGTGGAAGTATGCAAAAAGACTTCCACATAAACAAATAATACAGGTCAATCATTTGGAATTAAGCACACTTACTATTATTGTTGCTGCACTCCTGGCCATATCAGAGGCGCTTGCACTTATCCCGGCGCTCAAGGATAATTCCGTTTTTCAGCTTATTTGGAGTATCATCAAGAGGCTTGCCGGCAAGTAATTTTAAAAGGAAAAAGTAATGAAAGTATCTATTTGGAAAATATTCACAATTTTCGGCATTATTTCCGCCTGGTCACAAGCCGCCCTGGCGGACGGTAAAATTACCCTTGAAGAGGCGCTCGGTCTTATAACCCAGCTTGCCGCTGCTCTTAATTTACCGCTGGAATTCGACGCGTCTAATATTTTAGAAATTGATTAGAAAAGGTGAAAATAAGCCGTTTAAGCGGCCTGAAGAACAGTTTTTTTATAGGTGAAGGAGATAATTATGAGACAAAGACTTTCAGAAATACTTTCCCCGGAAGACCTGGGTGCGGCCGGGACAAAGGTTATCGATATAAATATTAAGGACATTATCAGCCGGATTGATATCGTCTTTCGTACTAAAAACCCTTCAACCGCTTTTCACGATCACCCGGCTGCAAATATCACTAAAATCGAGCTGGTTGACGGCTCGGATGTTTTGTTTTCGCTGACTGGAAGAGAGACCCAGGCTCTTAATTTTTATGATCGCAATATGACCCCGGACAACCACCTGACCGGGTCTAACGGCGAATGGATGAGAGCTGCTTTCGGAATGGACTTCGGTAAATACCTGTTTGATCCCGCCCTGGCCTTTGACCCGACTAAATTTTCGAATCCGCAATTAAAAGTCACATGGGATGAGAATGTTGCGCATACTTCCTGCGATGAAAACGATATGCGAATAATGGCGCACATTTTCGACGAATTTAAACCCGCGCCGGCCGGGTTCCTTATGTCGAAAAATCAATATTCTTACACACCGTCGGCAAACGCTCACGAATACCTTGACCTGCCGCGAGATTATCCTATACGGAAAATGATTGTCGGAGCTCACCAGGAAGAAAGAACGTTCACCCAGATGGTGGCGGAAATCCGGTTAAACGAGGATAACGACAAACGCGTGCCTTTGGATATTACTGGAAAAGAATTATGGTATTTCCATAAACAAAACATCGCCCCTCTGGTTGAAAACGTTTATATGGTTCTCGATACAACCGAAACGGAATTTCGAGTAACACCGTCTGAGGACGCGGTAATTGTCGGAGCTCGGACTTCCACCACCGATGGTTTCTGGCTTATATTCGGCAACGGCGGGCTGGCAAGCGGGTTGTGTGTTACCACTGCTGAAACAGTTCATATGGTTTGCACCGGTCATATTCCGCACGGCCTGGCGGTAATCCCATTCGGAGATCAAAAGGATCCCGCAGACTGGTATGATGTTACGAAAATCGGATCCCTGGTTCTGCGTTTAAAAGCCGGTCCGGATTTAGGCACCGCCCCGTTAACGCAGGTTATTACTCAACAGCTTAGAAATTATTAAGCCTGATATTCCGGGTAATAACAGATTATGAACATCTTTGATTTCGATCAGATATACCGGCGAAGAATAATGAAATTTGGTGACGGGTCCACCTTGATCCCCCTCCAGCTGAACCGGGTAGAGCCTAAAACCCTCCGAAACCTCACCCATGTCACGGTCGTAAACCATACAAATGCATACACAAAATGCCGGCTGGGAATCGATGCTTCCGGGCTAATTTTTTACCTGGACGAACTTCTCACTATTGCCGCCAACGAATTAGCAGTCTCCCGATCCGATATCCTTCTCGGAGAAGGAGATGTTTTTTTTGCGGAACTGACAGGCACTACTTCCAGGGACATCCTGGTGATGAATTGTATCGGCTGGGAGTTGTATTTATGACTGATTTCGGAACAAGGCGAAATAAATTTACCAGCTGGGCAGTAGCTGCGCTCAAGCTCGCAGCAGAAAGATATATTTATTCACTGGCGGTATTTAATAATAAACTTTACGGCGGGACATATCCGAACGGAAACCTGTATGAGTGGAACGGCGTAGACGCGTGGGTTCTGGTCGCGCCCAGGCTTGGTTTAGAAATATATATCTATTCACTGGCGGTATTTAATAATAAACTTTACGGCGGGACATATCCGAACGGAAATCTTTATGAGTGGAACGGCGTAGACGCGTGGGTTCAGGTCGCGCCCCTGCTTGGTTCAGAAACATATATCTATTCACTGGCGGTATTTAATAATAAGCTTTACGGCGGGACAGGTCTGTACGGAAACCTTTTTGAATGGAACGACGTAGACGCGTGGGTTCAGGTCGCGCCCTTGCTTTTTCCAGAAAGACGTATCTTGTCACTGGCGGTATTTAATAATAAGCTTTACGGCGCGACATATACAAACGGAAATCTTTATGAGTGGAACGGCGTAGACGCGTGGGTTCAGGTCGCGCCCAAGCTTGGTTCAGAAACACGTATCTTGTCACTGGCGGTATTTAATAGTAAGCTTTACGGCGGGACATATCCGAACGGAAATCTTTATGAGTGGAACGGCGCAAACGCGTGGGTTCAGGTCGCGCCCAGGCTTGCTTTAGAAACACAGATCTTGTCACTGGCGTTATTTAATAATAAGCTTTACGGCGGGACAGCTCAAAACGGAAACCTGTATATTTTTGTCTCTTGTACTGATATTTTTTAATATGTAGTTAAAAGGCCTTTCGCTTATGTTTTACGCGTTCACCCATAAATGCAACGACTCCGCGGTTTCGCCTGCATATACTTATCCTTATGATCTTAACATGGATCTCACTGCCGGCGTAATTCACCAGGTCGACGTTTTATTTCAAAGCGGCTGCGATCACCTGGTAGGCGTTAAGATATTTAAGGCCAATTATCAACTTTGGCCTTCGAATAGAAGTGGATTTCTCCGGGGAAACGCTACGGTTGTGAGCTTTAGAGAGTTTTTCGAGCTTAGGCCCGGCGGTACGGACCTTGTCGCAAAGATCGATGCCGATGCGTCTATTATAGATATCGAGATAATCATCCAGATCGGAATGCTGCCTAAACGAATTCTACAGCCGCTATCTTTTGAAGAGTTGCTCGCAGCTGCGTCCGGGGTTTAATAATGGCTGCCGGCGAACACCCATGCGAGCATGGCCTGACGCCTGAATGCTTCGCTGCCTCGCCCAAATGGGCGAGGCAGGCGTTCGCTGCCAGGCTTATAAACACCCTGGCCCCGCCGGCGATTACACGCAGACTTCCGCAACTTCATAAACTTCTTGCTTTTCCACCCCCGCCTGCGTGGCCACCCGGCGATCCTGTTCCGCCTCCCATCGATCCGGGAACCGATCCTCCACTGCCACCTGGTTATGATCCAGGACCAGGACCTATTCCACCAATATATGTGCCGCCTGGTGAGCCGGGACCGGTCCATCCTCCATCTCCATCACCGCTGATTGGAGGTTTGTTCGTCGCGGTTGCCAGTACGGGAACCGGCAACCGGGTGATGACATCACCTGATGGCATTGTCTGGACTGTTGGAGTTACACCGGTGGATAATAACTGGACTTCGGTTTGCCGGAGTCCGAAGCTCGGCCTTTTCTGCGCGGTTGCAAATACAGGCAACGGCAACCAGGTGATGACATCACCGAACGGAATTGACTGGACCATAAGAGTTACACCACTTGCCGAAACCTGGTCATCTGTTTGCTGGAGTCCGAAGCTTGGTATTTTCTGCGCGGTTGCAGCTTCGGGATCAACTAACCAGGTGATGACTTCTCCTGACGGAATCACCTGGACAGCTCGCACCGCATCCAGCTTTGAGGATTGGACATCGATCTGCTGGAGTCCTTTTTTAGATTTGTTTGCTGCAGTTACAAAGCCGTTCTCAGGCATCGACTGTATGACTTCTCCTGACGGAATTACCTGGACCAACAGACAGACACAGTTTTATGAAAAATGGTCTTCTGTTTGCTGGTGCCCGGGACCTTCTCAATTTTGTGCGGTTGCTGAATATGGATCAGAAAACCTGGTAATGATTTCTCCTAACGGAGTCGATTGGGCGCTCAGACCCACGCCTGAAAACCTGGAATGGGCTTCTGTTTGCTGGAGTCCCAAGTTGACCCTCGCGTGTGCTGTGGCACTCTGGGGAACCGGTAAAAGCGTTATGACATCTCCTGATTGCTTTAACTGGACCAGTCGATACACTCCGGTAAACAATCAATGGACTTCTGTTTGCTGGAGCCCTGAGCTGGGTCTTTTTTGCGCTGTTGCAAACACAGGTGTCGGTAACCGCGTTATGACATCACCGGACGGCGTTACCTGGTCGATCGGTGTTTCACCAGCTGACAACGACTTTACAGCTGTTTGCTGGGGTATTTAGTTTTAATTTCTTAATCCAAGTTAAATGATGATTTTTTCACTATGGACTTTTTTATGGTTCTAAAAAATCTTATTCAGATCCTGCCGGTGTTTTGCATTTTACTGGTCTATTTTTTCCGGATCGAGCGCCGCTTGACCCGCATTGAAACTAATATAACCTGGCTAATCAGAAATACAAAACAATGCCAACAACCCTCGGAAGAAAATACGACCTGATGTGGCGGGGGAAACCTCCGCACATGCTTGCCCCTGATATACCGGTGTGGTATGATTTTTTAGACAAATGGGGCAACCAGTTTCAAAAACTTTATTACGACTGCCTCCTGGGTGGTCCTGATCTGTCTCCTGAGGAGCTCAAAGACCCGTTCGTGAGAATGCAGAGATATCTCGCATCCAAACGTGCGGACGCGATTGCGGAGCTGGAAAACGAGGTCTGGATCATCGAGGTCACCTTCGATGCCGGACTGAGGTCAATAGGACAAGTGCAAACTTACAGAACGCTTTGGCTGAGGGATCCCAAAATTATGAAACCAGAGAAATGCGTGCTTGTTTGTGGGAGGATCTCACCGGATTTTCTTGACGCGGCATCGATGTACGGAATCATGGTTTTTGCTGCGGAGCACTCGACATATTAATACCTCAGCCGTGGCCATGGCCATAAACCTCATTTTAATTTTCTTTTTTCTATGATCAGTGACGCTTCCCCATGGGGAGTCGCGCGCACATTTAAACACCATTAAATCCTCCAGGAGCATTTAACGTCCCGGACGGTTTTCGTTTGCTAATAATAGGACTTATATGGCTGACTGGACTGCACCTTTTAAAATGCCGCACACGACAACCGAGCAGTTTATCGAGCGGAAAAGGAAATATGTCGAAAAATACGGTTATAGATACTCTATTCCCGGGTTTGATGACATTTTCCACTTAGGCATCGAGAAATCGATTACACCCGATGAGGATAAACTTTGGAAGTCCGGCCGCAAAGACGAAATACCGCCTGTCAGAAGAGATGAATTATACGTTATTAAAGCCAACAGGAAACGCAAATATCTGGATATGCTGGGAAGTCCTTTGCCCGAAACTCTCGTCAACCGCGCAGCTCTGCTGACTGCTATCGACAATGCCCAGGACGCACTCTCAACCCTCGCCGTTACCGGCATGCTTGCGGCAAGAGCGCTGCCGTTAGCGTACAGAGCTGCCGTTCTTGCCGGATCTGGCTGGATCATGATTGCAGCGCAATGCCTTAATCTCGCCACGTTCGGTCTGGCACCGGAACAAATCGCTCTATCCCGAAAGCGCATTCAGGACAATTTAACAAAGGACAATCCTTTTAATAGGAAAGCCAGGTTAAAACTGGCCAAACGGCTCAGAGGCGCCAAGGTCGGTATGGGCGCAGCCATCGAGGCCGCACAAACAACAGACTCGGTCTTTGGCATAGGGATATCACTTGGATCCGTGATGGCCCTGCCTCTTAATATTCTTGCCGGGTCAATCAGGCTTACAACCGGCGCCCCCTTAAGGGTGACCTGGCCGGTGCCTTATTTTCCTCACTGGATGAGACGCGCAAAAAAACTCGGGCATGCAATACTGATGAGCCAGGGCTTAGCGCACGGAACGGACGACATGGAGATGACAACACACCTTTTCGCGGCAAATGCATTGTCTCAAATGGAGCTGCAATATACTGGCCTCTATGATACACTCCGTGGTATCAAGGATGTCAACCGGGTTGAAATTGCCGTTCCGGGTCCTGAAAAAGGTTATCTCCTGGAAATCCTGGAAGAAACGGATCCGGACTGGCGCGAAACTGTGACCTGGCCGTCGACCGGAAAAAAATGGTCCGGACCTAATGAGTTAGCAGAAACAACGCATGAAAATATTACAAATAACCTCCGCAAATACTGCGATCGGCAAAAGCACAGCGAGTTAGGATTTATTGCTTCGCAAAATGTTACCCAGGCAGGCATGAATATTCTGCAGAAATTTGAAGGGCCCGGATCCGTAGATGCTGACTATACAGCCTGGAGTAAGTCGCTACACGCTTTGCTGGACCTGGGGTATGTTCCACCAACCGATCTTACAGAAAACCAAAAAACATGCTTTACAGCCTGGCTGGAAGCGCACGAAAGAGCCGGCACCTGCCCAACCACCCCTGAAGCACTCTCTTATGTGAAATATAATTGCGGGTGGGAGTTCCTGCAAAGCTAAGACGTTCGGGTGTTTAGCGTCGAGGAGAAAAGGACATCCCTCCTCGGAAACAAATTTCCTTCACCTCCCCGGGACCAAA
>JABUBP010000547.1_pt1 | contig 10700 bp, 10 predicted proteins | sample 7240331 | NCBI WGS metagenome assembly JABUBP01 (sample SAMN07256347, study PRJNA390944) | subsurface metagenome | isolation source: Methane hydrate marine sediment | place: Pacific Ocean: Eastern North Pacific, ODP site 1244 | collected 2002 | reverse complement strand
AGTAATCCCCGTTTTCTATCACCACGATGCCTTCCCTGCTTTTATAGTGATAATCTGGATGCGAATACCCTATCAGTACCAGCTTTGTTTGCGTATTAAGTTTTTGGTATGCCTCAATCAGTACGTCTGTTCCTTTATATGGGGCTAGAGCACCGACAAATAAGATAAAATCCTCCGGCAAATCAACTGACTTTTCCTGCTGTCTGTATATGTCGGGATCATAGAAAACGGGGATTACTAGTACATCATTATCGCTGAGCCCCAAGTGTTTAGTGTTAAGCTGCTTCGTGAATGAGCTTATTGCTATGAATTTGTCCACCGATTTTAGCTTATCCCTATTTGTTTTCACCCCATAATAAGCAGCCAAAGCCTTCACCAAGCTATAAGAATCCCTCCCACAGGCTATGCACTTCTTGGTAAAAGGCTCATCGCATAAACCATTCGTCTTGCTCAACAATGACCGCTTTGGGCAAATAAACTCACATTCTAGCAGGGTGACGAGCAATGGGATTTTGAGATCCTTTTTCGAAGGGGGGATGGAATAGAGCATCCAGCCGTGAGCATGAATAACATCCGGTTTCTCCTGTTCAATTATTTCAGCTAATTTCATGGAGATTAGCCAATCCCGTGCCGGGGGATGAAATCTTCTAGCAGGATCTTTAAATAAGAAGGGGATTCTCTGGAAGAAGCCCGGTATCCTCAGTATCTTTACCCCATCTTCCTCCTCATATTTGAGCAAATCTTTCTGCGCGGTAGTGCAAACAATGACTTCATGGCCTCTTTTCACTAACTCCCGGCTCAGCGAGTGAACATGCTTCCCCGCTCCGCCTATGATTGGGGGATAAACCTCTGATAGCATTAGTATCTTCACGCTCGCTCCTCATAGACTCTAACCGTTTTCTCCTCGCCAATTTTTCATACCCAATGAGGATTCTTCTCATACCCTTTCTCTCCAATAATTAAGTAGATCTTCCATCGTTCTCTCAAAAGGTATCGTTGGCTTCCAGCCGGTCTGCTGTTTAAATTTTGAACAGTCTCCCTGTAGTATCTCGACATCGGAAGGTCTCATTCGAGAGGGGTCTTGTCTTACCTCAATATTTTTATTGGTCATAGATAATAGTAGATTTAAAACCTCTTGTATCGTCCTCGTTTTTTCGGAACAGATATTATACACCTCGCCAAACTCACATTTCTGCAATGCTAACCAGTATGCCCTTACCACATCTCTGACATCGGAGAAGTCCCTTTGAGCATCCAGGTTACCAACACACATTACTGGCTCTTTCCCTTTCTCGATCTCTGCGATTTGCTTGGCGAAGCTTGAGGTTGCAAACACCTCTCCCCTTCTCGGCCCGGTGTGATTGAAGGCACGTGTGACCACAGTCTTTAAGCCATAGGATTTGTGATATTGATAGGCCAGTTTGTCCTGGGCCACCTTGGAGACTCCGTAAGGTGAGAGGGGTCTCAAAGGATTCGTTTCCTTAATAGGCAGCTCATTGGGGTAAACCATCCCATATTCTTCTGAACTACCTGCAACCTGGATTCTGGGGTCTATCTCCGATTTTCTACTCGCCTCAAACAGGTGTATCGTCCCAATTGCATTGGTCTCCATGGTGTCCGCTGGCGCCCACCAACTCATCGGAACGAAGGATTGGGAAGCCAAGTGAAAAATATAGTCCGGCCTTGACTCCCCTATTACCCTTTCTAATGAATGGCCGTCTCTTATGTCGGCATTGATCAACTGTATGTTGTTTGTGATGTGTTCAATATTGTCTGCCTTACTTCTCCAGCGCGCTATCCCATATACCTCCACTCCCTCTTCCAATAGATATTCAGCCAGATGACTCCCTACAAAACCTGTTACCCCGGTAATCAGTGCTCTCTTCATTGATAGTTCCCCCCTCTAGTATTAGCAATATTATAGACACGCGAGTGGTACAAAGCAATTGGCTTTGAAAAACGGTGGATCTTTCCTCTTTGGTCTGGTGCACAGATCTCATTCAGATAGATAATAGACCTCTTTGATCACCATCTGGGGAAAATCTCTCAACCCTTCGATAAAATTTCGCGAGTAGATTCCGATACCGCAAGTATACGGTTCCGTGGCCAACATTTTTATTTTCATGGTCAGCCCTCATAGACCCTGACTGTCTCTTCCACCACATCATCCCAGTCCCAGAGCTTCACCTCTCCAACCTGCCTACCGATGATTTCGTTTATCAACCCTGCCAGTCTGTCAATGATTACTGGATAATCGACCCCGAAGCAGTTCTCACCATCCACCCATTCCTTAAGTGCAGAGGTATTGGCCACGATGCAGGGGGTCTTTGATGCCAGGGCTTCGGCAACAGTTATGCCGAAGGACTCATATCTTGAGAGCAGCACCAATAGGTCTGCATTGGCGTATCTATGGAGCAGTTCCTCCCGGGACAGGCCTTGATAAAAGTCGATCCTATCCTCAAGCCCAAGCTCCTTGATAAGCCGTATCAGGTGCTCTTTGTATGGTCCATTACCCACTATTTCCAAGCGCATGCCCGCATCAAGTAGCAGCAGGGCCTGGATTATATACTGCACCCCTTTATATTCCTCCAATCTCACCACGCAGAGAATTGTTTTATGCTTTCCCTTCACCTTTTCCAAGTTATTGAATTCCTCTAGATCAATCCCGATAGGGATTACGGCGATTTTATCATCAGCTATTTTGAAATCCTTGATCAAAAGGTCTTTTTCATGATTTGAAAGCGCGATGACTTTATCAGCCTCTTGAAAACTCTTTTTCCCAAAGGGTTTATAAAATTTTATAAGAAAATCTCGGACAATGGTATGCCCATGACCGTGAAAATAGGGGGTAACGACAAACCTCTTTTTCTTGGCATATCGGGAAAAGAAAAGGGGAAAGGCATGATAGCTATGACCGTGAACTATGTCGAATTCAGAACTCCTGAGCTCCCTCAGCATCTCAAAGGAGACATGATAGGCGTTTTGGGGGGAGAAGCTCTTGAATCTCCTAACCAGAACCCCATTTATCCTCTCCTCTTTGGGCAATTCCCCAGAAGGATCAGTGGCAAACACGGTGACCTCATGCTCGCGTGCCAACCGCTCGCTGATATTTCTCACGTGCTGCTCCACCCCACCAATGGAGGGGAAGTATTTGGGGCATACCTGGAGGATTTTCATTTTGTTGTCTACCGCTCAGAGATCAGCTTATCTAAGATAGCTTCATATTGCCTTGCGATGTCGTCCCAGGTGTGCTGTGGAGGAGCATAATAAACGGCCCCCCGCAATTTGAGGGTCTCGTAGGTCTCTAGCAGATTGTCTCTTATTGCCAGGGAGTCCTCGGGCGGGGTAAACATTGCCCCTTGGTAATCCCTCAGGGTTTCCTTTAGCGCCGCGATATCCGAGAGGATGATGGGCTTTCCATAGGTCATGGCTATGTGGGCTACAGCGCTTCCCGCAGCCCTGAGATAGGGTAGGGCCACAACATCCGCCGCCGAGAAATACTTAGGGATCAGGGCATCAGGAACATACTGAGCCACCAGGCTAATCTGGCTCTTATAGGTGGAAGCATCGATCATTTCCTGAAGCACCTCCCCCTCCTCCCAGACCTCGCCCACAATCAGCAGCCGCGAGCGATCGGCCACTGAGCTTGGAAGGCCGTTAAATGCTTCAATCAGATAAGGAACGCCTTTGTAGTGCCTTATCAAACCAAAATAGAGGATGACGAATTCTTCCGCGATGCCGAGTTCCCTCCTGGACTGTACCCGGTCCAGCGCTTGCTCATAGTCCTCATATAGCCCAAGGGGAACCACAGAGATCATATCCTCGCTGATGCCATAGATTTGAGCAACCTGGGTCTTATTGAAATGGGATTTGGTGGTGTAGGCGTCGAGTCCGCGCACCAGCCGCCGCCCCGCTACTCGTGAATAAAGCCTGATGGGAAGGATACTTTCCTCCAGAGGGTCAACCACTTCGTGCATCTCCAAAATCATCTTCGCCTTAACCCCTAAGGAGTTCACTAGCTTCAAGAATATTTGCATATGAGCCACAGACGACGTCCACCACAGCATTATTATCGCCTCTGGCCGATGCTCCTTCAGAAACCTGTAGGCCCCAAGCCAGCTTCTGGGAGAATTGTAGTCCATCCCCTCATATACATCGATCCCGGGGGCGAAGTCCACAGAATATTGATCCTTTCCGACACGTTTGTGCCCAGGGAAAAGGAAGCGAGGCAGGAGATTGCGAAGCGGGATTACTGAGACCTGGTTGCGCTTTGCTAATGCGTTAGCTAAGAAAATCGTCTGTGTGGTTATGCCACTAAAGAAGCGCTTTGAGGAGCCCACCACGCAGATTTTCATACCATCTGCGCTATTCTCCTGGCGATAACTCATTCCGCCCCCTCATCGAAACCTCTTCCTGATCAGCGTTAGACCTATCTTGAATCCGTCTTTCAGCGAGCCGAGCTTGGCCTGATTCGGCCTTCTTCGGTAGAGAATGGGTAGCTCCGCTATGCGGTAACCTTGCCTGGCGATCTCTGCTAGCATGTTGGCCTCAAGCTCGAATCCGACGGCATCTAGCTTCAAGCTCTTGGGCACTTCGCCCCTGAAACCCCAGTAACCGGTGCAGGGGTCGCTTACCCCTGTTCCGTATAAGACATTGGCCAGTAAAGCAAGCAGATGGTTGCCTACCATATTCAACCGGCTCATCGCCCCCTCTTCCCTCTGCCCCTTGAGCCGGGATCCCAGCACCACATCGTATCCCCCCTCCAGGAGCTCTAGCATCCGAGGGACATAAGTAGCAGGATAGGTGAAGTCGGCATCTATCATGAATACGAAATCACCACTGACCGCTTCGAAGGCTGTCCTCATCGCTCTGCCCTTCCCTCTGTTTGGTTCGGTGATTACCCGTGCCCCCTTTGCTTCAGCGATCTCCCTGGTCTTATCAGTGCTCCCATTATCAACGACGATGATCTCAGCCCGATAACCCCTCCCTTCTATCTCCTCTATAGGCACCTCATCGATGATTTTTCCGATCGTCTCCTCCTCATTCAGTGCAGGGAAGATTATGGAGACCTCTTTCATCGCTTCTCCTACCATACTAAGATTGGCATTACTTTACATAAAGACTATTTAGTGAACTATGGCTATAATATCACAAACACTTCTCTCTAGCCAGTGTACTCATCCAGTACATTAGTGACACACACCGCTAGCCAGCTTTCCCCTGTCATTGCGAGGAGCGGAGCGACGTGGCAATCTCAGGGGTGTTCTATCATTAAACGTGGGGATTGCCACGCCCCGAGAAGTCGGGGCTCGCAATGACAGAAGGGGGTGGTGGCGAAATAATGAGATTGCCGCGCCACGACAAATTGGATATTTCCCACCCACCCGCCTTGAGATGTATTTCTGCCCCGAGGCCGAGGCCGTCAGGTCGGCCGACGCTTCGGCCCAGGTCGGGGAGACCTCTGCCAGAGGAGAGCCCCTTCTGGACCCCCCCCTTACAGGCCTAGCGGTGACGCTGTGGGGGTAGGGATGTAGCGAATCTCGCTATAAAGCGTGCTTGAGCACCACGATCTCTGTGGCCGCGGGGAGCTGACTGGGTTTAAACTCCACCTCGGAGGCGTCCATCCGCTTCACATCGGCCTTGCCGGTCAGGAACTGCTCCACCCCCGATATTGGGTAAGCGCACTTATCGGTGCTATAGTGCATGGGGATGACTGCCCTGGGCTTCAGCCTGTCCGAGACCTGAGTTGCCTCGGCGGGGTCGATGGTGTAGAAGCCACCGATAGGGATCATAAGAACATCGAGTTCACCGATATCATCAGCCTGCTCATCGCTAAGCTGATGCCCCAGGTCGCCAAGGTGACATAACCTTACGCCATCTACTGTGAAGCAGAATATGGTATTAGGGCCCCGCTGGCTGCCTCGGGAGTCGTCGTGATGGGCGGCGATCCCCTTGAAACTTATCCCTTTGACCTCTTGAGCACCAATGCCCTTTACCACCTGGGGCTTCCCCTTGACCGCAGCCAGGTTATTGTGGTCCGGGTGGTCGTGAGTCATGACCACGATGTCGGCGGCCTCCCTTATCTCGCCGTAGTTAATCCCCGCCCCGGTGTGATAGGGGTCAGTGATGATCTTTACTCCTGCCTCCGATGTGATCAGAAAGGATGCGTGACCAAGCCATTTTACCTTCACTTTAGAAGCCTCCTTCTTTTTCGTACTACTCGATATGCTCTACTACTTGGAAGCTCGCTTTACAGAGCATGCTACGGGTTCATTCTGACGTAGCTTAATGTTCAAAAATTCGAACTTTTCGGTCTGTCTGGTTTAAACTAACCTGGCTCTACAAGACAATCCAGGCTATTTGGTTGCTACCCTTTTTCGAGTTTTTTTGAACTTTTCGAAGCGCTTTTTAGAACCGGGGCTTTCTTAGGAAAACCCCCTTTTTGTGAAACCTTTACAAATAGTTCGAAATTTTTCGGCTGTCTCATCCCTATTCATAGGTCAGGATGAGATTGGCCAGGGTTCTCACCGCAACACCGGTTGCCCCCTTCACCAGGTAGGTTCGGTCTTTCTCGGCGCGGGAGGGGCCGGCAATATCCAGATGAACCCAGGGTGTCTCCTCAACAAATTCGGCGAGGAACTGAGCACCAGTGATCGCACCCCCCCATCTGCCCGCGGAGTTTTTGATGTCGGCGATATCGCTCTTGTTCTGCTCCTTATACTCCTCATACATAGGCATCTGCCAGATGTACTCCCCAGCTTCCTCACCCGCCTTGATCACACTATCCACGAGCTCCTGATTATTGCTGAAGGCGCCGGTGCAGAGGTCGCCCAGCGCGATGTGACAGGCACCGGTCAGCGTAGCAACATCCACCACTGGGGAGAGCCCCAACTTACGAGCATAACAGAGGGCATCGGCCAGAATGAGCCGCCCCTCGGCATCGGTGGTCACAACCTCAATGGTCTTGCCATTTGATGCCTGTACGATGTCTCCCGGCTTGAGGGCTGCGCCGTCGGGGAGGTTCTCCGTCGCCGGCACGAGCGCGGTGACATTAACCTTCGGCCTGAGCTCACCGATGGCGCGCATGGTAGCGATAACGGCAGCGCCGCCGGCCATGTCCCCCTTCATGTCCCCCAGCCCCTCTGAGGGCTTAATGGAGATGCCCCCGGAGTCGAAGGTTATCCCCTTGCCTACAAGACCCAAGGGGCTTTTTGCTGGATCGCCACCTTTATAGTTGAGGAGGATGAGCTTTGGCGGCTGCCTGCTTCCCCGGGCCACGCTCAGGAGGGCGCCCATCCCCAGCCGCTCCATATCTGCTTGCTCCAGGATGCGGCACTCAAACCCCCACTCGTCGGCGACCCTTTGGGCCACCTCCGCCATATGAGTGGGGGTCATGTAGTTGGCCGGCTCGTTGGCCATATCACGGGCAAGGTTTGTGGCCTCTGCCATTATTCGCCCCCCGGCGCACCCCCGCTCCAGCGCAGCGAGCTTTTCCTCATCGCGTTCCACGATGAGCAGCTGCTCAATCTCCCCCTCCTCCGCTTCCTTGGTTTGGTGCTTGCGGAAGGTATAAAGACCCAACATAGCGCCCTCTGTTACCGCCTGGGCCGATTTCTCAGCATCGATGCCACCTACGCCAGCGCCGTGGGCAATAGTCGCCACCTGCGTCGCGCCAACCCTCCTTAGGAAGCGGCAGGCCTCGGCAGCAACCCCCCGAATCACGGAGAGAGTTATCTCCTCCTCCTTCCCCAAGCCAGCAACGACCACCCTCTCCGGCGCGATCTTACCCATACTATGAATCAGGGTGATTTCGTTGCGCTTCCCCTTAATCTCCCCCTCAGCGATGAGCTGGGTAATCAGCCCGCCTAGGGCTTTATCCACCGCTGCCGTGGCCCCGCCGGGGTTTTTCACCCCTTCAAAGAGATTCACTATGATGGCACCTAGGGGGAGCCCTGTGATGTCTCCTGATACAACCTTAACCTCCATCTCCTTTTTCGCCCTCCTCGTTGGTTTCGCCTGTTTGAACCTGATTGCAAGTAAGATATCAGTCCAATCTTACTGGAGCAGCCCTCTCCTGAATGTCCCGAAACGCCCAAAATTCAACGATTTACCTCACGTGCAATCTTATCGATTACCGGGGTGATGTCCCTAGAGGTATCGACAGCGAAGTGGTTTCGTTGAATGCGCTGCGCCGCGGCGCTCATCCGCCGATAAACCCTCCAGTCAGCCTCCGATTTGTCCTCCGGATCGCGGCGAGAGAGGCGATCCTGGAGTCGCTGGCGCACCAATTCTGGGGGTGCCTCAACACGCACTATAATCAACCTCGCTTCCACGCTGTCGGCAATGTGATAGAGGTGCTCCCGCTGGTGCTCGATCAGGTTTGTGGCGTCAAAGATAAGCGGGATCCCTCTTCGCAGCAGGTCTTCGATGAGCATGTGGCAGGCCCGAAACACGCGGTCGCTTTCGCCACGGCTATAATTTGGCTTGGGGAAAAGCAATCCCCTCAGGGCATCGCTCTCCAGGATGGGAAAAGCTGGGGCCGGGGAGCGTGTGGAGATAGAAGGTGATGCCAAGGGGCGGGGGGAGAGCGAAAAAAGACGCTCGGTAAGCCGGCGGCAGAAGAAGGACTTCCCACTGCCCGGCAGGCCACTTACCACAATAAAGGCCGGGGTGATGGTTGGTTCGGGCAATTCGCCCAGGCTTTCCATCAGCCGTTGCACATCTTTCCTGGTTTGGGTATCTTCCATGCCCTTTTTCGCTCTTTCCGTTCCTTTCGCCTTTTATCTATTGTCGCACGCCGGTTTTGTTGCCATATCATGGGCCATCTGGGCTGGGCAAAACAGGGATTTCACCACAGGTGGCGAGGCCTGAAGTTCCGCTCCGGCTTCAGAAATGGGCCTCCTCAGCCTTCGGTATAAAAGGTAATGGCCAGCACTCCAGGGCCGGCATGGACCCCCATGCCAGGGGTGAACCCGGTGAGATAAAGCTCCACACAGTTAAATCGGGAGGCAATCTCAGCCTTGAGTTTCTCCCCATCCTCCAGCTCATCAGCATGGTGCACGATGACATGCACCGGGGAGTCCCCAACCCGTTCCGCCATTATCTCCAGGAGGCGACTTACCGCCTTTGTTCTGGTCCGGGGACGCGCCACCGGCATCGTTTCTCCTGTGGAAGTAGCATGCTCCACGACCGGCTTTATCTTTAATAGCGATCCGGCCCAAGCCTGTGCCCTGCCGGTGCGACCGGTTCTCGCCAGATAGAAGAGGGTATCCAACATCGCAACGAAATTTACCCTGGGCATCATACCGCGGACCACCTCAGTCACCTGAGCCAGGTCTGCCCCCTGGCTGGCAGCTCGAGCCGCCTCCAGGACGATAAGCCCCAGGGCGCCGCCTACTGCCCGGCTGTCGATGACCTCGATAGTAGTGTTGGTGAGGACCTCTTGGGCCACATCTTTTGCTACCAGCGCAGTATCGTAGATCTTGCTTTGTCGCGACGTGAGGGTGATGCAGAGTATACTCTCCGACTTCTGGCTCAACTGGCGATAGGCGCCGAGGAAATCCCCCGCCGATGGGGTGGAGGTGGTAGGGAGATTCTCTCTCCGCCGCATAATCCTGTAGACTTCGTCGGGACTCATGTCAATCCCGTCGCGATAGCTCTTGCCTTCAAAGATTATCATGAGTGGCACTACACAAATATCATACTTCGCCACCAATTCCTCAGGTAGGCAAGCTGTGCTGTCAGTAACAATGCCAACTTTTCTCATCATAGCCTCCTTAGTCAACGTAAAAGGCGAGGCCGAGCAATCCCCGACCTGTAGCGTAGCCCATTATCGGGCTGAACTCACTGATCCAGAGCTCCACGCAATTGAACTCCGATGCTACCTGCTCCTTGAGCCTCTGGGCCTCCTCAAGCGCATCGGCATGGACTACTGCCACATGCACCGGGTTTCCCCCAACCTTCTCTCGCATCAGTTGGATGATTCGCTTTACCCCGCGCTCTTTGGTCCTGGCGATGCCCACGAAATGCGCCGCCCCATCGGATATACTCAATATCGGCTTGACACTGATGGCAGACCCTATCTGTGACGCAATCTTAGGGATGCGTCCTGATCGGTATGCATAGCGGATGGTTTCCATAAGGGTCAGGAGATTGAGCTTCTCCCTCACCTCCTCCGCCGCTTTGAGAGCCTCAGCCAGGCTCTTGCCCTCCGCCACCGCCCTTGCCGCCGTCAGGACAACAAACCCCTCAGCAGCGGCGCAAGTCCGGGAGTCCAACACCTCGATGGTGGTCTGGGGAAGCTCCTGCTTAGCCTGCTCTTTTGCCACCTGGGCCGTGTCGTGAAGTGCGCTGAGCTTGGCTGAGAGGGTGATGCAAAGAATGCTTTGCGCTCTGGTGCTTAGCTCACGGTAGGCCTCAAGATAATCCGCGGGGGAGGGTGCCGATGTAGTAAAACAATCGGGGTCCCTTTCTAAAAGCCGGTAGGCCTCTGAGGGGCTTATGTCCAGATACTCTTTGTATACCTTGCCATCGAAATGGATGTTTGAGGGAACTATTCGAATCCCGTACTGCTCCACCATCTCTCTGGTGAAGCAGGCTATGCTATCGGCGACAATGGCAACCTTATCCATGTTTATTTAACATTTCCTCCATTAGATGATATCGATAAGGCTTGCAATAAGAAACAGAATAATGATCGC
>JABUBP010000546.1_pt1 | contig 10700 bp, 13 predicted proteins | sample 7240331 | NCBI WGS metagenome assembly JABUBP01 (sample SAMN07256347, study PRJNA390944) | subsurface metagenome | isolation source: Methane hydrate marine sediment | place: Pacific Ocean: Eastern North Pacific, ODP site 1244 | collected 2002 | reverse complement strand
CTCGTGTCTATACTGGGACTGGACGGCGAAGAGAAGATGACAGATGAGGATGTCAAAAAATTGATTGAAGGGATTGCTGATCCGGCAGGTACCGTTTATCGATTTAGCTTAGCTTCCTCTCTTCTTAGAAGAAAGAGGATGAGTTAGGAGGTATGAAGTGAGAAAGGTAACTATAGACCCTGTAACCAGGCTGGAGGGACACGGCAAGATAGAGATATTTCTCGATGACAATGGGGAGGTTGATAAGGCTTACCTCCAGATACCCGAACTTCGCGGCTTTGAGAAATTCTGCGAGGGGAGAGCTGCGGAGGAGATGCCAAGGATAACCACCATGATTTGCGGGGTGTGTCCCACCGCTCACCACATGGCAGCAACCAAGGCCCTTGATGACCTTTTCAAGGTCGAGCCGACCTCGGCGGCGAAGAAGATAAGAGAGCTTATGTACAATGCTTTTCAGTGCGAAGACCATATCCTTCACTTTTTCTTCCTGGGTGGTCCCGACTTTGTGGTCGGTCCGCAAGCACCTGCCGGGGAGAGGAATATACTGGGGGTTATCGCCAAGGCTGGACTGGAAACGGGCGGTAAAGTTATAGAGGTAAGGAAAAGGCTCAGGAATATCATGAGAGCAATTGCCGGCAAGCCGGTTATGCCTACCTGCGGGTTGCCCGGTGGTGTATCCAAGGCGGTTACCGAGGAAGAGCGCGAGACATTCATAGAATCGGCGGAGTATGCGGTTGACTTCTGCCAGTTTGCCCTTGGATTGTTTGACGATATAGTGCTGAAGAACAAAGATTACGTCGACCTTGTCACCGGTGATATCTACAAGCACCGGACATATTACATGGGGATGGTGGATGAGAATAACAAGGTAAACTTCTACGATGGCAAGATAAGAGTGGTTGACCCCAATGGTAAAGAGTTTGCCAAGTTTAGACCTCAGGAATATCTTGACCACATTATAGAGCGTGTAGAGCCATGGAGCTATGTTAAGTTCTGCTATCTGAAAAACGTCGGCTGGAAGGGGTTTGTTGACGGGGAGGATAGCGGTGTTTACCGGGTAGCCCCGCTGGCGCGCCTGAATGTCGCTGATGGGATGGCAACCCCGCTGGCTCAGGAAGCCTATGAAAAAATGTACGAGGTGCTGGGCGGGAAACCGGTTCATAATACTCTGGCTTTCCACTGGGCTCGGCTGATTGAGGCGCTCTATGCGGCGGAACGGGTTTTAGAGCTAGCTCGTGACTCTGAACTTACTTCCGATGATATCGTAAATCTACCTACGGAGACTCCGAAAGAAGGCATAGGCGTAGTAGAAGCCCCGAGGGGGACCCTTTTCCATCACTATCAAACCGATGAAAAAGCGATTCTCACCAAGGTTAACTTAATTGTGGCTACGGGGAATAATGCCGCTCCCATGTGGATGTCGGTGGAGAAGGCAGCTAAATCGCTGATACACAAGGGTGAAGTATCCGACGGGCTGCTCAACATGATTGAGATGGCATTTAGAGCTTATGACCCCTGTCATGCTTGCGCCACCCATTCACTGCCGGGAAGAATGCCACTTGAGGTGAATGTGTATAGCAGTGACGGAGATTTGGTGAAAAGATTAAAGAGGGGTGGATAAGGAGACAAGACATGCGAGAAAAGGTAGAAGCGGTTTTGGTCCAGATAAGACCGGCTTTACAGGCAGACGGCGGTGATGTTGAGCTGGTAGATGTTAGCGAAGGCGTGGTTAAGCTCCAGCTCAAGGGCGCATGTGCCGGTTGTCCAATGTCGACCATGACCTTGCGAAATGGAATTGAGCGATTGCTCAAGGAGCAAATACCCGAAATTAAGGAAGTGATTGCCGTCTAACGGTAAATCCAAGAGTAAGATGCGATAAGAGAGCAAGAATGGAAACTGAAGGAAGGCATGTTTCCTGTTGTTCTTGTGGTAAAGAGGTAGAATGTGCGTCGGGGCAGCCGCCCTGTGAGGCACTTCAAGGCTGGTTAACTGTTTCTTGCTGGAAAGGCTCGGGTGCTGTTGAGCATTGTAACTTCTGCTCCTTCAGTTGCCTTAAGTCCTGGGTGGATTCCCGGGCCCCCGAAGTTCCTGAGATATTTCTGGAATCCTTCGAAGAGGGCGAAAGCTAGGAAAAGTGGGTAGCGGTGCGGCACGAAGTTAAAGAGGAGAGAATGAAAACACTGGTCTTGGGCGTTGGCAACCCGATTCTTACCGACGACGGAATTGGTATTAAAATTGCGCAAAGGCTTAAGCAAGAAAGGCCCGAGGTAGAAGTTCTAGAGACAAATGAAGCCGCTATGGCTATCCTTGACCTTGTCGTTTCCATGGAGTGTGAGAGGCTTATCATTATCGACTCTATCAAGACGGGACAGGGGAAACTCGGAGAGCTTTATCAGTTTGAGCTGGAAGACTTGAAGCCGGCCAAGGATTTCTCTTCCTCTCACGGCTTAGATATGGCCACTGCCTTAGAGCTTGGGCGACGGGTAGGCGGCGCTGTACCCGGATGTATTAGTATATATGCGGTAGAGGTGCAGGATAATACTACCTTTGGTGAGGATTGCACCGAAGGAATAGAGGGAAAGATACCATTTATTACCAGGCAAATAATTGAAAAGGAGAAGCTATGAGCAATGATTTCGAGCCTAAAATCGTAGTTTTCTGCTGTAACTGGTGTTCGTACACCGGGGCGGACCTTGCTGGTACTTCAAGATTAAAGATTAAGCCCAATGCTAGGGTAATCAGGACAATGTGTTCAGGCAGGGTAGAGCCATCCTTTATCCTTTACTCCTTTGCTCGGGGGGCTGATGGTGTGATGGTAGCCGGATGTCATCCCGGGGATTGCCACTATAGCACTGGTAATTATAAAGCTAGGCGAAGAATAATGTTGCTCCAAAAAGTGCTCCCTCAGCTCGGCATAGAACCTGATAGATTGAGGCTGGATTGGATCTCCGCATCTGAAGGAACCAAATTCCAGTCAAGCGTAAACGAGTTTGTTGATGAGATTCGAGAGTCCGGTCCCATTGCCGAATAAGAAAGGGGGTTAAATTGAGCGAGCCACTTGCTGAAGAGAAGGTAGCCGTTACCTTACAAGAGGATTCTTGCAGTCGCTGTTCTGTTTGTTCGGCACTTTGTCCCTATGAAGCATTGACAAAGGATGCAGAGACAGGCAAGATCATTCTGGACATAGCAAAGTGCCAGGTGTGTGGCATATGCTACTCCACCTGTCCATCTCAAGCCATCGACATTATTTATTACGATATAGATTCCTTAGCCAGGTATCTGGAGAAAGCCAAGGCGGAATATGGCAGTGATAAGCTGGTTGTTATGTGTCGTGGCAGTGCCCCCGATTTTGCTGCCATAGAGAAGCTGTTTGGGGTAGCCAAATTCGTTCCTCTCTCCGTTCCCTGCGTCGGCCGTGTTCCCGGGGAAGTATTCTTGCAGGCAATTGTTAGCGGCATAAGCGACATATATGTCCTCGCCTGCGATGAGGATTACTGCCGATTCGACCGGGGTAGTTCGGTTGCCGGACGTAAGATATTAGCCCTCAATTACCTGCTGGAGCAGCTGGGCTACGGTCCGGAGATGATAACGCTGAAACGGAATAGCCTGAAGGTAAAAGTGGATACCGACGCTTGTATTGCCTGCGGTAATTGTGTTTTCTACTGTCCCTATGATGCCGCCAAACTGGACAGCCCTGGCGGAGTCAGCTTTGACCTGGATGCCTGTCGGGGCTGTGGCCTGTGTGTGGCGATGTGCCCGGCGTTTGCTTTGGAACTGGAGAACTGGGAGAGGGATAGTATTTCCGGCTTAATATCCAAGCTGGCACCAGAAATGAAGCCGCCCAAGATTTTGGTATTTCGCTGTCAGTGGGCGGTTTTTCCAACTTTTAATGGGGAATTAGCGCCAAGCGTTCGCTATATAGATTTGCCCTGTGCCTCAAGGGTTGATACTCTGCACATCCTGGAGGCTTTCCAGAAAGGGATAGATGGCGTTTTGATAGCCGCTTGTTCTGAGGAAGATTGCAAGCAGGAGAAAGGGAGTGGTAAGGCGCAGCGTTCGGTGGAAAGGTTGCAAGAAAGGCTAGGCCAGATAGGTCTTCAGGACAAAGTTCGCTTCTGCACCGTAGCCCCCAGATATCCTGAATGGTTCAATAGAGAATTGGAGCAGTTCAGTCAGGAAATAGCCGCGGTTGGTGCAAAGGAGGGAAAATGATAGTAACTACGCAAAAGCCCCTGGATGACGTTTTAGATTTTATCTCTCCCTACCAGAGTATCTTAATTGTTGGTTGTGATGGCTGTACCCAGCCGCCAAGGGGCTTAAGAGAGGCTAAAAGCCTGGGTCAGATACTTGAGCTTGGTGGGCAGTTGCGCAAGAAAAAATTCAGCTTTAAAACAACCACCACGACCAAGCAGTGTGATTATTATTTGACGGCTACGGCGCTTAAGCCTCAAGTGGAAGGTGTGGAAGCGGTGCTCTCTTTGGCTTGTGGCATAGGGGTACAAACTTTGGCGGAACTTTTCCCCGAGCTTTCGGTATTTCCGGCACAAAATACCCATTTCATGGGGGCGGAGGATAGGGAGGAAGGTGTTTTGGAGTCGAGGTGTGCCGGCTGCGGCGATTGTGTTTTAGCGCTTACCGGTGGCATTTGTCCTGTTGCCAGGTGCGCCAAGGGATTACTTAACGGTCCTTGCGGCGGGAGTGTGAACGGCAAATGCGAGGTTGACCCGGAAAGGGACTGTGCCTGGGCGCTGATAATTGAGCAGCTAGAGAAAAAGAGCAAGCTGCAATTGCTTGAGGAAATTCGTCCTCCCAAGGATTACCAACTGAGTGGCTGGAGAGTAACGCCATAACCAGTTCGTGATGGTACAGCTCAAAGTAGCCAGATTGGCAAAGATAAGGGTACGCGGGGTAGTGCAGGGGGTTGGCTTCAGACCCTTTGTTTATCGGTTAACCCATGAATATAACTTAAAGGGCTGGGTACGCAACACCTCGGGAGGTGTGGAAATTGAGGTGGAGGGGGAAGGGAAGCCCTTAGAGAATTTCTTAAACGACCTTGAGACCAAAGCCCCTCCCATGGCTCGTATTGAAAAAGTCGCTGCCACCTTCCATCCGGCAAAGGGTTATACCGACTTTGAGATTTGCCCCAGTCTGAGCCAGGAAGGGGAATACCAGTTGGTCTCGCCGGACATCGCTACCTGTGAAGACTGCCAGACTGAGATTTTCTCTCCTACCGACCGCCGCTGCGGCTATCCGTTTACCAACTGCACCAACTGCGGCCCGCGCTTCACTATTATTGAGGACATCCCTTATGACCGCCCCAAGACGACAATGCACAAGTTCAAGATGTGCCCCCGGTGTCAGCGGGAATACGACGACCCCCTGGACCGGCGCTTTCATGCCCAGCCCAACGCCTGCCCGGAATGCGGTCCTGGTCTGGAGCTGGTTGACGCCAAAGGCAAACCTGTTGCCACCGCCGATGTTATTAAGAAGACAAGCGAGCTATTAAAAGCCGGCGAGATTCTGGCTCTCAGGGGGCTGGGTGGATTTCAACTGGCTTGTGACGCTACCAGTGAGGCGGCAGTAAATCGGTTAAGAGCCAGGAAACAGCGGCCGACTAAACCTTTAGCCGTTATGATGAATACCTTAGAAGATATTAAAAAACAGTGTCTGATATCGCCTGAAGAGAGACAGCTTCTGCAATCTCCCGAGTGCCCGATTGTGCTTTTGAGGTGGCAGCGTAGTTCGTCCAATGTATCTCCGGCGGTAGCCCCCAACCTGAAATATCTGGGGGTGATGCTGCCCTATACCCCGTTGCATCACCTGTTATTAAAAGAGACCGGTCTGCCCCTGGTGATGACCAGCGGCAACCTGAGCGAGGAGCCTATTGCCAAAGATAATGACGAAGCCTTAAGACGGCTGGGCGGGATTGCCGATTATTTCCTGCATAACAATCGTGATATTTTTGCCCGCTATGATGACAGCGTCTATATGGTGGAAGGCGGTGTGCCTCAGGCGATAAGGCGAGCCCGGGGCTATGCCCCATACCCCCTTTTCCTTCCCTGCAAAGCAAAGCAGATTCTCGCCTGCGGCGCCGAGGACAAGAATACCTTTTGTCTTACTAAAGGGAACCATGCCTTCTTAAGTCAGCATATCGGCGATATGGAGAACGAGGAAACTCTGGAGCACTTTGCCAGCACTATTGAACTGTATAAAAAGCTTTTTCGGGTTCAGCCTGAAATCATAGCCTACGATATGCATCCGGAGTACCTGTCCACCAAGTATGCCCTTGACATTGGCTCGGCGCCGGGTTTAAAACTCGTCCCGGTGCAGCACCACCATGCCCATATTGTCAGTTGTATGGCGGAGCACGAAATTGAAGGACAGGTTATCGGGGTAGCCTTCGATGGCACCGGCTACGGCACCGATGGCACTATCTGGGGCGGCGAGTTTCTGCTGGCCGATGGGAAGGGCTTTAAGCGGGTAGGGCATCTGGAGTATGTGCCGTTGCCCGGGGGTGCCGCTGCCATCAAGAAACCATATCGCATGGCGTTAAGCTATCTCTATACACTATTAGATAAAGACTTTTCTCTGGAAGGTCTACCTGTAAGCAAGGTCAATCCGGCTGAACTTGACATAATAAAACAGCAGCTATCCCGGAAAATAAACTGTCCGCTGACCTCGAGTGCCGGGCGACTTTTTGATGCCGTTGCCGTCTTAGCCGGGGTGAGAGGCGAGATAGATTACGAAGCTCAGGCGGCGATTGAACTGGAGATGCTGGCTTCGTATGAGGCAGGGGAGTCAGTGCCTGAGCCCTATCCCTTTTCTATTGACGACGAGAATGGGGTGGGGGTGGTCAGGTTGGGTGGTCTGATACAGGCGGTAGCTCAGGATGTCAAAAATGAGGTTTCAGTTGACATAATATCACTCAGGTTTCATAACACGGTGGCTCAAATAATTGCGAAGATGTGTCAATTGATTGCTAAAGAGACCGGTATAAATAAAGTAGCACTGAGCGGTGGCGTCTTTCAGAATCGGCTGCTGCTGAAACTAACTACCGGTGCTTTGCAGAAAAAGGGTTTCAGCTTATTAACTCACCGTCTGGTGCCCTGCAACGACGGTGGCATCTCTTTAGGGCAGGCGGTGGTGGCTAATTTTGCGGAGTAACGATTATGTGTCTGGCGATTCCGGCGTTAATTAAATCTATAGACGATAGAGAAGCCGAGGTTGAGATAGGCGGTATCAGCCGCCGCATCAGCCTGTGGCTCACCCCGGAGGCAAAGGTCGGGGACTATGTGCTGGTTCATACCGGCTATGCCATCAATGTTCTAGATGAAGAGGAGGCGGAAGAAACTCTAAATATGTTGCGCGAAATTGCCGGACTGGTGGAGGAGGAAGATTGAGATTTATTACTGAATTTCGGAGCTCGGAACTGGCTGAGGGGTTAATCGCGCAGATTCGTCGCAGGGCCAAGACGCCGGTGCGTTTTATGGAGTTCTGCGGCGGTCACACGGTAACCATCTTTAGGTATGGCATTCGGCAGGTTTTGCCGTCGACTATTGAGATGGTATCCGGCCCCGGTTGCCCTATCTGTGTTACCGCTAACGCCGACCTGGATAAAGCTATAGCTCTGGCTCAGGTTCCTGAGGTAATTATCGCTACCTTCGGTGATATGCTCAAAATCCCCGGCAGCTACTCCAGCCTGCAAAAAGTGAAAGCTGACGGCGCCGATGTGCGTATGGTATATTCCACTATGGACGCCCTTAATCTGGCTGAGGAGAATCCAGATAAGTCGGTGGTTTTTCTCGGCATTGGCTTTGAGACCACCGCTCCGACCATCGCCGCTTCCATCCTCCAGGCGGAAGAGAAGGGGATAAAGAATTATTATGTCCTTTCTCTGCACAAGCTGTGTCCGCCGGTAATCAGAGTCCTGCTTGATTCCGGCGAGGTCAAACTTGATGGGCTGGTATGCCCCGGGCATGTCTCGGCGATTATCGGTTCCCCTCCTTGGGAGTTTATTGCCCGGGATTATGGTATTCCATGTGTAATATCTGGTTTTGAGCCGCTGGATATCCTGCAATGTGTTGACATGCTGGTGGCTCAGGTGGAAAGCGGTGAGTCTAAAGTTGAAATTGCGTATCGGCGGGGAGTGTATCCTGATGGCAATCAGCAGGCGCTGAAACTCATGGAACAAGTATTCGAACCCTGTCCGGCACAATGGCGCGGAATCGGAACGGTTGCCGATAGCGGCTTGAAGCTGAGGAGAGAATATCGGCAATATGATGCTGAACTTGCTTTTGATATTGATGCCGGGCAGCCTCGTGAACCGGTGGGCTGCATCTGTGGCGACATCTTGCGGGGGGTGAAAACTCCGACTGATTGTCAGCTCTTTGGTAAAACCTGCACCCCGCAGGAGCCGGTGGGACCGTGTATGGTCTCTTCGGAGGGCAGTTGCTCTGCCTATTATCTTTATGGAGGGGACTTTGGAGGATAAAATCCTGCTCGCTCACGGCAGTGGCGGAAAGCTAGCCCACGAGCTAATAGAGAAAAGCTTTCTGGGTGCTTTCGATAACCCGTTTTTAGCCAAACTGGATGATTCAGCGGTTATTGACCTCAGCGGCAGGCTAGCCTTTACTACCGATAGCTATGTGGTTAGTCCTATTTTCTTCCCGGGAGGTGATATCGGGAAGCTGGCCGTCTGCGGCACGGTAAACGACCTGGCGATGTCTGGCGCTCAACCCCTTTATTTGAGCCTTGCTTTCATTATCGAGGAGGGGCTTTCTCTGGGTGAGCTAGAACAAATCGTAGCTTCGGTGCAGCAGGCAGCTCAGGAGGCAGGGGTGAAAATCGTCACCGGCGACACCAAGGTGGTTAATCGGGGCAGCGCCGATAAGCTCTTTATTAATACAGCCGGTGTGGGTATAGTACCGGAAGGGGTTGATATCTCTGGCAGTAACGCCAGACCGGGCGACAAAGTGATTCTAAGCGGGACGATAGGCGACCACGGCATTGCGGTACTCAGCCAGCGGGAAGGATTGAGCTTTTCCACTCAGCTGGGGAGCGATTGTGCCCCGCTGGGGAGTTTGGTGGCGGAAATATTGAAGGTCAGTCCCAATATCCATTGCCTGCGCGACCCTACCCGGGGCGGATTGGCCACTACCTTGAATGAGCTGGCCAAGCAGTCAGAAGTGGGGATAAGGGTAGAAGAGGAAAGAATTCCGGTGCGGGAAGAAGTGCTCGGTGCGTGTGAGATGCTGGGCTTTGACCCCCTTTATATAGCTAATGAAGGCAAGCTGGTAGCGATGGTGTCGGCTGAAGATGCCGACAAGGTTCTCAGGGCGATGCGTGGGAATCATTATGGGAAGGATGCGGCTATTATCGGTGAAGTGAAGGCAGAACACCCCGGCCGAGTGGTAATGAAAACTCTTCTCGGGGCTTCTCGGATAGTTGATATGCTGGTGGGCGACCCTTTGCCCAGGATTTGCTAAGATGCACGAACTTGCCATTACGCAAAATATGCTTGAAGTTGTTTTGGAACAGGCGGAGACGGCTGGAGCCAAGGAAGTGGGGAAGATTAACCTGGTTATCGGGGAGATGACCGGGATAGTTGAAGAATGTGTCCGGTTCCACTTTGATTTCATTGGACGGGGCACCCTTGCTGAGGGAGCAACTCTTACTTTCACCACGGTACCTACCAAGGCTCGGTGTCAGGCCTGCGATAGGACTTTTGAGCTTAAAGAGTTTGATTGGGCTTGCCCCTATTGTGCAAATAAAGAGCTGGAGATTATAGCCGGTAAAGAACTTTTTGTAGAAAGTATTGAGGTGGACTAAATGGAGATAAAGGTACTGAAAGACATTCTTAGCGCTAATGAGCAGATAGCGGAGGGAAACCGACGATTACTTGATAGTCAGGGTGTATTTACGGTGAATTTGATGTCCTCACCCGGTGCCGGTAAGACCAGCCTTATTCTGGCGACAATAGAGGGATTGAAAGGAAAAACCAAGGTTGGTGTTATTGAGGGAGATGTGAGCTCAAGCCTGGATGCTGAGGTGGTGGGCAAAGCCGGGGTGCCCGTGCTCCAGATAAATACCGGCGGGGGGTGCCACCTCGATGCCAATATGATACATAATGCCCTGGACAATATGCCGCTATCGGATATCGGGTTACTTTTTATTGAGAATGTGGGCAATCTGATCTGCCCGGCCGAGTTTGCCCTCGGCGAACATAAAAGGGTGGTAATATCAAGTATTCCCGAGGGGGATGATAAGCCATTCAAGTACCCTTTAATGTTCCATAAGGCTGATGCTGTGCTAATAAATAAAATTGACCTGCTGCCCCATGTGAAATTTGATATTGATTACTTTCTTCAGGCGGTCAGGGGGATAAACGACAAGGTAGAAATTTTTCAGCTATCTTGTGTTACCGGTCAGGGAATTGAGCAGTGGGCCGCCTGGCTTCTGACCCGGATGGGCAGGGGATAAGGCTCAACAGAATCAGTTTTCTAGCGTATTATGTTTGCATTGATTTCTCAGCTTTGTTAAAATCAGAGCATCTGACCAAAGCGTTAATTTGACTACTCACCAGGGTTAAATGTGGGCCGTTAGCTCAGTTGGCAGAGCACCTGACTTTTAATCAGGGTGTCGCAGGTTCGAGACCTGCACGGCCTACCAAGAATTTTTCCGTTTCTCCACTTTCCTATCTG
>JABUBP010000545.1_pt1 | contig 10703 bp, 11 predicted proteins | sample 7240331 | NCBI WGS metagenome assembly JABUBP01 (sample SAMN07256347, study PRJNA390944) | subsurface metagenome | isolation source: Methane hydrate marine sediment | place: Pacific Ocean: Eastern North Pacific, ODP site 1244 | collected 2002 | reverse complement strand
GTTTAATCTATAAAAACCCTTGACGTCTTACACGGAAGCGTGTATAGTTAAATTAACATGCCAATCAAAGTTTTAGATCCTCAGGTGGTAGCCCGCATTGCCGCCGGTGAGGTGGTGGAACGACCCGCCTCGGTGGTGAAGGAACTGGTGGAGAATGCGCTGGATGCCGGTGCCTCCCAGATTGCCATTGAAGTCAAAAGTGGCGGGGTAAGTTTGATTCGGGTAACCGATAATGGGGCAGGCATTCCGTCGGGGGAAGTGGAGCTGGCCTTTGCCCGCTATGCCACCAGTAAAGTCGGCAGCTTTGAGGACCTGGAGTCGCTGAGTAGTCTCGGCTTTCGCGGTGAAGCGTTACCCAGCATCGCCGCCGTGGCTGAAGTGGATGCGGTCACCTGTACCGCTGGCGAGACGGCAGGCACTTACCTCAGCCTGAAAGATGGCGCAGTGGTGAGTCAGGGCAGCCGGGGGCGCTCGCCGGGGACGACGATTACGGTACGCAATCTGTTCCGCAAGCTGCCGGCCAGATTGAAGTTTCTCAAATCAACGGCTACCGAAAACAGCCATATTGCCCGGGTGGTAACTCAGTATGCCCTTGCCTTCCCCGAGGTTAAATTTACCTTAATTATTGACGGCCGGATAACATTAACCACCCCCGGTAAGGGCCGGTTAATCGATAGCGTGGCCCAGGTTTACGGCCTGGAGGTAGCCCGGAATATGCTGACGATTAAGGATAGGGGATGGCAGGGCGGAGCGACTGCTTCAGCGGAGGTAGCCGGTATGGTCGGTTCACCGGCAATAAGTCGTTCCCATCGGGGTTACCTCAGCCTTTTTGTCAATCGCCGCTGGGTAAACAGTCGACTGCTGGCGTGGGCGGTGGAGGAGGCTTATCACGGGCTGCTGATGGTGGGGAAGCATCCGGTGGCTATCATCAATCTGTCACTATCTCCTGAGGAGGTGGATGTTAATATTCACCCCACCAAGACAGAGGTAAAATTCCGGGACGAGCGCATAGTTTTTACCGCGGTGCAGCGGGCAGTGCGGCAGGCCCTGATTGAACTGACGCCAGTACCCGCCATTGAGGAGGTGGCTACCGCCTATACCGCGCCGGTACCGTCGAGGCAAGCATCGTGGCTGCCAGTCGCCGGTAGCGATAGTTTTGCGGCTTCGGCAACGGAAGCGCCGCCGACTCCGGCCGTATCACTGCCGGTTCTGCGCATCCTGGGTCAGCTTATGAGTAGCTATATCATTGCTGAGGGACCTGATGGACTGTATCTTATCGACCAGCATGCCGCCCATGAGCGCATCCTTTTTGACCGGATTAAACAGCAGCGGTCTCGCCGTGAAGTAGAGGTTCAGGGGCTGCTGGAGCCGGCCACCTTTGAGGTCAGTCCCCAGCAGGCAGAAGTGCTAAAATTACACTGCGAGCAACTGGCTGAGTTCGGTTTCTCCATGGAGCCTTTTGGCGCTAGAACCTACCTGGTGAGAACGGTGCCCGTCCTGCTTCATGATAAGGATTGGGTGGGCATGATGCGGGAATTGCTCGATTCCCTGTCCGGTGGCGATAAAGGTGACTGGGAGGAAAAGATAGCCATCGTCATTGCCTGTCACAGTGCGGTCAGAGCCGGACAGGTATTAACTGATGACGAAATGCGCGAACTTGTCCGCCAGCTGGAGCCGGTAGCCGTGCCTCATACCTGTCCCCATGGCCGACCGACCATGGTTCATCTCAGCTCGGCGCAGCTAAAACGGGAGTTTGGTCGGGGCTAGTTTACTGGGTGGGGCTAACCAGTTGTTCCTGCAGGGGGTAGTCAGGCACAATTCCCCATCTAGCCGGGGGCCAGATTGATAACCAGACCTTGCCCACAATATTTTCGCGGGGCACTGTCCCCCAAATGTGGGAATCATTAGCGTTGTTGCGGTTATCGCCCAGGACGAAGTAGTTGTCTGCCGGAACCTCTCGCTCACGCATGATATAGCTGGGGGGCTCTTTGATATAGGGTTCATCCAGCGGGTAGCCATCAACATATACTGCTCCCATTTTTATCTCTACAGTATCACCAGGTAAAGCAATGATGCGTTTGATAAAGGTTGTTTCGGGGTTAAAGGGTGGGTGTAGTATAATCACATCGCCCATTTCCGGTTCATGGAAGTGATAAACGACTTTGTTTATTATTAATCTTTGTCCCTCTTGGAAGTTAGGCTCCATGCAACATTGGATGACGATAAAGGTCTGGAATGTGGTTTGGAGCAGGACGAAGATGATAACGGCCAGAATGATGGTACTTAAAATTTCACGGAGAAAGCGTTTCACTGATTAGGCTCTTTCTAAGTTTGCTACTGATTATAACCTATCTGCCTTTATCTTTCCAGTGCCGGCGGCAAATGGCTATACCTCTTCACACGAAGGCCATTGACCAGAGTTGCACTTTCTAAAAAGGAGGTGCTAGAATGGCAATGGTATGGACTATATGAAGCAAGCGCTTTCCTTGGCTAGGTTAGCCCTGGGGCAGGTTAGTCCTAATCCGGCGGTGGGGGCGGTGGTGGTTAAGAGTGGTGCCGTGGTGGGGCAGGGCTATACCCAACCGCCCGGCTTATGGCATGCCGAGGTAGTTGCCCTGAGGCAGGCCGGGGAAAAAGCTCGCGGGGGCAGGATGTATGTTACCCTGGAGCCCTGTTGCCACTATGGTCGTACTCCGCCGTGTAGTCAGTCCATTGTTGCCGCCGGTATCAGTGAGGTTCATCTGGCGATGCTTGACCCCAATCCCCTGGTTTCAGGACGGGGGAAGGCTGAGCTGGAGAGGGAGGGCATTAAGATATGTGTGGGTGAGCATGAGGCGGAGGCTAAAGAGATTAACGAGGCTTATACTAAGTTCATTACTACCGGTATGCCCTTGGTTACGGCGAAGTTTGCCGTGTCTCTGGATGGGAAGATTGCCACTAAGAACGGCGATTCTAAATGGATTAGCGGTGAGGAGGCAAGGAAGTATGTGCATAAACTGCGTTATACCTGCGATGCGGTTATGACCGGAGTGAATACCGTGCTTATTGATGACCCTCATCTTACCGCTAGGTGCAGTGGTAAAGGGGGAACCGCCCGAAAGCAACCGCTCAGGGTAATCGTGGATGGTAAAGGTCACACACCATTGACGGCCAAGGTATTTGGTGAGCCAGGCGAAACGCTGGTGGCTTTGGGCAGGTTGATTATACCGGAGGAGAAAACCGCCTTTATTCAGGTTGGTGCTGAGATATTAGAATTGCCCTCGGCCGGGGGGCTGGTGGATTTGGATGGATTGCTGAAAGCATTGGGTGAACGACAAATTACCAGCGTGTTGGTGGAGGGTGGAGGGTCTCTCCTCGGCTCGCTGTTTGACCGGGGGCTGGTAGATAAGGTTATTGCCTTTATTGCTCCTATCATTATTGGTGGCAAGGAGGCGAAAACGGCGGTTGGTGGTAGCGGGGTGGAGAAAATGATAGACGCATTTAGATTAAAAGGGGTTTGTGTGGAGAAGTTTGGCGACGACTTGATGGTCAGTGGGTATGTGGCTAAGGAGTCAGCATGTTTACCGGAATTGTCGAAGAAGTAGGTAAGGTTACTGCGGCGTCAGCGGGGAAACTGGTTATCACTGCCAGTGAGGTACTTGGGGGTATGGAGTTGGGTGGCAGCATTGCCATTAATGGGGCCTGCCTGACGATAACCAGTTTTGATAATAAGTCTTTTTCGGTTGATGTAATGCCGGAGACATTGAAACGGACTAACCTTGGTCTGTTAAGAGCAGGGGACGGAGTTAATCTGGAAAGACCTCTGGCTCTAGGGGGAGAGTTAGGTGGACATTTGGTTCAGGGTCATGTAGATGGTACCGGAAAGGTAACCTCGGTTATACCGGAGGGCGAGGCGGTGTTAATTAGCTTTGAAACCTCCCCCGAATTGATGCGCTATATTGTGGCGAAGGGTTTTATTGCGGTTGACGGAGTTAGCCTGACGGCGGTGGTTAGAGATACCGGTTCATTTCAGGTTTCGGTCGTTGACTATACGCGGCAACATACTACCCTGGGTAAACGGCAGGCGGGGGACCCGGTTAATCTGGAGGTGGATGTTATTGCCAAATATGTGGAGAAACTTAGCTCGGCTCATAACCGGGGTATAACGGCCGATTTTCTACAGGAGCACGGCTTTTCAGTAAGTTAGTTTATTTGGTTTTTGATTGAGGAGGCAAGCACATGGGGCTAGCAACCATTCCTGAGGCTATTGAGGATTTTAAGGAAGGCAAGTTTGTCATTATAGTTGATGATGAGGGCAGGGAGAATGAGGGCGACCTGGTATTAAACGCGGAAAAGATTACCCCGGAAACGATTAATTTCATGACACTGCATGCCCGGGGATTGATTTGCCTGCCGATAATCGGCAAGCGATTAGACGAGTTGTTGATTCCGTTAATGGTGCCCGATAATTCCACCAAGTTCTGTACTGCCTTCACGGTCTCTATTGAGGCTAAATACGGGATAACCACTGGTATTTCGGCGGCGGATAGAGCCTGCACCATAAAAACGGTACTTGATCCGAATACCCAAGCCGAAGACCTGGTCCGACCCGGGCATTTATTTCCACTGCGGGCACGAGAGGGTGGTGTCTTGGTGCGGGCAGGACATACTGAAGCAGTGGTTGATTTAGCCAAGCTGGCCGGTCTCTATCCCGCTGGCGTTATCTGTGAGATTATGAATGAAGACGGCTCTATGGCACGGCTACCTCAGCTTGAAATGATGGCAGAGAAGTTTGGCATTAGGATTATCAGTGTATCTGACCTCATCGCTTATCGCTGCCGTCATGAGAAGCTGGTGTACCGGGTGGCGGAGGCTAGCCTGCCCACCAAATACGGTCAGTTTACGGCTATTGCCTATAAAAGTGATATAGATAAAGATGAACAATTAGCCCTGGTGATAGGGGATATAGCCACTGAGGAGCCGGTGTTGGTCCGAGTCCATAGCGAATGTGTTACCGGGGAGGTATTTGGCAGTCTTCGCTGTGATTGTGGTGAGCAGGTGGCTCTGGCTATGCAAACCATTGCTGATGAAGGGAGAGGCGTTTTCCTTTATATGAGACAGGAGGGACGGGGCATCGGTTTCCATAATAAGATTCGTGCCTATGCCCTTCAGGATAAGGGCTTGGACACGGTGGAGGCTAATCTGGAATTGGGCTTTGCTCCCGACCTGCGCGACTACGGAATAGGGGCTCAGATTCTGGCTGATTTGGGTCTGCACGAGATTCGATTGCTCACCAACAATCCGAAAAAGGTGGTAGGTTTGGAAGGTTACGGGCTAAGGGTGGTGGAAACGGTGCCCGTAATCGTTTCTCCTACCCCGTATAACCGTAACTACCTGGAGACAAAACAGAAAAAACTGGGTCATCTTTTAGAAATAAAAAAGGCTACTGATAATTAAATGATGTAGGAGGAGGTAATGAACAAGCAGTTTGAAGGTATGCTACTGGGAAAAGGGCTGAAGTTTGGGTTGGTTATCTCTCGTTTTAACGACTTTATTACTAAGAAGTTGCTTGAGGGGGCACAGGACGCGCTAATCCGTCACGGTGTTAGTGAGGGTGATATAGAAGTCGCCTGGGTGCCCGGCTCGTTTGAAATTCCCCTGGTAGCCAAGAAACTGGCTCAGACTAAGCGGTTTAACGCTGTTATCTGTCTTGGTGCCGTGATTCGTGGCGGCACGCCTCACTTTGAATACATTGCCGCTGAGGTCACTAAGGGAGTTGCTGCGGTGGGTCTGGACACCGGGCTGCCGGTTATTTATGGGGTCATCACTACCGATAACCTGGAACAAGCTATTGAGCGTGCCGGAACTAAGGAAGGCAACGAAGGCTTTAAGGCAGCGGAGAAGGCTATCGAAATGGCTAACCTGGTCAAGGGTATAAGCTAACCTTCGTCAGGTTAACTGTTTCATTTTTTGGGGGGGTATTCTCTTTAGTCGGTAACCTTATAGACAATGTCTCCGCTTCTTACCCGATCATCGACTTTGATGCCAACACTGTCTCCGACTTTTGCCTCGGTGACATTTACATTGTTAATCTGCATTGAGTTAACCGTGAATTCCATATCAGTGGTGTGACCTTTAATATGGATGGTATCACCCACCTTTAATGTCTCGGTTAGCTCAATGCCGGCTACCACCGGTCTGGCAAAGAAATCGGAGACTTTTCCGATTACCTCCTCAGGCATTTGGGTACCTCCTACTTTTGAATTGGGGTAAGATTATTCGATGTTCTTTTATTTTAGTATACGTTATCCATTTTACGCAATCAATATTTTCCAGAGAAATATTTAATCTTTGACATGGCACTTCCTGTCACCTATAATTGGCCTAAGTTATAAGTTACCTGGAGGACAGGATTTTGGTGCCAGAGGATGAAACCAGTGCCGTCGGTGAGGAGCCAAAGCTGGATGTTGAGCAGGTTAAACGGCAGCTGGATATGTTTGACCAGCGTTTAGATAATATCGACTCGGTGGTTACCGTCCTTGTCGAACGAGTAATGAAGCAACCTGTCACCCTCAATATGACCTGTCCCCACTGCGGTAAGGCCATAGAGGTTGCCGTTATCGGCAGCCATAAGCCAACCAAATAGGTAATGCGGACATATTCTTCAGCGTTTCCTCTTTCGTTTTAATCCCCCGTTGATTATTCTCCCAATGTTTAGTAGTATGGAACGTCTTGTGTTACCTGCACTGTGCCTATCCGGCTCTCTTTTTCTAACCTTTTACGTCTAGATGCTGCGTAGTAGCACGGCTCCTTGGGTGACTCGCCGATTGATTTAGTGTGCAAAGGGGACGAGAGATGCGCGAACTGATAATTGTGGCCGCCTATTTTTTGGGTATGATTGCGATAGGGGTGGTGAGCCGGAGAAGGGCACGAGGGGCGGATGATTTTTTTGTGGCCGGCCGGAAAGGCTCCACTCTGCTCATTACCGGCTCGTTGTTAGCCACCATCGTCGGTGGCTCAGCCACGGTGGGTATGGCCGGATTAGGCTTCACCCAGGGTTTGACCGGGGTGTGGTGGCTGTTGGTGGGCAGTATCGGGCTGGCGGTTTTGGGGATTTTCCTGGCGAAGACGGTGCGGAAATTCGGGCTCTATACTCTTCCCGAGCTGGTGGGAAAGCAGTATGATGGCCGGATAGCCCTGGCTGCCTCAATCCTTATCGTTGTTGCCTGGATTGGCATTACCGCCGGTCAGATTATAGCTGCCGGCAAGATAATGAGTGTACTGGGAATAGGCAACCCTCTTTGGTGGATGGTGATTTTTACCGTAGTCTTTGTCGCTTATACCATACTTGGCGGGCAATATGCGGTTATTCGGACTGATATCGTGCAGACGATAATAATATTCGCCGGCATCTTTGGCGGTTTGGCGTTACTCCTGTCGCATCTGGGAGGGCTGGGTGGATTGAAGAGTTCTCTTCCCCCGGAGCAACTTGCCTTTCCTCTCAGCTCCCAGTTTGGCGGGGTGGACCTGGTCAAGTTCTTGTTATTGATTGGTTTAACCTATGTCGTCGGGCCTGATATGTATTCCCGCCTGTTTTGTGCCAAGGATGGAAATACCGCCAGGGCGTCAGCGCTCTGGGCTGCCTTATTTATTATCCCCGTCGCTTTTGGCATTACTCTTATTGGCATGGGGGCGTCTGTCTTATTCCCTCAGATTTCACCGGAGCAGGCCTTGCCCATGGTAATAAAGGAGGTGCTGCCGCCCTTTCTGGGGGGCATTGTGCTGGCTGCCTTGCTCTGTGCGGTTATGTCGTCGGCTGATACCATCCTGTTAAGTGCCAGCACCATATTAAGCGTGGACATAATCGGGCGGTTCAGACCTTCACTAAGCCAGAGACAAATCCTGGCCATTTCTCGCTGGGCAATAGTAGTGCTGGGGTTCGGCGCTCTCGGCCTGGCTTTAACGCTGAAGGGGGTGATAAATGCGCTCCTTTTTGCTTACACCGTCTATACGGCTGGCTTGATTTTGCCGGTGCTCGCTGGCTTCTATAAGAATAGATTAAGGGTTACTTCAGCAGGAGCCCTGGCGGCAATTATCGGTGGGGGAGGCGCCGCTCTTATCAGCAAATTACTGGCTATCAATTATCTGGACCTGTATAGTCTTTTAATCAGTGTCTTGCTTCTGTTCATAGTGAGTTTTATTGATAATAGACGGCGAGCCGGGAAAGGGATTCATTGACTGGTAACTTGAACCGTCTTAAGCAGCTTGACTAACCAGCCAGACAATTAGTAGAATTGCGGTGTTGGTGGGCGGTTAGCTCAGTTGGTTAGAGCGTTGCGTTGACATCGCAGAGGTCAGAGGTTCAAGTCCTCTACCGCCCATTAGGAATTAAAAATCACCCGAATTTCCTCAAAATGTGCCCAAAGTGTTACCAGAACTTGACTATTTGATCGTTGTTTTGTCATTTCATTGTCATTTTCCTGTATAGTTCACGAAGCCTTGTGTATAATACTCACATTGACAACTCCTAAGGCGTCCAAGTAGGAGATTCCATGTGGACGAGCAGAAGTTTTGGAATGAACCGAACTTGAGCCTGACTAAGGCAAAACGACAGCACTACGTACCTCGAGTGTTGTTACGTTCATTTGTGGTAGATGGTAGGATTCGCATTTTTGACCTCGAAAAAGGCACCGAGTATAGGACTTCTGTTGGAAATACTGCAGTAGAGGCTCAATTCTACAACGAGAGTATTGCGAATTTATGTCTCTCTACTGAAGGTTGGCTAGCTAAACTTGAGGGAGACGCCACTCCAGTGATAAATGAACTGCTCGACAATCTGGACAATGTTAGGTCTCTCTCAGTGGATAAGGAATTCTATATCGCACGGTTCCTAGTTGCACTTCGTTTTCGCACCCCTGCATTCCGAGACTATAATGATAAGCTTTTTACTTCTATTCTCCAACAGATTAAAGACATGGCTAAAAAACAAATATATCATCAGCATAACAAGGAGAAAGCCGATACCATTTGGGAAGAGATAAAGAGTAAACCTGATCATTGGTGGTTCAACGAGCCGGAGCCACAACAGGCAGCTAAGATCACGAATTTCATGCTAGGTGAGGTTCAGGGGTTTGCTAATCTACTTCGGGCTGCACCATGGCGCATAGGCATGGCACCAGATTCCATATGTCTTTATACCTCAGACAATCCAGTAGCAGGCTATTTGAGACCAGTACATCCTTGGTGGGAAGGTGCTGCTTTCGCCTCACTTACCTATTTCATCCCATTATCTCCAAGAGTCCTCTTAAAGATTGATCGTAGACCAGACAAAAAGGATAACGAAAAGCTCCAACCTCAAGGCGAAAGATGTTATAAAGATTTCTCAGAGTGGGAAGTTTCATTTGCCCGGCACGTGGTGACTAATGACTCTGTGAGATATCTATATGGTGAGGGTCCAGTAATACCTAAAGACTGCGCTACTAGTTGCTTAGAGCGGATAGGCCGTTCCCAGTTGGAATTCGCTATTCGTTATTTAGGCTTCGACCCACGGCCACCCAAGGGGCTTGAATTGCCCTCTCAATTGTAAGGTGAAAACCAATTCAAACGTTCTGGTTTCGCTTATCGTACAGTACCGCCCATTATTCCGTCTCTGAGGAAAGTAATCCCGTGCTCACCGGTGCTGCCTCTCTCTAAAGTCGTTGCCATTCTATTGTGCCTGTGGTATTCTCTTATCCTGACGAGCTTATAACTTGACGCTGAGGTATGCCCTTGAGAATTAAAATATGGGACGGGCTTCTACCACTGGGTCTGCTGGTGGTGCTGCTGATAGCAGTGGTTCTGGTTTCACCGTCTAGTATCTGGCGTATTGTTCTGGGAGTTCCATTCCTGTTTTTCTTTCCCGGTTACACATTCGGGCTGGCGCTTTTCCCGAAGAAAGATAGAATAGGCAACATCGAGCGGATAGCCTTCAGTTTTGGCTTGAGCCTGGTTACGGTACCATTCATCGCGCTGATTCTCAATTTTACCCGGTGGGGGATAACCGAGGAGTCTATGCTGTATTCCGTTACCGCTTTCATATTGGTTGCGTCTGTTGTAGCCCTGGTGAGGAGGCAGAGGTTGTTGGCGGAGGAAAGGATTAACATCGAATTTCCATTAAGACTGCCGGGGTGGGGTGGCAGCACACTGGAGAAGGCATTATCGGTAGTACTGGTTGTTACCGTACTGGGAGCATTTGGGGTCCTGGGTTATTTTGTCGCTGTACCCGGGGTGGGGGAGAGGTTCACCGAGTTTTATATTCTGGGAGCAGAGGGCAGGATAGCAGACTATCCTGAAGAGCTGGTGGTGGGGGAGGAGGGGAGGATAGTCGTAGGTATTGTCAACCGTGAGCATGAGACAATGAGCTATCGGGTGGAAGTGGTGATAAGCGGGGTAAAGAACACCGTGGCTGGTTCGGTAGTGCTTGCGCATGGGGGAAAGTGGGAAGAAGAGGTGAGCTTCGTGCCGGAAACGGCGGGTGAGCAGCAAAAGGTAGAGTTTTTATTGTATAGACAGGGACAAAGTAAGGCTTATCATTCGCTTCACCTGCGGGTTGATGTAACCAGTGCTGCCACAGGGTAGCCACCCTATTGTCAACCACTATGCTGTATGGCATAATTGAAATAGTAGTATAGTTGGTGTTAGGGAAATGGGATTTTGGCCTGCGAAGAGTAAAGACAAGCTTTATA
>JABUBP010000544.1_pt1 | contig 10713 bp, 7 predicted proteins | sample 7240331 | NCBI WGS metagenome assembly JABUBP01 (sample SAMN07256347, study PRJNA390944) | subsurface metagenome | isolation source: Methane hydrate marine sediment | place: Pacific Ocean: Eastern North Pacific, ODP site 1244 | collected 2002 | reverse complement strand
CGTCAGGGAACGCCAGATGGATGGCATCCCCCTGCCCCACATCGAGAAAGGTGACCTGCAAGGCTCGGTCCTTCCAGGCGGCGGACCACACCAGCAGATTGCCCATCACCAGCAAGAGCGCCGCCCAGCGAGCCCGGTATCGAGGGCCTTGAGGCGCGAACATAAATGGAAAGACCGCCACGCCCACGGCGACGAGCATGAGGGTGAACAGGGCCGGCTGACCGGTAACCACCTGGGGATGGGGCAGAAAAGTAAGGATTCGTACGACGCCCTCGATCCCTGCCAACGCCAGCCAGGTGGTGTTGGCGAAGATCGCTGCCAGGGGAGGAACTGTCGATAGAATCAGGGCTATCAGACAGGTGATGACGGCCACGCCGGCCAGAGGCACTACAAACAGGTTGGCAGCCAGGCCATAAATAGACCAACCGTGGAAATAGGCCAGGGCCACCGGCAGGGTTCCCAGCTGCGCCCCCAGACTCACCAAAAAGAGGTTCATCGTCCAGCGGGGAATGGTCCGGGAAAGGAATCTCTCACCCATCCGCATATTCTTCAAAACTTCCTTTAGCCTGGGATAAATATGCAGAATACCGGCCACTGCCGAAAATGACAACTGGAAACTGGCCGTAAACAGCGTGCGCGGATCGAGAACCAGGCTGATGACCAGGGCCGCCGCCAGCAGATTCCAGGGATCGGCCTTCCGCTCCAGGGATCGTCCCCACAGAAAGAAAACAGCCATAAGGCTGGCCCGCACCACGCTGGGCGGCAAACCAGTGAGCACCGCATACCCCAGGAGCCCCACGGCAACGAAAACGACACGCTGTCCTACCCGGAGGTGCACTAACCGGGCCATAAACAGCAGCACCAGCACGATATAGCCCACGTGCAGGCCGGAGACTGCCAGGATATGCCCTACGCCCAAAAGGGTCATCTGGCGGCGGAAGTGCGGGTCAATGCCCCCCTTATCCCCCAGGAGCAGACCGGCCATCACGCCGCTGCGCCCAGCTCCCAGCCAGGTGTGAAGTTGGCCCTTGATCCACTGGCGCACTAAAGCGGTATACCTGCCGATGCCCGGTCCGGCGCCGGGCCGGAAGTCAAGCACTTCTACCGGCACCCCGATGACAACGTCCACATGCCGGGTCCACAGATAGAAGCGATCATCGAAGCCGTGGGGGTTGCGGGCCGCCCGGGGCCAGGCCAGGTCGGCAGCGATCACGAGTGTGTCGCCCGGCAAAGGTCCTTCCCCTGGGAAGCATTGGCTGACCTTAGTGCGGCTCGTCCTCCAGATGCCCCTCTCGATGCCCAGTGAATCGGGCGAACCGGCCAGAAAGCGAAGCGTAAGGTGTTGCCGCTCCTGCCGCAGGGCTACTTCCTCCACCACAACTTCGGCAAGGTACGCATGGCCTTCCTCGATGACAGCCAGCTGGCTGCGTTCGGGGTAGCTGGGCGCCAGCCAGCCCCCCAGGGCCAGGGCAACGGCCAGAATAGCCCCATCCCTGCGGAAAGAGGCCAGGAATCCAAGCAGAATGATGGCGAGCCAAACCCAGTTTCCAATGTGGAACGCGTGCGCCAGGACCATACCAGCCATGAGGGCGATGGCGACGGGTATAAGAGGTATGTGACGAAATAGGGGAAGGCTTGAGGGGCGGAAGTACGTTAGGGGCTGCAAAACGGACGGCGGTTGCGTTGGGTCTACTTGCCTTTGAGCGACTTGCGCCGCTCAGTCTGGAGGAGAAAATCGGACCGTTCCGTCTTCCCCGCCTCGCGCAGAAGCACAATGCGGACAGCCTCCTGCACCGGAATCCCCCTGTTGTCGGGATGGGTGTAGAAGACATCCAGCAGCGTCTGAAGACCCTTAAAGCTGAACTTTAAGTTAGGTGGATAATATTCTTGCCTGTACTGTTTATATGCATCCATACTTATAGGATCGTGTTCAAGGGTACCGCGGTTAGGATGGTCCTTCTCGGCCTGCTGGAACATGGCTGCGTCAGTCTTTAGCCCAGCGTAGAAACCCCGCAGGTAAGCGATTCTCTGTTCAGGTTGCCAGCGGGTCCAGATCTGGACCCGCTGGCAACCTGAACAGAGAATCGCTTACCTGCGGGGCCAGGAGCTGACCGGATAACAGGACAAACGGAATAAGCAGCCGGCATAACCGCGAAGTGCGGCTCTGCTGAGGGGCAGCCCGCCCCCTCACTATTGGAGCGGATTTGATTGAAGCGCAGCATCGGGAAATGCACCGGCTGATGGCTGCCTGGACCTTATCCATGCTAGCGCTTCCCTATGGGCTCATACCGGTTGACAATGGGATAGCGCCGCCCCACCCCGAAGGCCTTGCCGGTGACCCGGATTACCGGGGCTGCCTGCCGGCGCTTATATTCCGACGTCACCGTCAATCCCCTGATACGACGGATCAGTTCCTCCTCATACCCCTGGGCCAGAAGTTCAGCCCGGCCCGCACGGTTGATCACTAGTTCATCCACCAGAGGACTGACGAGTTCGTAGTCGAAGGGGTCTACCTGGTCCGGCTTCAGTTCGGCGCTGGGGGTTTTCGCCAGCACTCGCCGTGGAATCAGGCTGCGCCCAGCCTCCATGTTCAGGTGGCGGGCAACGGCATAGACCTCGGTTTTGGACAGGTCCCCGATGGGGGCCAACGCGCCGCACATGTCGCCATAGAGTGTGGCGTAGCCCAAGGCCAGCTCTGTTTTGTTCCCGGTCGTAAGGAGCAGGGCACCCTGCTTGTTGGCCACCGCCATGAGCAGGTTGCCCCGAATGCGCGCCTGCAGGTTCTCTTCGGCCACACCGGGCTCGGTCCCGGTAAAAAAGGGTGCCAGGGCTTCCAATAAGGCCGTGCGGAGATTCTCAATCGGCAGGACCTTGAAATGGATTCCCAGGGCTTTGGCAAGGGTTTCGGCATCCTCCAGGCTATGGCTGGAACTATAGGTGGTAGGCATGGCGATGCCGGTGACCTGCTGCGGCCCGAGAGCTTGTGCGGCCAAGGTCGCGACCACACTGGAGTCAATCCCGCCGCTGAGCCCAACCACAGCCCTGGCATGGCCCGTTTTGACGAAATAGTCGCGCAGGCCCAGCTTTATAGCTGCGGCAAGTTCCACCTCCCTTCTAAGAGCGGTCTCGGCGCCGGCTTCAGGTTTGCCTTCGGGCACCGCCACGATCAGCTCTTCCTGAAAGGCGGCGCCGGTCCGGACGAGGGCGCCCTCACCGCTGACAACCATGGAACGGCCATCGAAAACCAGTTCGTCCTGTCCACCCACCAGGTTGCAGTAAACGAACGGTTTGCCCCACTGCTTTACCTGGGCCCGGATCAAGTCACGGCGTTCTGCGAAGCTGCCAGAACGGAAGGGAGAGGCGCTGATGTTGATAAAGAGGTCTATCCCTTGCTCACCCAGACGGTTCGAGACTTTTATATCATAGCCCGTGTCCCACAGGTCCTCACAAATCTGCAGGCCCACACGCAGGCGTTCTCCACTGGCAAGGGTGAAGGTAATCGGCTCGATGCTATCGGCAGGCGTGAAATAGCGGGCCTCGTCGAAAACGTCGTAGGTGGGCAGCAGGGTTTTGTCCCGGTAGGCCACGATCTTACCGTCGTGCAGGACGGCGGCTGTGTTGAACAACTGCCTTCTGCCACCGTCACTGCTTCCCCGCCGAACGGTCCCCACGATCACCCACCGGTGATCAACCCCGGCAGCCAATTCCTTCAGATTTTCGTCCAGGTCACGCAGAAACCCGCGCTCCAGCAGCAGGTCCTGGGCCGGATAGCCAGGGAGGACACCTTCAGGGAAGACAACGATTTCGGCCCGGTCATCTGCCTTGTCAAGACAGGCCCGGCACAGCTGACGGTTGCCCCGGATGTCGCCGACGGTGGGATTTATCTGCGCCAGAGCGATGGCAGGCAACATCAAGGCTCCAGGCGGTTGAGCATCCGTGGATAGGCGATGGTTTCCCGTACGTGCGACAGTCCGCAGATCCAGGCCACCACCCTTTCGATACCCAGGCCAAACCCGGCGTGGGGCACGCTGCCGTAGCGGCGCAGGTCCAGGTACCACTGGTAATCGGCCTCGTCGAGGTTCTCTTCCCGCATACGTCGCAACAGAATATCCGGGTCCTCCTCGCGCTGCCCGCCACCCACGATTTCGCCATAGCCTTCGGGGGCCAGGATGTCCATGCCCAGGGCCAGCCGCGGATCATCACCATCGAGTTTCATATAGAAGGCCTTGATGGCCGCCGGGAAACGATGAACGAGGAGCGGCTGGTCGAATTTCTCACTGATAACGGTTTCGTCGCCCCCACCGAAATCGCCGCCCCACTCGAAATCGACGCCCGCTTTATGCAACACTTCCACGGCGGCGGTATAACTCATCCTGGGAAACGGCGTCTTGATAGCCTCCAGTGGCGCGGTATCGCGCTCCAGAACTTCCAGCTGGGGACGGCGCCGCTCCAGTACCCGCTCCACGATGCCGGCCACCAGTTTCTCCGCCCAGACCATATCCAGTTCCAGATCGCAGTAGGCCATTTCCGGCTCCAACATCCAGAACTCGGTCAGGTGGCGGCGGGTCTTGCTCTTTTCCGACCGGAAGGTTGGCCCGAAACAATAGACCTTGCCGAAGGCCATGGCATTGGCTTCATTGTAAAGTTGGCCGCTTTGAGTCAGATAGGCCAAACGGTCGAAATAATCGATCTTGAACAGGGTTGTGGTCCCTTCCACCGCATTCGGGGTAATGATGGGCGTGTCAATCAGGATAAAGCCGTTGTCATCCAAGAAATCCCGGCAGGCCCGGATGATCTCATGCCTGATGAGCATGATGGCATGCTGGCGGCGGCTCCTGAGCCACAGGTGCCGGTGGTCCAGCAGGAAGGCGGCGCCATGCTCCTTGGGCGAGATGGGATATTCAGCAGCAATTTGGTGAACGGTCAGCGCTGAGGCCAGCAGCTCATAGCCCCCCGACGCACGCTGATCGGCCCGGACCTCCCCATCAACGGTGACGGACGACTCCTGGGTCAGGGTCTTGAATGCGCGGAATTTTTCCTCCCCGATGTCATCCCGGGACATGACACACTGGACGATCCCGGTGCCATCCCGCAGCATCAGAAAGCCGATTTTCCCGCCCGACCGGGTATTATAGACCCAACCCTGCAGGCGGACGGTTTTGCCGGAATACTGACACAATTGTGCTATCGTGGTAAGTTCTGCCATATCCTCGATGCGGGGTAAGGCCACTGATTACCAGGTGGCGACGACTTCGTTGAGAATGTCTTCCGTGATCTTGCGTAGAGCGGTAAGGATCGCGAACTCCCGGGGATCACCAAACTCATCTTCCTCGTCAATCTCACCATCGTTATCGTTATCGATATTATCGCTGCCGATATCGCCGCCAGCCGGGTAATCACCAAAGCCGCTGAATGATTTGTCGAAAAGGGGGCGGTTCTTGATCAGATCGTGCCATACCACCTGCGTCGTGATGTTCACGCGCCATTCCTGGACCGACTCCCCCACGGTATAGGTCAGGGGCTGATCGGAAACCCGATTTACGGTAATCTGCAGGTTACTATCCGACAAGCCCTCATCGGTCACCCTGATAATGTTCTCCGTCACAAAAAGGTCGGTCACTTCCTCCCGCATCAGGTCCGTCACGGTAAACTCGGCCGTTTGGTTGATGACCCCCGCCACTGCAATGCTGTTGATATGGGCCGGCAAGTTGCCCCGGAAGGAATACATCCCGCAGCCGCAAAGCAACAGCAGCCCTAACAACAGCTTACTTCTGCTCAAGTCCATAGGCCTGTATTTTCCGGTACAAGGTTCGTTCCGCAATGCCCAGCGCTTCGGCGGTCCGGCGGCGGTTATGGTTGAATTTCTCCAGCGTCAGGCGGATAAACTCACGCTCCACCTCTTCCATGGTGATTTCACCGATGGCGTCGGGATCGATGAGAGGCTTATCCTCGAGCCCGGACACGTCGCTGGAAAAGACCTCCGCAGGGCGGCCCTCCTCCACCAGGGGCACCGGTGATGGCATATAGGGATCGATGGGAGTGATATCCTGCCGCCCGGCAGCCACCTGTTTCAGGTCGCTCAGGTCCTGGCGGATATAGAGCAGCTGCCGCAGGATAAGCTCGCGGTCCGACTGCTCGGGAGTGATGCCAACGACCATGGGCAAGGCTTGGTTGGCAGTATAGCTGCCCACATTGATCTGCCCCGACAACATTTCCAGCGTGATGCGCTCCCCCGAGTGAAGCGCCAGAACGCTCTCAACCACATTCTTCAACTCCCGGACATTCCCTGGCCAGTGATAGGCCTTGAGGTATTTCAGGGCCTCGACAGTATAGCCGCGAAAAGTGAGATCATTCCGGGTGGCGAACTCCAGGCCAAACCGCTCCACCAGGATGGGAATATCCACGAGGTGTTCCCGCAGGGGCGGCAACTTGATAGTGACGGTCTTAAGGCGGTAGTAAAGGTCCTGGCGGAAATCTCCTTTGTGGGCGTCCTCTCCCAGGTCACGATTAGTGGCCGCCAGGATGCGCACATCCACCTTGCGAGTCTGGTTGTCCCCTACCCGCATGAATTCCCCCTGTTCGATCACCCGCAGGAGTTTCACCTGTGTTTCCAGGGGGGTTTCGCCAATCTCGTCAAGGAAGATGGTGCCCGTGTCCGCCGCCTCGAAATAGCCCTTACGGGTCTCATTCGCCCCGGTGAAGGAACCCTTCTTGTGCCCGAACAGCTCGCTCTCGATAATCCCGGCCGGAATGGCGGCACAGTTAACCGTTACCAGCGAGTTGAATTTCCGGCGGCTGGCCTTATGGAGGGCCTTGGCCACCATCTCCTTGCCGGTTCCCGATTCACCCATGACCAGGACGGAGATATCGATGGGCGCCACCTGAGCGATGGTCTGCAGGATATTCCGAATGGCCTCCGATTCTCCAATGAGGCCCGACTGGCGCTGTATTTCGTCAATACTGATGGGCATCGTTCCCCGATTCTCCGTTGCTCGTTATTCTCCGATATCGCTGCGATAAAAGGAGCCTGGAAATTCGATCCGTCCGATGTTGCCATACACCCTTTGGGCCGCCTCCCGAAAATTCGCGCCCCGACTGACAATATTCAATACCCGGCCGCCGTTGCTCACCAGGCGGCCATCCTCATCCAGGGCGGTACCGGCATGAAAGACCAGCAGGCCATCATCCAGACGGTCCAGGCCCGCGATGGGTTGCCCCTTTGCGTAGCTGCCGGGGTATCCTTCCGCGGCCAGCACCACCGATACAGCCGCCCCGGCGTGGGTTTTCGCTTCATCCGGCAACCGGCCGGACGCAGCCCCGGCAATCAGCTCATAGAAAGACGTCGCCATCAGCGGCAGCACCACCTGGGTCTCAGGGTCCCCCAATCGGACGTTGTACTCAATAACGTAGGGCTTGCCGTCAGACATCATCAGGCCGGCATATAGAAAGCCTGCATAAGGCGTCCCCCGTTTCTGCATCCCGTCTACCGTAGGCTGAAGGATGGTGGTCTTGATCTCCTTCAGCAGCATCGGTGTCATTATCGGTGAGGGCGAGATTGATCCCATGCCACCGGTATTGGGCCCAGCATTGCCGTCGTAGGCCCGCTTGTAATCCTGGGCCGTGCCGATTACGCAGATGCGTTCCCCGTCAGACAGGGCAAAGACCGATATTTCCGTGCCCACCAGGCACTGTTCCACCGAAAGGACCAACCCCGCATCTCCAAAGGCCCGCGTATCAAAGAATTGCACCAGGGCTTCATCCATGTCATCCCTGGACAGGCAGATAATCACGCCCTTACCGGCGGCCAGACCATCGGCTTTGAGAACGATGGGAAAACCGGTCTTACCCACCGCCTTCCGGACTGCTTCCTTGCTCCCGCAGGCGGTATACTGCGGATGCGGGATGCCGAATTCCGCCATGAAATCGCGGGCGAACAGCTTGCTGCTTTCCAGCTTAGCCGCCGCCTGGGAGGGTCCGAAAATCGTTAACCCTGAGGCCTGAAATCGATCAACCAGTCCGGAGGCCAACGGCGCCTCGGGCCCCACGACCGTCATATCGATTGCATATTCCTCCGCAGCCGCCAAAAGGCCTTCGTGATCGTTTACGTTAATAGCAAGGTTGGTAGCGATTTGTCTCGTACCGGCATTTCCCGGGGCACAGAACAGTGTGTGGCCGCCATCGCGAGCCAGATCCCAGAGCATGGCGTGCTCCCGTCCCCCGCTCCCTATAACCAGAATATTAGCCATGACTTGTGAGGGGACTCCTGCTGTTTTGAGGTTCCTTTTCGAGGCGAATGATTTCATCCCGCAGCCGGGCGGCCTCTTCAAACCGCAGCGTTTCCGCCGCCTGCTTCATTTCTCTTCGCAGCAGATCCAGCGTAAAAGCCTTATCATCCTCCTCAAGGGTGGTCAGATCGGTAACGGCTGAATCGTATGCCATGGTGCCAGCCTCTTCGCCCACCCGCCACTTGGATGCTTGTGCATCGGCCACGGAAGTGGAGATCAGCACTTCTTCCACCGATTTATAGATGGTTGTCGGCGTGATGCCATGCGCCTCATTGAAAGTCCTTTGAGCCGCCTGCCGGCGGCGGGACTCAGTAATGACCTTGGCCATGGAGTCTGTAACCCGGTCGGCGTAGAATATGACCATGCCGTTGACATTCCGCGCAGCACGGCCTGCCACTTGCATCAGCGCCGTGGCGGACCGGAGAAAGCCCTCCTTGTCGGCGTCCAAAACCGCTACCAAGGAAACTTCAGGCAAGTCGAGCCCCTCCCGCAACAGGTTTATTCCCACCAGCACATCAAAATGTCCCAGACGGAGGTTCCGCAGAATCTCAACCCGCTCCAGGGCTCCAATCTCCGAGTGGAGATAGTTGACCAACAGGTCCAGGCCCTTCAGGTAATCGGTCAGGTCTTCGGACATGCGCTTTGTGAGAGTGGTGACCAGCACCCGCTCCTTGTTGGCCACCCGCGCCTTGATCACGGCAATCAGATCGTCCACCTGGCCTTTCGAGGGGCGTACCACGATCTCCGGGTCCGTGAGACCGGTGGGACGTATGATCTGCTCCACCACCAACCCCTGGCTTTTTTCCAGCTCATAGTCGGCCGGGGTGGCCGAAACGAAAATGACCTGGTGCAGTTTGGCTTCAAACTCATGAAATTTCATGGGGCGGTTATCGAGGGCGGAGGGCAGACGGAAGCCGTGCTCCACCAGGACCTCCTTCCTGGCCCGGTCACCGTTGTACATGGCGCGCACCTGGGGTATCGTGGAATGGGACTCGTCGATAAACATAAGAAAATTTTCCGGGAAAAAGTCCAACAGGGTATGGGGTCGCTCGCCCGGTTTTCGGCCATCCAGAATACGCGAGTAGTTTTCTATGCCGCTGCAGTAGCCTACCTCCAGCAGCATCTCAAGGTCGTAGTTCGTTCGCTGTTCCAGCCGCTGGGCTTCCAGCAGCTGCCCCGCATCCCGGAACACCTCCAGGCGTTCGGCAAGTTCGGCGCGAATTTCCGCCACCGCACGGTTAATCGTATCCTCTGTCGTCAGGAAATGTTTGGCCGGATAGATGTAGATGCGTTCCAGATCGTCCCGGCTGGTAATCTCGCCTGTCAGGGGGTCGAAAGTGAGGATACGATCCACCTCGTCGCCAAAGAATTCAATGCGGACCGCTCGGGTCTCGTAGGCCGGGAATATCTCCATGATATCGCCACGCACACGGAAATTGCCGGGGTCAAGCACCATATCGTTCCGCACGTAATAGCTATCGACCAGGCGGTGGAGCAGCTCCCGCCGGTCAATCTCTGCACCGCGCTCTATGCGTAGCACACTATCTTTATACAGCTTGGGGGAGCCGATGCCATATATGCAACTCACCGACGCCACCACGACCACATCCCGACGCTCCAGCAGGGCCGACGTGGCTTTCAGCCGCAACCGGTCGATATCCTCATTGACGGACGAATCCTTTTCGATAAAGGTATCCGATACCGGCAGGTAGGCTTCGGGTTGGTAGTAATCGTAATAGCTGATGAAGAATTCGACGGCATTATGTGGGAAAAGCTGTTTGAATTCGCCGTAGAGCTGGGCTGCCAACGTCTTGTTATGGGAAAGAATAAGGGTCGGCCTCTGGAGCACTTCAATCACATTGGCCATGGTGAAAGTCTTGCCACTACCCGTGACGCCCAGCAAGGTCTGGTATTTCAGGCCGTCGTGCAGCCCTTGAGCCAGCTGGGCGATGGCCTGCGGTTGGTCTCCCTGCGGTTTATGGTCTGATATTATTTCAAATGCTGTCATTATGGCGTACTCGCGACGAGAAAAGTTACTTCATCTTCTGCCATATTGGAAGCAGGTTATGGTACTGGCGCATTGAATTTTTATCTCAACTGAAGCTGAAACCTGCGGGCGAGTTACCTGTTCCCCGCCACCTGCATGTGTTCCGATCACCTCTGGCCCTTGGCATATACCCCTGTCAAAGGTTAACATGCCAGCATGTGCAACACGCTGTTTTTCATCATAGGCTTGTCCCTCCCGATGACTATGGCGCCGGCACCGGATTCTGTCCGCCAGACCGATGTCACGAAGTACGTGGCCTTTCTCAACAGTCTCGATAACCATAACCTAGACAGCATTTCCAAGGGACTGCGCGCCTATAAGGCCCAATCTGCCCAGTTCAATCAGGCCCAGCGTGACACAGCCTGCCGTGAATACATCACC
>JABUBP010000543.1_pt1 | contig 10714 bp, 8 predicted proteins | sample 7240331 | NCBI WGS metagenome assembly JABUBP01 (sample SAMN07256347, study PRJNA390944) | subsurface metagenome | isolation source: Methane hydrate marine sediment | place: Pacific Ocean: Eastern North Pacific, ODP site 1244 | collected 2002 | reverse complement strand
TGGTGAGTTTAAGCTGCACCTTGTCCCTTCTGGTATTTTTTCCTCCCAGGCTACCTGTGTTATTGGTAATGGTGTGGTAATTAATCCAGCCCGGCTGATTGAGGAAATAGAGCAGCTTAACCAGTGTGGTGTTGATACCAGCCGACTGGTCATCAGTGACCGGGCACACCTAGTCATGCCCTATCATGTCCTGCTTGATGGGCTTGAGGAGGAGTCACGGGCGGACAAGGCTCTAGGGACAACACAGAGGGGCATCGGCCCAGCCTTTGCTGATAAGGTAGCCCGGCTTGGCATTAGAGCCGGCGAGCTTTTAGATAAAGAGGCTTTGCTTGAGCGACTTAACTCTGTAATGGAGCATAAAAATAACTTGCTGACCAAAGTTTATGGCGTTAGTCCGCTATTACTGGATGAAGTATATAAGCAGTATTGCCAGTATGGAGAGCGTCTGACGCCTCATATTAAAGAGACAACCGCTCTGATACAGGCAGCTTTGGCTCGGGATGAGCTTATTCTCCTTGAGGGAGCCCAGGGGGCTTTACTTGACCCCGATTTTGGTACCTATCCCTATGCAACCTCTTCATCGCCGCTGTCCGGGGGAGCCTGCCTGGGGACGGGCATCAGCCCCACCAAGATTGACCGTGTCCTAGGGGTATTTAAGGCATATTGTACCAGGGTCGGTAGTGGTCCCATGCCTACAGAGCTTGAAGATGAGACAGGCAATCTGATTCGGGAGCGAGCTCACGAATACGGCACCACCACTGGCCGCCCCCGCCGCTGTGGCTGGTTTGATGCCGTTGCCGCTCGCTTCTCAAGCCAGATTAATGGCTTTACCGGGATGGCAATCACCCGTCTTGATGTCCTTGATATCTTGCCTCACCTTAAAATATGCGTCGCTTACAAGCTAAATGGAAAGACAATAGATTATTTCCCGTCCAGTGTTACCGACCTGGAAAAGTGTCAACCCATTTATGAGGAGCTGGCTGGCTGGCAGGCTAACACCACTAATATCAGGGAATATGATGGGCTTCCACCTGAAGCCAAGAGATACGTAACCAGACTGGAAGAACTTACTTCCTGCCCGATAAACATTATTTGCGTTGGCCCAGCGCGGGAGCAAACGATTCAGGTGAGACCTATCATTTAATTATATTGGCTCTCTTGGGCTCTTAGTTCACTTGCAATCAGGCTTCGTGTGGTGTAGAACATAAGATAAGAGTTAGGATAAGACGCATAGTAGTGTGTTATCTCAGAAGAAAACATGGCTTATCACTGCAGCAGTAGCATGTGTTATTTACATAGCTATCTGGGTAACAAAGTTATTCATTCCTCTCCTCCAGTCTGTTGACCCATATGATGACAGAACGATGTGGCTTCATGCCTTGGTTCTTTTCCCCTTTGTGATAATATTGGGACTATTTCTGTTAACCGCGGCTTTGAGGAAGTTAACCAAACTTGCCACATTTTTCGGTGTCCTGGCTATATATGCACCTCTTACTATGCTAATTGTTAACGGTATGGCTGTAATAATATTCTTTCCCATCATATATCTACTTCAGCCTTTGATTAATCTTGAAATAAAGCTGCGCCTGGAACACCATTCTTCTCCCTTTTTTGACTCAACAATTATTGAAGAAATAGTGCCTGTGCTGATTGCCATCGGAGCTGCTATTACAATAATCGGGCTGGTACAGATAGTAAAAGCGCGGAGAAAGAATCGCTTAGTGACCGATGGGCTCTATGCCACGATGAGGCATCCTCAACATCTAGGTATAATTATATGGGCACTGGGATTCACTTTGGGCGGAGCATTGTGGTTACACTTCTTTTTTTGGCTTACTTTAGTCTATGTTCTTATAATCCTTGCCCTGAATGAGGAGGGTAAACTTAAAAAACAATTTGGGGCGGACTATGTAACCTATCAACAAAGAGTGCCATTTATGGTACCTCTAAAGTTGCCAGATTGGTGTTCACTACCGACTCGCAGATGGAAGAGGGCAGGTATTCTGGTGGCTACTTATATAGCCAGCATTGCTACTGTAACCGTTATCTACCTGATCCTATAAAGGCAGGTTAATCTTATAGTCTTTAAGGGTTTCCCGGATTAGAGTGGCCGTTTTTTCATCCGGCTCGTAGAGGGGTGGGCGAGGTTTGCCTACCCTGAAGCCAATGTGGTTTAAGGCGTACTTAACTGGAATCGGGTTGGAAATAACAAAAAGGGCATTAATTAGTGGTAAAAGGTGGCGGTGTATCTCGGCCGCTCTATCTATTCTGCCGCTGAAAAAGCTGTCAATCATTTCCCTTATCTGGTTACCAACCAGGTTCGAGGCAACACTAATGACACCATAGCCGCCCAGGGTCAGTATGGGCAGGGTATCACTGTCATTGCCACTCCAGACAATAAAATCCTCTCCGGTGTTTTCAATAATCTTGGCGATTTCGCCCAAATTACCACTGGCTTCCTTTACCCCGATAATATTGTCAATACGACTTAACCTGATTACTGTCTCGGCAGACAGGCTAACCACGGTGCGTGAGGGCACATTATAGAGGATGCAGGGCAGACTGGTGCCCTGGGCGATGGTCTTGAAGTGCTGGTATAAGCCCTCCTGAGTCGGCTTATTATAGTAGGGGACTACCAGAAGGCAGGCATCAACCCCGGTGCGCTCCGCCTGTTGGGTCACCTCAAGAGCCTCAGCAGTGCTGTTTGAGCCAGTGCCAGCTATTACCGTTCCTTTTTCACCGACTGCCGATTTAATCTCAGCAAACAGCCTCAGCTCCTCCTCACGTATCAGAGTTGGCGATTCCCCAGTGGTGCCCACTAACACCAATCCATCGCTGCCTGAATTGAGTAAGCTCAGAGCCAGCCGCTTGGCCTGCTCATAGCTAACAGCACCATCTTCACTGAATGGGGTTACCATGGCTGTCAGTAAACGTCCCAGGGTTTTCATTTCTAGCCTCCAGGGTGGAGCCAGCCCCTTTTGATTATTTCCTCGGCAATTTGGACGGCATTTAGGGCGGCTCCCTTTCTTATGTTGTCAGCCACAACCCACATAACAATGCCGTTGTCATGAGAAGCATCACGGCGAATGCGCCCGACAAAAACTTCATCAGTACCCGCCACTGACCAAGGTTGAGGGTAAAGACTGATAGCCGGGTCATCCAGCAATTTAACCCCAGGAGCCTGGACAAGGATACGCCGTGCCTCATCAGGAGACATAGGCTGGGAGAACTCTACATTGATCGCCTCGCTATGGCCGATAAACACCGGCACACGGACACAGGTCGCCGAGATAGCTATGTTATCGGCATGCATTATCTTTCTGGTTTCTTCCACCGTCTTCCATTCTTCCTTGGTATAGGCGTTGTCTAGAAAAACATCTATCTCTGGCAGCACATTAAAGGCTATCTGGTGAGGGTAGACATGGGGCACAGTAGCCTGGCCGTCAAGTATCTGCCTGGCCTGTAATGTTAGTTCCTCTACCGCCGCTGACCCGGTGCCGGAAACTGCCTGGAAGGTAGTAACTACAATGCGTTTGATGGGGTTGACCTTGTGCAGCGGGTATAGAGCCATTACCATCTGGATGGTAGAACAATTGGGATTGGCTATTATCCCCCTATGCCGCCTGATGTCTTCAGGGTTGATTTCTGGTACCACCAGGGGGACCCTGGGGTCCATCCTGAATGCTGCGCTATTGTCAACTATGACAGCTCCTGATTGGGCAGCTATGGGTGAAAAGTAGCGGCTGACCTCAGCGCCAGCCGAGAAAAGGGCAATATCTATATCTTTGAATAACTCAGGGGCCGTCTCTTTAACCTCAATCTCCTGGTGGCAGAAAAACAACTTCCTGCCTGCTGAGCGGTCTGAAGCCAAAAATTGAATTGATTCTATGGGGAAACTCCGCTGCACCAGAACCTTAATAAACTCCTGCCCCACCAGCCCGGTGGCACCGACAATAGCCACCCTGTATCCTTTCATAACTGCCTCCTATAAACCAAGCAGGGCATCCAGACCGTAAATCAACCCCTTGCGTTTGACTACCTCTTGTATAGCCAGTATAACACCCGGCATATAACATTCTCTACTGATAGCATCATGCTTCAGGCTTAACGTTTGCCCCGGCCCGCCAAGGAGCACCTCCTGACGTGCCAGTATACCAGGCAGGCGTACGCTATGGACAGCGATGCCCTCAATTTGCTTTCCCTGGCTATGTGACGGCCTTTGTTTTGTGGGCCGGCGGAATGGTTTACCCCTGGCCTCGGCCATAGCCTTGGCTGTAGTCAGGGCGGTTCCGGAAGGTGCGTCAGCTTTCAGGTGATGGTGCTGCTCTATGATTTCGGCATAATCAAAGTATCTGGCGGCAATCTCAGCTAAATGCACCATTAGAATCGCCCCAAGAGCAAAGTTAGGGGCTACCACCGCCCCGATTTGGTGAGCCTTAGCCAGACGGTCAACCTGGCCAAGGTCTTCAGCACTTAACCCGGTGGTGCCTATTACAAGGTTAACCCCTTGTTTGGCAGCGATGGGCACTGCCGACATGGTGGCTTGAGCGATGCTGAAATCAACTAGCACCTCGGGCTGGCAGGTGGTCAGGATATGCCCCAGGTTAGAAGAAAAGGGAACCGAAGCCGAGCCATCGGGAAGCGTCAGCAAGTTTTCAGAGACGTTGAGTTCTATAGCACCTACCAGCTTTATCCCCGGTTCACGGCATAGAGCATTAACTACCTCTCGCCCCATCCTACCTGATGCACCCTGCACTACCGCCCTTATTGGCTCCATAGCTTTAGCCTCTTTACCCTAGTAACGTCTCTTGCTCATTGGGGGGCGAGAACGCGGTAGAGGACGAGAGTCTCGCTGTTTTCCATAGGGGCGGCCGGCATGTAATGAATCCCTTACCCTGGCACCGGGTACCTGGGAAAGCGTTTCAAATACAGCTCGCCGTGACAGATTTACCCTGCCTTGACTATCGATATCAGTTACCTTAACTGTAAGCTCATCACCCACCTTGGCTATATCCTCAACCTTGTCCACCCGGTAGTCAGCCAGTTCACTGATGTGAACCAAACCTTCTTTGCCCGGGAGAATTTCAACAAAGACGCCGAAGCTCATCAAGCGAGTTACCTTGCCGGTATAGATAGCACCAACCTCCACTTCCCTGGTTAAGTCTTCAATCATTCTTATGGCCTTCTGGGCAGACTGTTCGTCGGCTGAACCAACAAAGACGACGCCTTCATTGTTAACGTCTACGGTTGTTTTGGTTTCATCAATGATTGACCTTATTGTTTTACCACCAGGCCCGATTACACTGCCAATCTTGTCTTGAGGAATCACTATCTTATACATTCGTGGCGCATAACGGCTGAGCTCTGGCTTACTCGAGCTGATGGTCTTCTCCATTTCACCTAGAATAAACTGAATGGCTTCCCGCCCCTTGCCTAGCGCCTTTTCCAGGATTTCCATGCTTATGCCTTTAAGCTTAATGTCCAGCTGAAGCGCTGTAATACCTTGGGCAGTACCGGCTACCTTAAAATCCATATCCCCGTAATTATCTTCTATACCCTCAATATCGGTCAGAATGGCGTAGTCACCTTCTTCATTGGTGACCAGACCCAGCGATATGCCAGCTACCGCTGATTTTATCGGTATTCCAGCGTCCATCAAAGACAGGTTTGAGGCACAAACACTGGCCATGGAGGTGCTGCCATTGGAGCTTAAGACTTCTGAGACAAGGCGAATGGTATAGGGAAAATCATCATCTAAAGGCATTATCGGCACCAGGGCACGCTCCGCCAGAGCGCCGTGGCCAATTTCACGACGGCTCGGTGTGCCCACACGTTTCACCTCGCCGATAGAGAAGGGGGGGAAGTTGTAGTGGTGCATAAAACGCTTGGTCTCCTCTATACCCAGCCCGTCAAGCTGCTGCTCCTTCCTGATGGAGCCCAGAGTGGTTATTGTCAGCACCTGCGTTCCCCCTCTAGTGAACAGTGCCGAGCCATGGACGCGAGGCAACAGTCCTATTTCGCAGCTAATTGGGCGAACTTCAGTCAGACTGCGACCACTTAAACGCTGCCCCTTGGTCAGGATATTATTTCTTAACTCGGCTTTAACGGCGGCATCAAAGGTAGCCAGAATATCCGCTTCTGGGAAAGACTCACCCAGGTTGGCTACAAGCTCTGCCTTGAGCTTGCCCAGCGCCTCTTCACGGCCTTGTTTTGCCGGCTGGTATAGCGCCTGGGTAAGCTTTTGGCCTAACAATGACGAAACGGCTGAAGTTATCTCCGAAACGGCCTCGGTAACCGGGGCTTCTTCCTTAGGTTTGCCATAAGCATGCCTAAGCTGCTCCTGGAGGGCTATAATCTGCTGGTTTGCCTCATGGCCAAACTTCATCGCCTGGATGACAATCTCCTCGGGAACCTCCTGGGCTCCGGCTTCCAACATTACTACTGCTTCTTTGGTACTGACAACAACCAAATCAAGCGAGCTATTTTCAAGCTGGGCTAATGTTGGGTTTAATACCAACTCGTTATCTATATAGCCAACATGGACGGCAGCCACCGGACCATCAAACGGGACCTCCGAAATTGATAAGACCGCCGAGCCCCCGATAACAGATAGAACATCCGGGTCATTCTCTCTGTCAGCGGAAAGGACGGTAACTATAAGCTGAATGTCTCGGCGCCACCACTTGGGCAATAGTGGTCGCAGCGGGCGGTCGGTAAGTCGGCTGGTCAGGGTGGCCTCCTCGCTGGGGCGCCCTTCCCTTCTAATGAAGCCTCCCGGAATCTTACCAGCGGCATATAGTCTTTCTTCATAGTCAATGGTTAGGGGAAGAAAGTCTATCCCTTCCCGCGGTTGTTGGCTAAGGCAGGCAGTAACCAGAACCACCGTATCTCCATAGCGAACAGTTACCGCGGCAGTTGCCTGTCCGGCGAGCTTGCCCGTCTCTATAATGAGGTTTCTACCACCTATGGTGCAGTCAAATGAATGAGGTGTTATCAACGGCTTCCCCCTTTTGTTTTGTCGCCAATCAAAGTCTTACTTGCGCAAACCGAGGCTTTTTATCAGTTTCTTGTAGCGGCTAACATCCTGTCTGCTTAAATATGCCAGCAGCCGTCTTCTTTGGCCGATGAGCTTCAGTAAGCTGCGCTTGGTATGGAAATCATGGCTGTTAGCCGCCATATGCCCGGTTAACTGGTTTATCCTTTCGGTAAGAATAGCTACCTGAACCTCGGTTGAGCCGGTATCTCCTTCGTGCATCTTATACTTGTCAATGATGCTTGCCTTTTTTTGTTGCTCCAAATTCTGGCTCCTATCTTAATTTAAAAAATTATAACACAAGTAGTTCTAAGTGTAAAACAAAAACTGGCTGAGGCTGATAGCCCATTAGCCTTGACTTAATAAAAACAAAAAAGTAATAATAGAGGTGTGTCATACACCTTGATACCCATCTCTCTATGCCCACCGAGGTTATCAAGTGTTTTAGCAGTTTTTAAAAGCCAAGCCTGATTTATTTCTTGTGGCGATACATACCATGAATGTTGGTGTCTGTAAGATTCAGCTTCGCCTGCCCGAGAATATGTCCCTTAAGGGGAAGAGGCGGGTACTCAAATCCATTACCACCAAGCTGAGAAATAAGTTTAATGTTTCCGTTGCCGAGGTTGACGACCACGAGTTGTGGCAAAAGGCGGTTCTGGGGGTTTGTTTTCTTAGTAACAATACCAGATACACCAATGAAATCTTATCCAAAGTGGTCAATTTTGTGGCTAATAGTCGGTTTGAGGTTGAGATGCTCGACTACGAAATTGAGATAATACCTTTTTAGTGATGGGAGCTGTAGTGGATACCTCAACCTTTATTGACCACCTAACTTCGCAGCCTACTTATAATGGTCAAATTGCTCATATAGAGCATATCCCGCCCCGTGATGCTGGCTTTGCCGAGCTAGATAGTCCTCTGGCGGCCAATCTTGAAGATTGCCTCAAAAAACATGGGCTTCTTCCCCTTTATGTTCATCAGGCTGAAGCTGTTAACCATATTAGACAGGGTGAGCATGTCATGGTGTCAACCTCAAGCGCCAGTGGCAAGAGCCTGTGCTATAACATTCCTGTGCTTGAGACAATTGTGGCCGAACCAGCAAGCCGTGCCCTGTATCTCTTCCCGACCAAGGCTCTGGCGCAGGACCAGTTACGCTCTCTTTCAAAACTTTACTGTCCTAACCTGTTAAACTATGAGCAGTTGTCCACCTTTGACGGTGATACCCGGCTGGCGGAGCGTTCCCAGATAAGGAAACGGGCCCGAATAGTGCTGACCAACCCCGATATGCTCCATGTTGGCATACTGCCCAATCACAGGTCATGGTCAAGACTGCTACGCCACCTAAAGTATGTAGTGGTAGATGAAGCTCACAGCTATCGCGGTGTTTTCGGTTCCCATGTAGCCTTAGTCTTGCGCCGCCTGAGCCGCCTGTGTCAGCTCTACGGCTCAAGCCCCCGGTTCATTTGCTGCTCAGCTACCATAGATAACCCCGGTGAGCACGCCGAGAAGCTGGTTGGTCTGCCCTTTACTGTGGTTAGCAACGACGGCTCGCCTAAAGGGGGCAAGGACTTTGTTTTCTGGAATCCACCAATTATAGATGAAGCAAGGAGCGTACGGCGCAGTGCCAATAGCGAGGCTGCCGGCCTGTTTACTGAACTGGTAAGCCGCAATATCCGAGCTCTCGCCTTTACCCGCACCCGCCGGCTGGCTGAGCTGGTGGCTAATTATTCAAAACAGAGGCTGGCCGAACTGAGCCCATCCCATGTCAAGAAAATAAAGGCTTATCGGGCAGGCTACCTGCCCGAGCAAAGGCGCCAGATAGAGAAGGAGCTGTTCAGCGGCCAGCTTACCGGGGTGGTGGCCACCAATGCTTTAGAGTTAGGCATTGATATTGGTGACCTGGAGGCAACGGTGCTTACCGGTTACCCGGGGAGCATTGCCAGTACCTGGCAGCAGGCAGGCCGAAGTGGCCGAGGCAAGGACAGGTCACTCAGTTTTCTAGTCGCCCCTAATAATCCTCTGGACCAGTATTTTATGCGGCACCCCGATTCCTTTTTTCACAAAAGCTTTGAGAATGCTCTGGTCAACCCTGAAAATCCCTATATTCTAAGAGCCCATCTCCTGTGTGCTACCTGGGAGTGGCCGCTTTTAAGCGCTGATGACACATTCTTTGGCCCCAGCTTGAATCAGGAAAGATTGGAGCTGGAGAAGCAGGGTGCGCTGAGACATAAAGATAACCGTTGGCACCTCTCACCGTCTATCGCCTACCCAGCTCAGGACGTAAATATCCGCGCTACCTCGGGGGAGAACCTGGCTCTCATTGACACCTCAACTAGCTCCCTGTTAGAGACCATAGACACCAGCGTTGCCCTTTTCCAGGTGCACCCCGGGGCTATATACCTACATCAGGGTGAAGCCTATCTGGTCACTGAGCTTGACCTGGCAGGGCATACTGCCTATGCTGAGCCGACCTCGGTCTCTTACTATACTATAGCCAAGGACATCACCGATTTGCATATTTTGAAAACGTGCCAAGAAAAAAGCTATGGTCGGGTGAAGGTATGCCTGGGCCAGGTTAAGGTTACCACCACCGTGGTCGGCTTTAAGAAGAAGGCGCAGTTCACTGAGGAGGTAATTGGTGAGGAGCCCTTAGACCTGCCATCACAGCACTTCCCCACCGTTGCCCTGTGGTTTGACCTGCCGCCTGGAGTTATTAATGCCCTGATAAGGGCTCAGTTAGACCTTATCGGCGGTTTACATGCTGCTGAACACGCAGCCATTGCCATTCTGCCCCTGTTTGCCATGTGTGACCGTAATGATATTGGTGGTGTCTCCACCTCCTTCCACCCCGATACCGGTAAGGCGCAGATATTTATTTACGATGCCTATCCCGGTGGTGTCGGCATTGCCGAGAAGGGGTTTGACCTTGTTCAGCAGTTATGGCAGACTACACTGGAGGCGATAACTGAGTGCCCCTGTCAGGAAGGCTGTCCCAGCTGTATCCAGTCACCCAAGTGTGGCAATAACAATGAGCCTTTAGATAAACATGCCGCCCAGATGATTCTTGAAGGCTTGTTAGCCGGTACCAGGGATAAAGAGCGGATTATTAACTCTAAATAGATTGGAGAAGAGATGATTGAGATAAATATAGACCCGGTAGCCTTTACCATTGGCTCAATAGAGATTAGATGGTATGGCATAATGATTGCTTTGGCTATCCTTGTTCTTGTATTGTGGACTCTTTGGCAGGCCAAAAGGGGGGCTAAACTCTCTTATGATACCGTAATAATCCTAGCCATAGTAGGTATACCCTCAGGGATAATATTCTCCAGACTGTTGCATGTCATTGATAGATGGGAATTTTACAGCCATAACCCGGGCCAGATAATCGGCGGTGAGGGACTGACCATCTACGGCGCTATTCTGGGCGCTGTCCTAGGTACCTGGATTTACAGCAAGTTCCGCCCCTTTAATTATGGCTATGCCGCCGATCTGGTGGCGCCGGGTATCATGCTGGCTCAGGCTATCGGCCGGGTCGGTTGTACCATAAATGGCTGCTGCTATGGAACAGCCACTTCTTTACCCTGGGGTATAGGCTATGCTCACCCTGATAGCTTGGCTTTCGGTGTCAGCGGCGTTCATCCGACACAGGTTTATGAAATTATTTTTCTCCTGCTCCTT
>JABUBP010000541.1_pt1 | contig 10721 bp, 11 predicted proteins | sample 7240331 | NCBI WGS metagenome assembly JABUBP01 (sample SAMN07256347, study PRJNA390944) | subsurface metagenome | isolation source: Methane hydrate marine sediment | place: Pacific Ocean: Eastern North Pacific, ODP site 1244 | collected 2002 | reverse complement strand
TTTATCTGAACCCTTAGCTATTTCTACCAGTCGCTGAATAGTTTTTCGTGTAATTAATACTTGCTCAATTGACTTGCGGGCTTGTGGTGTGTTTAGAAATTTGTTTAGTTCATCTTTATTCTCAGTAGCACTTTTTGTCATATTCTCAATCTCGGCACTTATCTCAGCATCACTAACCTCAAATTTTTCCTCTTCAGCAATCCTTCCTAACACGAGAGACTGGGTAACCCTCTTTATAGCTAACGGATGTAGCTCCTCCCGAAGCTCCTCCTCCGTCTTGTTAAGCTTACTAAGATACTCCTCTAAACCTTTACCACCTATCTGCCAGCGCCTTAATTGCTGATTAATAAGCCGGTCGGTTTCCACCTCTACCAAAATTGGTGGGAACTCTAGCTCAGTAATGTCAACTACGGCCTCTATTACTCGTTCCTCAAAATCTATCCTGGCTTTTTCCTCAGCTCTGAGCCTCAGGTCAGTGGAGACTTTTTCTCGGAGTAAATCTAAGCTTTTGAAGTCAGGGCTAATCTCTTTAGCAAATTCGTCATTTAGCTCAGGAAGTCCCTCCTGCTTTATTTCGGTAACCCTTACTTTAAACGAAGGCTCTTTCCCAGCCAGCTCACCTCTAGGATAATCTGAAGGGAACTGGAGCTTAAACTCTTTCTCCTTATCTCTCTTCATCCCCACCAATTGCTCGGCAAATCCAGGAGCAGGAAGCGGTAGCTCACGGAGAACTTGATATTGCGCTCCTTTCTGGTTTATAAAAGGCTTATCTTCAATGTTGCTCTCAACATCTAAAACTACTAAGTCACCAAAGTCTACCGGACGCTCTACGGGCTCCCAGGTAGCGTGTTGATGCCGCAATTGTTCTATGGCAGCGCTAACATCATCCTCGGTTAATTCTACAGGTTCGGGCGCAACTTGAATATGGTGGTAGTCACCAAGCTTAATCGTAGGAGTTAATGGCACTGCCACCTTAAATACTACCGGGTCGGTTTGAGCTATCTCAATATGGGGCTGAGCGAAAGCCTCAATTTTTTGCTCTTTGATGGCTTTTTCATAAGCTTCAGGCAGCAGGCTATTCAGCGCATCCTCAAGGAGTCCTTCTTTGCCTATGTAGCGTTCTAGTATAGCTCGTGGCGCCTTTCCTTTACGGAAGCCCGGGATATTTGCTTTCTTAGCCAGGCGGTAATAAGACCTCTCTAAGGACTCCTCTACCTCGTCAGGCTCCATCTCAACGGTTAGAAATGCCTGGCAATTTTCTGTTTTTTCATTGGTTACTTTCACTATTCTCTCCGATGCCGATTGGGCTACTCCTCCCGTAGACGCAGGTGTAATTCAGCTAGCTGCTCTTCACTAACCAGCGATGGAGCATTGAAGGTTAAATCAACAGCACTCTGGTTCTTAGGGAAAGCAATCACCTCCCTGATAGTTTCCTCCCCAGCCAGCAGCATAACAATGCGGTCAAGACCCAGGGCTATACCACCATGCGGTGGAGCCCCATACTCAAAGGCCTCAAGCATATGCCCAAATTGAACATCAATCTCTTCGTCACTATAGCCTAATAGTCTAAACACCTTTCTCTGAAGCTCGCTGGTGTAAATCCTCAGGCTGCCACCACCTATTTCATACCCATTACATATCATATCATAATGCTTACCTTGCGCCTTCTCGGGAGAAGCATCCAGCAAGGGCACATCCTCATCCCGAGGCGCGGTAAAGGGATGATGCTCTGACTCCCATCGCCCGGTCTCTTCATTTCGCTTTAGTAGTGGAAAATCAACGATGAAAGCAAAGACGAAGAGTTCAGGCTCAGCCAGTTTAAGCCGACGGCCCATTTCCTGACGCAGCTCAGCTAATACCAAATTGACTACCCCGGGTTCACCAGCAATGATAAGCAGAAGGTCTCCCATATTTGCCCCTAAACGCTCTGCCATTTGTTTAATCTGGTCCAGGGTTAAAAATTTAGCTGCTACCGACCTTACCATTTCAATAGTTAAATCGTTTAAGCTGCCAGCTGAAGTGCCTAGTGAGATGGTTACTAAGCCCTCAGCTCCAAGACCTTGCGCAAACTTATTTAGTTCATCAAGCTGACTCCGTGTATAGGTAGCACAACCGGGGGCACATATGCCCTGTACTTTGCCTCCGTTAGCGATGGCCGAGCGGAAAATAGAGAAGCTAGATTGAACGGCAATGTCCGACAGGTCTCTTATCTCCAGACCAAAGCGCAAATCAGGCTTATCCGTGCCATAACGCTCCATCGCCTCAGCATAGCTAAGACGAGGGAAAGGTTTTATCAGTCGCAAATCAGGTTTAATTGCCTCCACCATAGAGGTAAAAAGCTCCTCCATCATGTTGAGGATATCCTCATCCTCAACAAAGCTCATTTCCAAGTCGAGTTGAGTGAATTCAGGCTGGCGGTCAGCACGGGTGTCTTCATCACGGAAGCACTTGGCTATTTGAAAGTATTTCTCCACACCAGCCACCATTAGTAGCTGCTTGAGTTGCTGGGGAGACTGAGGTAGAGCATAAAATTTGCCAAGATGAAGGCGGCTAGGCACCAAGTAATCGCGAGCCCCTTCGGGGGTGCTCTTAATCAGGATGGGCGTCTCTACCTCAATAAATGCTTTGGCATCAAGGAAATCACGAATATACTTTATCACTCGGTGGCGAAGAAGCAGATTTTCTTTCATCCGAGCCCGACGCAGGTCAAGGTAGCGATACCTGAGACGAAGGTTTTCATCCACCTCAACATCTTCGTTTATGTAAAAAGGCGGTGTCTTTGATGGATTAAGAATATCTGTATTCTGGACGATAACTTCAACATCACCGGTGGGCAATTTAGGGTTCTCAGTTCCCGGAGGGCGGAGGGCAACCTCACCACTAACCCTAACCACATATTCATTGTGCATCTCACTAGCTATTGCATGGCACTGCTTTGATGTTTCTGGATTGAATACCACCTGAACTATGCCCTCCCTGTCTCGCAGGTCGATAAATATTAGCCCACCGTGGTCTCGACGGCGGTCTACCCAACCAGCCAGGGTTACCTTGGCACCTACATGCCTTTTGTTCAGTTCACCACAGCTATGAGTCTTGAGCAAAATCGTCTCCTAATCCAGAAATCTTAGACACATTATAGCTGATTATAGCCCATAACAAGGTGCTCCTTCAAATTGACAAGCCAAAGGGTTTAATATTATCATCTTGATGATATGGCAAAAACAATAGGGGAAATAAACGAGAAGATACAAGAAGGCAAAGCTGTAGTAGTTACTGCCGAGGAAATAATAGACATTACTAAGCGGAAGGGTATAAGAAGGGCAGCCCAAGAAGTAGATGTGGTTACTACCGGCACCTTTGGTCCTATGTGCTCATCTGGAGCCTACTTTAATATTGGACACCCTAAGCCACGAATAAAGCTCGGCGGTGGTAGAGTCTATCTTAATGATGTTCCCGCCTATACCGGGTTGGCTGCGGTAGACATATTTATAGGGTCTAACGCCCTGCCTGATGACGACCCCAGAAATAGAGTTCATCCTGGTGAATTCAACTATGGTGGCGGACATGTGATTGAGGAGCTGGTAGCCGGCAGGGATGTCAGGTTGGTGGCAACCGCTTATGGCACAGATTGCTACCCAAGAAGAAGACTTGAAACCTGGATAAATATAAAAGACCTCAATGAGGCAGTGCTATTTAACATCAGGAACGCTTACCAGAACTATAATGTGGCAGTGAACCTGTCTGATAAGACAATTTATACCTATATGGGGATATTAAAACCTGATTTGGGTAGTGCTAGTTTTTGTAGCGCCGGGCAGCTCTCACCACTGTTCAATGACCCCTACTATAAGACAATCGGCATCGGCACCAAAATATTCCTGGGAGGTGGTACCGGTTTTATTGCCTGGCAGGGTACACAGCATAACCCAAATATGCCCCGCACCGATAAAGGGGTGCCCAAGACAGGGGCGGGAACGCTAGCTACAATAGGCGATTTGAAGCAGATGAGCTCCAAATGGCTGGTAGGCACGAGCATGCTGGGCTATGGTTGCACCATAACTGTGGGCATTGGAATTCCCATCCCCATACTCTCTGAAGAAATCCTAAACTATACCACTGTAACCGATGCCGATATTTTGGCTCCGGTTGTGGATTATTCAGGGCCATACCCGCAAAGAGAACCGGATGTCCTAGGGGAGGTCAGCTATGGCGAGCTCAAGAGTGGCAAGATAGTAATTCAGGGTGAGGAAGTGCCCACGGCTTCCCTGTCCAGCTACCCGAGAGCGGTAGAAATTGCCACCACTCTGAAGGAGTGGATACTAAGCGGAAAATTCTTACTAACCGAACCAGTAGCACCTCTACCTGGTGTGGAATCAGGCATAACCTTCAAGCCGCTTAAAGAACGCCCGATAGGGGAGTAGAGACCCGATTTTAAAACTTCCCGGATAAGGTAGCCTAACCGGAGCATTTTTTCTTTTTAGGCATTTAAATAGCAACCGAGGTGGTAGAAATGGCTATATCAAAAAGAATAGTTTTGCATTTTCCCAAGCGCCTGGTAGAGCGCTCGATAGTGAGCCGACTGGTTAAGGACTATAACCTTGACTTTAACATTTTGAAGGCTTCGGTTACCCCTGATGAGGAAGGACTAATGGTATTAGAATTGAGCGGGAAGCAAGGGGACTATGATAAAGGTATCAGGTATTTAACTAAAACCGGAGTGAGAATTCAATCGCTTAGCCAGGATGTTATTCGCAATGAAGAAAGGTGTACTCACTGTGGCGCTTGCATAACTATTTGTCCCACCGGTGCTTTTGAACTTGAGCCCCTAACCAGGCTGGTTAATTTCTATGATGAAAGATGCTTGGCTTGTGGACTGTGTATAAAGGCTTGCCCCCCGAGAGCAATGGAGCTACATTTTTAGTCGATGTATGAGCCGAGAACCTATCGGCATTGGATTAACTATAAAGACTTAACCTCTTTTAACATAGTAGTAAAAGAGACGGATTTATCTATTTGTGCCTCGACTAACCTGAAAAGAAAAGCTTATAGATTAGTATTGAAGTATCGTGACAAACTGGAAAGGTATATCGGGCAACACCCTAGCTTTTTAACCTCCCTCGAACCGCTCACCGTTGATGAGAACGCTCCGCGTATTATAAAGGCAATGGCAGAGTCAGCAGCCAGGGTTGGGATTGGTCCCATGGCTTCAGTAGCCGGGGCTATAGCTGAATTTGTTGGTAATGAGCTACTAGTCTTCTCACCGGAGATAATTGTGGAAAACGGGGGCGATATCTACCTGAAAAGCTCGGAGAAAAGAATAGTGGGGATTTATGCCGGCAAATCGTCTTTAACCGGTAAAATTGGTCTGGAAATCAATGGAGAGGATACACCGTTGGGAATTTGCACCTCTTCGGGAACAGTAGGGCATTCCCTGAGTTACGGGAAGGCCGATGCCGTCATAGTGCTTTCTAAATCAGCTACTCTAGCTGATGCTGCGGCCACTGCTATTGGCAACCTGATTAAGCAACCGACTGACATCCCAAACGGAATTGAGTTTGCTAAAGGCATTGAGGGATTAAGGGGGTTATTAATCATTAAAGATGATAATATGGGGGTCTGGGGTGAGGTAAAGATTTGCCAAACAAGCTAAAATTGTCTAAAAAAGAGTGACTGATAAGGTGGCAGTCAAGAATATCTGGAGTGGATAAGTAGAGCGGTAAAACAAAGAAGTTGGGGGTGATTAGGAGATATGCTGACCACAGATGAATTGGAAAGGTATGACAGGCAAATAATAATCAAGGGATTTGGGAAGGAGGGACAAGAAAAGCTCAAAAAGGCAAGGATATTTATTGCCGGTGCTGGGGGACTTGGCTCTCTCACATCTATGTATTTGGCAGTAGCCGGGGCAGGAGTAATACGAATAGTTGACCATGATAGAGTAGAGCTTAGTAATCTAAATAGGCAAGTCTTGCACTGGGATAAAGATATAGGCCAGAGCAAGGTTGATTCTGCCGCCGAGAAGCTCAAGAAGCTAAATCAGAGGGTCGAAATAGAAGCTATAGCTAAAATGATAACTGAAGCCAATGTTTCTCAACTTGTGGCTGGTTTTGATTTAATAGTTGATGCCATGGATAACCTACCAACCAGGTATTTATTAAATAAGGCCGCTGTAGAGAAGGATATTCCCTTTTTTCATGGGGCAGTTTACGGTTTTGAAGGAAGAGCTATGACTATAATCCCGGGCAAAACAGCCTGCCTGAAATGTGTTTATCACGATGCTACCACACCAAAGGAGAAGTTCCCAGTGATTGGGGTGACACCAGCAATTATAGGCTGTATCCAAGCGGCAGAGGTAATAAAATACATCGTGGGAATTGGTGAACTCTTAACTAATAGACTATTAATCTATGATGGGCTAAACCTGAAGTTCACAGAACTCAAGGTCAAGAAAGACCCCAATTGTGAGCATTGTGGTCACTTAGGAGGCAAGGAATAACGAAAATTATACTGACAATATTTATGATGGCGATTATAGCAATTGTCGTTGGTTGTACCGTCAAACCCCAGAATACTCCTGTGCCAGATTATTCTGGGCCGACAGTTACCGACTACCTGACGGACGGCTACCAGGAAACAACCATTAAAAAAGTGGAATCATTCATTGATAGCAAGCTCCAGGTACCAACCTACTTGCCGCCCAGCTACGAGATACAGGAAGTCTACTATAAGCATCAGCCAGAGTCTTCTCCACCGGTAACGAACATTTACCTACTGATTTCCGACCAACCAGTCGAATGGAAAGGCTCACAGTTCCGCTGTCGACTCGTTATCTATATCGGATGGGACAGAGCGACGCTTGGTCTCAAGATGCCATGGGCCGAATTCATCGAAGCGGCAGGCGGCAGACTGGAGGAAAAGGAAGACGAATACGTGCTGTGGAAAGCGAGCTACGGCAACAAAGTCGATTCAACCGTGAAACTCTACGCCAGCCGAGAGTTCTCCAGGGACGAACTGATAAAGATAGCCGCGTCCATACCGTCTTACGAAAAACACGAAAGCAGAAACGAAGAAACTGGCACAGAAACTTAAAAAGGAAGGACGGAACATTAGGATAACAAAGGTGCCTCGTGTGAGGTATGGCTATGATGTTTGGGCAACTGGGAAATTCTAGATAGGAGATAAAGGGTAAGAAATGAGTATAAAGATAAATATTCCTTCGTATATGCAATCTCTCACTAATAACATGAAAGTAGTTGAAGTAAAAGGAAACACAGTTGGCAAGTGTCTTAACTATTTAGTTAAACAGTTTCCCGGCATGAAGAAGTGGCTTTTCAGTAAAAACGATAACTTGTTTGAAAATATTATCATTTCTATTAATGGAAAGAGTGCCTACCCAGAGCAACTAGCTAAGCCGGTTAAAGATGGGGATGAGCTTAATATAGTGTTTATAATTGGCGGTGGGTAAGGCTATAAAAAGAGGGTTAGAAATGACAAAGCGGCGTGTAATGTTTACCTTCTCCTCGGAAGTAACTACTGAACCAATAATCTATAACCTTGGTCAGCAATTTAGGCTAATAACCAATATTCTCCGGGCTGATTTGGCGGAGGACAGGGGCTGGATAGTATTAGAACTGGATGGGAAAGAAGAGGATATTGAAGCTGGAATTGCTTGGGCTACCTCCAAGGGGGTGCGGGTTGACCCGAGTATTGATGCCACCGAAATTTAGCTAACTATATTAGGTAACACCCCCTTTGTGTCGCTGATTGAACTCGTCACGTAGAACGCCCATTATCAAGTCGTCGTAGTACTCTCCTCTAGTAAAGACGTGGTGACGGAGGATTCCCTCTTGGGTAAAGCCGCATTTCTCATAGCATTTCAAGGCTCTGGGGTTGTAGCTTTCGACACGCAAGTAAACCCGGTGAAGACCTAACTCGTTAAATAGGTAGTCTAGGAAAGCTGTCATCGCGTCAGTGCCATAGCCTCTTCCCCAGTACTCCTTTTCGCCGATCTGCATACCGACCTCGGTTCTTTGATGCCTTGTGTCCAGATACTCATAGTGGATCCGGCCGATAGGGGCACCTTCTTCGTTCTCAATTATGAACTGTTTACTAAAGCGGCCAGCCGCTTCTTGTAATTTAGCAAACCATTGCTCAACCTCAGCTAGTGACTGAGTACTACATGGCTCAGCCCAAAACCACATCACTTCCTCGTCATTCAGCCATTTCCAGACTTTTGCCAAGTCGCTTTTCTCCAAAGCACGTAAGCGCACCTTTTTCCCTACTATCATTGTTATACTCCTTGCTAACCTGATTAAACTTGGTCTAACCTTGGTGCCACAGGTCTATCGGCCGCCTTATCCCTTTTGGTTGGAAAGGAAGTGCCACCTTTTGGCCTGTGCCAGCAGAGTGGTACGCAGCCAGTATTATTTCCAGTACTGCACGTCCGTCCTCTCCACACTCGCTAGGTTCTACATCTTCGCGGATACATTCGATAAAATGGGCTATTTCCTGAGGATATCCTCGTTCCCAAATCCAGTCATAACTGGAGAATGGCCATTCTTCGTTCCTTCTGTCTATCCCTTTCTCCGTGAAGCACTGCAGCCCAATTCCCCCAACGAGGTCAGCGTGGATAACTCCCTTAGTGCCAAGGATTTCGGCTCGACTTTGAATTGACTCCCCCAATACCCAGCCACTTTCAACTAATGCTGTTTTACCCTGCTCAAACTCCATGATGATAATGGTGTCATCTTCTAGCCCCTCAAGGCACCACCTCCTACCTGCGCTTTATCCCAAGTTCTGGCCGAGGTGGGTCCACCTAACTTTTCAATAACCATAACGCTATAGATCTCCCCAATGTGACCGGCATCTGCCGACTGTTTGGCTAGCACAAACTTCGGAGCGAAGCAGAGATGCTCACAATAACAGAGTTTAACGCCCTGTCTATGGCAGGTATCAATCATCAAGTCTGCCTCCTCTAGGCTCAGGCAGAGCGGTTTTTCACAGATAATGTGCTTGCCAGCGCGGGCTGTTGCCACTGCCATCTCAGCATGAAGGTGATTGGGCGCTGCAATATGCACAACCGAAATGTCGTCGCGGCTGATAAGCTCATGCCAGTCTACGTGACAGCCAAGCATGTCACAGCGGTCAACAAAGTAACTGAGGTGGTGTTGGTCATTGTCGGCTACGGCACGGAGTTCAACACCGGGCAAGCGTTGGAAGCACTTAGCCCGCTCAGAACCAATCGAGCCAGCACCTATTAGACCAATCCCTAATGTATCTTTCACATCCTACTCTTATAACAATTCATCGACATTTGTTTTTATCTTGATAATGGCATCAGCAATGTCATCCATATCCTGCTTCTTGCCTAGCAGCATCGGATGATGGAGGTATATAGCCTCGCGATATGCTGCCCGCTCAGCCACCGGGCAAGAGACCTGTTCAGGGATATATTCCTCTCCGTAGCGTCTTCGCGCTTCAGGGTATTGACTAGCCTTCAAAGCGAACAAGGGGCTTCGGTGCGCAAGGAAGTTGTAAGACTCGCAGGGGATACCCTCAGCGATAAGCGCCTCTACAAATCTGTCGCGAAGCAAACCTTTAAGCTCCTCTGAGCTGTAGCGGAAAAGGTACTCATAGTGTGCTACTCTGGTTGCTCTTGGGTCACGAACAAGGGGTCGAACCCCACCTATCTCTTCAAGTCGCCGTGACAGATATGCTGCGTTCTCCTCCCGCAGGCGTGTCTGGTCATCGAGTCGCTCCAGCTGGGCTAGAAGCACAGCCGCCTGAAACTCTGTCATTCGGTAGTTCCATCCCAACATCCAGCCATCAAAGCTGTCATAGCCGGGCTCCTTACGCCCGCAGTTCACCAGAGACTGACAGCGCTGGGCTAATTCTGCTCGGTTGGTCAGAATAATACCCCCCTCGCCTGAAGTCATTACCTTACTTGACTGGAAACTAAAACAGCCTATGTCCCCGATTGAGCCAACCCCCTTGCCCCTCCAGCGGCCTCCATGCATACGTGCACAGTCTTCGATCACCGCCAGGTTGTGCTGCTCTGCGATTTGACCTATCCTATCCATATCGGCAATGCCCATGGCTAGATGAACTGGAATAACGGCTCTGGTGCGGCCAGTAACAGCACCAGCGAGAGCATCTGGGTCCATACAGTAAGTATCGGGATCGATATCGACGAAAACTGGCACTGCGTTAAGGTAGACGACGGCAAGGGCAGTCGCCACCCAGGTATACGCTGGCACGACCACCTCATCACCAGCCTCTATGCCCGCCGCTCTCAAGGCAACTTCTAGAGCAGCCGCCCCGTTCACTACACAAATTCCGAATCTTGCATCTTGAAAGGCGGCGAAGCGCTCTTCAAACTCTCTTGCTTTGGTGTTGGGGAATGGCATCCCTCCCCAGTTGCCTGACCTCAACACCTGTTCCAAGGCACTTAGCTCTCTATCGTCAAACTGTGGCCATGACGGAAACGGCTTTTTTCTGACGCAATCACCACCGGTAATAGCTAGCTTTCCTATATATACCTCCTGGCTTCCCTTTTACAATAATTTTTTCCTTGGATTTTCCGTATCAACTACTGTGTCTATATTAAAACTTCTGCTCGCTAGCTGTCAAGGGACCTAACAAGGCAAAAACCAGTTCTAGGCAGACCAATAGTCCTGCATCCGAGATGACCCTGACCCCGTGGAACCGCAGCCTCAGCCGCT
>JABUBP010000540.1_pt1 | contig 10732 bp, 11 predicted proteins | sample 7240331 | NCBI WGS metagenome assembly JABUBP01 (sample SAMN07256347, study PRJNA390944) | subsurface metagenome | isolation source: Methane hydrate marine sediment | place: Pacific Ocean: Eastern North Pacific, ODP site 1244 | collected 2002 | reverse complement strand
TTCAATTCCAGCGAGCGTATACGCTGGAATTGAAAATATTCCCTCCTAAAGCGAGGGTTTATTATCTCCTTAGGGGCACCTTGCTCAACCCACTTCTCTAATGTTGATGGCCAGAAGAGTTCAACTCTCAGGAATAAATCACCTGGTCTTTTAAAATGACAGATATCTAAGAACCGTTCTTTTGGAGATATATTCACCGAGAACCCTCCTTTACAAGTGCCATCAGGCGTGCGGCTTCATCTACTGCCGATGCGCAATCTTCGGCAAAACCTTCAGCCCCAATCTCGTCAGCATAGGCTCGGCTAACCGGTGCCCCACCAATCATTACCTTGACCTTGCTCTTCAGCCCGGCCTTTTTCAGAGCCTCAATAACCGTTGGAAAGTAGGTCATTGTCGTGGTGAGGAGAGCGGACATGGCTACGATGTCAGCATTACGCTCTTTAGCGGCACTGGCAAAAGAATCAGCGGATACATCGACACCCGCATCCACTACATTAAAACCATTGCTCCCCAGCATCATCCCAACCAGGTTTTTGCCGATGTCGTGGAGGTCACCTTCTACAGTTCCCAGCACTACGGTTCCTTTCTGGTAAATATCAGCACTGGCAAGGTGAGGGTTTAGTTCCTCAAGCCCCTTGTTCATGGCACGTGTTGAGATTAATATCTCAGGTAGATATACTTCCCCATCTTTGAATAACTGCCCCAAGGCTTGCACACCAAGTACCAGACCCTTCTCAAGGATGTCCATGGCGGGCAGGCCTTCAGCCAGCGCTTCTTTTACTAGCTGAACGACCTTCTTGTCATCTCCTTCCTGAACTGCTTGAGATAGACCACTAGAAAAGTTGGCCATTATTTAACCTCCTCTATTAACATATGGGGGGCGAACAAAGAATTCGCCCCCCCTTTTGCATCTGGCAACTAATCCCATATAGGGAATTGCCGAAGCTCTTTCGGCAGTGATGGTTGCTACCTAATATCCCATCTCTACCTTCAGGTCTTGGTCAATCCACATCTGTGCGGTGGGAGGATCCGCGACTACACTGCCGGGTTCACCCCAGTAATTCTTTACCCACGGCCACCAATAGCAGTTCATTGAAGGCATAGACATGGGGATAAGGGGAACATCATCAATCGCTATTACGAAAAGCTCCTCTAATATGGCCTCTCGCTTAACTGGATCAACCGTCACTCCTGCCTCCCTAAGCCGTTGGTCAAAATACTCGTTCGAATAATTACTGAAGTTCCGGAACCCCCCGGTACTACAGAATCCCTCAAGGCCGGTGTACGACAAGAGGACGTTCCCGTCGCTTGCAAGGGCGCCCTGATAATCCCGCGCATCCCTCAAGCTTTCGAAGGCAACCTCCTCAGATGGCACTGCTTCTACCTCAATGCCCAAATCCTCTAGCCACATGCCGGCAAGCATCTCTACTGTTCCCGTTATGTCGGGCCGGATTTCAAGATATATCTTCATCTTATAGCCATCGGGTATACCTTCATCCCTAAGCATCTGCCTAGCTAAATCCGGGTTATAGTCAAATAGCAATCTAGTTTCCGCTGGAAGATCTTCCAACGGGATGTAGCCTGCGGTTCCTTTAGCACATGGCCAGCAATAGGTCGGGCCCAATCTTACCACCGCTTCATGTATGCTTTGCCGGTCTGTGCCAATCATTAAAGCTCGCCGAACGTTTCTATTATCGAAAGGCGGCTCGTCGCACTTCAGGAATAGGCAGTTGACATTACCATATGTTGTCGGGGCTTTTAACAACTCAGGGCGTGTTTCGTCTAAGGAGTCCGTGTACTCCGGCCCAACGAAAGTGTAGAAGTCAAGCAGCCCCGTCCGCAGGGCGGATACCGCGGTACTTGTATCGGTAATGAAGGGCATGACAAGCTTGTCTGCAAACGGTATTTCATATTCCTTGCCGTTGATGGTCGTCGTTCTCCAGTAATCCGGGTTCCTTTCGTAGGCCATGTGAGAACCCGGAGCCTCCTCCGTCAATATCCATGGTCCGGTGCCAACCAAATTCCCCCAGTCTTGTCGAGCCTCTACGTCCAACTCAAGAGGATATTGTTCAGTCTCGTACCATCCCCAAAGCCAAAACCACCATTCAGGATGGAAAAATTTGGTTTCAATAATAGCAGTGTACTTGTCCTCAGCGTATACGTCCTCTACAATGTCAACCGTTCTTAGTAGCACTCCCGCCGCCCCCTTTCCGAAGGCGATGAGTTCTAGGTTATTTACGTAATCATGGGCGGTATATTCCCTGCGTTCCATTACGCCCGGATTTATGCTTTTGCCCGTAAAGTAAACACCTGGGCGTATGTGGACGGTTATCTTATCGAGAGTAACCTCCCAACTTTCGGCTAAAGCGCCTTTCATCCACTTCATCGGGGTGTAGGTATGGTAGCTAAAGGGATATTCACCGCTGCCTCTCGGACCATATTTCTCTATGTCTCCCATGGCCATATACTCCATAACGGGGGCAATGAATAGCCATTCGGGATTACCTACATTCCCCAGGCTCGGAATTCCTGCACTCCCTGTCTCCCAGTAAAGATAGGTGATTGTCCCACCATATTGTGGCTCACCGGGCGCTGGCTCCTCCTCTTCCTCCTCCTCTTCCTCCTCCTCTTCCTCCTCCTCTTCCTCCTCCTCCTCCTCCTGCTCGCCCGGTACTTCCTTGGCACAGGAGGCGAGCACTAAAGCTGCCACCAGTAAGAAGCTCAGCAACATCCATAAAATCTTCCGTTTCATATTTCAACTCCTTAATTTTGTATTATTTCTCCACCACACCGTCACCTAAAGTTCTGCTCGATAGGCATCAACCTCCTTCATCAGGCAGGGCGCTGACCCAGATTACAGTCATGGCACCGAACTGGACGGGAAGGAAGATGGGCCTAATGAAGCCCAGCCATGATTTCCCGAGCACCCCGCCCGCCTTGTATTTATTTCTCACTCCTACTAATCCTCACGCTTCTCAAATTTAATGCCATTGCTCCACTGTTTGATAAGCAAACGAATAAAAGCGGATACCGATAAGTTTAACTTTCTGGCTTCCTCTTCTAGTTTCTTTGCATCTTCTGCTGGAACCAGAAACCTTATCATCTTCTGTTTGCCTGCCATTATCTAGCACTCCTATGGTCACAATATGGCACATCTTATTAATCCTGTCAAGCCCCCCTTTTTACCGCTTTTTGTCAACCCTTCTGGAGCTGGGCTTACTTTTCACTAGCTAATCCTCTGAGACATAGAAAAGGTCATCGAGCTTATATCCAGGGAAGGCTTTTGTTGCCCCAATAATGAACCTTCCGTTGATATTACGGCCACCTTTTCTCACCCTGTAAATTAGGTCTTGAGATATTCCCATCGTCTGGGCCAACTCAATCACGTTTCGGTATTTCCCGTTAGATAACTCAAAAACTCTTGTCTTCAGTTTCATTAAGCAACTCTCCTTATTCTATTCTACTTGGCGGGCCCTGCCGCTAAGCCCGATTACCACAGGGCTCCGGATACGGGAGGAGTGCGTGCTCGAATTAAGCTGGTGGAGAAAATCTCCAGAACCCTGGTTTCCCCCGACAAGACCAGCTTTTTATTTGCCGGAACTCAGTTCCCCATCTTACATGTCTTCCGCTCAGGCATCTATTTGTATACACCATATTCTTTGGTGAATTCAAACATGGCCTTCACATTCTCCGGTTTGGCCTCCTCGAGAAGAGATGCGGTTTCCATCATGAAGCCACCGTCTTTACCAAGGATATCGATAAGCATTTTGCAGTAGTCCTTCACTTCATCAGGTGTGCCGGAGATCAACAGAGAGTTGGGGACGCTTCCGTTAATACAGGCGATGCCACCCAGGGTTTCCTTTGCTTTGACTATGTCCACGACTTCGAAATGGTACACGACCTTTCCTCTAGGTACATCCGTGAGATACTTCAGACGCGGCGTATAGTCACCTTCAATCCACACAATAGGTGTGAGCCCTGCATCAATAAATCCCGCAATCTGGTCTCTCAAGCTAGGCCAATAGAACTTCTGGAACTGCTCGTCGGACATGAAGCCAGCACAGCCCTTATGCAGCCAGATATACGCAAAAGGCACTCCCGAGGCCCTAGTTGCCCTTACACCCATCTCTATAGAGATGGGTGTCATCTTTTCAATCGCTTTGAGCAACTTGTCAGGTTGTCGGTACAAGTCCAGCATGATGCCGCGGGTTCCCCTAAGTGTATCTCCAATCAAGTCATATGGTGCAAATGCCCATCCTCCATAGGCCATAGGGTATCCCATCTTCTTCAATTTCTCCCTATGTTCACTGAGGACTTTGTACCATATAGCTAATTCCTCCGCTGCCTCCATTATGCTTTTTAGTGCGTCCTGAATTTCTGGCATAGCAAAGGCTGGAATTGTGCCAAACCATCCCAGCCATATGCTATTACGCATCGGTGGTAGTTTCTCTAGGACTCGCAGTGACCCGAAGATGCGCGGTAAATACTTGGTGAGTATGAAATGGGTGGGATCATAGATAAACTCATCATACTCATCTGCTTTCATGTATTCCCCTTCTACGAATTGATACATTCTGTTGTCAGGAAGTCCATGCCCTGGCCATCGGAACCACTTCAAGTCAAGGCGTTCAAGTACCTTTGCGGGAATAATACATATCGAACCCCAAGCCAGATCTGGTTCAAAATCGGCAATGAATTTATCAAATGCCTTCGCAGCTTTATCGTAGTCATTCATAGCTTCTTTGAGAGTGATCCCTGTATAGAACAGGGGAAATGTTTCAATGACTGGTACAAGGGGTACCCGATCAGGCTTTTTCAACTCAATAGCATCTTGTACTCTCTTTAGCCTTTCTTTATACAGTTCTTCACTTGTTTTCTCCATTTTCATTTACCTCCTACCCATTTTTTGGCTAGTGATACTGCTGCCACTGCGTCTCTCCCATAGGCATCAGCACCAGTGTACTTCCTTACCTGATCATCAAGTTGACCTCCGCCAACCATAATCTTTACTTTGTCTCGTAGGCCAGCAGCTTCTATGGCTTCTATCGTTTCCTTCATTGAATCAAAAGCCAGGGTCATGAATCCGCTCAAGCCTATGATGCTGGCATTAGTCTCCTTTATCTTCTCGACAAACTGCCGTGCCGGGACATCCACACCAAGGTCATAAACTTCAAAACCAGTGACATCCAGCATGAAGGCTACGATGTCTTTGCCTATATCATGTATATCACCAGCCACAGTGCCTAGAACAAGCTTACCCAGACGCTTAACCTCAGGGGTCTTCGATAGCTTCGGCTGAACCATGGCGGTTATTCCCTTCAAGATCGCACCAGAATATATCAGGTCTGGGATAAAATATTCACCGGTTTCAAAACGCTTACCAACGGTTTCCATGGCACATCTGGCATCGTCTAGGATAGTGAGGGGGTCATCACCAGCATTCAGTCTATTTTGGACAATTTCTAGAGCCTCCTTTTCCTTCAAATCGGCTAGCGTATTAACTAAATTCTCAGCCATAAGTCTTTATCTCCTTTCTCCCAGTAACAATAATAACCAGTAAGATGTAGATTGTCCTTTCTTGTATTAACCTTATCCATCACCTCCTCGCCCTTTTCACTTCGTGCGTACATCAATCTATCATGCTAAATTAGAACTTGACCACAAAGCTTGGCTGATGCTAGAATAAGTCCCACCACTGGTCGCGCCGGAGGAATTCCTTTCCGCTTTCCTCTAGAATAATGCACCCCATTTTCATTACATAAACTCGATTAGCAATCCGTAAGGCTTGCTTCACATTCTGCTCTACTAGGATGACCGTTGTTCCTAGGGTATGCTGGATTTCCTGAATAGTGTCCATCATCCTCGCTACTAACAGAGGTGACAATCCAAGGGAAGGTTCATCAATTAAGAGCAATTTCGGTTGGACCATTAGCCCTATCCCAAAAGACAACATCCGTTGCTCACCTCCACTCAAGGTACTTGCTCTTTGTGACTGCCGCTCCTTCAGGATGGGGAACAATTTATGAACTATCTCTAGCCCGGATTTCACTTCAGCTCTGCTCTCAACCGTGTAAGCACCCAGTTCAAGATTCTCCATCACGTTGAGATCCCCGAATATGCTCCGTTCTTGAGGTATGAAGGTTACCCCGTCCTTCGCGTTAGTTGCGGGAGAGTGCCCCGTGACGGGATTGCCGTTGTAAATTATCTCCCCCCCGGACGGCTTCAAAACTCCGATGATACTCTTCAAAGTTGTGGTCTTGCCTGCTCCGTTGTGACCGAAGATGGCCACAACCTCCGCCTTATCCACTGTAATGGAGATGTCATGAACAACAGTTGTTTTACCGTATCCAGCTTTGAGGTCTTTGATTTCCACCAACATTATAACGCCTCCCTTACACACTAAATCCCGAAATATAGTTCTACCAGCTTCTGGTCAGCCATAAGCTCCTTTGGGGTGCCTGTGGCTACAATCTTACCCTGGTCTAGGAAATAAGCAGAATCAGCAAGGCGCGTGACCACATCTAGGTTATGCTCAATAATACAAACTGTCTTGCCCTGCTTCACCATCTGGCGTATCAGCACTAACACATTATCTATCTGCGCCAAGTCAATACCTGAAACCAGCTCGTCTAAAAGCATAACATCGGGTTCCGTAGCTAATAGGCAAGCAAGCTGCAGCAGCTTCCGGTCGGCAAAAGACAGCTCCTCAGCCATATCGCCGGCCCTTTCGGCGAGACCCACAAAGCCAAGGCAGGCCATGGCAAACCGGCGGTTCTCCTTTTCCTCTCGGGCTACCCTCCATGGGGTGAAGAAAAGGCGAAGCAGGTTCTCGCCGCTTTGCTTGGGACGGGCCACTAAAACATTTTCCAGCACTATCATGCCGGGGAGAATGCGAGCTCCCTGGAAGGTGCGAACCACTCCGAGGCGAGCAATCTTGTGTGACGGAGATTTGGTGATGTCTTTACCTCGATAGTAGACCTTGCCCTCATCGGTGCTCAAGGAGCCTGTAACCAGATTGAAGATGGTAGTCTTTCCAGCGCCATTAGGGCCGATGAGAGCGGTAATCTTTTGCTTAGGTAAGGTCAGCGTGAGGTTATCTACAGCCCTGAGGCCTCCAAAGTTTTTACTGAGTCCCCTAATATCTATAAGTAGCTCCGGATTACTCTGAGCCTCAGACGCACTTGGGTTAGTTCCTGCTCCCCACAATATTAGGGCCCCTTCCTCAGGTGACAGCTTTTCATATACCGGGGGCTTACGCCAGCGAAATCTAGCATATTCTGGTATTATACCTTGGGGTCGGAATCTCATAAAAAGGATCAGTAGTGCCCCGTAGATAGCCGCTCGGATGACGTCTACCACTGCGGAAATATCCATAAACCTTCCGCCTATGCTAAATGACCAATTCCCCCCAAAGAACGTCAGAAGTTCAGGTAGCGTTATTACTATAATGGCACCTATTATGGAACCCCACAGGTTAGCGGTCCCACCTAAAGCCACCAGCGCAACAATAAAGATAGTTACCTCAACCGTAAAGAAAGCGGGGCTAATGAAGGTCAAGTAGCTGGCCATAAAGCCACCAGCGACAGCGGCTACACCCCCGGCTACCACGAATGCCAAAACCTTAAAGTGGTTGATATCTTTAGCGAAGGAGAGAGCTATTTCCTCATCCTCTCGCAGCGCCTTTAGCACTCGACCGAAAGGTGAGTGGGTTATCCGCCAGATAACAAAAAAGCATATGCCGGCTAACACAATTAGCAGTGGCAAATATGAAAGGGGAGTCACTAAGGTGATTCCGAAAAACTCAGGCCTACCGATATTGACGAGTCCCCCAAAACCGCCGGTCACCGGATTTTCAGTAGATAGTAATCCATAGATTACCATTTGAAAACTCAGGGTAAGAAGGACAAAGTATTCAGCCTGTACTCGAAGTGCTGATCTGGCAATTATGGCACCCAAAATGGCTGTAACTACAACCGCACCTATCAAAGCCGCAAAGAAGTTAGCCCCAAAATACATGCCCAGCAAGGCTAAAGCATATGCACCAGAGGCATATAAGGCGGCGTGAACCAGGGCCATCTGGCCAGTAAAGCCTAGGAGAAGATTTAGAGACATCCCTAGGATACTGAACATCAGGATCATTAATATTATATGGCTGATATAATTCACAGGCATTTTACTAACCTTAGCAGGAAGCTAACTGGCTAATTTTAATTTTCTATCTTTTAGCAAAGAGCCCCCTTGGTCTCACGATGATGATCGCCATCAGAACGACGAAGGTTATGACAATTTTCCACTGCCCCGGAAGTGTAATCAAGATCAATTGCTCTATCAATCCTAGGAGGATACCTGCTCCCACCGCCCCACCAATATTACCAGCTCCGCCGATAAACGTAACAACGAAGCTTATGAAAAGGGGCTCGAAACCCATGGATGTTACAGCAAGTAGATCAAGGTTATGGGGAATTGCGGCGAAAGCCAGCACTCCTGATCCTAGGGCAAAAGCTAATAGGTATATCCTGTCTCTCTCAATACCCACCACTACGGCCTCCTCCGGATTACTGGCTACGCCTCGTATTGCCTTGCCCATCTTGCTCCTTTTCAGATATATCCAAAATGCCGTAGTTACAAGCACGGTCACTACTACCATGAACACATGGGTAGTAGTAAACGTGATACCGCCTATAAAGATAGATGTTGGCGTAAAGCCCTTAATGGAGCGTGGTCCAGGACCGAAGATAAGTTGTATAATATTCTGACCTAGGATCAATACCCCTAGAGAGGTAACAAAAATAACATACATTGAAGCCCTTACCACCCTGAGGGGACGATAGAGGATCCTCTCAATCAAACACCCTAGCCCCACTGCTACCGCAATTGCCGCTATGAATCCAACAGCTAAGGGCAGACCTAAATTCGCTGTGATCACGACAGCAGCATAAACAGCAGCGACATAAACCAAACCATGAGCGAAATGGAAAACATGAGTAGTGCCGAAGATGAGACTCCAACTTATGCCCAAAAGCACATAATAGCTACCACTAATTAGACCATTAACTATTTGTTGTGCTATCAGAGTTATCACACTTCTGTCTCCAATCAACAGGTTATACTGGTACTAATGTTAACCTTTGATATAAAAGGGTATTAAACTCAATTATATTGACTTAAAGATAGTACCATTTGGAGTAAGGGGACTTTTGAAGTTTAAGTCCCCTTACTCCACCTGAAATCACCCCAGTACTCTACTTTATATCTTCCTGCCAAGGTTCCAGATGTTCGGTGGTGACATCGATTATGGTGACTGAGCCATCCTTGCTTACTTCATAAATCGCTATCGCCTTGTAGGTTATATCAGGTGTGATCTCCATTATCTCCCCTGGGAAGAGGGACTTATAGAACCTTTTGTCCTCAATTGCCTGGTTCAATTGATTGCCATCAAAGGGGTCACCCCCCTGCTCTAGCACATACTTTATGGTGTCTATTATCACCCAAAAACCTTCGTAGGTGTAGGCGGTAAAACAATTTATATCTCTCCCGGATAGGTCGTAGCCAAACTCCTCGTGGGCAGTCTTTATGAACTGCCGGTTAAATGGATTGTCGAATAGCGGTGACCAGACATCCGAACTGAAGACTACCTGGTCAATAGGTTTGACATCAAGAAGCTGGCGCTAGTTTACTGGCAGAGCGCAGACGGCGTAGATGTCAAGCTCGTTGTAATCTATGCTCATAAAAGGAATAGTAAGCCCTGCCTCTCGTGCCTGTTTCACAAAGTAGCCGATGTGAGTACCCACCATAAATATGATTACGGCATCGGCATCCGATACCTTGATCTTAGCGACTGTGCTCCTAAAGTCCGTCCAGTCAACAGGGACACCTTCTTCGTATACGACATCTACTCCTAGTTCCTTACTACGCCCCTTAGAAACCCTAGCTCCCTCTACGCCGTCTGCGCTCTGCCAGTAAACTAGCGCCAGCTTCTTGATGTCAAACCTATTGACCAGGTAGTCTACCGTAACGGGCATGACCTGTGCGGGAAGGAGCCGCGTGTTATAGATAAAGGGTTGATCTTTTACCTGCTCTTCGGTGCATGTTGTACCGGAGATAACTCCCACAACCTGGTTCTGCTGCACAATCGGGGTGCAAGCAGTGATGGTGTTATACCAAGTAATTTGCATCATCTGAACTTTGTCGACGTCAACCATCTTCCGAGCTGCACTCGCGGCCATCACAATATTATCGCTCCCATGGTCCCCCTTGATTAATTCAATTTTGAAGGGGAGATCACCCGAACGATTGATTTCGCGCACTGCCATCTCCGCCCCCGACCACTGTAGGTCACCCCAATATGATCCGGGACCTGTCATTGGATAGAGTCCGCCAGCCTTCCAGACGGAGGGCATGGGGCCTTCGTGAGGTTTATAGATACTAGGTGTAGGTTCCTCCTCCTCCTCCTCTTCCTCCTCCTCTTCCTCCTCCTCTTCCTCCTCCTCCTCTTCTTGCTCTCCTGGTGCTGCTGGACCGCAAGAGGTCAGCACTAATGCCGCCACTATTAGCCAGCTAAACATCAACCATAGAATCTTCTTTTTCATGGATAAAAACTCCTTCATTTAGATTTTGCTCGACTAAAGATTCCTATACTACTTAAAGCTATCACCTCCTTAAAACTACTTGCTCTTACCTTCATTATTTCTTAGGGATTTTAAGTTTATAGACATCTATGGCCGTTCACACT